>Ga0184615_10000816_pt1 | contig 16871 bp, 13 predicted proteins | sample PLM4_65_coex_FD_133134 | JGI IMG/M metagenome (GOLD analysis project Ga0184615, IMG submission 133134) | Groundwater sediment microbial communities from an aquifer in East River, Colorado, USA - PLM4_65_coex | ecosystem: Environmental > Terrestrial > Soil > Riparian zone | place: USA: East... | reverse complement strand
GTGGCTGAGCGCCAGGGATTCGTTCAAGAACCCCTCGCCTCGTCGATACTTGTTCGACTCCTGCGGCAGCTCGATGATGCGGTTCTCCTCGGGGTCGCGGATCACGCCGAGCGGGTCCTCGCCGCGCGCGACGCGCTCCAGCTGCTCGAAGAGCAGGCGGCGCAGGAGCGCGATCCCCCGGTCCGAGCCCACCAGGTGTTCGCGGGTGCGGTCTGCGATCTCACCCTGCGTCACCCACGTCATGATGTCGCCGCCGTCGACGAAGTCGACGATGAACCTCCCGTCGTCGTTGCGCCAGGGAACGTCGTAGACCGGGATCTCCTTCTGCTCTGGCGCGGGCACGCCCTGCGCCGGCCGATAGCAGGAGTACCAGTAGTGCTCCGTATGCGTGTCGTCGACGGGGACCCGGATCTGGAAGCGGTGCTGCCCGAGCGCGCCCACGCGCAGCGTGACCGGGAAGACCATCGGATGGCCCACGGCCCAGTCATCGTCCTGCTCGCTTCCGCCCTCGAGGACGCGGCGCTTGAGGATGCCGTGCCGGAACACGTCGAAGCCGATCTTCTCGTGGCGCTCGCGATAGTGGGTGGGCACGGACAGCCCCCGCGCCGCGCGAACGCCCGCCAGGTGATGCCCGTGGAGCCATTCGAGATGGGTGGGGTCGACGCTGTTCTCCATGATCTGGAGCCAGTTGCACGGGAGCAGGGCGCGGCCGATGTCGCGCAGCACGCCCTGCCACACGTAGAGGTCGTAGCGGGGCAGCAGCGGCGCGGGCTCGGGACCCAGGTAGCCGAACACCAGGCCCCCCAACTCTTCGACGCGGTAGCTGGTCGCGCTCACGCGCCCATGCGGACGCAGGCCCGCCGGCTCCGCCGGCATCTCGAGGCAGCGTCCCGACGGCGAGAACTTCCAGCCGTGGTAGGGGCAGCGGATGCCCTCGTCGTCGAGGGCGCCGCAGGCCAGCGAGCTGCCGCGGTGCGGACAGTGCTCGCCCAGCAGGCCCAGCTCGCCGGCCCGGGTCCGGAACACGACCAGATCCTCGACGAGCAGCCGGACCGGGCGCACCGCGCCGGCGGGGAGCTCGCTCGTCACGGCCACCGGGAACCAGTAGCGCCGCAGCAGACGTCCCATCGGTGTGTTGGGTCCGACCCGGGTGAGGGTTTCCTGCTCCTCGCGAGTCACGCCGTCAGACCTCGCTGCCCGGAGATGCGCCATACACCGCTTGCGGTCGGGTGTAGAACTCGCGGTCCCAGACGCCGTGCTCGGGAGGGCCGATGCCCGAGGCCTTCCAGCCCCCGAAGGGAGCCTCCGGGTGCACGGCGAGCATGCCGGGAGCGAAGCTCAGGATCCCCGCCTCCAGCGCCTCGGCGCAGCGCGCGCGCGCCGCCGGATCGGAGCCGTAGACGCTCGCGACGAGTCCCTGCTCGACGTCGTTCGCGAAGCGGATCGCCTCATCGAGATCGGCGGCCGGGAGCACGACCGCGACCGGCCCGAAGGTCTCCTCGCGCACCAGGTGGGCTCGCGGCGGGAGCCCCGCCACCACGGTCGGTGCGAAGTAGCAGCCGGCGTCGAGGTCCGGCGGCGGAGAGCCTCCGCACAGGATGCGCCCTCCCTCGGCGACCGCGAGCTCGAGCGCGGCGGCGACGCGCCCGCATTGCTGAGACGAGATCAGCGGTCCGATCTGGGTCGTGATGGCTGCCGGATCTCCCACCCGGAGCTCGTCCACCGCTGCGAGGAACGCCGCCAGGAAGCGATCCTCGATGCTGCGCTCCAGGATCCAGCGCCGCGTCGCGGTGCAGCGCTGACCGGCGAAGCCGAACGCGGCGAGCGCGAGGCTGGGCGCCAGCTCCTCGACCTCGCAGTCTGCGAGCACGATGGCCGCGTTGTTGCCTCCGAGCTCGGCCTGGAGCGGCTTTGCAAAGTGCGCGCAGAGGGCGGCGGCGCTGCGGCCGGTCTGGAGCGAGCCGGTCACGGAGACGGCGACCACGGCGGGCGCGGCGATCAGCCCGCGCGCCGTCTCGGCGTCACCGAAGACCAGGGTCACGACGTCGGCGGGAAGGCCTGCTTCGAGCAGGCAATCGAGCACCCGCATCGCGGTGCGCGGCGCCTGCTGGGCCGGCTTCCAGACCACGCTGTTTCCGAACGCCAGGGCCGGCGCGATCTTGCCCACCGGGATCCCGACGGGATTGTTCCACGGCGTGATCAGGCCGACGGTTCCCACCGGTCGATGCCGCACGCTCACGCCGTCCCGGCGGGAGAGGTCGAGCTCCAGCGGCTCGCTGGCGACCCGCACGGCAGTTTCGATGTGAGCGACGGCGCGCCGGATCTCGGCCACCGCCTCGGCGCGCGGCTTTCCGATCTCGCTCGTGAGCAGGCTCGCGATCTCGTCACCCTGCGCCGAGAGCTGGCGCGCGAAGCCGCCGAGCAGGGCCGTCCGCTCGGAGGTCTCGCGACGTCGCCACCCGACCTGCGCGGCCGCCGCGGCGGCCGCGGCCTGCGCGACCTCCTCCGGCCGGGCCGCGGGCACCTCTGCCACGAGCTCGTCGATCCGCGTGGGCTGGAAATGCCGTAGCCAACGGCGCGCCTCGGATTCGTCGGCCTCCCGCCAGCGGCCGCCGAAACAGGCCAGCGGGACCCGCGCGGCCGGCGACGCGGGCGCAGCCCGCTTGCGCCCGAGCCGCGCCAGCAGCTCCGCGGTCGTGAGGAAGCCGACGGAGCGCTCGGCGAGGTAGCTCCGCGTGATCTCGGCGTGCACCGGCTCGGTGCTGCCGACCGCGTCCTCGACGATCCAGACGTCGTAGCCCTTCGCGCAGGCATCCAGCGCGGTCGCACGCACGCACGCGTGGAGGTAGACGCCGGCCAGGAGCAGGGTCTTCGCACCCAGGGCTTCCAGCGCCGGCTCGAGCGTGCTCGCGCTGAAGGCGCTGTAATGGCGCTTCGGGCAGACGCTCTCGCCCGCACGCGGGCGCAGCGCCGCCGGCGGAAGCACCCCCGGCGTTCCTTCGACGCAGGCCCAGAAATCCCGCAGCTTCCAGTGCGACATCCGGTCGGTCCCGTCGGGGCGGACTCGCGTGTGGACGTGGAGCACCGGGACGCCGAGCTCCCGGCAACCCTCGAGGAGCTCCGCGGCCTGCGCCGTCAGCGTGGAGCGCGGCGGCGCGAGCCCCTCTCGGTTCAGGAAATCCTCCTGGAGGTCGACGATCAGCAGCGCGGGGTGTCTCACGTGCGCCATGCGCGCGGCCCCATCGCGCGCAGCTCGCGCTCGGAAGCCGACGCGTGCGTACGCTCGGCGATCCGCTTGCCGAGCTCGCGCGTGCCGATCAGGTTGCAACCCGGCGCCATCACGTCGGCCGTGCGCCACCCTTCGGCGAGCACCGACTCGATCGCGCGGCGCACGATCGCGCCCAGCTCGAACCGCCCGAAGCTCTCCTCGAGCAACATCGCGAGCGACTGGATCTGGCCGATGGGATTCGCGCGGTCGCTGCCGGCGAGATCGAGAGCGGCACCGTGCGCCGTTTGATAGACGCTGGCGCCATCCTCGGCGAAGTTTCCCGAGAAGGACATGCCGCGCGAGCCGAGCAGGAGCGCGGCGGTGTCGGCGAGCACGTCGCCGAACATGTTGGGAGAGACCACGACGTCGAAGTGCGCGGCGTTCGCAACCACTTGATAGCAGGCGTTGTCGACCTCGATCGCCTCGAGCTCGACGCCAAAATCCTGGTTGAGCTCCGAGGCGCTCTCCTGCCAGAGCGCGCTGATCGCCGGGACGCCGCCGGGCTTGGTCACCACACTGAGCCGCCCGCGGCGCGAGACGGCGAGCTCCATCGCGACCCGCAGGATGCGGTCGACCTGCTCGCGGGTGTAATGGAAGGCCTGGTGCGCTTCCGCGAGCCGCCCGCCCTCGCGCCGCGCTTCGGAAGCGCCGAAGTAGAGCCCCCCGACGTTCTCGCGCACGAACAGCACGTCGACTTCGCGAATCGCCTCGGCGCGTAGCGCCCCCGTGTCGGCGAGCGCCGCGAGCGGGCGAACCGGCGTGAGCTTGCAGAAGAGCCCGAAGCGTGCGCGCAGCTCGTAGACGAAGCGACCGGCCTTGGGACCGCAGACCAGCGCGCCGCCCTCCTCGAACAGGGCGCGGCAGAACTCCGCCTCGTGCGGGGAAAGGGAGGTGGCCTGGTCGGCCGGCGTGAGGCACGCCTCTGGGCCCGTCCTCACCTCGAAGCGCTCGCAGCCCACGTCCGCGACCGCGCCCAGCACGTCGAGGGCCGCGGCCACGACCTCGGGACCGATCCCAATCCCCGGCAGCACGCCGACGACGAAAGCGCCGCTCTTTGGCGTCGAGCCACGCCCTCCGCGCAGGATGCGGCCCACACCCAGCTCGGACAGGTGTCTCACGTCAGTGGCCGCCTCGGCTCGAATTGCGCTCGCGGTCCCGTCAGGCCCCGCGCAGCCGCAATCTACCCCGCCCGCGAATCGAGGGTCAAGCGGATGCCCGTCTTTTCGCCAGCATTCGCCAGCACGGGCGCGAGGTCCGGCGCCAGGCTAGGCATGCACCCAGAGCCAGTCGAGCGCAGCCTTCGGATAGAAATTCAGCATCACCCGGTCGTAGACCAGCCGACCGATCGACGTGAGCATCAGCGCGCCGTCGGACTGCGAGACGAGCTCGCCTCGCCGCAGGCGCGCGAGAGCCTCACCGTAGACCTGCTCGATCGAGCGGCCGAACGCGCGCTGGTAGGCGCGGGGGTCGAGGGGCTTGCCGTCGCCGAGCGTCCGCGCGACGAACTGCGTGCTCCGCCCCTCGTCGTCGAGGCGGAACACGTGCTCGACGGGGCTCGTGCCACTCTCGACGCGGGCGACGTATTCGGGAAGCCGCTCGTGATTGCGATAGATCGTATGGCCGAGGTGAGAGCGCGCGCTCATCCCGACGCCGAGCTGGAAGCCGCGGACCTCGTCGTCGAAGCATGGGGCGCGCTCGTGGCGGGCGGCGATCGTGCCCAGGCGCTTGAAGGTGTGCCAGCGGGTCTGCGTGAAGCCGAGCTCCAGCGTGCGCCGCATGACGAAGCGCCGCCACCGAAGCAGCCGTCCCACGTCCTCGAGCCGCTCGTCCTCTCTCAACTCGCGCCCCAGCGACGTGCGCCGGGTCACGCGCAGGTCGTAGAGCGTGAGGGCGTGGGCTCCGCGCGCCGCCACCGTCTCGAGATCGCTGCCAAAGCTCTCCTCGGTCTGCCCGGGGAGCCCGTACATGAGGTCGACGTTCAGGATCAGCCCGGCCTGCACCACGAGATCGCACGCGCGCAGCACCTGCTCGAGCGAGTGGCGCCGGTGAACCCGCCCCAGCACCCCGTCGTCCAGACTCTGGACCCCCATGCTGATGCGGCCGATGCCGCGCTCACGCAGCACCCGGACGTGGGCCTCGCCGATCGACTCGGGCGAGGCCTCGACGGTGTGGACGTCGCTCCCGACGCGGGTGACGCGATCGAAGACCGCCCCGAGCACGCGATCCAGCAGCTCGGCGGGGATGGCAGTCGGAGTGCCGCCTCCCACGAAGACCTGGCCGAGCCGCGATCCCGGCTCGATCCACTCGAGCTCGCGTTCGAGCGCTGCGACGTAGCCCGCCTGCGCCTCGCGTCTGTCTTCGACCCGCGTCGCGTAATAGCAGAAGTTGCACTTGTAGTTGCAGAAGGGAATGTGGACGTAGACGCGCAGGAGTTCACTCGCCGGTCGCTCGCGCTCGGCGAACGACTCGTGCTCGAACGCCGGTGCCGCCGCCGGATAGACGTGCGCCGCCGCGCGCGTCACGGGTGGCGTGGGTCCGAGCGCATCGGCGATCCGCCGAAGCTCGTCCGCCGTCTCCCCGGATCGCACTTCGCCCAAGCCGGGCCCCCTGTGCTGCGACTTCTACACCCGATTCTGGCTCGAGAGAAGTCCAAACTCGCGCCCGGGTCGCGGCGATGGCTACCGTATCACCGATGTCCAGCCCTTGGTACCCGATCGCGGGCCTGGTTTGAGCGAAGTTCGCCCGGCTGCGGCCTCATGACTCTCGACCCCCGCACTCCCGTCCTGGTCGGCTTGGGGGCGGTCTCGCAGCGTGAAGCGGACCCTGCTCGGGCCAAGGAGCCGCTCGCGCTGATGACCCTGGCGCTCGAACGCGCGGCGGAGGAGGCGGGAAGCCGTGCGCTCCTCGCGCGCGCCGATTCGGTCCGCGCCCCGCGCGGCTTCTGGAAATACCCCGATCCATGTCGGTTGCTGGCGGAGCGCTTCGGTGCGAGCGGCGCGCGGACGGAGATCGCCGAGATCGGCGTGCTGCAGACCACGCTGCTCGGACGCGCGGCGGCCGACGTCGCAGCGGGGCGCGCCGACGTGGTGCTGGTGGTCGGCGCGGAGGCCCGCCATCGCGCCCAGCGCGCGCGCGCTGCCGGAGTCGATGCGCCGCTCACGCGACAGGCGCCGGTGACGCCGGACTCCGTGCTGCGGCCTCACGCGCCCGTCCTGAGCGAGCGCGAGGTGCGTGCGGGGCTCGCGCTGCCGGTCGTCCAATACGCGATGCTCGAAAACGCGCTGCGCGCGGCGGAGGGCCTCTCCCTGGAAGCCCACCGGCGCGGGATCGCGACCCTCTGGGCGGCGCTCTCGGAGCTGGCGGCCGGAAATCCCGACGCGTGGTTTCGCGAGCCCGTGAGCGCGGATGCGATCGGAGATCCGAGCCGGAACCCGATGCTGGCCTTCCCGTACGGGAAGCTCCACTGCTCGCGGTGGAACGTCGATCAGGCGGCGGGGCTGGTGTTCTGCTCCGTCGCGACGGCGCGCGCGCTCGGCATCGCGCGCGACCGTTGGATCTTCCCTCTCGCGGTGGCCGACGCGAATCACATGATTCCGTACACCGAGCGTCGGGTGCTTCACCGCTGCGCGGGGTTTGCGCGGGCTGCCGAGCGCGCGTTTGCGCGCGCCGGCCGTGACCTCGCGAGCGTCACGCATCGCGAGCTCTACTCCTGCTTCCCGTCCGCCGTTCGCGTGCAACTGCGCGAGCTCGGCATCGCGGGCGGGAGCCCGCTCAGCGTGACGGGCGGGATGGCCTTCGCGGGCGGGCCTCTCAACCACTTCGTGCTCCAGGCGATGGTGCGCATGGCGCGCCTGCTGCGAGATGCACCCGGCAGCACGGGCCTGGTGACGGCCGTCTCCGGCGTGCTCGCCAAGCAGGGCGTGAGTCTCTGGTCGAGCGAGCCGGGGGCTACGCCCTTCGGCCACGACGACGTGAGCGAGGCGACCGCGCGCGAGACGAGCGCGGCGCAGCTCGTCGACGCGGCGGAGGGCCAGGCGACGGTCGCGACCTACACGGTCGTCTACGAGGGCGGGGAGCCGAAGCGCGTGGTGCTGATCGCCGAGTTCGAAGATGGAAGGCGAGGGCTCGCGAGCAGCGACGAGTTCGCTTTCGTCGAGCCCGCCACGCGCGAGGAGCTCTGCGGACGCGCGGTGCGGATCACGGCCGGCGGGCGGGCGAGCTGGCTCTAGCCGACGTGCCTGGCGTCGGCCCGATCGAAGGCGCGCATCAGCTCGGCGCAGCGCGCTTCGACCCTCCTCCGGTAGTGCGCGTGCGTGAAGATGTACGCATCGTTGTCACGGATGCCCTCGACGACGGCCGCGGCGATCGCTTCCGGCGGCTGCATCTCGTCGGGATGACGCTCTTCGCCGGTCGCCATCCGCCGCAGGTCGTCGGGGAAGACCTGGGGGGCGCCGAGCTCCAGCGGCCGGTTGCGCTCGCTGCGCAGGATCTGGGTCTGCACGCCCCCCGGACACAACACGGAGACGCCGATCTCGTGCTTTGCCAGGTCCATGCGCAGGTGTTCCGAGAGGCCTACGACGGCGTATTTGGCCGTCGCGTAGACGCCCACGCCGGGTGTCGGGATCAGCCCGGCCGTCGAAGCGGTGTTCAAGATGTGTTTCTCGCCTGGCTGCGCGAGCATGCGCGGCAAGAAGGCCAGCAAGCCGTGGATGACACCCCATAGATTCACGCCCAGCACCCACTCCCAGTCCCTGGCGGTGCGGCTCTCGAGCGAACCCACCACGATCACGCCGGCGTTGTTGCAGAGCACGTGACAGCCGCCGAGCTCGCGGTAGCTGCGCTCGGCGAGTGCCTCGACCGAGGCGAGCTTCGAGACGTCCGTCTGCACGGCGAGCGCCCGTCGGCCCGCCGCGCGCACGTCGGCCGCGACCTGCTCGGCGCCCGCGACCTCGATGTCGGCCACCACCACGTCCATTCCGTGGAAGGCGAACGCGCGCGCGAGCGCGGCGCCGATCCCGCTGGCGCCGCCCGTCACCACCGCGACCCTGCCCTTCAAGTCCTGCATGGCTCGTCTCTCCTTCCGACCTGCTAGTCTGCACCAACACCGAAGCCGCGCCATACACGCATCGCCCGACTCGCTGTACCCCACTCTCGGCCGTCGTGCCTTCCTGGCGGGCGCAGGCGCCTCTGCGGGTGGTTGCTCACGCGCGGCCCGTTCACGCGAGCCAGCGGCGAGAGGTCCTCGGCGAAGCCGAGCCGGAACCAGGCGAGCGCGCAGACCGCGATCACCACGGCGCTGGCGAGCCAGACGAGAGCGAGCGCGATGCGCCCGGCGGCCATCGGCGGCGCGGCCGTGGAGGGGACGCGTGCGGGCGGAGCCGGCGAGGTCACGCCGGCCGAGCTTGGCCAGGGGGCTCTCCGGTGAGCAGCGGTCGGGGCTTCGAGCCTGCCGTTTCTCGCGATTTGCCTCGCGACCCGGATTCCCTGTACGGGAGCCCCTTGGTTTCGCCGCGCGAACAACCGATCAGATGACCGGGCCAATAGCGACAGGGGCAGCGCGCCCACATGCGTTCCGCAATCCGGATTCTCCTGGGGTTGCTCCTCGGCGTCTTCGCCGGGTCAGCGTCCGTGTCCACGGCTGCGACGATTTCCAGTGTCACGATCACGAAGAACGCGGGCAACACCGCGGATCTCTTCGACGACAGCGGCTCCGTCACCAGCGCGGTGGAGAGCACGGCGACCGTGACCGCGAGCACGTCGACCACGCTGGACACCCGCTACGCGGCGGTGGTGTCCGCCGATCGCGGCGGCAGCGGGGGCCCGGGCACCACCACCCAGAACTTCACCGGCGACTTCTCGATCACCTTCTCCGTGACGGCGACCGCGAGCGTCGACTGGTTCCTCACGCTCGACGTGCTGCGGATTGGCGCCCAGACGATCGTGAGCGATGGGACGGGGAACGCATCGGTCGTCCTGGGAGCGCTCACGGGAACCGAAACCGGCGCGGGATCGATCACCAGCGGCAGCATGAGCCTCGCCGCGCTCACGACCTTCTCGAACGCCAGCGCGGAGGCCACCTCCCCCGATTCGCCCTTCAGCCAAGCGAGCAGCGCCGTGATCTCGGGGATCGGCACCGGCGCCGCGCAGACCGTGATCTTCAATTTCGTCTTCAACGCGAGCGCGACCACCGTCGATCCGCCCGGCGGCGGCCCCGGCGGCAACGAGGGCGACGAAGCCGCGCTGCGCATGGGCCTCGACAGCGCCCTCAGCACCTTCAGCGCGGACGATTATCCGGGCATCGGTCTGCGCAATCTCGTGACCGACGGGATCTGGGTGCTCTTCGACCTGGAAGAGGCGCCCGAGCCGGGAACCGCGGTGCTGCTCGGGCTCGGACTCGCCGGGCTGGCGATGCATCGCCGCGCAACCCGGGACTGAGCGATCTCCTCAGCGGCCCTTCCAGACCGGGGCGCGCTTGCTGAGGAACGCGTCGATGCCCTCGGCGGCGTCCTCGGCCAGCATGTTGCGGGCCATCACCTCGGCAGCGTAGGCCGTCGCCTCGTCGAGCGTCATCTCCAGCTGCCGGTGGAACATGCGCTTGCCGGTCTCCACGGCGACGCGCGACTTGGAGGTGATCTCACGCGCGAGCGCGGCGACCTCGGCGTCGAGCTGCTGCGCCGGCACGACGCGGTTCACGAGGCCCCAGTCGCGCGCGGTCTCGGCGTCGATGAATTCGCCCGTCATCAACATCTCGAAAGCGCGCTTGCGGGAGACATCGCGCGAGAGCGGGACCGCGGGCGTCGCGCAGAAGAGCCCGACGTTGATCCCCGACGTCGCAAAACGCGCGTCGCTGGCGGCCACGGCGAGGTCGCAGCTCGCGACCAGCTGGCAGCCGGCTGCCGTGGCGAGTCCCTGGACCTTCGCGATCACGGGCTGCGGGATCTCGCGCAGCGAGGTCATCAAGCGGCGGCAGCGGCCAAAGAGCGCCTCGTAGTAGCCGCGTTCCGGATGCGCCCGCATCTGCTTCAGGTCGTGGCCGGCCGAGAAGGCGCGGCCCTCGCCCGCGATCACCACGACGCGGACGCTCGCGTCGGCCGCGACCGCGTCGAGCGCCGCCTGGAGCGCGCCGATCAGCTCCTCGGAGAGGGCGTTTGCCTGGTTGGGACGGTTGAGGCTCAGCGTGCTGACGCCGTCCCGGTCGTCGCGGAGCAGCAGGCAGGTCGGATCGGCGCTGCGAGCATCCATCGCCGGTTGGCACGCCTCCGCTGCCATTCTACTGCGTATCGGCGCGGATCCCACGCGAGAGCTCGCGCGCCAGCGTCTCCTTCAGGAGATCGAGCACGGCGGGTCGCAGCGCCGGCTCGCCACCCTCGAGCATGAGCGTCGAGGCGAGCCCCGAGAGCACCGCGATCGTGTGTTGCTGGAGCACGTAGTGGCGCCGGCGGCTCAGCCGCGCGTCGGCGAACAGGCGGCGCCAGATCCGATCCCAGTCGCGGGACATGCGGTCCCGCCAGTCGCGCTTGGCGCGCGTGTCCTCCCGCCCGAGGTAGTGGGTCAGGATCTCATGGGTCGAGCGATAGTGGGCGCTGCCGAAGTGATCCCAGGCCCGGTCGATGAAGAGCGACGCGCGCTTCTCGAGAGGCGTGCCCTCCAGCGGAATCCCCTCCAGCCCCTCCGCGAAGCGGCGAAAGGAATCGTCGAGCACGCTGACGAGCATGCCGTCCTTGCCGCCGAAGTGATGCTGCACGGCGCCCCAGGTCACCCCGGCGCGCCGCGCGATCTCCGGCGCCGTGGTCCGCGCCAGTCCGACCTCGGAGATGCTCTCGACCACCGCGTCCATCAGCAGGGCGCGCGTCTGCGCGGTGCGCTCCGCGTGGGAACGGCGCGGCTGCGGGCGTCGCTGTAGCCGCGTGCGCGCAGGAGTGACGCGAGCGCTAGCCACCCGCGGTCTCCTCCACCCCGTACACGCTCGCCAGCAGCTGCGAGACGAGCGCCGTGCCCGGGAGCGCGACGCCCGACTCGCGGGCGAACGCGAGCGTCACGGCGAGGTCCTTCTCGGCGAGGTTCGCGAAGCTGCGCAGCATGACCTGGGTGCCGCTGCTCTTTCGGGCCTCGGCGGGCAACTTGTGGAGCGCCAGGAAGGCCAGCATCGGATCGGTCAGGTTCCCGTTCGAGCGAGTCACCTCCTCGAGCTTCTCCTGCGAGAGCCCCCCGGCGCGCGCCAGCTTGAAGCTCTCGAAGGCCGAGAGCCAGGCGAGATAGGTCATCAGGTTGTTGCACAGCTTGGTGGCGGCGCCGGTGCCGAGCGGTCCGGTGTGGACGATCTTCGCCGCCGAAGTCTCGAAGGCCGGGCGGCAGCGCTCGAGCCAGGCGGCATCGCCGCCCACCATGTAGGTGAGCTTGCCCGCGACGGCGGCCGCGGCGCCGCCGGTGACGCAGGCGTCGAGCACGCCGATTCCGCGCTCGGCGGCGGCGGCGCCCACCTCGCGCACGGTGCTCGGGAGGATCGTGCTGTGGAGCGCGATCACGCTGCCCCGGGCGGCTCCCGCCAGCAGGCCGTCGTCTCCCCAGACCACGGCGCGGACGTCGGCGTCGTCGCGCACGCAGACGCCGATCACGTCGGCGCGCTCCGCGAGCTTCCGGGGGGTGCGGGCAGCCTTCGCCCCTTCGCGCACGAGCTCCTCGACGGGGGCAGGCAGCGTGTCGAGCACGCAGGTCTCGAGCCCGGCGGCCACCAGTCGGCGCGCCATGGGCTTGCCGATGTTTCCCAGACCGATGAAGCCGGCGCGCAGGGCCACGGGGACCTCCTTTCGACCGGCGCAGGCTATCACAATTTACATTGGATCTGTTATGTAAATGCTGATAGAGTCCGGGCTCGCCGCGAGGCAAGCGTGGTCGAGTACGACCCCTACGCATACCAGGTCCACGAGGACCCCTACCCCGTCTATCGCGCGCTGCGCGACGAGGCGCCCGTCTACCGGAACGAGGCGCTCGGCTTCTGGGCTCTCTCGCGGCATGCGGACGTGCTCGCCGCCTTCAAGGACGTGGAGACCTTCTCGAGCCGGCATGGCGTCTCCCTCGATCAGGATGTGTTCCACCCGGACGCCGACGCCACCATGTCCTTCCTGGCGATGGATCCGCCGCGTCACACGCGCATGCGCTCGCTCGTCTCGCGCGGCTTCACGCCGCGCCGCGTGTCGGAGCTCGAGCCGCGGATCCGCGCGATCGCGCGCGAGCACCTGGGCGCCTGCGCCCCCCGCGGCCGCTGCGATTTCATCGCGGACTTCGCCGGCAAGCTCCCGATGGACGTGATCAGCGAGCTGCTCGGGGTGCCGGCTTCGGATCGACCGACGCTGCGTGCCTGGGCCGACACGGTGGTGCACCGCGACGAGGGCATGCGCGGCCTGCCGCCCGCGGCCGCGCAGGCGGCGCTGCGGATGCTCCAGTATTTCACGGAAATGATCGCGGCCAGCCGGCGCAGCCCTCGCGACGATCTGACCAGCGCGCTGCTCGCCGCCGAGATCGATGGCGACCGGCTCTCGGACCGCGAGATCATCGGCTTCCTGTTCCTGATGATCGTGGCCGGAAACGAGACCACGACAAAACTACTTGGCAACGCCGTCTACTGGCTGTCGCGAAACCCGGAGCAGCGCGAGAAGGTGCGTCGCGACCCGGCCCTGATCCCCCTCTGGGTGGAAGAGACGCTGCGCTACGACAACTCGACCCAGGCCCTCGCGCGCCTGGTCGCGCGCGACGTCGAGCTGCATGGCGAGAAGCTGCGCGCCGGCGACAAGCTGGTGCTGCTGGTGGGCTCGGCCAACCGCGACGAGCGCGCCTTCCCGGAACCGGACCGCTTCGACCTGCACCGCAACACGCAGCGCAGCCTGGCCTTCGGTCAGGGCACGCACTTCTGCCTGGGGGCTTCGCTCGCGCGTCTCGAGGGGCGCGTCGCGCTCGAAGAGGTGGAGCGGAGCCTCCCGGGCTGGGAGGTCGAGCCGACGGGCAGCCTGCGCGTCCACTCGGTCAACGTGCGCGGCTTCGCCGCGTTTCCGATCCGGTTCGCCTCGTGAGCGCCGAGCCTCGCACGGCGATCGTGACGGGCGCCTCCTCCGGGATCGGCGCGGCCACCGCCCTCGAGCTGGCCCGGCACGGCTTCCGTGTCGCGATCGGCGCGCGGCGGGTGGAACGGCTCCGCGAGGTGGCGGCGAACGTCGAGTCCGCGGGCGGCCGCGCCTTCGTCCATTTCCTCGACGTCTCGCAGCCCGATTCGATCGAGGCGTTCTATTCCGCCGCCGAGTCTGCGCTGGGGCCGATCGACCTGCTCGTGAACAACGCGGGCATGTCGATCCTGAACCTGCTCCCGGATGCCAAGGTCGAGGATCTGCGCGCCGAGCTCGAGGTGAACCTGCTCGGGCCGATGCTCTTCTGCCGACGGGCCATCCCCGGGATGCTGGAACGCCGGCGCGGCGATCTGGTCTTCGTGGGCAGTGAGAACGCGGTTCGCCCGCGCCCCTACCAGGCGGCCTATACAGCCGCCAAGGCGGGCGTCGAAGGCCTCGCCCGGGTGCTCGCGATGGAGCTCGACGGAACCGGCGTGCGCTCGATCGTGGTGCGGGTGGGGCCCACGGGAAGCGAGTTCGGCGCGCGGATGGATCATGCCAGGCTGAAGCAGGCGCTCGAGGCCTGGAAGGTCTGGGGCGTGCAGCGGAATCTGCATTTCATGCCCGCGGAGAGCGTGGCACGAGCGATCGCCCGGATCGTCGCCATCCCCGTCGAGGAGAGCTACCCGAACCTCGTCGAGGTCATGCCCGGCGGGCGAAAGAAAGAATTCACTGGCTAGCGGAGCGCGCAGCGAGCCGCAGGCGGAGTTAACTCAAACTTGAAGGAGAGACCCCTATGGCGCTGGCGCCCTTGAACCCGGAAACCCGGAACCTGATCGACGGCAAGCTCGTGGCCGCCAGCAACGGCGCGACCTTCGAGAACGTGAATCCCGCCACCGAAGAAATACTCGGCGTCTGCGCCGATGGAACCAAGGACGACATGCACGCGGCGATCGGCGCGGCGCGCCGCGCCTTCGACGAGACCCGCTGGTCGACGGACGCCGCCTTCCGTCAGCGCTGCCTCGGCCAGCTCGCCGCGGCCCTCCAGGAGGCCAAGGAGGAGCTCCGTTCGATCGTGGTCGCCGAGGCGGGCTCGCCGGTCCTGCTCACGTATGCGGTCCAGGTCAATATCTACATCGACGCGATGCCGTACTGGGCGGAGCTGGCCGGGAGCTACACCTACGAGCGTCCGATGCGCGACATCTCGTTCATGGGGCAGCCGAATCGGCGACTGCTGCGCCGCGAGGCGACCGGCGTCGTCGGCGCGATCACGCCCTGGAACTTCCCGCTCTATCTGAACCTCTGCAAGCTGGGGCCGGCGCTCGCCGCCGGGAACACGGTGGTGCTCAAGCCCGCGCCCGACACGCCGTGGTCGGCGACCACCCTGGGGCGGATCATCGCCGAGCGCACCGAGATCCCGGCCGGCGTCGTGAACGTGGTCGCCTCCGCCGACCACGGCGTCGGCGAGATCCTGTCGACCGATCCGCGGGTCGACCTGGTGACCTTCACCGGCTCGACGGCGACCGGCCGGCGCGTGATGGAGTGCGCTTCGGCGACGGTGAAGAAGGTCTTCCTCGAGCTGGGGGGGAAGTCGGCGTACATCGTGCTGGACGACGCCGAGGTCGGGAAGGTGCTGGCCGGCGTGGGCATGCTCTGCACCCACGCCGGGCAGGGCTGCGCGATCACCACCCGGGTGCTGCTGCCGCGCTCGCTCTACCAGGAGGGCCTCGAGATCGCGAAGGCCTCGTTCGAACGACTCGCCTACGGCGATCCCACGAATCCGGCGCACCTGATGGGCCCGGTCGTGAGCCGGCGGCAGCACGAGCGCGTGCTCGCCTACATCGAGAAGGGGAAGCGGGAAGGCGCGCGACTGCTGACGGGCGGCGGCGTTCCGAAGCACCTGAAGAAGGGCTTCTACGTGGAGCCGACCCTGTTCGCCGACGTCGATCCGAACGCCACCATCGCGCAGGAGGAGATCTTCGGCCCGGTGCTCTGCTTGATTCCCTTCGACGACGACGACGACGCGGTGCGGATCGCGAACCATTCGATCTACGGGCTCTCGGGCGCCGTCACATCGGCGAGCGAAGAGCGCGCCCTCGCCGTGGCGCGGCGCATCCGCACCGGGACGATGTCGGTGAACGGCGGCATGTGGTTCGACGTGGACACGCCGTTCGGGGGCTATCGCCAGAGCGGCGTCGGCCGGGAGAACGGCCTGATGGGCTTCGAGGAGTACCTGGAGACGAAGGTGATCGCGCTGCCGGGGAAGAAGACGTGAAGCCATGAGCGGGGCGGTGGCCGGAGAGCCGATGGGGACGCAGGACGCGGATCTCGCGCCCGCGACGCAGTGGCGCGGCGGCGACGCGCCGCCGCGCGTCTCCGGCGGCCTGCCCCTGCTCGGCCACCTGCTCGAGATGCGCCGCTCTCCGATCGCGCTCTTCCAGCGTGTGCGCGACGAGCATGGCGAGCTGGGCGAGATCCGCCTGGCGCGCAACCGCGTGGTGATGCTCTCCGGCGAGGAGGCGCAGGAGACCTTCTTTCGAGCCTCCGACGAGCAGCTCGACCAGGCGGCCGCGTATCCGTTCATGACGCCGATCTTCGGCCGCGGGGTGGTCTTCGACGCGACTCCCGAGCAGCGCAAGCAGGCGCTGCGCAATCAAAGCCTGCGCGACAAGCTGATGCGCGGGCACGCCGAGGTGATCGCGGCGGAGACGGAGCGCGCCATCTCGCGCTGGGGGGAGCGGGGCGAGATCGACCTGCTCGATTTCTTCGCCGAGCTCACGATCTACACGTCGAGCGCGTGCCTGATCGGGAAATCGTTCCGCGAAGAGTTGACGGCCGAGCTCGTCCCCATCTTCCACGATCTCGAGAAGGGCACCGACGCCTTCGCCTACGTGAACCCGTATCTCCCGCTTCCCTCCTTCCGGCGCCGCGACGCCGCACGCCGGCGCCTGGTCGCGATCCTGAAGGAGATCTTCGAGCGGCGCGAGGCTGCGGGCGACGACACCAAGGACCTCTTCTCCGTGCTGCGCACGATCCAGAATCCGGACGGGAGCCCGCGCTACCCGGTCGACATCATCACCGGGATGTTCATCTCCATGATGTTCGCCGGGCACCACACCACGTCGACGGCGGCTTCCTGGATGCTGATCGAGCTGCTCCGCCACCCGGCGCTGGCGAAGGATGTCGTGCGCGAGCTCGACGAGCTCTACGCCGATGGGCGCGAGGTCAGCTACCAGGCGCTGCGCGAGATGCCGCGGCTCGAGTGCGTGATCAAGGAGACGCTGCGCCTGCACGCGCCGCTGATCATCCTGATGCGCAAGGTCCAGCAGGATTTCCACTACAAGCACTGGACGGTTCGCGCCGGGAGCACGGTCGCCGTGTCCCCGGCGGTCTCGAACCGGATGCCCGAGTGCTTCCCGGAGCCCGAGCGTTTCGATCCGTCCCGGTACCTCCCGCCGCGCGAGGAGGACAAGCAGGGCTTCGCCTGGATTCCGTTCGGAGGCGGC
>Ga0184615_10000814_pt1 | contig 16885 bp, 12 predicted proteins | sample PLM4_65_coex_FD_133134 | JGI IMG/M metagenome (GOLD analysis project Ga0184615, IMG submission 133134) | Groundwater sediment microbial communities from an aquifer in East River, Colorado, USA - PLM4_65_coex | ecosystem: Environmental > Terrestrial > Soil > Riparian zone | place: USA: East... | reverse complement strand
GCTCCGCCCGTGCCCCCGTCCTCGCAGAAGCCGTTGAAGGTTCTTGTCATCGGTCTGGATGGGGGGACGTGGAGCGTCATCGAGCCCCTGGTGCGCGCCGGCAAGGTGCCGAATCTCGCCCGCATCATGGGAGGCGTGTGGGGGCCGCTCGAATCCACGATTCCCCCCGTGACTCCGCCTGCCTGGACCTCCTTCATGACCGGCAAAAACCCGGGCAAGCACGGGCTCTACCACTTCGTCGAGCCGGAGCCGGGCAGCTACAGGACGCGCTATACCAACGCCGGCTCGCGCAAGGCCCGCACCATTTGGAGCATGCTGAGCGAGGCGGGCCGCCGGGTCGGGGTCGTCAATGTCCCGATGACCTTCCCGCCGGAGCAGGTCGACGGATTCATGATCTCGGGCATGGACACCCCGGACGAGGCCAGCGAGTTCATCCACCCGCGGAGCCTGGTTCCGGAGATCAGAAAAGCGGTCGGCCCCATCAAGCTCGACGTCCGGTACCTGGGCTTCATGCACAACGATCCCCGCCGGCAACAGGTCCTCCAGGAGCTCCACGACATCGACGAGCAGCGCTGCCGGATGATCCTGCATCTCCTCGAACGGGAGCCCGTCGAGGTCTGCATGGTCGTCTACGGTTCCACGGACACGACGCAGCACTACTTCTGGCACTACGCGGATCCCTCTCACTACCGCTACGATCCCGTCGGCGCGAAGGTCTTCGGGAACGCGATGGAGGACGTGTATCAGCGTCTGGACCGCCAGATCGGGGTCCTGATGGAGCGCCTGCGCGACGACGGGGTGGTGATGGTGGTGTCGGATCACGGGTTCGGCCCGACGTCCTCGAAGACCATCTACCTCAACCGGTACCTGGCCGAGCTCGGCTTGCTCACGTATCGCCAGAACGGAGCCACCGGGGCCGGCGGACTCCTGTCCCAAGCCGTGCGCGGAATGGACCGGCGGATCCGCGGCGCCCTGTCCTCCGATCAGAAGAAGCGGCTGGCCCGCCTCTTCCCGAAGCTGCGAACGAAATGGGAAGCCTCGCTGACTGCTTTCAACGCCATCGAGTGGGGCTCGACCAAGGCGTACTGCAGCGAGGTGCTGGCCTCGCCCGCGAACATCTGGATCAACGTCAAGGGCCGCCAGCCTGAGGGCACCGTTGATCCGGGAGCCGAGTACCGGGAGCTGGTCGACTTCCTGAGCGAGCGGCTGCTGGCCCTCAAGGACCCCGAGACGGGGCGTCGGGTAGTGGAGCGCGTGCTCCGCAAGGATGAGGTGTACGAGGGCCCGTACCTGGACCAGGCGCCGGACCTGCTCCTGGCCTGGTGGGAAGGCAAGGGATTCAGCGCCAAGACGAGCCTGCCGCAGGATCAGGGCAAGCCGGTCGTCGGCGAGGCCGCCGCCGAGGTGTCCGGGCGGGCGGAGTGGAGCGGCACCCACCGACTCGACGGCGTGCTGGCGGTCCGGGGGTCCGGCATCAAGGTCGGAGCCCAGGTCACGGGCGCCCGTATAATGGACCTGGCACCCACGATTCTGCACATCCTCGGGGAGCCGATTCCCGACGACATGGACGGCCGCGTGCTGACGGAAATCTTCGACCCGGCGGATATCGAACGGCGGCCCGTGAGCTACCGGACCGCGACGCCGGGCAGCGAGGCCGAGGAGTCCGCGACCTACTCCGAGGAAGAAGGTGAGATGATCCGGAAGCGGCTGCAGGACCTGGGCTATCTGGAGTAGGAGAGGATCTCGCTATGGGACGGGTGCTCATCGTCGGCCTGGACGGCGCGACCTTCGACCTGATCCGGCCATGGGTGGCGCAGGGTCGGCTTCCGCGGCTTCAGGCGCTCCTCGCCCAGGGCACGGCCGCCGAGCTCCGCTCCACCGTCCCGCCCATGAGCCCGCCCGCCTGGTCGTCCTTCATGACCGGGGTGAACCCCGGCAAGCACGGCATCTTCGACTTTACCGAGCGCAAGCCGGGCACCTACGAGATCCAGTTCGTGAGCTCCCGGCAACGCAAGGCCGAGACCATCTGGAAGATCCTGAGCCGGGCGGGCAAGCGGGTTTGCGCCGTCGGTGTCCCCACCACCTACCCGGTGGAGGCCGTCAACGGCGTCATGATCAGCGGGTTCGACACTCCGGCGATGAACGAAAAGGCCATTCACCCGCCCGGGTTGTACGCCGAGATCGTGGAGAAGGTGGGCGAGTACATTCTCTCGTCCGACGTCATGCGGCACGTGCACGGTCAGCGGATCGACCTCGCCGTCGAGACCATGCTGCGCTGCATAAGGCGGAAAGCCGACATCGCGAAGTATCTGTGGGCCCGGGAGCCCTGGGACTGCTTCATGGTGGTCTTCGGAGAGACGGACAGCGCGGTTCACTACTTCTGGAAGCACCACGATCCCCAGTCGCCTCAGTACGCGCCGCGGCCCGCGGGCTCCAAGTACCCGGATCCGATCCTGGCGGTCTATCAAGCGCTGGACGAGATCGTCGGCGAATTCGCGGACCTGGCTGGCGCGGATGTGACCCTCCTCGTGATGTCAGACCACGGAGCCGGGGGCACCGGGGGGAAGGCCATCCATCTGAACCGGTGGCTCGAGATGAACGGCTTTCTCGGGTTCCGCCAGCATGGCGCGATCGGCGCCCTCGGAGACATCCGGGCCCGGGTGACCGAGCTGCTCGTGACGAAAGTGCTCAACACGGCAAAGAGTTGGTTCCTGAGGCTTCCCCGCACCGTCCGCAAACGCCTGCGGAGCCGCACGGGGGATCTGGCCGGCAAGGTCGAATCCATGCTGCGACTTTCGGCCATTGACTGGACAATAACCCGCGCGTTCTCCGAGGAGCCGCCCCACTACCCGAACATCGCCATCAATCTCAGGGGCCGGGAGCCGGAGGGCACGGTGCAACCGGGGAAGGAGCACGAGGCGCTCCGGGATCTGCTGATCGAACGATTGCTCGACTGGCGCGATCCGGAGACCGGGCAACGAGTGGTTCAGCGGGTGTGGAAGCGCGAAGAGATCTACGACGGTCCGGAGGCTCACCGCGCGCCGGATCTGATCATCTCCTGGGCCCTCGATAGAGGCTACGCCTACCTCAGCCGGCCGAGCTCAGCTTCGGCCGGCCAGATGGCAATCGCGCGGCTGGACGTGCGGGATGCGGGCGTATCCACGCTCATGCTCCGGCACTCGGGCAGTCATCGCGATCACGGAATCCTGCTCCTTCAAGGGCGGTCGGTAAGGGCGGGCGCAGCGCTGAAGGATGCGAACATCACCGATTTGGCCCCCACGGTGCTACACCTGCTGGAGGTCCCCGTACCGGCCGGCATGGACGGTCGGGTGCTCACCGAAGCCATCGAGGGCGACGGCTTGGGCCGCGCGGCCGTGTGCGACGAGGCTGTCCAGGCCGCCGCCGATACGGGCGAGGCCTACTCGGACAAGGAGAGCGAGATGATCCGGAAGCGGCTGGAGGACCTGGGCTACCTGGAGTAGGCAGGAGAGAGGAAGACTTCATGGGACGGGTGCTCATCGTCGGTCTGGACGGCGCCACCTTCGACCTCATCCGGGGCGGGCGGGCGCTGATCGCGGGTGGCGGGGCGAAATCGGACACGTCGCACCGGGACGGTGGACGTGAGGAAAGAGAGGCCAATGTCTAGGGTCCTGATCATCGCGCTGGACGGCGCAACCTTCGATCTCGTGCGGCCCTGGGCCGAGCAGGGGCTGCTGCCGACGTTCGCCCGGCTCATGCGGGAGGGCGCCTGGGGCGAGATGCGCTCGACCATCCCGCCGGTGACCGCCCCGGCCTTCACCTCGTTCATGACGGGCAAGAACCCCGGCAAGACCGGCGTCTTCCACTTCATCCAGCCCATGGCGGGCAGCTACGAGATCCGCTATATCAACGCCTCCTCGCGGAGGTGTCGCTCCATGTGGCGGATCCTGAGCGATGCCGGCCGGGGCGTGGGCGCCATCGACGTGCCGATCACCTACCCGCCGGAGGAGGTCAACGGCTACGTCATCGCCGGCACCGACACGCCGGACGAGCACAGCCTGTCCACCCGGCCCGAATCGCTGCACGACGAGCTCGCCCGGGTGTTCGGCGAGGAGTATCTCCGGTTCACCAGCATGCAGACCATGAACAACATCCGCCGGGGTGCGCAGTTCTTCCTCGACAGCGAGCTCCGCGCCATCGACCAGCGCACCCGCCTCGCGCTCTACCTCCTGCGGGAACACCCGACGGACGTCACCATGCTGTACTACAAGGCCACCGATCACGTGCAGCACCTCTTCTGGCACTACATGGACCCCGCGCACCCGCAGTACGATCCCGACGCCGCGCGGCAGTTCGGCGACGCCATCCTCAGGATCTATCAGGCGATCGACGCGGCCACCGGGCGCCTCCTGGAGGCCGTTCCCGCCGGCACCGACGTCCTGGTGATGTCCGACCACGGCTTCGGCCCGTCGAGCCCGACCGTCCTCTACCTCAACCGGTACTTCGCGAGCATCGGACTGCTCAAGTACCGCGAGAGCACGCTCGGGACCCTGGACCCGCGGCGACTGGTCCACCTCCTGGCCAAGCAGGCGCACCGGGTGCTGCAGCGGGCGGTCCCCCACCCGATGAAGGTCAGGCTCGCCCAGCTCTTCCCGTGGGCGCGGCGGAAGCTCGACTTCCACCGGACGACCTTCGCCTCCATCGACTGGTCGAACACCAAGGCGTACTGCACCGAGGTCATGGCCACCCTCTCGCCGGGCATCTGGGTCAACCTGGCGGGCCGGCAGCCCCAGGGGACTGTCCCGCAGGAGGAGTACGACAAGGTCGTCGCCCTGATCGTGGACAGCCTGTACGCGCTCAAGAACCCCCTGACCGGCAAGCAGCTCGTGTCGAAGGTGTACCACCGCGACGAGATCTACCACGGCCCATACGTTCACCTGGCCCCGGATCTGACCCTGGCGTCCTGGGAAGGCGACACCTTCGTCTGCCGGCCGAGCACGCGCGGGCGCGAGATCCTCGAGAGCGAGGCGGGTAAGCCGCTCGGGGGCTCGGACTGGAGCGGGACCCACCGGATGAACGGGATCTTCATCGCAGCGGGCCCGAGCTTCAAACGGGGCGCGCGGCCGACCCTGAGCATCCTGGATCTCGCGCCCACCATCCTCCACCTGGCGGGGGTGCCCGTTCCCGACGACATGGACGGGCGGGTCCTCGAGGACGCGCTCGCGGAGGAGTTCCTTGCGGCGCACCCCGTCCGCCACCAGGCGGGCGACGGAACCGTGACGCCGCCCGCCGGGGACGAGGACGGGTACTCCGAGGAGGAGGCGCGAAAGATCGAAGAGAAGCTTCGCGGCCTCGGGTACATCGAGTAACCGTGCGATGCCGTCGACCGCTGGCCATTCGCTCACCGGGCTCACGGTCTTCCTGACGTTCTCGCAAGAGGCGAAGACGTGTGCCCGCCTCTGGGACGACCGGTACCGGGTCGTGGCGTTCGTGGCCCTCGCCAACCTGGCGGACCTGGACCTCCTCGTCGGATTTCTGGTCTGGGGCGATCCCTTCCGCATCCATCTCGGGATCTCGCACGGGATACCCCTCGCGGCCCTCGTGGCGGCGGCGCTGGCGCTCGCCTGGCCCGCCATGGGCTCGAGGGGGTGGTCCTTCCTCGGGATGTTCGCGGCCACCGTGTCGCATCCCCTGCTGGATCTGCTGAGCTCGCCCCACGGCCTGGGGTGGTACTCGAGCACCGGGGTGATGCTGCTGGCGCCGATCCTTCCGCAGCGCGTGTCGCTGCCGTTCGCGGTCTTCCCCGGGGTGCACCACAGGACGCTGTCGCAACTGGTCAGCGCTTACAATGTCTGGGTCGTGGTCTACGAGTGCGCGGTGTTCTCGTGCCTCATCGCCCTCGTGATGTACCTGAGGAGGCGGCGCGGTGAGCGCTGAGCGCCCTGTCACGGTCGCCCTCGGGGTGCGGAACGACGGCTGGGTCAGGAGCGCCGCCGCCTTCGTGCGGGAGCGGCGCTCCCGGCTGGTCTTGGAGGACGTCGGCATCCAGGTGTACCGGTGGCATCGCTGAAGCGCGTCCTGTTCGTCCAGCACGCGGTAGACCCAAACATGCTCCCGGTGCTCGCCAGGCTGTCCGCGATGCCGGACATCGCGGTCGAGGTGCTCTTTGCCAGCCGCCTGCCTCCCCACCGCCAGTGGTCCGGGGCCGTGGGCGGGGGCATCCGGAGCGGGTTCCTGCCCCGCCTCGAGATCAACCTCGGCCGCCTCGGGGCGCCCTTCGTCCTGAGAATCAACCCGACGGCGGCGCTGGAGATCTGGCGGCGCCGGCCCGATGCGGTGGTGTCTACCCCGTTCCCGAGCGCGACCAGCCTCACCGCGCTCGCGATGGCCCGCCTGATGGGGCGGCCCTTCATCCTCGACATCTACACCATGGCGAGCCAGAGCTCGGCCCGACGAGTGTTCGAGCCGCTGCTGCGGTGGCTTGTCCGCCGGTGCGACGCCTTCGTGGCCAAGAGCAGCCGCACGGCCGGCTACCTCGTGTCGCTCGGCGCGCCGCCGACGCGTGTATTCCTGGCTCATCACGCGGTGGATGCCCAGGGCCTGCGCGAGCGAGCGCGGCTCACGCCGTCGGAGAAGGCGGAGCTCAGAAGCCGGCACGGCATCCGGGACGGTCAGGTCCTCCTGTACGTCGGGCGGCTGGTGGAGCGCAAAGGTCTCAAGGTCCTGCTCGAGGCCTTTGCCGGTCTCAAGGAGGCCCTCCCGAACACCTCGCTCCTGCTGGTGGGTGACGGCTATCAGCGGCCCGAGCTCGAGGGCCTCTGTCGCCAGAAGGCTCTGTCCGACGTCCACTTCATCGGCTCCGTCCCGCACCTGGAGCTCCCCCGGTACTACGGTCTCGCGGACCTCCTGGTCCTGCCGTCCATCTCGACGAGGGTCCGGTTCTGGGGGGAGGAGGCCTGGGGGTTCGTCGTCGGGGAGGCGCTGGCCTGCGGTGTTCCGGCGGTCGTCACCGACCGCGTGGGCTGCGCGGACGACCTGATCCGGGACGGCGAGAACGGCTACGTGGTCAAGGAGAAGGACGCCGGGGGGCTCCGCGCGGCGATGCTCCAGGTCCTCTCGGATCACGAGCTGCACGCCCGGCTGCGCCGGGGCGCCGAGCGGCATATCGCGGACTTCAGCTACGAGCGCGCCGCTGCCGGCTACCACGCTGCCATCGAGCACGTGCTGGGCGGCGCACCGACGGCGACCGAGCGGTCCGGGACCCGGAAGCGCCTCCGTTACTAACCGCCAGCCGCGGCGGGCCGTCCCCCAAGGAGGTAGAGGGTTACGCCAAAATCCTCGTACACGATTCGTATATTGCGGGTCAAGAGGGTGGCGATGTCCTCATCGACGGCAGGTGGCTCTGGTCCATACGAGACCAACCAAGCTCTTGTGGAGCGGGACAAGATCTCCTTCAGCTCATTGGCGGAGAGAATTGTCGGAACACCGGCCGCCCGATGAATGGCCAAACCGGGATCTGATCGTAGAAGCAGGGGCAATCGGAGTTGGGACTGCAAGAAGTAGTCGGCTCGTCCGAGATAGAACTGCATCACGTGGGGGTTTACCGCGATCACGATGTCTCCTGGCAGGAAGTGCTCACGGATGTAGTCCGCGGCACCGTCCATGGTTCCGAAGCTCCGGACCCCGAGCCTCGTGTTGATAGCGTAGGCGGACCAGGGGGGATCATAGAGCTTCACGACGAAGGTGGTGGAAAAGAGCAGTACCACTCCGACCATGACCCCCGCGGTCGCGTGGCTCATTCCCCTTACCACGTTACCGATTGCCTGCACGGAGCGGCAAAGAGTGGAAAGATAGCCTGCGAAGATGACCACCGCCATACTGGCCGAGAGGATCAGGAGTGGCAAGAGAAAGTACACGTACCGCCAGGCGTGGAGTGCGAGGAAATTCGTCATCAGGAAGAGATCGACGAGGAGGGTCACAGCGATGAACCCGAGGATCCGCCCTTCGCGAGAACGGAGAAACCAGAGAGGAGCGGCGAGGACAAACAGCAGCGTCAGCAGAAGATGGTTTTCCAGGAGGAAAAAGTTGTGGATGTAAAACGCAGGTTCGAAGAAGGGGTCCTGCCACGCCAGTGCGAGACCCGCTTCCCTGGTCCCGGTGCCGTAGATCTGTCGCTCCCCCTGAGTGATGAAGCGGTGGGATAACTGGAAGAATATCAACATCGCGATGATTCCGATCCCGGTCCAGACGTGGCCGTTCTTCATCCAGCCGAAGTTGGGTCTGGTCAAAAACATGACCCCAATGACAAGGCTGGGGAGATAAAAGACGCAACCCTCCCAGCTCAGGTAGGTCGCGATAAAGGCCGCAATTGCGAGGTAGTACGGAAGCGGCCGGATTCTGTCTTGCCCTACTGCCCGGAAGAGGAACCCGAAGGTGAGCAGGGCGAAGAACTGGAGTTGCGAAGGATATCGGGCATAGTGGGTCATGAGGATTGTCGGTGGCAGGATGGCGTACCAGGCCGCGGCGAGGAGGCCGACGCGCCTGCCATGCAGCAAGCGCCCCACCCAATAGAGGACCAGAATTGCGAGGGTCCCGAGAATGACGTCTGTGAAACGCAGACCAAAGGCATTCGCGCCGAAGAGCCACACGCCGGGGGCTTTGACATAACCGACCAGCTCGCTGGTGAGCGCGATCTTCACGCTTCCATCGACGACGACGGAAGGGTAGCCGCGGGCTAAGACTCCCAAAGCGGACATCACGGCTGAGACTTCGTCACCGCCGAGGGGCTCATAGGTCGAATCCTTGAGCCTTAGACCGAAGCCGAGGGCCGCCAGACCCATCGCCAGGAGGAGCCCGGGATCGATGGCCCGCAGTGCTGTAAGGCGCTTCCGCCATTCGTTACCCGGCATAGAAGACCGAAGTGTGAAGCCCTTGGCAGAGAGAGCCGCGGCACCGATCAGAGTAACGTGGAGCAGGAGGAGGAGTGCGACGCTGGCCGCTATGACGCGTGGCTGGTACGAGAACGAGAACGAAAGCCTGGCATCGTAGCCAAGAAGGTAGGCTATTCCCAATAGAAGGGCCGGTGGGAGGAAGGTTACCGGAAGCCACCTGGCGACGACGTAAGGGGCCTCTCTCGTCAGTGCAGCCAGGACTTTCGCAGAAAAAGCCCAGACGGCCAAGCATGCGATCAGGATGGCAGAAAGGACCGCGCTGGCGATCGCCAGGGATTTCAGCCGGAAGGACAGAGTACGCTCGGTGGTACTTACCGCCTCATCGCGGGACGAGAGGTCCATCGGACTGACAGCTTTCACGACCGCAGCCGGTCTCCAGCGCGAGTCATCGAAGTCGGGCGCTTCCCAGCGTTCAACGGCAGTTTCGGACGCCTTCCATTGTGTGGCGGAGAACCACATTGCCTTTCGATTCCATCCCTCAACGAAACCGTCAACTAACAACCCTCGGTCAGTCCAGCTGTTGGAGGCCTGCACCGCCACAACGTTCCGCCCGCCCTGTAGGAAGGGGCTGAGATTGTAGAACCGGAACGGGCCCTGCCCCGACGCTGCTGTGCCGATGTTCTCTTCGCGGATCGCCACCAAGTACCCGTTGACCAGAAGCCGGTAGTCCCTCAGGGCCCTTATCCGAAGCCATGCATCCCGGGGGCGCTCCGGTAGGCTCAACTCGAGGCGAAAGTACGCCTCTGGGGCGGTCGAGTTCTCGGCCCAGATCCATTGGCCGTGCAAGGGCTCCGTGATCAGGGAGGGAGGGGAACTGAGTCGGCTCGTGATCGTTTCTCTGGGCGCTGTTCCCTCGACGACATAGGGAAAATGTCCGTCGTCGAACGCGGGTGCGAACCACGGTGTCGGTTGGACCATCCCCCCCTGCGAGATGAGACTCTCGTTACGCTCCGCAGTGCGCCAACTGGCGTCAGACTGAATGTTGAACGACTCTCCGTTCCATCCGACGTACCGGCCTTGGACAGCGATACGGACCTGCTGGCGGTACGTCCCGATAGCGTTGCGAATCGCAATAACGTTTCTCCCGGGGCCGAGGTATCCTGTGATGTCGAATACCTGTTGAGCATAGCCTGATAAATAAGTACCGTTTCCAACTCGCTGGCCGTTCAAAAAGAGAGTGAATCTATCAGGAGCCATCACCGCGAGCCACGCGTGTGCTGGCCTGTCCTTGAGATAGATCGTCTTACGGAAGTAGGCTTGGTTCAGGCTCGAGCGGGGGGGGGAGATCCATGGGGTCTCCCAACGAAGCTGGGAGCGGTAGTCGGGTCGGACATACAGAAAGAAAGCTCTCCAGGAAAAATAACCGAGAAGGGCAGCGTAGAGGAGGACCAGGAGAAGCGAGAGAGAGAGCCATCGCTTCATAGCCCAAGCAGCCCTTTTTGCGCCTGCAGGTTCCGTTTTTTGACGTTTAGAACTATGGTAAGGGAAGTGCGGTACGCTTTCCGGGCCTCGACGTCCATGTGCGCCTTGAAATAGCTATCGCCCAAGAGGCCGTACACATCCGAGAGAATGCCTCGATCATGCGTCCGAGCGATCATGTGCATGGCGTGGGCGATGGCTCGGCTCTGGTCTCGACCATCCAGTTCATAGTACGCGCGGGCGAGATAATACGAAGTCCGCTGGAGACTCTCATCAAGCGTGAGAGCCTGCTCCCAGCGGGAGATTGCTCCCGACTCTTCTTCCCGGAAATGTTGGACGCCCCAGGCAGCATTCAGCTCAGCGAGCGTCCGGCGAGCCAACTTCCAGTGCGGATCGTTCGCGAGCGCAAGAGTGAGTTGAAGCTCGGCCTTCTCAAATTCCCCTTGCCGCCGAAGGTTCTGGGCTAAGAAGAATCTGGCGAGAGGGGACGCATCGTCTCCCATCCAGAAAAGGGCCGCCCCCACCCTGTACTGGAAATCCGAATTCTCCCGGAGCCCCGGGGCCCACCCAATCGACTTTCGGAATTGGGTGAGGGCCTCGCCGTACTGCCCTCGCGCATAAACACGTTCGCCGTTCAGCCGATAATATTCCGACATCACCGCGGGCGCGGAGACCACCACGAGGATCAGCAGCATCACCCCGCCCCAGCCTCCCACGAAGCGCAAGGGTCTTGTCCGACCCGCCCCGACCACCCCTGGAACGAGCAAGATGCCGGCTCCGATCAGGGCAAACCACCACCCGTAACCGAGGACTTTGAGTACGGTGGCAGCCCGGGCGGGGAGCGTGGCGGTCCCCCGGAGTTCGATAGGAAAGAGCGTAGCGCTATACGCGTCGACGATCGAAGCGAAGCGAAGAATGGCTTCCCGCTCGTTGTTTTGGTTGACGACGGCCTCGACCAGGACCGGATTGTAGGAGATCAGGCCGATCGGGAAGAAGAGCACCACTACGAAGAGGGCCGCACCCGCATGGCGCGGAAGCCAGTGGCGCTTCCAGATTATCCCCCCAATGGTCAGGCCTGCTCCCAGCAGGCAGGGGAGGGCAAAGGAGAGGAGCCGGGGAGGGTTCGTCAGAGCGTCACTTAAGGTAACTTCCCCAGAAAGACGGTAAGCGTACCCACGAATGACTCCCTGTAGCGGGGTCTCGATCCATCCACAGAAAGCAGCAGCCAGGAGAAGGACTAGGGCAACCGCTACGAGACCGGTCTTTGAGAACAGCACGCTCAAGATGGTGATGATCGCATCGCCCAGCCACAAGATTCGGCCAAATGTCCAGCGTGCGCTTCGCACAACCGAGCCCTGCGGTTTCCTGTCCGGCGCTTCCGCGTTTAGCATGGGTAAAGATCGCACACGAGCGTCACGTAGCGATGCCCCTTGGCCGCCGCCCCCGCGTCACTGCGCGCTCCATGATCCCCCAAGCCTCCTCCCAGCTGATGCGCAAGATCTTCGTGGCCTCCGCCACGTCGCAGCCTACCGACGGGAAACCCGGAAGCACCTGGAATATAAGAAGAAGATAACTTACATTCCGCATTTCCCGCGGATGATATCTGACCACAGGTGGGTCGGCTGGCTGAGCGCTGCGTCGGTGAAGGGGGGTGAGTTCGGGCGAGAAGGTTTGAATGAGGGTGTCCTGTCGACGCAGCCGGTGGCGTTGGAGGCCCGCCGTCTCGCCGGCATCCTCTACGCGCTGCACCGACATGGGAGCGTGTTCGACCCGCGCCGCTCCCCACGGACCGGAGCGGCCGACAACGGAGATGAAAACGCACCATGGAAAACACTGAAACTTGACTCGGCCGGCCGCCCCATAGTAAGGATATAAAAGAGAAACAAGCGGATTAATGGACCAACTCCTACCACCGGCTTGATGGAGTTCTTCGATCTAAGTTAGACCCGATTTTGTTTGGTTACCACCTTGACATGATGACAGAAGCCGGGGGATCAGGGATGAGCTCAACACGGCGACAGACGGCGACAACTCCTGGCAGTGCAGCAGCTCCCCGCCGACGCTCACGACTTGCCCGGGCGATGGAGCGCCCGCGCAAACGTGGACCGGGTGTTGCGCATCCTTTGGGGCGAGGCATCGCTGGCTCACCGGCAGTAAACGTGTCTTGCGACTGATGCGCCTACACGACCGCTTGGCGTCCTGCCGGCTCGGACCGCCGAAAGGGAATCCTGCTCACGCCGGGACGATAGTCATGCTTTTTGCGCTTATCTTTCTTACCTGTCCGGCGCTGAGCCTTGGTGCAGATAAGGTGCCCGTTTACTTTACTTATCATGGCGGCGCCAAGGGGAAAAGCTCCTCCATTTCAAATAACGATCATCCTCTCCTTGATGGCGCCCTGATTGTAATAGGATGGTCCCAAGCTGAGCCCCGTCGCGGGAAATTCGATTGGTCGCTCGTCGAGCGACACGTCTCCGAATGGAACGCGGGCGGCAAGCCCGTCCTGTTCAAGGTGCTTCCCTATAATCAAGACCCGATTCCGGGTGATCGAAATGGGGATAACAGCCAAACGCCCCAATGGATCTACGACGCAGGTGTTCGGAGAATCTCATTTCCGGGTGGTGGGGTTGCTGGGCGAAAGACGGTGTCAGTTCCGCGGGTCTGGGATTCCGCGTTTTACGCCATCTATGAAGAATATATCGAAGCTCTCGCTGCGAAGTATGATTCGGATCCACGTGTCACGGGAGTCAAGATAGGAATCGGTCACCTCGGTAACCTGGTTGCGCAACCTTCAAAAGGGGGAAATACCGCGTTTCAGCAGGCCGGATGGACATTGCCAATCTGGGAAGAACACACCAAGCGCGTCATCGATATCTACGTCAAGCATTTCAAGAAGAAGCAACTCCTCATTCGAGTCGCCGGGGGATTCTTGAAGGATTTTCGCGTCTCGAATAACCTGGAGGTTATGCACCGTATTCTTCAGTATGCCGCGCAACGCAAGGTCTCCATTCTGTTTGGTGGGTTGGACGCCAATGTAGATCGGTTTAATCGCACTGGTGTTCGAGAGCTGGTCTCTTATCTCGGCACATTGAATCCGCCGTCAGGTTTCTCGATTGGCTTTACCGATGATTGGCCGCTGTGGGTCCCGCCTCACCGCAGCAGTAAATGTCCCGGACCGACCTGCGGCAGAGATGTTCGAGGATTCAGGAACGAATTGCAGACTGCATTTGATCTCTGGTCAAGCGTCAACAGAAAATTCCCGATGTTTTTGGTATTTCATGGACCAGAAACATCCGCGACAAATGAAAAGAACCCAGCTTTCAACAAAGCAGTCTATGATGTCGCTGCTGCGTTTTTGTTCTCTCTACCGGAGGACAAACGACAGACGGAGTCGGAGCAGAAACCGGAGTCCGGGAGCCAACCTTCAAAGAAGAAGAAGCGTCCTCGGTGAGCGTGGTCACGATCTTCGATCTCAAGATCGTCACCTGCATGCTGCCGGCGCTCTGACCGTGCCGTCATACCCAGATGTGCCCGAATTCACCCACACGACTTCACGAAGAGCCGGGATAGATTTTGTCGCCATTGGAGCTGGGGCGCTGAGGGACCACTTGATGAGGCCTAGACTCCATGAGTGAAGAACCGCTAACTGCCTTCCCGAGGAGGCGCTGGCGGCAAGCCCTTATCGCCGGCGCTCTCCTCGTCGTCCTGCTTGTTGCCGCATGGGTCGGAGTGACGGCAGTCAAGGCGTTATTCCAAACAAACCCTCGCCTGTTGCGCCTTCTGGGCAACCCGCTACCCGTGAGGGTGGCTGAAGTGACCCGGGAGGAGCTTGTGGAGGTGATTGGGGGAGCAACGCTCGGGGAGGGTTTCCTGAAGATCTCGATCAACACCGTAGTCAGCCAAGGGAAGGTCAAGGCGGTCAAAGTAGATCTGGGGCAGTTGGTGAAGTCCGGCGAGGTTTTGCTGGAATTTGATAAGGACATTTACCGAGAGGCTCTCGAACGTAGCCGGCTGGAGATCGCAACGGCCAAAGCTGAACTTCGAAAGCTGGAGGCTGAGCAGCAAACGCGTATGGTGGAGCTGCGTGGCGCGGCGGCAACCGCCAAGCAACGAGTGACATATCTAGCAAATTCAGAAAAGACCGCCTCGAATGCCTATCAGCGGACGAAGACGCTCTCCGAAAAAGGCGTCGTTGCCCTCGCAGAGCTCGAACAGGCCAAGGTGAAGTGGGACGAGGTGCAGTCCGCTCTCGCCCTGGCCGTGCAGGAGGTGCTCAAAGCCGAGGACGCGCTGAAAAACGAGCCGGTTGTCATTCAGGCTCTGTTAGAGGCGGTCCGTTCCAAGTTGGGGACCGCGGAGCTCGAGTTCGCCACGGCCCGGAAAAATCTCGAGAATACCGTGGTCGTGGCCCCCAGGGCAGGAGTGATCGCGGAGCGGCGCGTCGAACCGGGCGAATGGATGACCGGTGGTCGGACTCTATTTGTGCTGGACCAGACTGATCCGATTTATGCCGTCGCTCCGATCGAGCAGGAAAAGTCGTCCTACGTATCCTTGGGGCTGATAGCCGAGGTGGTATTTGATGCTTATCCGACCCGTGTCCACCAGGGGAGAGTGGAAAAGATCAATCTTGCCATCGACCCGGCAAAGAGAACGTTCAAGGTGTATGTCCTCTTGGAAAACCCGTCGCTGGAACTCCGGCCCGGCATGGCGGCCTTCACACGGCTGAAGAACGTCCGGCACGTCACCCTTATCCCCCGCCTGGCCGTCATCAATCCCACCGGAGCGCCGTCGATCGACGCCACCGTATTCGTGGTGAGCGGCTCCACGGTCGCGGTACGCAAGGTCAAGCTCGGGAGATCCGAAGGCCTCGGAAGAATAGAGGTGCTTGGCGGTATCCGCGAGGGGGAATGGGTGGTGATCCACGGCCAACACGATCTCCAGCCGGGGGACCGGGTCACAGCGCAGAAAGCGGGGCCGGCGAAAAACCCTGTAAAGAAATGATCCCTTCACCGATCGTGGCGGCACTTCGTCTTCTGCTACACGAGTAAAGGAGGGGCCCTTCAGCGTCGATGCCGACTTCCATTGGCCACTCAGTCGGTGGGCTTTGCGTGGCCCTCTGGCTCAGTCCCCGCCGCCGTCTCCGAGACCTGATGCGCGATAGGACCATATTGGGCTTCATCCTTGTCCTGGCGAATCTCGCCGACCTGGATATCCTCCTCGGGTTCCTCGTGTTCGGCGATGCCCACCGGCTTCACGGAGGAATCACCCACAGCGTGATCTTTGCCTTTTTCGTGTCATGCCTCTTAGCTGTCTTCCCGAAACCCCTCATGCCTGTCCCGCAGCGCTTCGGCCTTGCGCTCGGATTGCTGCTCTCCCACCCCCTCATGGATTTCTTTCAGTCGCCCCTGGGATTTGGATTTACCGCCGGTCCCGGCGTCGCGCTCTTTAGCCCGGTGACGGATCGACGATTCATGTCCCCTTTCAGCGTATTCTTGGGGGTGCAACATAGATCGTGGGCTCAACTCTTGAGCGGGCACAATGTTGTCGCCGTCCTCTCCGAACTTCTTTACCTGCTGCCTCTCCTCCTCCTCGTCGACGTCTGTCGTGGCCGCCAGACGCGCGTCCGACAGCTCGGCCACGGGCCAGAGAAGAATAGAGGCGCAGAGAAGTTGACGGCAGATCCCCACAATCCAGGAAGTCTGCGCCATCTCGACGGCGAGGCCTGAGAGGGAGCTATGAGGGAGCCGGGTCCCGGATCGTGAAGCTTCGGGCTTGAGACAGGGCCAGCGGATCCTGAAGAACGCGACCGTCGGGGTGGCGTCCGGGATGATCGCCGTCGTCATCGAGCTGGCGATCCTGGGAATCCTGGCGCGCTATCTGGGCGTGAGCGCCTTCGGCACCTACGTGTTCGTGCTCGCGATCGTCCGGGCGTTCCAGGACGTGGGAGACCTCGGTCTGCGGAGCGTCCTGCTCAGGGACATCGCCGCCGACCCGAGGAACGCCGCGAAGGCGCTGGGCGTCGCCCGGTCTCTCGCGTGGCTCCTCTCGGTGGCCATGTGCGCCGTCATCGCAGGGGCTGTCAACCTGCTCCGCGTGGAGCCGGAGGTGGTCCGGCTCACCTACCTGGCGAGCCTGGCGCTGGTCGCGACCCTCCAGGCGAACGCCTACGCCGCGGTCTGCCGGGCCTTCGAGGCCATGGAGTTCAACGCGATCGGCCATGTGCTCGAGCGGGTCGTGTACGGCCTCCTGGTGGTCAGGGTCGTGCAGATGGACTGGGGGCTGCAGGGCGTCTTCGGGAGCCTGCTGGCAGCCAACCTGCTTCTCTGGCTCTTCTACTACGTCGTCGTCCGCGTGCGGTACGTGCGGCCCCGGCTCTCATTCGATGTCACCGCCTGGTGGGCCATGGCCCGGGAGGCCATTCCGGTCGGGGTTGGGGTGGTCCTGCGGAGAATGGCGTGGCGGGTGGACACCGTGCTGCTCGTCAAGATGGCGGACAGCGCGGCCGCGGGGCTGTTCAACGCGGCGTATCGGATTCCCGC
>Ga0184615_10000813_pt1 | contig 16891 bp, 14 predicted proteins | sample PLM4_65_coex_FD_133134 | JGI IMG/M metagenome (GOLD analysis project Ga0184615, IMG submission 133134) | Groundwater sediment microbial communities from an aquifer in East River, Colorado, USA - PLM4_65_coex | ecosystem: Environmental > Terrestrial > Soil > Riparian zone | place: USA: East... | reverse complement strand
GGCGGTAGGGCGTCGAAGTCACGGTGGCAATCATGGAGAGCAAGCTAGGGAAGCGCCAGTCCGCGGGCCACCGAAGAACGCACAGGCAATTCGAGCCCATTACTTTGCGCCTTTGCGCCGTTGCGCCCTTCCACCGGAGCCCGCATGCGACTCGTGCCGCTGGACTGGCTCATCGTCGTCGCCAGCATCGTCATCTCCTTCATTCCCGCCCTCCTCCTCGCCCGCCGGGCAGGCAGCAGCACCGCCGAGTTCTTTACCTCGGGTCGTTCGGCGCCGTGGTGGCTGGTGGGCGTGTCGATGGTGGCGACGACATTCAGCACCGATACGCCGAACCTGGTCACCAACCTGGTCCGTGAGAACGGCGTCGCCAATAACTGGCAGTGGTGGGCCTTCCTGCTCACCGGCATGGCGACGGTCTTTTTCTACGCCCGGCTCTGGCGCCGCTCGCGGGTGCTCACCGACCTCGAGTTCTACGAGATCCGCTACGCCGGCAAGGCCGCCACATTCGTACGCGGTTTCCGCGCCGTCTACCTCGGCCTCTTCTTCAATTGCGTGATCATGGCCTCGGTCAATCTCGCCGCGGCCAAGATCGCCAATGTCATGCTGGGCTGGCCGATGTGGCAGACGCTGGCGATCTGCGCCCTGCTCAACATCGCGTTCGCGGCGACCTCAGGCCTCTGGGGGGTGCTGGTCACCGATTTCATTCAATTCGGCATCGCGATGACCGGGTCGTTCGCGGCGGCGTATTTCGCGCTCAAGCAGCCGGAGGTCGGCGGGCTTTCAGGTCTGGTGACTCGGCTCGACTCCCACACCCTCGGCCTGGTCCCGGACTTCGGCGACTGGGGGATGACCCTCTCGGTGCTGGTGATACCGCTGACGGTCCAATGGTGGTCGGTCTGGTATCCCGGCGCCGAGCCGGGCGGCGGGAGCTACATCGCCCAGCGGATGCTCGCGTCGAAGAGCGAGCGCGATGCGCTCGCGGGGACCCTGTTCTTCAACGTGGCCCACTACGCCCTCCGCTCCTGGCCCTGGATCATCGTGGCGCTGGCCTCGATTCTGGTTTATCCGACCCTGGCCGACATCGGGCGCACCTTCCCCTACGTCGATCCATCGCTCATTGGCCACGACATGGCGTACCCGGCCATGCTGCGCTTCCTTCCGGTCGGCTGGCTCGGGCTGATGGTGGCGGGACTGCTCGCGGCCTACGTCTCCACCATCGCGACCCATCTCAACTGGGGAACGTCCTACCTGGTCCACGATTTCTACCGCCGATTCCTGAAGCCGGGCCGGGAGGAGAAGCACTACGTGCTGATGGGCCGGCTGGTCACCGCGCTGCTCATGCTGCTGGCAGGACTCCTGACGTTCAGACTGCAGACTGCGGGTAAAACCTTCCAGCTCCTCCTCTCGATCGGCGCCGGCACCGGGCTGATCTATCTGCTGCGCTGGTTCTGGTGGCGGATCAACGCCTGGAGCGAGATCTCCGCGATGGCAAGCTCGTTCCTCACGTCGCTCGTACTTTTCCTGCGCGACACTCCGGCCCATCCGGTCTCGCCGGTGTTCTCGCTCCTGGTGACCGTCGGCATCACCACCGTGGTCTGGGTGACGGTGACGCTGCTCACCGAGCCCGCGAACCGGGACACCTTGATCAGCTTCTACCGCCTGGTGCGCCCCGCGGGCCCGGGGTGGAAGCCGATCGCCGCGGAGGCAGGCCCGGTCGAGAGCCCCGACAGTCTTCCCCAATCGCTGCTCGGCTGGGTACTGGGCTGCAGCTTCGTCTATGCGGCGCTCTTCGGGACGGGGAGTTTCATCTACGGAAAGACGTCGCAAGGGCTGGTCTGGCTGACCCTATTTGTCGGAAGCGGGATCGGGCTGCTGCGGCTCCTGCCGCAAATCTGGTCGAAGGAGGCGGCAGCCTGACCGACAGGGCGGTCATCCTGGCTCGCGGGTTAGGCACCCGGATGCGGAAGGCCGAGTCCCGGGTGGCGCTCGACCCCGACCAGGAGGCGTGGGCCGCCGAAGGGCAGAAAGGGATGATCCCGGTCGGACGCCCTTTCCTCGACCATGTGCTGAGCGGGCTGGCCGATGCGGGGTACACCAGGGTCTGCCTGGTCCTGGGCCCGGAGCACCACGCGGTGCGCGAGTACTACACCGGCGCCGGCCGCCCGGAGCGGGTCACGATCGAGTTCGCGATCCAGAAAGAGCCTCTCGGCACTGCCGACGCGGTGCTCGCGGCGGAATCATTCTCGGCGGGAGAACTCTTCCTCGCCGTGAACGCCGACAATTTGTATCCGCGCGCGGCGCTCGAAGCGCTGCGAAAGCTCGATGGGCCCGGCCTGGCGGGATTTCGCCGCTCCGGCCTGGTGCGCGGTGGCCTCATCCCGCCGGAGAGAATTCTGGCCTTCGCCTTGATCGAGGTGGACGCCGAGGGCTTTTTGACCCACATCGTCGAGAAGCCCGATCCGGAGGCGGCACGGAGCTTCGGTCCCGATCCACTGATCAGCATGAACGCGTGGATACTATCTCCCTCCATCTTCGCATCGTGCCGCGCCATTGCGCCTTCGCGCCGCGGCGAGCTGGAGCTGCAGGACGCCGTGCGAGACAATATCGAGCAGCGCGGCGAACGCTACCGGGTAATCCCGTTCGATGAGGGCGTCATCGATCTCTCCAGCCGAGCCGATATTCCTGTGGTGGCGGAACTCCTCCGCGGGCGGGAGGTGCACCCCTGACCATCCGCCGCTACCATGTGCCGGGGCGCATCGAGTTTCTCGGCAAGCACACCGACTACGCCGGGGGCCGGAGCATCATCTGCGCCACGGAGCAGGGGATCAGCGTTACCGCGCGGGAACGAGGCGACGCCCTCTTGCGGATCACCGATACCGTGACGGGCCAGACCGCCGACCTTCCGCTTGGGCCCGATCTCGAGATACCGCGCGGTGAGTGGGTGGCCTATCCCGCCACCGTGGCGCGAAGGCTGGCGCGGGACTTCGGGCCGCTCGCCACTGGGCTTGATCTCTCCTTTTCCAGCGATCTCCCCCAGGATGCGGGGCTCTCCAGCTCGGGTGCCCTGGTGGTGGCGGTGGCGCTGGCGCTGGCCGATGCCAATCGGCTCCCCGAGGGAGTCGCCTGGCGCGAAGCGATCCCCGACCGGGAGGCGCTGGCTGGATATCTGGGCGCAGTGGAGAACGGTCGGGCCTTCGGCCCCTTTGCCGCCGACGGCGGGGTCGGGACCCAGGGCGGGAGCCAGGACCACACCGCCATCCTCTGCTCCCGTCCGGGAATGCTGCTGCAGTACGGCTGGATACCGGTGCGCTTCGAGCGAGCGGTGCCGTTTCCGCCGGGTTATGTCCTGGCCGTCGCGGTCAGCGGCGTCGAGGCGGCGAAGACTCGCGAGGCAATGAGTTCGTACAATCGGCTTGCGGAAGACGCCGCCGAGCTGCTTCGGGTGTGGCGGGAGCGATCCGGGCGAGACGATCCGACGCTGTTTATTGCGCTCTCGTCAGCGCCCGATGCCTGTGCTGCGCTCGCCCGGTGGCTCGAAGCTCTCCCGCGGCGCGAACCACTGCGCGCCCGACTCGACCAGTACTGGGCGGAGTGCTTTGACATCGTTCCCGCGGTGGGCAACCTGCTGGAGCGGGGAGAGGTCGCCGGGCTAGGGGATCTGGTGGACCGCTCCCAGGCCGGCGCCGAGCGCGGACTGGGGAATCAAGTTTCCGAGACCATTCACTTGCAGCGGAGTGCCCGCACCCTGGACGCGGTCGCCGCGTCGGCGTTCGGAGCCGGGTTCGGCGGGTCGGTGTGGGCGATGGTGCCGGAGGGCGAGGCACAGGCCTTCGTAGACGCGTGGTCCGCTGTCTACCGGGCGACGTTTCCTGCGCGGATCGAGAGTGCGCGATTCTTGACCACGAGAGCCGCATCCCCGGCAAGCAGCTCTCACAACACGAGGGACTAGTTCCTTTGATCTAGTCCTGAATCCATTCATGGGATGGATTGTCGATCAGTGAGAAAATGTTAACGTGCAGGCACGAACGAAGCGAAGCCCAGCGAAGAGTAGCGAGGGGAAGGATCCCAGGGCCTAGCCCTGGGATCTTCCGCTAAATCCCCCCTGCTGTCCGGATTACCGGGGAGCGCCTGATGTCAGGACCGATCGAATTTCACCAACTGCTCGATTCGGCACCCGATGCGATGGTTGTGGTGGATCGGCACTCGCGGGTGATGGCACTCAACCTGGCTGCCGAGCAATTCTTCGGCTGGACCGAAATCGAGCTCCTCGGCGAACCGATGAGCCGCTTCATCCCGACGCGCTTTCACCAGCTGCTGGGCTCGGACCGCGAGACCGACGGCGGATCCCTGGCGGACTCGCTGAGAGCCGCGACCGTCACCTGCTTTGCCCTGCGGCGGGATGGGAGCGAATTCCCCGTCGAGCTGGCGCGGCGCCCGATCGGGCAAGGCGGCGACGCGCAGTCGCTGGTGACGATTCGCGATCTCACCCAGTGGCGCCGCGCTCAGGATACGCGATCCCGGATGAACGAACAGGCCCGTGCGGCACTGGAATCGATCGGGGATGCCGTCATCACCACCGACGCCGCCGGCCGGATCACATTCCTGAACCCGGTCGCCGAGAGTGTGACCGGCTGGGACGCGGAGGAAGCGCTGGGGCAATCGCTCGATGCCGTGCTGCCCCTCATCTCCGAAGCCAGCCGGCAACCAGTGGCGAACACGGCGGCGCGCTGCCTGGCGGAAGGACGCGCGGTCGATTTGGAAGACGGTGTGCTGTTGCTCCGTCGTGATGGAACCGAGGTCCCGATCGGCGACTCGGCCGCCCCGATCGTGGACCGCAGCGGGAAAACCGTCGGGGTGGTGCTGGTCATCCAGAATGAGAGTGAGAAGCGCCGGGTGGGCCACCGGCTCTCCTATGAAGCCACCCACGACCCCCTCACCGGCCTGCTCAATCGGCGGGAGTTCGAGCGCCGGCTGACTCGTGTGGTAGGCGATCTTGCCGGGTCTGCCGGTGAGCATGCGCTGCTGTGCATCGATCTCGACCGATTCAAGCTGGTCAACGACTCCTGCGGCCACGATGCCGGCGACGAGCTGCTCCGGAGTCTCACCGCCCCCCTGAGCCGGCACCTGCGAAAACGCGATACGCTGGCGCGCCTCGGTGGGGACGAATTCGCTGTTCTGCTGGAGAATTGTCCGCTGGTCGAGTCGGAATGGATCGCGGAGAGCATTCGGGCCGAAATCGAGAAGTTTCATTTCGACTGGGCGGACCAGACCTTTTCCATCGGCGCCAGCATCGGCTTGATTCCGGTGACGGCGGAGAGCGGAGGAATTGCCGCTGTGCTGCGGGCTGCCGACGCTGCCTGCTATGCCTCAAAAGAGGAAGGAGGCAATCGCGTCCATCTCGAGCGGCGCGGACGAGACTCGGTCGGCACGCCGCAGGCGATGGCCCGCCGGGTCACCCGCCTGGCTCGAGCCGTCGACGAGGGCCACTTCCAGCTCTACGCCCAGCCGATCGTCCCGCTGCAGCCGGAGCCCCCGGCGCGTCCTCGCTTGGAAATCCTGTTGCGGCTTCCGGACGGACAGGGCGGGATGCATGCGGCGGCCGACTTCCTTCCCCAGGCGGAGCGGTATAATCTCATGCCGGCCATCGACCGGTGGGTGGTACGGGAGACGATTGCTCTGCTCGGGCAATGGCATCGAGAGCATCCGGAGGCCGAGCTGCCGGTGTGCTCGATCAATCTCAGCGCGTCGGCGCTCGCCGACGACCGTCTGGTGTCCCTCCTGGAGCATCAGCTGGCCCACTACGGAATCCCTTCCGAAACCCTCTGCTTCGAGATTGCCGAAACCGCCGCGCTCGGCAATCTGGCGCGGACGGTGCGTTTCCTTTCCGGAATTCGGACCGCCGGATGCGGAGTGGCGTTGGAGGATTTCGGGAGCGGGGTGACGTCGTTCACCTATCTCAAGACGCTGCCGGTCGATTTCCTGAAGATTGGCGGGCACTTCGTCGGTGGAATCGTCGAGGACCCGATATACGGCAGCATCGTCACCGCGGTCGACCGGATCGGTCGGAGCATGGGGATTTCCACCATCGCGAAACAGGTCGGCAACCGGCACGTCCTGCACAAGCTCCGGGCCCTGGGCATCGGATACGCGCAGGGATGCGCATTGACTCCGCCGGCACCGCTGACCGATTCGGATGGACGACTGATGATGGAAAGCCGGCAGCGCTCGGCGTAAAGGCCTGGACACCACGCGCCTTTCGACCCGGGTTACCTAGCTGAATATGGCGACCATCCTGATCGTCGACGACCTATCGGCGCACCGGAGGTTCCTGGTTACGCTCCTGCGTAATCAGGGACACCGGCTGGTCGAGGCGACGGATGGCAGGCAGGGACTTGCCGCCGTCCAGGCCGAGCATCCGGATCTGGTGATTACCGACGTGCTCATGCCGGTGATGGACGGCTTCGAGTTCGTCAGACAGCTCCGTCTGGATCCCGCCACCAGCCGGATCCCCGTGCTGTTCTACACCGCGCCGTACAGCGAACGCGAAGCGAGGGCGCTGGCCCGATCCACCGGCGTGCCCTACGTCCTGACCAAGCCCGCCCAGCCTGAGGAAGTGCTCAAGATCGTCGGCCGCGTGCTCGCGGGCGAATCGGATCCGTCGGTCACGCCGGACGCCGCTTCGGTCACCACGGAGTTCGGTCGCGAGCACCTGCGCCTGCTCACCGACAAGCTCTCGGAGAAGGCCGAGGACTTGCGAGCCGCCAACGCGCGGTTGAGAGCGCTGATCAATATCGGGTTGGAGCTTGCGTCCAAACGGGACTCCGATCGGCTGCTTCAGAGCGTGTGCACCGCTGCGTGCGACTTGTTTGGCGCGACGTACGTCACCCTCGGCATCCTCGATCCGAACGACCGAACGGTGCGTCGCTTCGTCACTTGTGGAACGGACGCCGAGAGCTGGATCAAGACCGGCGACACCGTCCCGGGGGTCCTCGGGGCGGTGGTCGCCGAGCGGCGGACGTTGCGTGGCGATAATCCCGGCGGCGATCCGGCCGGACTCCAGCTCCCCCCGCTCCATCCCGAGGTCCAGGCATTCCTCGCCGCGCCCATCGCGTCACCGGCCCATGTCTACGGTTGGATCTGCCTGGTCGGGAACGAGGGAAGGAGCTTTTCGGAGGACGATGAAGACCTGGTGATGGCGCTCTCGGGGCAGGTCGGCCGCATTTACGAGCTCGAACATGAGATCCTCGAGCGCAGGCAGGCGGAATCGGCTTTTCGCCAAGAGCGGGACCGGTCGCAGCGCTACCTGGACACAGCGGAAGTCATCCTGGTGGTGCTGGACAGGGACGGGCGGATTACGCTGGTGAATCGCTACGCCTGCTCCGTCCTCGGATGGACGGCCGACGAACTGCTTGGGAAGGACTGGATCGACACCTGCCTTCCGGCCCGGATACGGGTCACCCTCCGGGAAAAGTTCTCCAACCTGGTCGAAGGAGATCTCTCCGTCGTCGAGAACCCCGTGCTCACCAAGTCGGGCGAGGAACGGTTGTTCGAATGGCGCAACACGCTGCTGCGGGACGCGGCGGGACCGGTGATCGCAACGCTCAGCTCGGGTACCGATATCACCGAACGCTCCCGGGCCGCCGAGGCAGTGCGCACGGCGGAAGAGCGGATGCGGTTTGCGCTGCAGAGCGCCAATGTGGGGATCTGGGACCAGGACTTCAGCAGCGGAGTGGTCCGATGGTCCGAGACCCTGGAAGCTCACTACGGCCTCTTACCCGGGACATTTGATGGAACCTTCGAGGCCTTTGTCGAGCGCGTTCATCCCGACGATCGGGAGGCGGTGCGCGAGACGATCGGGCTGGCGATGAAGTCGGGCGCCGATTTCTCGGTAGAGCACCGAACGGTCTGGCCTGACGGCACGATGCGGTGGCTGAGCGGGGCGGGCCGCTTCCGCCTCGGCGAGCACGGCGAACCGGTGCGCGGCCTCGGTATTTCCCTGGACGTCACCGAACGACGCACGTTGGAGGCGCAGTATCGGCAGGCGCAAAAGATGGAAGCCGTCGGACGGCTCGCCGGTGGTGTGGCGCACGACTTCAACAATTTGCTGACCGCGATTCTGGGGTACTGCGAGTTGTTGCTGGCTGATCTCGATCCCGACGACCCGCGCACGGCCGACATCGCAGAGATCGAGAAGGCGGGCCTGAGTGCCGCGGGGCTCACCCGCCAATTGCTGGCATTCAGTCGCAAGGAGATCATCGAGCCGACGCTGCTCGATCTGACTGTGGTTGTGGCCGGTATGCGGGGGCTGCTCGGGCGCCTCATCGGGGAGGACGTGAAGATCGCTCTGGCCCCCAGGCCCGGCCTGGCGCCGGTGAAGGCCGATCGCTGGCAGGTGGAGCAGATCGTCATGAACCTCGCGTTGAACGCGCGGGATGCCATGCCGAAAGGCGGCACGTTGACCATCGAGACCGCCAACGTCGAGCTCGACGAGAACTACCCCAAGACCCACCTCGCCGTGACACCGGGCCCCTACGTCGTGCTCACGGTGACCGATACGGGAACCGGCATGACGCCTGAGGTGCAGGCTCGCCTGTTCGAGCCCTTCTTTACCACCAAGGAGGTCGGCAAAGGCACGGGGCTCGGCCTGGCGACCGTCCACGGCATTGTCACACGGAGCGGCGGGAGCGTCAACGTCTACAGTGAACCGGGCAGGGGCACGTCGGTCAAGGTGTATTTCCCAAGGGCGGATGCCGCGGAAATGGTCGTCGAAGCGCCGCTCCCGGTCGCCGGGCCACGGGTCGGGGGGCAGACGGTGCTGGTGGTCGAGGATGCGGAAGGGCTTCGCGAGCTGACCAGGAGGCTGCTGGAGCGGCAGGGCTACACCGTGCTGGTCGCCGGCGACGCGGATGAAGCGGTACAGCAGTTCGACCTGAACACGTCCATCGACGTGGTCCTGACGGATGTCGTGATGCCGGGTGTCAGCGGACCGGAGTTGACCAGCCTGCTGGTCGAGCGACGGCCGGCGCTGAAGGTGATCTACATGTCCGGGTACACCGAGGACTCCATCGTCCAGCACGGGGTCCTCAATCCCGGGATCGCGTTCCTGCACAAACCGTTCACGTCTGACACTCTTGGACGGAAGCTCCGTGAGGTGCTCGACCGGTAGCTACGTTCCGGAGCAGCTTCATGAGGACCGGATAGTCGACAGGTTTGACCAGGTGCGCGGTGAATCCGGCGTCAGCCGTTCGGCGACGATCGTCCTCATGTCCCCAGCCGGTGATGGCAATCACCACCATGTCTTTGCCCCACGGTTCGGCCCGGATCGTCCGGCAGACGTCGTAACCGCTCATCTTGGGCAACCCGATATCGAGCAATATCACGTCAGGGCGGTAGGTCGCGGCTTTCCCGATCGCTTCGAAGCCATCGAGGGCCGTATTCGTGTCGTAGCCCGCGAGCGTCAGCAGCAGGGCGAGGCTCTCGACCAAGTCCCGATTGTCGTCGACCAGCAGGATCCGCTGCGTCGTGGCCCGGATGGGTTGCGCCGGCGCCCGCGCAGGCTCGTGCACGATGGGCAGGCTGGTGAGAATCGGCAGCCGCACGATGAACACGCTCCCGTGACCCAGCCCCTCGCTGTGCGCCGTGATCGTGCCGCCGTGGAGCTCGACCAGCTGCCTGGCCAGCGCGAGCCCTATGCCGAGCCCTCCCTGGCCCCGTTCCGATGAGCGATCGACCTGCACGAATCTCTCGAATACTTTCGCCAGCAGACCGGGGGGGATGCCGATGCCGTTGTCGGCGACACGCACCACCACATCGCTTCCCTGGCGCTCGACGGTGACTTCGATGCGGCCACCGGAATCGGTGTACTTGCACGCATTGGTGAACAAGTTGTCGAATACCTGGGTCAGCCGGTCGGAGTCCGCCTCGAGAAACAGCGGCTCGGGCAGCGGGGCGATCGTCAGCGTGTGCCCGGCGGCCTCGCAGGCCGGCCGGCTTGCCTCGAGGGCATGCTCGAGGACCACGCCGAGGTCGACGTGCGTCTTCTTGATCACGATCTGATTCTGGGCAATCCGGCTGACATCGAGCAAGTCATCGATCAGCCGCTTCATCTGGAGCACCTGCCGTTCGATCGTCGCGCGAGCTCGCTCGACCAGGTCCGGGTTTTGAGACCGCTTCATGACCTCGAGCGAGTTCAAGACCGGACCGAGCGGGTTTCGGAGCTCATGGGCCAGCGTCGCCAGGAACTCGTTCTTTCGGTGGTCGTTGCCCGCGGCGCGCTGCAAGGCCTCCTCCAGAGCGGCCGTTTGCTCCTCGATCTTTCTCCGTGACAGCACCTGCTCCGTGACATCGAGATCGAACGTCATCACACCTTCGATCGTTCCGGACGCGGAGCGCACCGGTTGGTACACGATGTTCCAATAGCTATCCTCGAGAATGCCGGAGCCGTCTCGATCGAGCCGAGCCAGCACCTCGGTCGCGAAATACGGCTCACCCGTTTCCAGCACGCCGCGCAGGATTTGCGGGAATGGCTGGTCCCGGTACTCGGGAATGGCCTCCAGGAGTGGTTTCCCGATGACGTCGCGTCCGCCCAGCCGGCGGATGGTCTCCGGGTGGGCTGACTGGAACACGAGGTCCGGGCCCCTCAGAAAATTCACGATTGCCGGGACTTGACCCACGCTAGCGGCTCACGGGCGAAATGTTCATGTCGAAGCATATTTGTTCCCCCGCCGTTCACCATCGGTCGTCGGGACTAGCCCACAACTCCATCCTTCGATGGATAGTGGATTGCCCGGTGCGATCTACACTCCAGCAGCACATTCTTGGACGGAGTGTTCCATGGACTTCTTGACCTTGCTCGTCGTTGGCCTGATCGCCGGACTCCTGGCCAGCCTTGTCGTCGGCGGCGTCGGCTACGGGATACTGGGCGACATCGTCATCGGCATCGTCGGGGCCTTTCTCGGCAGCTGGCTCTTCGGCACGCTGGGCATTCGGGTGCCGCTCAGCGGCCTCGGCGGCACGATCTTCGTCGCGTTTGTCGGCGCGGTCGTGCTCCTCCTGCTCATCCGGGTCCTCCGCAGGGGGAGGCGCACCTAGCGCAGGTACAAGTACAACCCGACGAGACCCGTCCCGGCGCCCAGGATCGTGATGAGGCTTTCCTCGAGCAGCAGGCCCGTGATCACACCGGCCGCGCCCACGATCATCAGGGCGACCCCGGGGCCGCGGTGACGGAGGCTCTGGGCCGGGATGGCGGAGAGGGGGTTGCGCGCCGTCGTGGCATTGGACACCAGCGGCAGGGTAATGCCGAGCCGATCCGAGCCGACAAACGACTGCCCTAACCGCTGCGGAGCCGGGGTGGTCGCGCGGGCCAGACCCACGCTGCGATCCTGGGCCGCACTCGAGTCTCGCGTAGCGGCAAGAAGTCCAGGCTGGCCCTGTGCGGTCGCGACACCCGAGCTCAGTGCCAACAGCGCGCAAATCAGCTTCAAACCCCTCGTTTTCCCGGCTGTCCTGATCTTTTCACCAAGTCTCCGCGACATGGGGCGAATATCGACGGCGGCGGCGTGGTCCTCCTTGTTCGTTCCATCAGCGCCCGTTTCCGCCTCACCGTTGAGGCCAGCTACGAGGGGATTGGTACTGTCGCGTAGATCCGTCATCTGGATTCCTTTGGGTTGAATCGCATCATTGCGATTTCAGGTATTCGACCAGATCCCGTCGCTGCTGCTCGGTCAGTTTGAGTCCGAGGACTCGGTCATAGTGCTCCACGACGGCCGCGAGCGTTTTGGCGCTCCCATCGTGGAAGTAGGGCGGGTGCTGCCACAGCGCGCGGAGCGGTGTCGTGCGATACGCTTTGTTGGCCGTTCGTGCCGCATACTTCCCATCCATGCCGGTCTCCGCCGGTGCATGCAGCGTCCCGTTGTTGTTGTCGGTGCCGGTAGTGTTCACATGACAACCGGCGCAGCTCTGGCCGAATACGATGCGCCCACGGTCGGCACCGGCCCGGTCGAAGCTGCCGTCCGGAGGAGGCGGTGCCGCGATGCTGTGCTGGTAGGCGCGCAGCGCGGCCAGCTTCGGTCCCACCAGGTCGGGCGTGTGCTTGATGTCTATGCCGAGCCGTAGATCGCTGAAGTTGCCCAGGCCGTGCATCTGGGTGACGGCGACGTAGGCATTCCAGTAGGAGATCGGCCCCTCCGCCGTGTAGGTCTCGTTCTTGACATCCGCCAGTCCGTACGCGGGAGGCAGGATCAGCGGAGTGCTCCTGCCGTCGATATTGAAGCGCGGGTCGTACTTTCCGGGACCCCACGAGTTGTACACCGCCTTCTTGTCGGCCGGGAGGACCGGGGAGAGGGCGACGATCGCCCCGACGTTCAGATCGCGGTTCGGCCAGCCGTCCTTCCGGTGCCCGATGCCTGGCATGACGGAGTTGTCGACGGTCGAGTGGCAGAGTGCGCAGGTGATGCCGAGCCGCGTGATGTGGTTGTTCGTGTCGACCTCCGCCTTCAGGCCGACGATCGCGTTCATCTCGAGGAGGGCAACGGTCGTGGCGGGGCTCTTGAGATCGACCTGCTGCAGAAGCCCGGACGGGAGAACGTCGGCATCCACCTTGAGGCCGACCTTGAGCGCCGCGGTCGGGTCAACCGCTTTCTCGACGATTTCGTTCAACTTGAGGGTGTCGGTCCAGAAATGCTCGTCGCCGAAGGTGTCGAAACGGAAGACCTGCTGCCCGTCCGCAACCATTTGAGACGACGAGGAGTCGACGTCGGCCGCTACGGTGTCGGTAGCCGCGGAGTCATCGCGGGTCGCGCTCCGGCCGCACCCGGCCGCAGCGACCCCAGCTGCCAGGATGAGACTCCTTCGCGACCACGAATTCCTGATTGCCATTGGTCACCATACCCCCGGATGGAGGGAGGGGGAGCAAACCGTAACGGCCTGCCCCCCCAGGGTACAGCGTAGACCGGAATGTCCTCCGGCCGGACCGGAACGACAATCGATCAAACGAGTGAAACCCGAGCGAGTTCGAAGGAACTAGACCCGCGGGACAGCTCCGGGACGGCGGGGAGTTCGTCCTGGGAGAATGCCGCCACTTCCAGCCGGCTGTTGACCGCCAGTTTCGATAACACCTTGTGAACGTGGCTCTTGACGGTGTGAAGCGCGATAGAGAGCCGGGCGGCGATCTCCCGGTTGCCCAGACCCCGAACGATCAGATCGGTGACGGCTCGCTCCCTGTTGGTTAGGCGCCCGAGCTGGAGCGGCCGCTTCGGACTCGTTCGGACACCGTGCCCATGGAGCTGACCAAAGAGCGAATGGGTCAGTTCCAATGGCAGGACCCTGATTCCGCCGGCGACCGAGTGGATGGTGCTGAGGAACCTGTCGAACGACGTGTCCGCCATGACGAACCCCGAGACCCCGGCCCGGACGAAGCCCGCTACATCCTCGTGCAGCGACTTCAGGCCCATGATGACCACCCGGGACTCGGGCGCTTCCCCATGCAGCGCGCCGGCCAGTGTGAGGGCGTCGCCGTTCTTCCGCAGCAGGTTCAGGAGCACCAGGTCCGGTCTGGCCTGCTGAACCTTCTGGAGGGCCACCTCGATCTCGGCCGAGGCGGCCAGAACACGGAACCCCGGCTCGGCACGGATATGGGCCAGGACGCCTTTCCGCGTCGAGGGATTTTCGTCGATGAGGACCATCGAAATGCGCTTCGTCACGAATCAATGTGGGGGGTCGGACAGGGGACCAACAATCGCTCAAAGGGACCATTTAAGGCCCCGCTCGGAAGAGCGAGCTTTTGGCGGGTGGTTATGCCTCGAGGGCCTTCAGGCTTCCTGACCCGTGGGTAAAGGCCGCCACTTCCAGACGGCTCCGCAGCGCCAGCTTTTCCAGGACATTGTGCACGTGGCTCTTGACCGTGTGTACCGCGATATGGAGCCGAGTGGCGATTTCCTTGTTGCTGAGGCCCTCACCGAGAAGCTCGATCACCTGGCGTTCCCGGTTGGTCAGACGCACCCCCTCCATCATCTTGGCCCGGCTTGTCCCAGCCATGTTCCGGGCGATCTGCGCGAAGAGCGAGTTGGTCAGGGCCTGGGGCAGGACCTCTCCACCGGCAGCCACGGCGCGAATGGTCGCGAAAAAATCCTCGAACGAGGCGTCCTTCATGATGAAGCCCGACGCCCCCGCCCGCACAAAATCGGCGACATCCTCTTGAAGGGGCAGGAGACCCATGACGATCACCCTGGCCGTGGGAACTTCATTATGGACCGTCGCGGTCAAGCTCAGGCTGTCGTGGTCCTCCAATCCGAAATCCAGCAGGACGACGTCCGGCCTGGCTTCTCGCACCTTGTTGAGGGCTTCCTCGACATCCGCGAATGCGGCCAGCACCTTGAAACCCGGCTGCGCGTGGATCATCGCCGTGATCCCTTCGCGCAGCAGGCGGTTGTCGTCGATGAGCACCAGCGCGATGGGAGTCTCGACCGGGGCGGTCCCGGCTTCCCGGGGCATGTCGGCATTGCGCCGCGGTGTCCGTTTCATGCTTGGCGTGTGTGTTTGGGCGCAGGACGCTCTGCGCCGCTCAGTTTCGCGAACGCTCTGACCATGGGTAAGAATATAGTGCGGAGCCACTTGCCGCCAGATTCGCTATGGGGGTCGGACCCCTGGCCATGATCGAGCAAAGGAAGCTTTCCATGTTCAAGCTCTCGCCGCTCCTCCTCGCGTTCTCGCTCCTGTCACCGGTAAAGGCCCTCGCGCAGCCGGCCGTGCCCGCTCCCGCATCGCTGCCCTCCGTCGACTTGCCGCGGGAGTTGGATCGAGTGCTCAGAGACCACCAGCGCGAATGGCAGGCACGCTCCGCCAGCGGACCCTGGCGCATCGCGGCCGACATGAACAATGGGAACAGCTGCCGGTGCAGGGATGAGGGTGTGAGTCCTCAGCTCCGGTCCTTTGCGAGGATTACCTTGAGGGTCGGGACCGACATCTTGAGGAACTCCATGGCGAGCGTGGAGGAGCTTCGCTCCCCGCTCATAATCCTCCTGCTCAACCGCTTCACCACGCTGGATGCACTCTCCGACGACCGGATCATCGACATCATTCCCGACAAGAGCGGCAACATCCGGGTTGCCACGCGCGATGGACTCAACCGCTTCCGGCCAGCGCCGTTCGACGTCCTAAGTTCCCGCACCGGTCTCGCGACGAATCTGCCCGGTGGTATGGTGAGAGACGCCGCTGGAACCCTCTGGCTGACCGCGGCGCGGAGAGGTCCGAGCGCGTTCTGGGCCATGCACGACCTGATGTTCGAACACCAGAGCGCGCTCGACGATTCGAGTCTCGCGAGTTATGCGATCCAGACGGGTGTGGATGGGGAGGCTGTGCTCTCGGATCTCGAGGAAGGCCGCTACCGCCAGCGGATACGCGAAAGCTTCATGAGCGGCGCGCGGAACGGGGTCAACGGGACCCCGACCCTTTATATCGATGGCATCCGTTACGCTGGTCCCCGTGACGAGGAAACCCTCGTGGCCGCTCTCGAGCTGGTGGCAAACGAGGCGGGGGGAGCGCCCTGATTGCCTACCGGATGCCACCCCGGAACGAGGTGCGGCCGCCGCTCCCCATCGCAGGGGGTGCCAGGCGGTTGACTGCGGCGCCGCCGCCACGACGGCCGCGCGGGTTGAGCTCGTCGCAATCGTCGTCGGGTCTTCCCATGCCGCCGCGAATGATGATCGTCGGGCCTCGACTCACGGCATCCGGCAGCCAGGTATTTCCCGGCATCGGGTGGAGCTCACTACCATCTGCCGCGCGCGCGACGCCAAACACGGGGGCTGCCGGCGCCGTCGCCAGCCGCAGCACCGGCTCCGGCGCCGAGTTTGTGGTCATGCTCAAGGTATGTACGTGCTCCGTCGCCGGCACGCCCGCCTGATCCGGCGCCGGAGCTGCTCCTCCAGCTGCCCGAACCTTGAGCGCGCCTCTCCTCGACTGCACCAGGACCCGCTCGGTGGCGCGGCCCGCCTCGAGGTCGGACACGACTGCCCCTTCCTGGCGGGCCGGCTCGGCCAACTCAATCTGCCGGGAGCCCTTTTCTGCCTTCGCGCCACTCTCCTGGCCATCCGGAGAGGTCGGCTTGGAACATGCTCCAAGCCAGCCGCTCGTTACGATGGCCGCCGCGATGAGGATGCGTTCGCGCACTGGCTCCTCCTACCCCACGGGTGACAGATTGAACCTGTTCGAGGTCACAACCCTCGATCGGCCAGCATATGTTGCGCCACTGGGTGGGCCCCGTCAACGCCGAGCCGCACCTCATTTCCCGAGCGTTCCCCGTCACCCGGAGGACACACCCGTGTCCCACGAGGCGGACATGACGACTGTCTCCTACTCGATCGGGGCGGGGGCGTCACTACTCCTCGTCCTTCTGGGCGCCTGCCGGGCCTCGCCGCCCCGGGTCGTAGAGAACGATACCGCCCTGGCCGACACCCTCAAGGCCCGCATCGAGGCCGCCTACGATTTCACCCGCCCCGGGGTGGTCGAGCGGATGAATGCCCTCTATCCGGATTCCGGCCGGGTGATCTCAGCCAGTGGCGGCCACGTCATCGCGTCGGCCGATTCCCTCCGGACGGGCATCGCCTCGTTCTGGCGGAACGTCGGGCGGAACATGCGCGACCCCAAATGGGTCTGGGGTGACGTGTTCGTGGACCGGCTGGGCGACGACGCGGCGGTGCTGACGGCGACCTGGTCGATCCCTCATATCGCGCCGACCGGTCACCCCCATGTCATCCAGGGCGCCTGGACCGCGGTCTTCCGTCGCATCAGCGGGAAATGGATGATCGTGGTGGAGCACCTGTCGGTGCCGCCGGGGTGATCACACCTCACACAGGGCGACGGCCTCCCGGAGCGAGGTCAGGGGATCCCGGCTCGG
>Ga0184615_10000811_pt1 | contig 16920 bp, 18 predicted proteins | sample PLM4_65_coex_FD_133134 | JGI IMG/M metagenome (GOLD analysis project Ga0184615, IMG submission 133134) | Groundwater sediment microbial communities from an aquifer in East River, Colorado, USA - PLM4_65_coex | ecosystem: Environmental > Terrestrial > Soil > Riparian zone | place: USA: East... | reverse complement strand
TCTTCGTCACGCAGAGTCCGAAGGACATCCCGCAGGACGTCCTCGCGCAGCTCGGCAACCGCGTCAAGCATGCGCTGCGCGCGTTCACGCCCGACGACGAGAAGGCCCTGCGCGCGGCCGCGCGGACCTTCCCGCGGACGGAGTTCTACGAGGTGGCCGAGACGCTCACGACACTGGGAATCGGCGAGGCGCTGGTGACGGTGCTCGGCAGCAGCGGCGCCCCCACCCCACCCTTCGCCACCCGGTTGATCCCGCCCGCCTCGCGCATGGGTCCGCTGGGCCCGGCCGAGCTCGCGGCGCGGCTCGCGACGCCGCAGGTGCGCCGCTACGCGGAGGCGGTCGATCGCGACAGCGCCGAGGAGAAGCTGGCGCGCCGCCGGCAGGAGCCGGAGCCCGAGGCGCCGGCCCGCGGCGGACGCACGGCGCGGGACGACTCGTCGTTCTCGCGGATCCTGAACTCTCCGCTCGCGCGTACCGTGGCAGGCGCCGTCACGCGCGGCCTGATGGGCGCGATCCTCGGACCGGCGCGCCGCCGACGGCGCTACTGAGCCGCGTCCGCCGTCCCCCCGGCGGCGCCGCCGCAAGACTCCGCGCGCACGCGAAGGGCTTCCGGCATCCACTGCTCCAGGTTCTGGATACGCGTCTCGTGGCCAGGGTGCGTCGACATGAACTCGGCCGGCGCCGCGCTGCCACCTGCGGCCTGCGCCATGCGCTCCCACAGCCGCGGCGCCTCGTGAGGGTCGAAGCAGGCGCGCGCCGCGTAGATCAGCCCCATGTAGTCCGCCTCGGATTCATGGCTGCGCGAGAACGGCAGCAGCACGCCGAACTGCGTGCCCACGCCGAGCGCTCCCATCACCATGCGCTGGGTCTGGACGTCCATGTCGCTGACGGCGGTCCCGAGCGCGAGCGAGCCGAGCTGCGCGAGCTTCTCGTGCGCGATGCGCTCGGCGCCGTGGCGCGCGATCGCGTGCGCGATCTCGTGCCCCATCACGGCGGCCAGCCCGTCGGCATTCTCGGCGATCGGAAGCAGGCCGGAGTAGACCGCCACCTTCCCGCCCGGCAGCGCGAAGGCGTTCACCTGGTCCGATGCGATCAGATTGAACTCCCACTCGAAGCCCGGGTCGTCGGAGACGGCGGCGAGGCGGCGTCCGATCTCCCGGATCCTCTCCACGTCGGCGCCGCCCGGGACGATCTGCGATTGACCCAGGATCTGCCGATAGGACTCGAGACCCAGCGCAGCCTCCTGCTCGCGCGAGAGATCGACGAGCTGCTTGCGCCCGGTGAGGGGCACCTCCTCCTGGTGCGAGAAGTAGTACCAGGCGAAGAAGATTCCGAAGATCACGAGGGGCCACACGCGGAAGCGACCGCTGCGCCCGCGCAGCAGTGTGCGCCGCCGCGGGTCTCCCGAACCGGGCTCGCCGGATCCACCGAGCTGCATGCCTGCTCTCCCCGCCGCGCCGTACCCCTCGGCGGTGCAACCGCGACCATAGGCGAGGCCGGCTGCCGCAGCACGCCATGGGGGCATCCCCTCGAACCCCGCGTTTCGCGATTCCGATTTTCACAGCCGATCGGTTCGTGCAGAACGCGTGGCGCGCACGATCAGGAGGAGTTCTCGATGTCCTTGGCACAGCGATCCACGGCGGAGTTCATCGGCACCTTCTGGCTCGTCCTCGGCGGCTGCGGCAGCGCGGTGCTGTCGGCCGCCTTCCCGAACGTCGGCATCGGGCTGCTCGGTGTGGCGCTCGCGTTCGGGCTCACCGTGCTCACGATGTCCTACGCGATCGGACACATCTCGGGCTGCCATCTGAACCCTGCGGTGTCGGTCGGCCTCGTCGTCGGCGGACGCTTCCCGAGCAGCGAGCTGATCCCGTACGAGGTGGCGCAGGTGCCCGGCGCGATCGCGGGCGCGTGCGTGCTCTACCTGATCGCGACCGGCACGGTGGACTTCGACGCCACCGGGCGAGTGCTCGCCGTAGCCGTTCGCGGCGAGCACTCGCCCGGCGGCTACCCGCTCACGACGGCTCGCCTCACCGAGGTGGTGCTCACGTTCATGTTCCTGGTGATCGTCGGCGGCTGGGCGCTCGGCCAGCTCTGGCCCTTCTGGGTCGCACCGATCCTGGGCGCCGCGCTGGCCGGCGGCTTCTACTCCTGGCTGGGAGGCGAACCCGACCAGACCTAGAATCCACCGCGGCGCCCCTCAGCCTCTCGTCGGACGACCGCCGAGCTTCAAGCGCCAGCCCTCCGTCACGTTGACGCCATACAGGATCATCTCGACGCAGGCGAACTCGAGCTTGCGCCGGAGCGTCCCGAGCCTTCGGTGCGAGAGGTTGCGGCGAATCCGGTCGAGAGAGAGACGGAGCGATTTGGGAACCTCGAAATCCTTGTCCGGATACGAGCGCTCCAGGGTCAGCGTCAGCAGATGGAATCCGCCGGTGATGCGTCGACGCCGCCGCACGAACTCGCGGAGCGTGCTGCGCGTGGGATGGCAGATCCTGGCTTCCTCGGCGTAGACGAGCTCGATGCCGGCCGCCTCGCAACGGAACGACCACTCGCAGTCACCACAGGACTTGAAGGAGGCGTCGAAGGGGCCGGTCCGATCGAAGACCCAGCGATGGGCGAACAGATTCGCCGTCGCCGCGAGTCCGAAGCGCTCGACGTAGACGCGCTGCGGCAGACCCCAGACGAGATCGTGCAGGTCAAACGGCGTGATCCGCTGCGGGTCGCGGGCGACCATCTCGATTCGGCCGCCGACCACCCCGCAGCCCGGATGGCTCTCCAGCGCCCGGACGCCGGCCTCGATCCAGCCGGGATCCGGCAGGCAATCGGAATCGGTGAACGCGAGGATCTGACCCTTGCTGGCGGCGATTCCCTGGTTGCGGGCGGCGTAGGAGCCGGAGCAATCCTCCCGTTCGAATCCGAAGCCTGGGAAGGCGGCGACGATTGGCCGCAGATCGTCGGTCGACGCGTTGTCGACGACCACCACCTCATAGCGCTCGCGGGGATAGGTCTGGTCCCGCAGCGCGGCGAGGCAGCGGCGCAGCCTCTGCGCGTCATTGTAGACGGGTACGATCACCGAGACGAAGGGTCTCGACCCGTGCATGCAGACCGCCCCTCTTCTCGAACCCGGTCCCTTGCTCCCCGGAAGCAACCCACTATAGAACTTCGAGCAGCCTCCGCAGCTTCGCGAGCGCGTCGTCGTCCCCGACCAGCCGATGGGTGACGCGGTACCACGCGCTCCTCACGAGGATCCGGATCTTCCAGACGTCGAGATCTTCGCCCTCGGCGTGGATTCCACCGCCGGATCGGTAGGCCGCGAGGAAGCGGTCCCACGCGGTCGCCGGCATCGGCCAGCGCGACCAGACGCGCGCGAGATCCCGAGCGAGGGGCCCCACCTCGAGTCCTTCGTTGTCGACCACCCGCAGGCGAGACTCGCCGTCGATCACGAAGTTCTCGGCGCAGAAGTCGCCGTGGACGATTCCGTAGAGCGCGCGGCCCGGATCGCGCTCGCGAGCTGCCGCCGTGAGACGCTCTTCCGTGTCCGATGCCAGCCTTCCCTCCCGCACCAGGATCGCCAGTTGCTCCTGCATGCCGCGCAGCTCCGCAGCCGTCGACCGCAGGACCGGCAAGGCGAGTCCATCGAACGCTGTCGTCGCGTGGATCCGACCCAACAAACGCGCGGCCTCCTCGATGCGGTCGGCGTGCCCGGGGCCCTCGCGCAGCGGTGTCCCGTCGACCCATTCCACTACCAGCGCCTCCGCCCGCAGCAGGACGACCTGCGGAATCCCGAGATCGCAGAGGTGCTCGGTCAGCCGGGCCAGCTTCGCCGCACGTACGGGGCTTTCCATCCGGCGCAGCTTCAGCTGGCGACCGTCGGCCAGCGTGAGACGGAAGGCGGCGCGCGGCCGATCCCGGCCGCGCAGAGGCGAAACCGGCGCCACCTCCGCGATCTCCGAGCCCAACTCGGATCTTGCCCACGCGAGGTCGTCGGCGAGCGCGCGCTCGAGCTCCTGCGCCGTCGGCATCACCGCGACGGTACCGCGCTCGGAGGGGGTCCGTCGGGTGGCCCCGAGCGCCGCCGGATCGGCGATCGCGAGCCGCGAGGAGGGCGCGAGCCTCGCCGATCTCGTCACCTGGAAGACTCGGGTCGACGCCGTGAGCGAATGGCCCTTCGACGCCGGGATGCGTCTCAGGTTCCTGTTCTATCTGGTGATTCCCGTCGGCTCCTGGCTCGGCGGCGCGCTCGTCGAGCGCCTGCTGGGCGCGAACTTCGACGGAGGGTGTCACCAGATCCTGTTGACGGGTTGCGGCCGGCGGGTGGAAGATGACCGCCATGGTGTCGGCAACGGCATCAAGTCGGCTCCCGCGCGCCTGGGCCGGCGGCTGGATCAGCTCGCCGGGGTGGGACTTTTTCTGGATGTTCGCCGCGCTGTGGGGCGGGGCGCTGCTGCTGGCCGGCAGCTCCGTCTTCGGCCTCGCCGTGTTCGCTGCAACGATCTTCTTCGCGGAGCGCGTGGTCTCGATCGCACACTCCTGGTCGACCACCTGGATGGTGCTCTTCTCGCCGCTGCTCGCGAGCGAACGGAAGCGCCGCCGCGCGACGTTCCTGTGGATTCCCCTCGGCATCACGCTCGGCTCCTTCGCGCTGGGTGTCTTCGTCGCCGGCTGGCAACGCTTTCCTGCGAGCGGCGAGCTCGGACCCGAGCTCTGGGCGTTCGGGCTCTACATCGCGCTCTTCTGGGTGCTGCACTTCTGGCACTTCGGGAACCAGGATTTCGGCGTGCTCTCGCTCTACCGGAGCCGCGCCGGGCAGACGCGGATGCTCGATCGCAGGGTGGACAAGCTCTACACGGTCGTGATGATGTTCATGATCCAGCCGATCGTGTATCTGAGCGCCGTGAAGACGACGGCCTTCGCCGAGCTCACGCGCGCGCTGCTTCCCCTCCCAGGGGGCTGGCTCGAGCGGATCGCCCCGGTCGCGCTCGCGGTGGCTGCGGTGGCCTCGCTGGGCGTCGCAGCCTTCGAGATCGCCAAGCCGAACCGGTCGCCGGGAAAGCTCCTCTACACCGTCGTGATCCTGCTCCACCCGCTGCTGCTGTATGGAAGCATCCACTTCCGGGATCAGGGGCTCGCCTATCTCTACCTGCTCGCCTACCTGTGGAGCCACTGGTTGATCGCGATCGGGCTGGTGGGGCGCATCAACACCCGCCATTACCGAGGGCACGGCGACTCGCGAGCCCGGTCGCTCGGTCGCCATGCGCTTCTGCTCGGCGCGATCTCGGGCGCCGTCTGGCTGCTCACCTACCCCTACACGGACTACGGGCTCTTCAACAGCGACGGCTTCCGCTACAAGCATCTGCTCGCCCAGATCGGCCCGACGCAGACGCTCGGGATCGGTCTCGTGCTCGGCTTCTTCCTGACGGAGCAGCTCCTGCACTACTACTGCGACCGCTGCCTGTTCCGGTTCCGCGACGAGGGCGTGCGTCGCGCCGTGGCGCCGCTTCTCTAGGCGTCGGGCCAGGCCTTGGGACCCGATGCCGCAACCGATTGCCCGCGCGCGGGTTGGATCGGTAGGCTGAGGATTCGAATACCGGCCGAGCCGGAGAGGACCCCGATGCGACGCTGGTCTCACGCCTGCGCCCTGGTCTGTCTGCTCCCGCTCGCGGCCGCCTGCGCACCCAAGCGCCCCGTGCTCTACCCGAACGACCGCTTCCAGGCGGCGGGAGCCGCTGCCGCCGATGACGTCGCGGAGTGCCAGGAACGCGCCGCCGCCTGGGGCTACGACGCGAAGCCCGGCGCCCATGTGGTCGGGAGCACCGCCGCGGCGGCGGCCGAAGGCGCGGCCGTCGGCGCCGTCGGCGGCGCGATTGTCGGGCATCCCGGCCGCGGCGCGGCGCTCGGCGCCGGGATGGGCGGCACGCGCGGCTTCCTGCGCGGGCTGTTCGGCTCGCGCGAGCCCGCTCCGCTCCAGAAGGGCTTCATCGAGGAGTGCCTGGCGGAGACGGGGTATCGCGTGATCGGGTGGCGGTAGGCCGCTGGCGCGAGACGCGCCTCGAGATCGGATTCGGCGCGGTCGATCGGAATCAGGCCATGATGGCGACGAAGAAAACGACGGCATCCGCCGCGGATGCGTCGCCGACCACGCGAATCCGCCGTCTCGCTTTCCCGCGATCCATGCTCTTCGTCCAGACGCGCCAGGCGACGTCGGCAGGGATCGAGACGGAGGAGGTCGCCCGGGGATCCCTGCCTCGCCAGAGCGACCACTCGCCGGATTTGCGGTGGAGCGTCCAGGAGCATGTCGCCGCCCCGGTGGTTTCGATGGACACCCGGCTCTCCTCCGGAAACGCCAGGGATCGAAACGCGAACGGCAGACCGCGCGCGAAGGTTTCCAGAGCCGGCTCGAGGAATCGAGGCTCATCGAGAGGGGCTCGGCCGGTGGCGTCGCGGATCTGCTGCTGGTGATGCCATTTCTCCGTGTATTCCCTGGCGACGTCGAACCAGTTCCGGGACACGCGCTCACCCGCCCAGGCGACTCCCAGCCCATCCGCATCGGGCTCGAGCGCATCCAAGAGGTCCAGCAGCTCTTCATCGTAGACCGCGATCAGCTCCATGAGGATCCGGGGGCTGACGCGTCGCATGCCCCGCATGAAGTCCCGGTTGTCGTCCTGGATGAATGCGATCAGGTCGGCGGTGTCGACGATCGACGGTGTCGGGCGATGGTATCGGTCCCGGATCGCCGTGACCCGCCGGAAGCTTCCGTGGAGCAGATGCGCCGCCAGATCCTTCACGTCGCGGTCCGGGTGGACCGTCGCTCGGCTCCAGTCCTCCGCGGTGAAACTCCCGAGCAACTCGAGCAGGCGCCGGTTCACCTCGCAGAGCGGCTCCCGCACCGGGATCACGACGTTCGCGTCCAGACGAAGACCCTGCACGTGCATGGCCATAGACTAGGCTGCTCGCCCGGGCTTGCGCTCGAGCCCCTCGCTGCGATCCTTCGCGACCGGGGGCTCGTCATGAACCGGACCGACGCGTGAAGGGCCTGCCGCGAAAGCTCGGCGCCCTCCTGATCATCCTGCTGATCGCGTTCTTCGGCATCGGCGCCGTGGTCGAGCGTTTCCTGAACCGGCTCGACCCGGTGACGCTGCCGGAGGTCTCGGACGCGGCGCGGGCGCTCCACGCGTCGAGCCTGGTCGCCGACATGCACGCCGATTCCCTGCTCACGGGCCGCAACCTGCTGCGGCGCAGCCGCGTCGGCCACGTCGACCTGCCGCGGCTGCAAGAGGGCGGCGTGGGGTTGCAGTTCTTCACGGCCGCCACCGTCGTCCCGCTCGGGCTCAACATCGAGCGCAACGAGAGCGACGCCTTCGATCTGTTGACGCTGCTCGGAATGGCACAGCTCTCGCCGTTCGCCTGGCGCGGCCCGCTGGGACGCGCAGAGCTCCAGGCCGATCGCCTGGAGGACGCCATCGCCGGCTCGCGCGGAGCGTTGGTGCCGGTGCGCACGCGCGCGGATCTCGAGGCCCTGCTCGCGCAGCGCGCGCAGGGCGGGGGGCCGATCGGCGCGCTGCTCGGGATCGAGGGCGCGCACGCGCTCGAGGGCGATCTTGCGAACCTCGACGTCGTCGTGGGCCGCGGCTTTCGCATGATCGGCCTCACGCACTTCTTCGACAACGAATTCGCAGGGTCGGCGCATGGCGCCCAGAAGGCCGGGCTCACCGAGTTGGGCCGCGCGCTGGTGCGTCGCATGCAAGAACTCGGCGTGCTGGTCGATCTCGCCCACCTCTCACCGCGCGCCATCGACGAGGTGCTCGCGATGGCGACCCGGCCCACCGTCGTCTCGCACGGCGGCGTGAAGGGCACCTGTCCGAGCGAGCGCACGCTCTCCGACGAGCACGTGCGCGCGATCGCGGCCGGCGGCGGGGTGATCGGCATCGGCTACTGGGAGACGGCAATCTGCGGCCGCGAGCCGCGGCAGGTGGTGGCCGCGATGCGCTACGTCGTCTCGCTGGTGGGCGACGACCACGTGGGCCTGGGCTCGGACTACGACGGCGCGACGACGGTGGGCTTCGACACCAGCCAGCTCGCCGCGTTGACGCAGCAGCTCCTGGGCGAGGGGTTCTCGGACGAGTCGATCCAAAAAATACTTGGCGGCAACGTCGTGCGCGTGCTGCGCGAGGTGCTTCCCGAGCGATGACCGTCACGCGCGCTGGCTGCGTGCTCGCCGCGATCGCGTCGGCCGCCTGCGCCGGCGGGCCCGTCGAGCCCGTGATCGACCTCACGCCCTTCACGTGGACCGCGTCGCAGGTCTCGCTCGGCACCACCCTGATCCGGTATGGCTTTCCCGACGAGCCGGCGGCGACCAGCGACGCGGCAGCATTCGCCCTGGCGCCCATCGGCCCCGGGGCGAGCCAGACGCGTCTCGCCTCCTACCGCTACGGCTGCGCGCGGGAGGATCGCGAGCAGGACGCCGCCTGCACCGCCTTCCTCGACTTCTGGCTCCTCGAGCTCGAGCCGCCGCTCGCCGACGTCACGCTCGAGGCGCATCGAGCCAGGCTCGACCGCGTCTTCGGTGCCCCGCCGCCGCCAGAAAACGCGCGCGAGCTGGTGCGCGACGCGCACGGGCGGGAGTGGTACCACCGCGCGCTCGTGCTCGAATCGGGAGCCGCCTTCGCGCACTACTCGCGCCCGATCGATGCAAAGCGGGCGCTGGCGGTGACTTCCTTCACGACCCGCGCGCCCGACCGCGTCGCCGCGCGCGATCTCGCCCGCGATGCGATCGACCGCGCCGTGATCGCCGACCGGCACGAGTGAGCTTCTTTCGAACCGGGATGATCTCTCCCCCGTCCGCCGCAGACCGAGCCTCGAGGAGGAGCCGCATGGCCGACGCACCCGATCGCAGGTCCGCCGCCGCCCTCGTCCTGGTGGTGGGGCTCTTCGCCATCGCCCTCTACGCCGGAAGCGTGGTCCGCGACGTTCGCGGCGCGTCGCGCACGGTGACGGTGAAGGGCTTTGCGCAGCGCCCGATCCGCTCGGATTTCGCCGTCTGGACGGGCTCTCTCACCGCGCGCTCGCGCGAGATGCCGAAGGCGTACGAGAAGATCGAGCCCGACCTCGCGCGCGTGCTCGCCTTTCTCGGCGAGGCCGGGATCGCGCGCGAGCAGGTCTCGGTTCCCCCCGTCTCGATCCCGACGCGCTTCCGCCAGGGCGAGCGGGGCTACTTCACCAACGAAGTCGAGCTCTACGAGCTCCGGCAGATGCTGACGCTCTCCTCGAAGGACGTGGCCCGCGTCGAGACGGTCTCGAAGGAGGTGACCGGGCTGATCCGCGACGGCGTCGAGATCGCTTCGCTCTCACCCGGTTTCTTCTACACGGCGCTCGACGATCTCAAGATCGAGATGCTCGGCGCGGCGTCGGCGGACGCGCGGTGGTGACCGTGAGCTTCGGGCTGGATTAGAGCCGACGCCGCCTCGATGCCTAGACCCTCGGGATCTCCGGCAGCCAGTCGGCGGGCTGCTGCGAGAGCAGCGTGTGGGCGTCCCAGTAGTCGCGCCAGAGCACGATCTCGCCGTCGCGGAACTTGAAGACGGCGGCCACCCGCAGCGTCGCGCGCTCTCCGCTCTTGTGGTGCCAGACCTCGGTGCGCTCGACCAGGATCGTATCACCGCGCTCCACGAGCTCGTGGATCGCGGTCGGGATGCGCTCGAGGTTTCCGAGGCCGAGCGCGAGCTTGGCCTGGATCGCGGCCCGGCCGCGCACGCTGGCGGCCGGGTAGGGGACGTCCTCGTAGACGCAGTCCTCGGTGCAGCGGGCCGCCACGGCGTCGAAGTCGAGGCGGTCGAGATCCCGGAACAGCTGGCGCAGGCGGTTCTCGTTCTGGCTCATGCCCTGGCTCATGGGTTCCTCGTTTGGGCCGGCGGCCGCGCGGGCGGCAGGGTAGCATGCGGGTGTACTCGACGACGGGCTTCGAGATGAATGAACTCGACCTCGACACCCTCGACATCGCGAGTCCCGAGCACTACGAGCGCGGCGGCTACCCCCACCCCGAGTGGACGCATCTGCGCAAGCACGCACCCGTCTTCTGGTACGTGCGCCAGAACGTCGATCCCTTCTGGGCGATCACCAAGCACGCGGACATCGTCGAGCTCGGCAAGCAGCCCGACAAGTTCCTGAGCTCGCGGCGGTTGGCCGTCTTCACCAACGACGTGGAGCTGCCCGAACCAGACACGGTCCGTCACCTGCTCAACATGGATCCTCCCGATCACGGGCACTATCGCAACGTCACCGCCAAACAGTTCACGCCGCGCGCGGTGTCGGCGCTCGCGCCGCACGTCGAGCGCATCACGCGCGAGGTGCTCGATCAGGCCGGCCGTGAAGAGCGCTGCGACTTCGTCCGGGACGTCTCGGCCAAGATCACGATCGCGGTGATCGCCGAGATGCTGGGCGTGCCGCGCGAGGACTGGGAGCTGCTCTTCAAGTGGACGAATGAGACGATCGCCCCCCAGGATCCCGAGTTCCAGCGCGGGGGCTCCGTGCAGGAGACCCTCCAGCGTTCGCGCACGGAGCTGTTCCAGTACTTCCACGAGATGGCGGTGAAGCGCCGGGCACAGCCCACCAACGACATCGTGAGCGTGGTCGCGAACGGCAGCGTGAACGGCAAGCCGCTCGAGCCGATCGAGCTGCTCTCCTACTACTTCCTGCTGGTCGTCGCCGGCAACGAGACGACGCGCAATGCCATGACGGGGGGCCTGCTCGCCTTCATCGAGAACCCCGGGCAGTGGCGCAAGCTCGTGCGGGATCCCTCGCTGGTCGATCCGGCGGTGGAGGAGATCGTGCGCTGGACCACGCCGGTGATCCAGTTCTGCCGGACGGCCACCCAGGACTACGTCCTGCGCGGGAAGAAGATCCGCGCGGGCGAGTCGCTCTGCCTCTTCTATCCCTCGGCGAATCGCGACGAGGACGTCTTCGACGAGCCGTTCCGCTTCCGGATCGACCGCCAGCCGAACGACCACATCGGCTTCGGCCGCGGCGAGCACGTCTGCCTGGGCGCGCACCTAGCAAAGCTCGAGCTGCGCTGCGCCTTCGCGCAGCTGCGCGAAAGACTCCAGCACGTGGAGCTCGCAGGCTCCCCGGAGCGGGTGCGCTCGAGCTTCGTCGGCGGAATCAAGCGCGTCCCGATCCGGTGGCGCCTCGGGCCAGCGTGACCTTCCGGAGGGCCATCCTGGGAAGCGTCGCCGTCTGGGCGCTGATCGTCCTCGGTACCTGGCTGGCCGGCGAGCGGACCGAGGTCGTCGTGCTCCACACCCGAGACGAGAGAGGCGTCGAATTCGCCACCAAGCTGTGGGTCGTCGATCTCGGCGACGTGACCTGGGTCCGCGTCGCCAACCCCCAGCGCGGCTGGTACCGGCGGCTGGTCGCGAATCCCCGCGTCGAGCTCGAGCGCGGCAACCAGGTCGAAGCGCGGCTCGCGATCCCCGATCCCTCGCCCGAGGCCCGCCTCGCCGTCGACGAGGCCTTCGCCGCCAAGTACGGCCTGGTGGACCGTTGGTACGGGCTGCTCGTGCGTCGCGATGCCGTGCCGATCCGGCTGGTCCCCCCGACGGCGGATCCCTGAAGCGATCCCGGAGGCAAGCCCCATGGCCGAGCGAAAGTTCGAGACGACGGCGGCGTTCAAGGAGCTCTTCGATCTGCTGCGCGACGCCGACGCGCTCTTCCTCGAGGGCCCGCGGGCGGTCGACGACCCGTCGGTACTGGAGGGCTACCGCTGGCTCACCGAGATCCTCTCCGTGGCACTCGACTGCTACCTGTGGGCGGACGACGCGCGTCCGACGGTCATCCCGATCGTCGGCCCCACCAGAAAATTTGGCGGTGACAACGCGGATGCCATCTACACCTTCGCCCCGCTGCACCCCGAGCGCAGCTACCGGATTCGCGGCGTGCGCGGCGACTCCTGCTACCTGTCGCTGACGGTCTACGGGGGGCCGCGCGACGGACGCTGGTCCGACCGGATCGTCGCCACGCTCAACGACCGCTCGATCCGCTTCGAGCCGGATGGCTCCTTCGAGGTTCGGCTCTCCGCGCGCGAGCAGGCCGGCAACTGGATCAAGCTCGATCCGGACAGCGTCTGCCTGATCACGCGCGACTACCTGGTGCACCCGAAGGCGGAGCGCCCGGCGAGCTTCGCGATCGAGTGCCTCGACAGGGTGCCGCCGCCGCGTCTCTCCGACGAGGATCTCGCGCGCCGTTTCCAGGCCACCACGAATTTCATCCGCGACATGCTCAAGATCACGCCGCTGCCGCTCGACCGCTCGAAGCTGAATCAGATCGACGAGCCCTACGGGGTCCCGCAGCGCACCTACGGCTGGGCGGCGGGCGACGCGGCCTACGCGATGGGGAGCTTCGAGTTGGGCCCTGACGAGGCGCTGGTGCTGGAGGGACGCTCGCCGCGCTGCGCGTTCTGGAACGTCTGCCTGTGGAATCCGTACCTGCAGACCTACGACTACCGCTACGAGCAGGTGACGCTCAACGGCGGCCAGCTGCGCTACCAGCCGGACGGCTCCTGGCGGATCGTGATCGCGGCGCGCGATCCCGGCGTCCCGAACTGGATCTCGACCGCGGACCACCCGCGCGGCCGCATCTGGTTCCGCTGGTTCCTGCCCGAGGGCCCTCCCGCGCGGCCGCAGGCGTCGGTCACTCCGCTCGCGAGCCTGCGCGAGGTGCAGGGTAGGGAGGGCTGACGAGCACGAAGTCGCCGCGCGGCTCGGGCGCTCGCCCGACGTGCCCGGGGTCGATCGTGGTCTGACTCGGAGCGAACCCCTCGAGGGACTCTGCGCGGAAATCGGCGTCGCTGGGTCCTCGACCTCGGATCGTGTTCTTGGCGAGCCGGAGAGTCGGTTCGGCGAAGAGGACGACGAGAGCCAGCGCGAGCCAGCGTCGCCGAAGCAGAGCCGGTAGGTTCAGCAGACCGAGGCCGCCGATGATGAGTGTCACGAACAGCGTAAAGCGATTCTCGGGCTTGTCGTCGATCCAGGTCAGATTGAAGATGGCCAGCACGGCGCAGGACGCCACGGCCGTGAAGAGCAGCGCCGCCCGGCCGAGCCGGGCCGACGCGTCCGCGTTCGCGCGCTCCGGGCCGGCGAGCAGGAGGCTCACAGCCAGGAGGATGAGGAGCGGGAGTCCCACGAATTGCAGGCCCGTGTTGCGGTCGATGCCCGAGACGAGCTGCAGCAGGTATTGCGCGAACTCGTAGCGACCGCCGAGGTGGACCGGATGCCTCCCCAGCTGGCCAAGCCACGCTCGGACAGCGAGCCAGATCGGAAGCGCGAGAGCCGTGACGAGGCCGCATGCGGCTCCCCGCGTCAGCCAGGGAAGCCGCCGGTGCTGGAGCAGAACCGCGAGGACCGCCGGCCAGAAGGCCAGCGACGCGTTCCTGATCAGAAGCGAGAGGAGCAGTGCAGCGCCGGCGAGGCCGGACGCGAGCAGGAAGCGCCCCCGCGTCGTGCTCACCCGTGCGCGCAGCGTGAACAGGAGCAGCAGCGGCAGGACGCCGTGGAAGAGGATTTCCGATCGCACGTTGCGGGCGTTGAGCGCGAGCACAGCGGTAACGAACGCAAGTGCGCAGAGAACGTCTCTCGGCGCTCGTCCGCGCTCGCGGGCGAACCAGGCGAGCAGGATGGACCAGGTCGCGACGGAGACGGCGGTCGCGAAGGCCGTCGAGATCGCGATCGATCGGGCGGATACCCCGAGGACGAGCTGGCAGAACGCGAGATACACCGAATAGAGAGGAGGCCAGGCGATGATCGGCCGGCCCGTGAAGGTGGCGTATCCGAGGCCGCTCAGGATCGAGACGGAACCCTGCCAGTAGAACCATCCGTCGCGGTTGAACGGCATCCCGCGCCTCAATGTGAGGGCTACGGCGGCGAATGCGAAGACGGCGAGGAGGAGCGTGCCGGCCACGACACCCGCGCGCGAATCCCGAAGGCGCGACGCGAAGTGGGGTGCGGACGACGGCTGGGTGGCGTTCACGCTTCGTCCGGGACGCCGAAGCGCTCTTGATAGAAGCGCAGGGCGCGCCGGCGCTCGGCGGCGTCGAGAGCGAAGTCCTCGAGTCGGTAGTCGATGGCGCCCAGGCGTCCGCGGGCGTGGCTCGCCAGGTAGGCGCGCATCGCCGCGCGGGCCGGCTGCGCGAGCGACTCCCCGAAGCAGCCGTAGAGGCGCTCCACCGTCGCGAGGTCGTCCGCCATGAACTCGTGGAAGCGCACGTCGCTGACCTGGCCCGCAGGGACGAGCGGGCGATCCTCGACGGAGGTCCGCAGCATGTTCTCGATCCGATCGGCCCAGTAGCGGCCAGTTCGTTTTACATCGATCCGCGCGCGCGACATGCGCAGGCCGTAGGCCGCCATCGTGCACATGGACGCCGTCACGCGCACGGGATCGCGGTGGGTCTGCACGATCCGCGCGTCGGGAAAGACGCGCAGCAGGGGGCCCAGCTGCTCGAGGTGCTGCGGCGACTTGAGCAGCCAACGCCGCGGCCCGCGCAGCCACTGGAGCGCCTGGAGCATGCGGCGTAGATACCGATAGGCGGGCGTCTGATCCGTCGCGCGGTACCAGTCGCGGTAGCTCGGGACGAAGTTGCTCGCCTCGAAGAGCGCCGTCGAGAAGGCGACCGCGAGCAGCTGGATCTCCTCGTGCCGCGCCTCGGGCTCCATCTCGTGCATGAGCGGGAAGAGCGGCATCACCCAGTGCAGGAAGCGCAGGCCCTGCGCGCTGCGGCGGACGCGCGGATGGGGCTCCGGGGGCTGCCGCGGGTTCGACCCGCCCGGGATCGGCTCGAGCGCCTCCCAGTAGGGGAGCGAGCGCAGCCCCGGGTCCTGCGACATCAGGTTGTGCAGGTGCGTGGTCCCGGTGCGCGGAAGCCCCAGGATCACGATCGGCGCGCGCACCGCTTCGGCGAGGATCTCCGGGTGCTCGCGCACCAGCGCCTCGACGCGCAGTCGGGTCACCAGCAGCTGCACCACCAGGCTGCGGGCGATCCAGCGACCCATCGGGGTGAGGCCCGCCTCCCGCTCGAAGGCTGCGAGCAGCACGCGCAGCGGCTCGCGGAAGTCCGGGTCGCCGAAGTCCGACAGCCCCGTGCGCCGGCGCGCCGCGGCGAGCAGCCCGGCTTCCTCGAGGCGGATCGCGCCGGCGAGCGGCCGGCCGGCCGCGTTCGTGACGCGCAGCGCGAGCGGCAGCCGCGGCCGCTCGAGATCGTCGATGCGAACCAGGGGGCGCGCGTTCACGGCGCCTCGGCGCAGCCGAGCTCGGCGAGTCGATTCCGCCAGCGCTTCGCGCTCGACGGCCCCGAGCTCGTGCGCTCGCCCTCCGCCGTCCACAGCAGGTTCGAGGGAAGCCCCCACAGACCGGCCTTCCGCGACGCCTTTCCGTGAGGGTCGATCAGGACCGGCAGCCTGAGCGCGTGCTCCGCGATGAAGCGGCGCACCAACTCCGGGTCTTCACCGACGTTGACCGCGATCACGCGCACCCGCGACGGGTCGCACCCCTTCGCGGCGAGATCGAGATTCGGCAGCTCCTCGATGCAGTCCGGGCACCAGCTCGCCCAGAAGTGCAAGACCCAGTCGGGTCCGCCCGCGCCACGCGTGATCTCGAGCTCGTCGCCTTCCAGCGTGCGCAGCGCGACCCCCGTCGGCGGCCCCGCGCCGAGCAGAGCGAGCGCGCCCGCGCAGGCGAGGAGCCGCCAGAAACCCATTTCAGTACGCCAGCCCGAGGCCCGCCGACCAGACGGATCCCTCGTGTTGCTGGCCGTATAGCCAGCTCTGGGTGACCGGGATCTGAACGGCGAACCTCAGGAACGGCGGGCGCTGCCCGGAGAACCACGGTAGCCGGATCCGCAGCGTCGGGGTGAGGTAGAGAACTGAGCCGCCGCTGCTGTCGTAGTCGGAGCCCTGGTAGCGATCCTTCTCGGCGTACCGGAAGTTCAGCTCGAGGCCGGGCGTCAGCGCTCCGAAGAGCGGATCATTCATGAAGTGCGCGAGCGGCGTCTCGAGCACGAGGTTGGTGAGCACGACGTCCCCGTATCGGTAGTCGAGGGATCCCTCCAGATTCTCACGATAGAGGGCGCTCGCATAGAGCGATCCCCACGCGAAGCGGTGGGCGCCCGCCAGCCCGAAGCCGAAATCCCAGGATCCCGTCCCGAGCTGGAGGTGCGGGTCCTGCCGGCCGTCCACGCTCTGGTGCGACTTCCCGGTCGGCGCCTTGCCGAAGGCGCGCGCCTCGATCCAGGTCGAGGGCAACACGTCGCGGTTGCGCCAGAGCACGGTTCCGACGTGCAGGGAGAGATCGCTGAAGCCGTTGCGCCGAGATGTCTCCGGCGTCTCACCCTCCGGCTGCTCGCGGATCTCGTTGAAGCGCCAGGGCGTCACCAGTGTGAGCGTCAGGCGGTCGAGCGGGGTCCAGCCCAGGTAGAGGGAGAGTGACTGGCTCTTGTTCACCTCGCGGCCCGGCTCGGGCTCTTCGCCGGCCTCCTCGGCGAGAAGCCCGCTGGTCTTGCGCCAGCCCTGGATCTCCAGATATCCGAAAAGAGTGCCCTGCTCCTGAGCTGCGGCGCCGCCGGCGGAGAAGAGCGGATCTCCCGCCTGACAGACCGAGCAGGCCTGCGCGGACTGGGAGGAAACGAAAAGTACGACTCCGACGGCTCCCGCCATCGCCAACACGCACGTATCGCTACGCACGAAGGAATCCTCCGGTTTCGCTGCTGATTCTGGTTTCGAATCGCGTCGCTACGCCGGAAGGGGAACGTGATCGATGGGAGGAGCGAAGGAGCCTTCGAGAATCGGATCCGTCGCTGGCGTGTGCGCGGCTGCGGAAGGCGGCTCGAAGCTCGGCGGAGCGGCGGGCAGCGCGACGCCGAGGCGAGCCGAGCTTCCGGCC
>Ga0184615_10000810_pt1 | contig 16934 bp, 16 predicted proteins | sample PLM4_65_coex_FD_133134 | JGI IMG/M metagenome (GOLD analysis project Ga0184615, IMG submission 133134) | Groundwater sediment microbial communities from an aquifer in East River, Colorado, USA - PLM4_65_coex | ecosystem: Environmental > Terrestrial > Soil > Riparian zone | place: USA: East... | reverse complement strand
GTTAACCCGCTCCGACTGAGAATCGTCGCGGTCTCGATGGTTCGCGCCCCCCGCACGTCGAGGGCGGCGATCCGAGGCGGTTCAGCCGCCCCACTGGGCCTCGCGGCGAGACCGACCATCACGGCGAGGACGACCGGAAGAAGCCAGGCGGCGCCATCGCGCCAGACAAATCGGTTGCTCTGCGACGACCCCGTCCGCCTCATCCGCGACATACTCGACGGAGAACGCCCGCAGGCACACTTACCCAATCAGACACGCCGCGACGCCTTGGCGCCAACCGCGCGGACTCAACCCGCGGCCCGCATGGTCGAACGTACTCTGCGCCAAGGGCGCGGAACAGCGCTCGTGTTTTCCGTACCTGTGGCGGCCTGCCACGCCGCGCGAGCCGCTCCAATCAGTCCGGCCGAGGGTCCCAGCTTCGCCCGCCGAATCCGCACGCCTCGGGCCGCTGCGCGGATCGCTCGTCGTTCGATCTCCTGCATCGCGCGGCTGATGAACAACGGCCACGCGCCGCTGAGCCCACCGCCGAGCACGATTCGGCTGGGATTGAGCAGATTGACGAGGTTCGCCAGGGTGACCCCAAGCGCCCACCCCATGTCGGCAAACGCCCGTCGAGCCTCGGGGTCGCCGCGTCGCGCCCGCGCCGCGAGCTCAACGCCCGACAGTTCGTCTTCGCTGCGGCCCGTCCACCGACGGTAATTCGCCACGAGACCGGTGAGGGACGCGTAGGTCTCGAGACAGCCCGTGTTTCCACACGCGCAGAGCGGGCCGTTGGGGTCCACCGTCTGATGGCCGATCTCGCCCGCCATGCCGTCCCGTCCCGTGATAAGCATGCCGTCGTTGACCAACCCGCCACCCACCCCGGTTCCGAGCGTCACCATCACCAGGATCCCCCGCCCACCCTGCCCGGCGCCGATCCAGTCTTCGCCCAGCGCCGCGGCGTTGGCATCGTTTTCGATCACCAGGGGAACAGCCACATCGCGCTGCAGGATTTGGCGGATCGGGACATTCCGCCAGTCGGGAAAATTGGGGGACCGGACGACCACACCGCGATCGCGCCTGATGAAACCGGGCACGCCAACGCCAACAGCTCCGACGATGTCAGATCCCGAACACGCCTCGACCACGGCACGGCGGAGTTGGCCCAGCACCACCGTCTTTCGGCGATCGACCACCGGCACCACCACCGTTCGGCCGATCACGCATCCGTCCGCCGTCACGCGCGCGAGGCGGATCCCCGTCCCCCCCAGATCCACCCCGATCGCAACGTCAGATGCCCGCCTCGGAACGCGCTCAGGCATGCCCCTCGCCCATTTCCGAGTTGTCTTCTTCCACGGGGCCATACTCGACCTCTCCATCGCCCAGCGAGGCTTGGAGATCGGCGACATCATCGTGGAGATCGGCCACCGCGAGAATCAACCGCTCGATTTTCTGAATCGCCTCTTTGACACTTGCAGCGACTCGCTCGACCTCTTTCCGCAACCCCGAAAGCTCGCCCTGAAGCGTATTCCCTGCCGGACCCGGCATGGTTCGTGATGCGCTTGATCGTTGGCTTCCCCGGACGGCGTTCACGCGACGATTCGCCCGCAACCGGGGCGGACCAGGTTGCTTCGCACCCCGGGGGGACGAGCCAGTTTTCATGCCGCGCCCTCGGCGCGGAGCGGGTTGCTTCGCCACCCGGGCGGACGAGCCAGTTTTCATGCCGCGCCCTCGGCGCGGAGCGGGTTGCTTCGCCACCCGAGCGGACGAGCCAGTTTTCATGCCGCGCCCTCGGCGCGGAGCGGGTTTTTTCACGGTTCGATTCTCCTTCCTACAAGGTCACACGCGGCGGCTCGCCGATCCCCAAACCGGCGATCGGCGCCACGGCGAGCGATTCGACGGCGATCGCCGTCTGGTCTCGCGTCCGATTGGAACCGCCGTTCGATTCCACTGCGTCGTCGACGCAAGCGGCGCTCTTGCCGGCGACGAGGGCTGCGGCGGCGTTCGGATACTCGACGGTCCATCACGAGGGCTCATCCAGCAATCGCCGATCCGCGAAGCTGAAATACCGGTCAGCCCCGAGGACCAGATGGTCGAGCATCGGAATACCCAAGAGGCGGCCGCAAGCGGCCAAGCGAGACGTCAATTCCCGGTCCTCTCGGCTCGGGGTCTCATCGCCACTGGGGTGATTGTGGAGGAAGATGACGGCCGCCGCCGACGCTTGGATCGCCGGCACAAACGCCTCCCGAGGGTGAACCAAGCTTGCCGTCAAGCTCCCCTCGGAAATCGTCTGCTCCAAGACCACTCGGTGTTTGCCATCCAGATACAGACCGACGAACACCTCCCGTTTCAGGCCCTTGAAGAGCGGGGCAAAGTGCTGAAAGACCGTCTCGCTCGACTCGATGCGGGTTCCCACTCCCAGGGGGGTGGCAGCGACCCGCCGGCCGATTTCTTGGGCCGCCTTCAGTTGCGCGGCTTTCGCGGGGCCGATGCCCCCCACGCGGCACAACTGGGCCACGCTCGCGTGGGCAACGCCATGCAGTCCACCGAACTGGGACAGGAGCACCCGAGCGAGGTCCAGCGCGCTCTGCCGCTGACGCCCGCTGCGCAGCAGGATCGCCACCAATTGGGCATCCGAGAGCTCGCTCGCCCCCCGCTCCACCAAGCGCTCTCGCGGACGCTCGCTGGACGGCCATGCCGAAATAGGGTGAGTCGGTTCGTTAGCGGTCATCGAGATATGAAGCGGCTTACCCACTCCCGACTTTTTTTGACGCTATCCGCCAAATCTTTGACATTGCTGGTCCGTCCCAGAGCTGAATAAAACATATTTAGGCTGTTTTTCGGCCAACGATGGGCTGGGCTGACCTTGGCATAGCCCTTGCTAGCTCCACCAACTGCGATTTCACGACCCACCTCATCACCAAAAAGGAGTAGCCAATGACCTGTCCCAAGTGCAGCGGAATGATGTTCAGCGAACGGCTATCCGACTTCTTCCTGACGTTCTATGCGTGGAAATGCGTCAATTGCGGATCGATCGTCGACCACACGATCCTCGAAAACAAACAGAAAGAGAAGCCCTCTCTCGCGCAACGCTAACCGCTACGGCGCGCCGACAGCCGACCTCGCCGCGCACGTCGTCAGCGGGAATCGGAATTCCAATCCCCGGGGTTCATCAATGACCTCCACCCCTCGGATAGTCAACAACGACTCTCCACACCCCGCCGCAACCGGGCGGAAGATGAGGACCTGTTCGATCTGCTCCCCGGGTGCGACCGTGACGGCCCCAGACCGAACCGCCCTGATGCGCTCGAGCTCCAACTTGATCATGGCCGGCGCCTTGGGGACAAGCTCGATCCCCCCACTTCCACTGCCCTCCCGTCCGTACCGATACGTGCGGACCAGTTCGTCATCGGTCAGAACCTCGCGAGGCTGAGCCGAGGCCTCCTGCAACGTCGAAGAAGCGAGATCGACGGCCAGCGGATGGGACGTCCGATTCTCGATCGTCACGAGAAAGGATGAAAAATAGGCGCTGAGATCGACCCCGTAGCGGCGGCGATCCTCGCTACCCAGGCTCGTATCGAGCGGCCGTACCTGCACCACAAGGTCCTGACCGCCCGCGATGGGCGCCACCGGAAGCGGCTCGACCATGGGCGGCCGAAGCGCGCAGGCCGCAGGTCCAAACACCGCCAACACACCCAGAACCGCCAGACCTATAAAGGATAAACGCTCACGGGAGAGATCGTGATGGGCAGGGAGTATCGCATCTTGCAGATCCGACGGAGGCAAGGTGGAGCATTATACTGAAAACCCCTAAATGAAGTCAAAAAACCCCATGACTCGCCGGAGCCGTTGTCTCCTCACGCCCCGCATCGCCATCGCACGAGCTCACGCCGTTTGCTTGAGCAGTTTGCCTTTCGCTCCCGGCCACAGCAACAAGAGGGGGCTGGCCACGAAAATCGAGGAATAGGTACCGATCACGACCCCAAGGAGCAGGGCAAGAGAAAAATCGTGAATCACTTCACCCCCGAAGAAAAACAACGCCAACAGCACCAGGAACACGGTCAACGAAACCACAATCGTCCGAGAGAGGACCTGATTGATTCCCTGATTGATCACAGTTCCCAACGCATCGCGGCGGCGGGTCCGCAGGTTTTCCCGAATCCGGTCGAAGACGACCACCGTATCCGTCAACGAGTAGCCGGCCAGCGTCAGCAGTGCGGTGACAATGAGCAAGTTAATTTCTTTATCGAGCAGCCACATCACCCCCAACACCGCCAGCACGTCGTGAAACGTGGCGACTGCCGCCGCGACCCCGAACCGGAATTCAAACCGCAGCGCAATGTAGAGCACGATGCCGAGCATCGCGATAACGATGGCCTTCACGGCGTCGCGCTGAAGTTTCGCGCCGACCGTGGGGCCGATCTCGGTCGTACTATCGATAACAAACGGGTTTGAGGGCAAGCCTTTCCGAAAGACCTCGACCACACGATCCGCCGTCTTTTCCTGGATCGTCGTTTGTTTCTTGACGCGCACGAGAAGCTTGTTCCCTTCCGTAAATTGCTGCAGTTCGGCGTCGGGAACGCCTTCGCGCTCGAGCAAGGCTCGCGCTTCATCGAGATGGACGGGGTTCTCAAACTGGAGTTGGACCGCGGTTCCCCCCGCGAAGTCGATTCCGGTCTTCGCGTGTCCCCGTCCGATCTGAACGACCGTCATCACTCCCACAATCGACAGAATCCCCGACAAGACGAAGGCGTAGCGTCGCTTGCCGATAAAATCGATGTTGGTCTTGCCGAGTAATTCAAACATACGGTTTCGACGCTCCCATCCTAGAGGTCTAAATGCTGAGTTGGGCCACCTTGCCCCGCGCGTGGAGCAAGTCAAACACCACCTTGGTGCCCACCAAGGCCGTAAAGAGGTTGATGGTGACACCGAGACTCAGCGTCACCGCAAAGCCCTTGATCGGTCCGGTGCCGAACAGAAAGAGCACGAGCGCCGTGATCAGGGTCGTAACATGGGCATCGATGATGGTCAAAAACGCCTTCTCGTAGCCCGCGTCCACCGCCAATCGCACGGGCTTACCCAGCCGGAGCTCTTCACGGATACGTTCAAAAATCAGGACGTTGGAATCCACCGACATCCCGATCGTCAAGATGATTCCCGCGATGCCCGGTAAGGTGAGCGTCGCGTTGAGCGCCGCGAGCGCCCCGATCAGCAAGACCACGTTCAACACGAGCGCGAAATCCGCGATGACACCGGCGAGACGGTAATAGAACGCCATGAACAACACCACCAGCACCGTCCCCACCCACGCCGCCCGAATCCCGGCGTCGATCGAATCCTGCCCCAAGGAGGGCCCGACGGTGACGTTCTGAATCACGTTCACCGGCGCGGGGAGCGATCCCGCGCGGAGCACGATCGCGAGGTCGTTCGCCTCCTCCATCGAGAAGCTGCCCGAGACCTGAGCGCGCCCCCCGGCGATCCGCTCCTGAATGACCGGCGCCGAGTAGACCGACCCGTCCAGGACGATCGCCAGCCGCTTCTTCACGTTCTCGGTCGTCAACCGCTCGAACTGCTTCGCGCCCGCCCCGTCGAACGTAATCGAGACGTAGGGCTCATTGAAATCGCCGATCGCAACCAGCGCATCCTGCAGCGTCTCGCCGGTCATCACGGCGCGCTGCTTGACGAGATAGGGCCGCTTGGTCGCCGAGCCTTCCTTTTCATCGACACGCTCGAACAAAATCTCGTCCCCCGCGGGGACTTTGGGGTTCCACTCAATCAGCAGCGCCTCTTCCTGGCTCACCGGGACGCGCTCCGGCAACTCCCGGGCGAAGGGGGCTTCTTCATCGAGCAATTTGAATTCGAGCAGCGCGGTCTTGCCGATCAAGTTAAGCGCGCGTTGCGGATTCTTTTCCCCCGGCAACTGGATGAGAATCTGCCGCTCGCCTTGGAGCTGGATCAACGGTTCGGTCACGCCGAATTGATCGACGCGGTTGCGAATCGTCTCCAAGGCCTGGGACACCGCCGCCTTCTGCAGCCGCTCGGCCTCCCCGCTTCGCAGCGACAGCACGAGCGTCTGCTCCCGAAAATCGGTGGTCGACAGCGTACCGAACTGCTCGGTGACGAGCGTGGACACCTTCTCCCGATCCTTCACATCGTTCAAGGCCACCGCCAGCGTGGTGCCTTCCCGCGTCACCCTCGCAGTGATCTGCTGCGCTTTGAGGCGATCCCCGAGGTCTTGCCCGAGGCGTTCGACCGTATTGTCGACCGCCTTGCCGACGTCGACCTCCAGCACAAGGTGCATGCCGCCCTGCAGATCGAGCCCGAGCGTGATCCCCTTGTGCGGGAGCAACCGCTGCCACCATCCCGGCAGGGACGTAAACCAGGGGGTCGAGGGGAGGAAGAAGACCACCGAGACGACCACGGTGACGGCGATGAGCAGGACCCGACCCTTGACCCCTTGCTTCATTTTGATTCCTCGTCGTCGCCGGTCCGCAGATCGGCGATCGCGTCCCGACGAATTTTGATGCGCACGTTGGGCGCGATCTCGAGTGTCACGACATCCTTGGATAAACTCATCACCGTCCCGTAGATGCCTCCGTTGGTCGCGACCTTATCGTTCTTTTTGAGCGCCTCGAGCGTCGCCCGATGCTTTTTCTGCTTGCGCTGCTGCGGAAGAATGAGGAGGAAATAGAACAAGACAAAAATGAGAAGAAACGGAATGAATCCAGAGAGGGGACCCAGCGGACCGGCGGACGGCGTGGCGTCTTGGGCCCATGCCTCCGAGCCTGCCAAGCCCATCGCGAGGGCGATGCCAACGGCAACCGCGGCACGGGGAACGGTGGGGACTGCTCGCATCATTGAAGCTCCCCGCAGCAAGCTGCAGGGAATACACTCGCTATGCACTTTTAATTACCTCCTCGCATGCCGCGGCGGCGGTCGCGCGAAAGGCCTCGAATCGCCCCTCCTCGATCGCGGCGCGAATGTTGGCCATCAGTGTGAGATAAAATGACAGATTGTGGATGGTGTTGAGGTGCGCCCCCAGCACTTCTTTGGACATAAAGAGATGCCGGAGGTAGGCGCGCGAAAAGTGCCGGCACGTGTAACAGCCGCACGCCGGATCGAGCGGCCGATCGTCGGTCGCGTATTCGGCGTGCTTGATCACCACACGCCCACGACTCGTGAACAACCAGCCCGTCCTGGCGTGCCGCGTCGGCATCACGCAGTCGAACAGATCGATGCCTCGCGCCACCCCGTCGATCAGATCCTCGGGGGTTCCCACCCCCATCAGGTATCGCGCCCGTGTCGGAGGCAGCATCGGGGTCACGTGATCGAGAACGCGGAGCATCTCCTCCTTGCTTTCACCAACCGACAGCCCCCCGATCGCATAGCCGTCGAAATCCAGGTCCACGGTCTGCCGCACCGACTCTTCCCGCAGGTCGGGGAAGAACCCGCCCTGCACGATCCCAAAGAGCAGCGAAGGCGTCGCCCGGACGGCCTCCCTGCACCGGCGCGCCCACCGGATCGTGCGCCCCATCGCCTCAGACGCCGCCTCGTGGCCCGCAGGGTACTCCAAACATTGATCGAACGCCATCACCACATCGGCCCCGAGCGCATCCTGGATCTCGATTGACAGTTCGGGCGTGATCAAGTGCAACGACCCGTCCAAGTGCGACTGGAAGTGCGCGCCGTCGTCGGTGATCCGACGGAGCATCGCCAGGCTGTACACCTGGAACCCCCCGCTGTCCGTGAGAATGGGAGCATCCCAGCCCATGAAGCGGTGCAATCCCCCCTGATCGGCGATGAGTCGATGGCCGGGACGCAAATAGAGGTGGTACGCATTCGCGAGCAGGATCTGCACACCGAGCGATTCGAGATCCGCCGGCGTCATGGTCTTGACCGTGGCCAACGTACCGACCGGCATGAAGGCGGGCGTGTCGACCGTCCCGTGGGACGTGCTGAGCCGCCCTCGGCGTGCCTGGGTCCCTGAATCCGTGGCGAGCAGTTCAAACGGGGAACCCGCGCGGGAGACGGTCATCACATCCGTTCCGGGGCGGAGACCCCGAAGATCGCGAGGGCGTTCCTGAGCACGACGCCCACCGCCGCCACAAGCGCGAGCCGTGCGGCGCTTAGGGGGCGGTCGTCGGTGATGATGCGGTGTTTGTAATAGTACGCGTGAAAGAGCCCCGCCAGCTCTTGGAGGAAGTAGGCCACGCGGTGAGGCTCATACGCGTGCGCCGCCTCCTGAAGGACATCGGGATAGGCGGCAAGAGCTTTCAACAGGCCCAGCTCTTCCCCGAGGACCAGCCGCGCCAGATCGCTCTCCTGCGGCGGCTGCCAGTTGACGCCTTGTTCGGCCGCCGTGCGCAAGATCCCCACCGTCCGTGCGTGGGCATACTGAATGTAGTAGACGGGATTCTCCGACGATTGCTCCTTCGCCAGCTCGAGATCAAACTCCATCGGACTGTCCAACCGACGCATCTGAAACGTCAGCAGCGCCGCGTCGCGCCCCACCTCTTCGATCACGTCGCGCAGGGTGATGAACGTCCCGGTTCGCTTTGACATGGGCACCGGCTTGCCCTTGCGCACCACGGTCACGAGCTGGCTGATTTCGACCCGCAGCCGTTCGTCGGGATGACCCATCGCGCGGATGAGCGCCCGGATGCGCCCCACATACCCGTGGTGGTCGGCGCCCCAGAGATCGATCAAGACGTCAAAACCCGCCTCCAGCTTCTTGGAGTGGTAGGCCAGATCCGACGCGAGGTAGGTCCACTCCCCGTCCTGCTTTCGCACGACGCGGTCCTTTTCGTCACCCAGCGTCGAGGACCGAAACCACAGCGCGCCATCCGCTTCAAAAATATGGCCTTGAGCGCGCAAACTCTCGATCGCCCGCTCTACCGAGCCGGACCGGAACAGCTCACGTTCGCTCGTCCACGCGTCGAAACGGACGCCATAGAGCGCGAGATCGGAGCGGATCTCATCGAGGAGGCGTTCGTAGGCCAGCGTGGTAAGTTCGGCCAACGCGGTCTCACGCGGCTCCGACAGATACCGAGACCCGTCGCGCTCGACGATACTGCGCGCGATCTCTTCCACATAGGCGCCTTGATAACCGTCTTCGGGCACCGGGGTCTCGCGACCCACCAGGGTGCAATAGCGCGCCCAAACCGACTCCCCGAGCAGCCGCATCTGACGGCCCGCGTCGTTGACATAGTACTCGCGTTCGACGCGATCACCCGCGGCGGCCAGCAGATTGGCCAACGCCAATCCCACGGCGGCCAGGCGTCCGTGCCCCACGTGCAGCGGCCCGGTGGGATTCGCGCTGACAAATTCCACCTGCACCGAACGCCCCGACGCCGGCGCGCGACCATACGCCTCGCCCGCGCCCAACACGTCGGACACGACTCCCCACCAGGCGTCGCGGCGGACCGTGACATTGAGATAGCCCGGCCCGGCGATGTCGACGCGCTCGATGAGATCGGCCCCCTGAAGATGCCGAACCAACAGTTCCGCCACCTGGCGCGGTGGGCGCTGTTCGGCGGAGGCCAGGGTCATGGCCACGGCGCTCGCATAGTCTCCGAACCCTTCCCGCTTAGGCGTCTCCATCCACACCGGCAACGGAGCGCTCCGCAGGTCTCCGGACGCATGCGCGCGATCGAGAGCCTCCGTCAGGAGCTCCCCGATTCGTTTTTTCATCGAAAGGGCCACAATCGTCGTCATAAAATGTAGCCCCCTAGTATAGTGATCGAGAACTAAAAGTCAACGAATTTGCGGGTGAGGAGAGAAGGGGCGTAATTTGCGTCACTCTGACGAAGGGATGGAATGTTACGGCGGTGGATAAATCGACGAGAAGACGCTTCGCCTTCCCAAACGACCCAGGATTAGCGTTTACACCTCGTCGAGCCAAGCCAAATCGAATGGTGTCTGGAGGCCCGCATTCTGAATGAATGCGAAACGCTGAAACTCAGACTCCGGGCAGAGAATGAAGCGAGCATCGGCCGTTGTAAACGGTATATCTCCTTGTATGTGGTATTCGCGTTCATGAGTCGGGGGGTGTAACTGGGTTATCGTAGTAGATTGGACCGAGGGTTTCGAGGCGGAGCAGGCGATCCGGAGGAATCTCTAAAACCGTTTGAAGATCTTTCATGAACTGTTCGTGATTCGGTAACTGCAGTTCACTGCTTGTGATCGCTAAAAAGACTGCTCCAGGGAGAAACGGATGGCCTCGGCCCTGATGATCACGCGAGATACTCGTTAGCTGAACGGTCTCCCATCGCTTTTTGAGCGTTTCTATATCCGGATTCTTCGGATCGTCGACGCCGGATAGGTAACCCACCTGATAACTGAACCATTCTAGATAGCGAGAATCCCACCAATCCGTATCTAACGGAGGGATTAGGAGTTCTCCCAGTAGATCCGAAATTATTGAAGTCTCTCTATTGAGCGCTGCATCAACAAGTTTCTGGGACAACGGAAAGCCAAAGCGCCCCACCCGCAGCTGTTGAATCAATCTTAAGGCCGCAAACTTATCTTTTTCTCCTCTTGCTTCGGCATACAAGGCTTCTTTAACCGAACCTACGGTCTTCACGATTTCCGCCAAATTACCTAATTCGTTCGCGTACACATTCCTCCACGACTCTTCCAGAACGGGCAGGACAATCGTTAACGTTTCCTCCAGTTCCTTAAGATCTTCTTCAGCGACAGTCATTGCGTGGACCGCGGAATCCATGCTGAGCCGGAGGACCTTAACCAATATTGACGGCAGTCGGCTGGTAAGTGTAAAGACAAAGAATAGCCTGGCCTGCATGGGGTTTCTAATACTTCGTGCTTCTCTCTTCAGTTGAAGGCCGGTGAGGCTGCGAATACGTGCTTCCTCCCTCGTGAACCAACTTTTGCTGGTTTTCTGTTCTTCTAGATCTTTCACCATGAACTCGTATATTTGTCTCGCGGCCACCTTTGGCGTGGCTTCTTTAGTCAAGTCATATAGTTTGGTGATCTCGTCTAAAACGGCCTGCTCTTCATCTGGAGTAACAAAGTTGGAACCCAGCACAGAGCTGGTCGATCTGTCTAAAATACGAAGAACTTTTACTCTATCATCGTAGGCGTTTCCAAAATATCTATATCCACTTCGCAGTTCTCTATAGATCCAATTTTCGACTGGGGTCAGTCTAATTGCGGGTTTCTGGGCTAGGTCATACCAAATCAATTCGAAAGCTTTATTGAAATACAACAATTGTTGCACATCACCCAAGTTTCCGGTAATCACACTACTCGCGAGCTTACCCATCAGGGTGAATAGCCTTGCCTGCTCTATGTGGTCAGATACACTCGGGGCAGCTTCGACTAATAAGAATAAAGCTTTACCTGGATCTCCCTCTGCTAGAAGCGTGAGCGAACTATCCAATAACGCTGAGTAGCGAAGGTGACCGTTAAGCGCCCCTCCTGAAAGAGGAATAGCCTCCCAGGGAGGTCGGCCCGGAGAGGATAAATACCGGAAAGTCAACAGATCAGTGTACGCCCCAGCTATTCCAACTCGCAATAATGGTTCTTCCGTCGAATAAAACATTGATCCGTGCGCTCCGTCCAAAACTGCACGTTTCAATTTGAATTGGATGGCGATACCCCTAACATCGCCCGGCAAGTAGAGTTCTCGGATATTATGTGCGGGAACCGGGCCAGGAGACCAGTCCTCAAACTTCGATCGTAATGGAAGTACGACAAACTTTGTGTCTCCGTATTGCTCTTCCTTCAATACACGGATTGTGGCGGGACGGGCCGAATACAAGATATCTATAAGATATGGGCGAATTGGGTCTGGGAAGATGAGCAGTTTGCCAAAATCAGGATGACCATCAACCAAACTGATAGCGGTTGCTGACCACGATTTTCCTTCCTTTGGAAAGAAGATGTATTGTGGACCTGCAAATAGATAAAACGGACCGATAACTACCCAGATGATGGCTAAGAGAAAGCCTACTACTGAAGTCAGCCAGAATGTTGAAGGTTTAACGCGATTTCGAGATCGCAAGAATTCTAACCAGAGAAGCAATATGGCGAGAGTTCCCGCTACGATAAAAAGCGATATGTGCGGGAACCAAATAAGACCTAAGAGACCCGCTGGAAACAAGGATCTGACGGCGTATCTTCCAATGACTAAAAAAGGACTCCGAGATAGGGATGCCATTGTATCTAGGCCTTCATTTCGTTTGCCCACCTATTATCAGCACCTTCAGGGTATTCCAGTGCATCGGATGCGGCACTCGATGCCCTCGCCGAATCATCGCACAATATGGATACGAGAGGCCAGTCGCGCGCACGATCGCCGGGACCGAAACACCCTGCAATCGTGGCAACACATCCCGGAAATAGGTCTCCTGATCCAGCGGCGTGGGGTTCTTCGCCTCCCACTCCGTGATGGCGCGCTGACTTTCCACCCGTCGCGCCCCGCGTGCGATGGCCGCGCTCCCCCCGTGCGCGGGGTCTTTCCCCTGGGCACGCTTCCCTTGCAATGCGTTATGGCACTTGCTAATCGCCGTCTTGGGATCTGGAATACAGGTATCGCAGAACATGCGCCCCGTCACCCGAAGCATCGTTCCGCACGTCTGGCAGTTTTGGGACAGACTGCCGGAGGGGGCCTGCGCCTCGCTCCGTTGGCGTCGGCGCACTGCGTTCCGCCCCGCTCGCCGTTTAGCCTCCGTCAACGGCGTCGGGAGCCGGATCGGCCGACGAGGGCGCGTGTGGTCTTCTCCGTGCGTCGCGCGCTCAGCGATCGGCGCTAAAGCCCGCGCCCACCGCGAGGCCGTTTCCGCCAGCAGCCGCGTCAGCGGAGGGAGCACCCGACACACGCCGTCCCGCGTCTCGAAAAACTCCTCCTACCGAAACACCCGGCTTGATAGGGTCTCAAAGACAAACGCATCGACGGCGGACCGGACCGGCTCCATGAGGTCACAGGCGAGGGAGTCCCGCGACCTCAGATCCGCGTGCAACAACCCCAGCCCCGGGTCACACCCCACGGCCAGGGCAGCGAGTCGGGCCTCGGCCTCGACCACGGCATAGAGATAATTCAGTAATGCGTTCGCTGGATTGCTCGCCAGACGCGGCGACCCCGTCAGGAGCGAGCTTCGGCTCCCGAAGGTGCGCCGCGGTCAACCGGTCTGTCTCCAAGCTGTGCTTCCAGATTCCCTCCGGCCCTGGGACCTCCGGCGGTCACCTCATCTCAAGGTGCTCGTTCTGCTGAGCTCAAGCCCACCACTCTCAGAAGTAGGCCGGGTCTTACTGAGTGAGAGGCCAGCGTCCTTCACGTATACAACGCCACCCCCAGCCGGACTGTCGAGCCCCAAGGGAGTGACGCAAATTGGGGGTGTTCTCTCCTAACCCGTCAACGAACTTGCGGGTTCGGTTGGACTTTGGACGGGAGAGTCTGGCGGTTCGTATACGAACTCCGAGAATCGGTAAGCGACCGGAACAGAGCACTTGCTTCACACTCTTGATTTGTTGGATCGATCCCACCGTCTAGTGGCCCAGGACGCTGGCCTCTCACTCGGCGAGCCTCACCCTCCTCCAACTCACGGCACCTCACTAAATCCAACTCCAACCAAGAGTTGCGCGTTCAGCCAACTTTGGTCTGAGTAGGCCTGAATAGGCCTGAGAGCTGTGGGCTTGAGCACAGAATGAGCACACCGTTATGGGGTGACCCCCTCTGTTGAGACAGTGTTCGGTTGGCACACGGCAGGCGCGAACGCCTCGGGCTGTTTCCGGAATACACTCCGGTCTAACGGCCTCGGTCAGCGGCCGCAGGGCGAGCAACGCGAGCCCTCGTTCCATTCTACTGAGAGGTTCGGCGGAGCATCAGTAACCGTAGAGATGAATCTGGAGGTCGTCGAAGGCCTTCTTCAGGTCTCGGCAGTAACTCTCCACCACTATGAAATAGTGACCTTTCGGGTCGACCCGAAGACCTGCCCCAGGCGTGCCTTCGACCATTGCGATGGTGCAGCTCCGCTTGACGTAATACTCGTGAGCCAGCCCACATCTGAAGATGTCGTAGACGTCGCAATGGGCGCGAAAGATCTGATAGGGCGCGCCAAGAAGGTCGAAAAACTGATTGAAATTTGCTGAAGCTACGTCTTTACCCTTTCGCTTCACGCCAAATCGGAGCTTGCCACAGAACTCCGTGTAACAAAGCAAGCCCAGGGCAGCGAGGAAGTTGCCACCACCCGGCGCCACCCCCAAGCCCTGCAGGGCCGCAGGATCAGCCTTTGCAAGCTGGATCTCCCGCTCTACGTCCAAGGAGATGAACGCCTTCGCCTGAATGAACTCGTCTCTGGTCACGTCACGTTTCCTCCGCACCGGGTAGAGCTAAGCCGCACCCTGTCAGCTGGGGTACCAGCGCAGTCGAGCGCGCTAGGGAACCGGGCGAAGCCGCGAAGCGTCCCCAAACATCTTCTGAATATCCGAATGAGACGTTCGTCAATTATCTCTCGCTACCTATATAATATAAGGAAATTCCTCCACAAGACGATTGGTTATGACGACCCTCGCTGGCGCCGCCTTTTCGAGTTGGTGTTGCCGCGATCGGAGGTACGGGCCTGTAGCAGACCGTTGAATGGCGCGCTCAAGTCTGGCATCATACCATGACGTCATGGGCGCTGGTAGACAGCAGCGGGCGAAAAATTCAACCCGAAAGGTACCTAAAGCATGAGAACAATCGAGTTCGCGGCTGCTATGGATTCTCTCCTGGAGAATCTGCGCTTCGCAGATATAGCGAGGCTACTTGAGGCCTCTGCCCTGAATCCTTCAAACCTGGCGCTAACATCCGAGCAGAAAGCCGTCTTCTCCGCCCTCATATTCGACCTTCAGACCGCATACTCAGTTGCTAACGAGGACCCGGAAAAGGTCGCTATCATCTCCGCCTTGGGCCTCGATCCGATTTTTCTGCCACAGACTCTTGGAGCACTCATTACCCAGTTCAATAACGCTACAGCGTCTTCCCAACTCAGCAATGATAGGGGATTTTTGCGTCTCTATTTCATGTTACGTAGCGCTTTAGCACTACAGGCCGGAGTAAAGAAGCTTCTTGTCAACCCGAAACTGGAAGGAATACCGAAAGGCGACGCAACTCTCGATGTCGAGATCTTCGACTACGAGGGCACTGGAATAGAGCTTGCCCGTCTGGTCGAAGTTGTTGGTTCTGTTGAAAAGCTTTTCCTCGCTGTTTCTGAGGCGGTGACCGGCCACCGCCAGCTAGCCAAAGTAAAATACGTTGACTCCGGGACACCGATAATAATTTCTCTTCAGGGCGTTGAGGGAGTCATTAACGCTATTCGCAAGAGTTTTAAGGAAATCTGGCAGTTGGTCCGGGACCACAAGAATATCAAGCTGGACAAGAATCTGGGTTCCATCAAGGAGGGCCTTTCTCTGATATCGGATATCCGTTCCCGTGTGGCGAACAAGGACCTCGACCCGGAAACAGGACACCGCTTAGAGCATGCAATAAGCAGCCAAATGACAAGGTTAATTGGAGTTGGAGTAATGGTTACTGAGACGGAGGCTGTTCAGATGTATGACCGGAAGGCTGTGATGACCGCGATTCGCGATCTCCGGCTGCTCGGCAACGAATCGGAAAAATCGGAATAACAGTTCGAGAGAGGGGACCAGTCGCGTTTCCTAAACCGTTTCGCGAGGTCCCAAATCCATCGTTCCAACGATCACGGGATCACCTTGGAAAAACAGGGGAGATACTCTCGGTCTTGAGGTGGTCAATAAGAACCCCTTTCGGTCATCGCCTAATCGCATTGACGCCGATTCCGTCCCGGAGCATCCTCGCCTCATCGGCGTACCACTGGCCAGAATTGTTGATTTCGATTGACCATGTTTCGGGGCTCGCGTTTTCTGCGACCACTGTTATATCCAACTCGTATCGACCTGGTCCAACGATATGCCCCCGATGGTTCGGGGCAACTATGAGATCAAATACAATAGATGTCTCGTTGTTCCTTAACTGAAGGGCCGGGTTGTCTTCGCCAGCCACCTGTCCCCTGACGGCGGGATCTATGACATGACCAATATCACAGTGCTTGCCCATGCCCGGTGCGATCGAGGGGAAATACATCCCACCAATATGCGACCATCTCAAGTTCAAAGGTGGGAACGTGGCAACATCAGACCATGTTCCATTCGCCTGTTGCCTCCGCAACCTACTTGCGTAAACTTCTACATTCTTTGCAGGTGAGCGACTGAGGAAGCGTCCAGCCCTGTTTTCCACCCAGACTCGGAGATACACGCAATCCGCCACGAATGCACCGGTGTCGGCCCTAGTCATAGGCACCCACTGACAGTCGGGTTGTCCGTTGATCATTCGAATCCCGAGTTTCGGTCTTGTCAAACGGGCCCGAATGGTATCCTGAAATGCGGCTACCAATGCCAAGGCAATCGTTCCGCCCGCTACAAGCCACTCAGCAATTTGGCTCGAATTCGGTCCTTCTTCCATTTGGAGTGCGTCCCTTTCGTGTCAAAATGTTTTCTTTTTGACCCGCCCGATTAAACCAAACGAGGCCCGCGCAAACCGAGTCCGTCCCAACCTAAAACCGGGGCAGTTTTTGATCCCGCGCCGATCTTAGCACTTCACACAACGGATCGGAAGAGCTGTCCTGCCCCGCTGGCGAGGTGTTCGCCGACGTGCGCCGCCGTATTGTTTTGGCTCCTACCGCAGCCAACGCCTTCCCGTGCCTCGGATGGGGGAGGCGGCACAACCTTCCTCTGTTCCGCGTTATCGACCTGGGAGCGGGCCGTGCGTAGGGTGCTGAACAGCTCGGTAAAGCCTGCAGGCTGCTCAAAAAGCGCCAGATGCAAGGCGCTCCGGTTGGGAAATCGCCATTGGCATTGCCTTGCGCGCGGAGCGTACTGGCTCGTACGTAAGCACGCAAGACCGACTGACAACGCAGCAGATGGACTTTTTCAGCAGC
>Ga0184615_10000806_pt1 | contig 16985 bp, 12 predicted proteins | sample PLM4_65_coex_FD_133134 | JGI IMG/M metagenome (GOLD analysis project Ga0184615, IMG submission 133134) | Groundwater sediment microbial communities from an aquifer in East River, Colorado, USA - PLM4_65_coex | ecosystem: Environmental > Terrestrial > Soil > Riparian zone | place: USA: East... | reverse complement strand
CTGACTGCCTGCGACAGGCCTTCGCCGGCAGCGTCGCCAATCGCGCAGCCACGTCCTTGAAGGCCCGCTGGTTTTCCGGGTTGGCCATGAACGCCGCATCGTATCGCCACATGCTGAGAGCGCAGCCCGCCGGGCCGAGCACCATCCCCGCCTCCCGCACCTGCGCCGGCGTCATGCGGCAGTTGGGCTCGTGGGTCCCCTTGCCGCCGGTCCCGATGCAATCCCAGGTCCCCTCGCGGTCCTGGACACCACCGTTCAGGATATTGAAGGCGAAAATGATGGCGTGGCCGTCGCGCCGGGCCATTGCCAGACCCTCATCCCGGAAGGCGGTGACACTCCCAAACCGGTTCCCATACGAGGAGATGATGAACTCGCACACGCGATAGGATTTCGTCGGCTCGAAGGCGCCATGCCGCTGGGCCACCCCGACCGGCAGAGTCGGGAAGATGGCCTTGGCGTAGCTGCACATCTGGTCCACCCGCTCCTTGGTCATCGTCCCGGCGGGCCCCCAGGTATTGCCATCGCCCGTGCCGTGGACGTGTGGCTCGTCCATCACCGAGTTGCCAACGATGGTCCCGTCTGCCACGGCCGCGGCGATCGCTTGCCGGATGGTCGGGGTGTTGTAGGCGTCCATCGCGGCTTTCCATTTCGCGTAGTCGAACACCCCGTCGGTCATGTACTTCTCGTGGTTGCCGCCGGTCATGTTGAGCATGAGTCCGGCCTTGACCGCTCGTGCCGCGCCCAGCCGGGAGACGATATTGCTGGGGCTGACCCCTTGGATGGTCATGGTGAACGGGGGCGCCGCGGGGGCATCATCCGGCCACGCGGCCGGGCCGAACCGAATGCCGGTTCCGGAGACGGGCGTCGGCGTCGGTTCGGGGTCCGTGGTGCCACCGCCGGAGGTCATAGCCAGCGTGACCACCGCGGTGTCCGCGAGCTCGCTGGCACTGGCGATCACCCGGTAGCTACCCGCCGTGCTTCCCGCCGTGTACAGGCCGGTCGGGGTGATGGTGCCGCCGGTGGCACGGAAAGTCACGCCAACGGCGACGCTGTCGCCGTCCGTGTTGCGTCCGAACGCCGCAAACTGGTGGGTCGCGGTGGTCGCGAGAGTGACGGAAGCAGGCTTGAGCACGATCCGGGCAAGCGTCGCGGCTGGCGTCGAGTCGGTGGGTTCCGGCACCGAATCCGTCGGAGCGGGCTCCGGGTCCACATTTTCCGGCACGCTGATCGTGACCTCGGCCGTGTCGGCCACGGTGAAGCGAGTATCCGTGGCGATGACATGGTAGCTGCCGGCGGTATTCCCGGCCTGGTACACACCCCCGGGGTCGATGGTGCCGCCAGTCGCGGTCCAGTTCACGCCGATTGGCACCCGAGTTCCGTCGGCCAGTCGTCCCACGGCAGTGAAGGCGCGGGTCTCTCCAGGAGAAAGCTCCGGGGCGCGAGGCCTGACCCTGATACCGACGAGCTGGGGTTGCGGCGGGACGACGATCACGACCGAGGTGTCCGGCCGCTGGGGATGCTCCCGCCCGCGACGGACACCTCGGCCCACCACCCGGTAGGTGCCGGGCGTGGGCGCGGAGAAGGTGCCACTGGAATCGATGGAGCCGCCGCTCGCCTCCCAAGTGAGCGGGGGCTGGGACACCTGGCCCCCCAGCGTCCGCAACTCGCCGCGGAAGCGCACCCGTTGATTGGTCTCGATGGTCACAGTGCCCGGGAAGACACGAAACCCCATGGGACCGTGGGATCCGGGAGGGGTAGTTGGGGTGGTGGGTGCCGTCGACTCGCCCGCGCATGCGGCGAACAGAACGAGAGCGGGGAACATGACCAAGTTTCGCGAGATGGCCAGTCTGCGCGCAAGCTTGTACGTGTAAGTCATCAGTCTAAACCTTTGCTATTGTTTCCCACGGGTTGGCACCCAACCTTACCCTCCGTCCACCACCGCCCTTGGGCTGGATCTATATCGGACGTCCCCGGTTCAATTTCAAGCACCAAAAATTTGACAAATCGCTGAACGCAGCCTTCGACTCTGTCTTGTAAAACACTGCGCTGCTGGCTCATAGACAGCAGCATGATGCTCAATTGTAACAAAATGCTGTACAATAACTATACTGCTGCATCGTAACCAGACAGCTGGAAACCGCTACGCCCCTGCGATCTCGCTAACGCGGCTCGTGGGGTGTCGCGGTATACTTCTGGCCGGAGTTTCCCGGGGGTTCGCTATCGTCCAGGAGAGACCTCGTTTGAGAATTGCCTACGTGGTGACCAGAGCGGAGCCCATCGGCGGGGTTCAGATCCACGTGCGGGACTTGGCCGTGTCCCTGCGGGCCCGCGGCCACAGTCCGACGATTCTGACCGGCGGCGCTGGGCCCTTCGTGGATGTCCTTCGTGACACCGGGATCCCGGTGGTCAGTCTCCCGCATCTCACGGTACCGATCCACCCCCTTCGCGATCTGCGGGCATTGCGCGAGATCCACGCGGCGCTGAAAGACCTTGGCCCCGACCTGATCGCCCTGCACTCTTCAAAGGCGGGGATCCTCGGTCGGATCGCGGCCCGCTCATTGGGTATTCCGGCCTTGCTCACAGCCCATGGCTGGAACTTCACTCCCGGCATTTCGGCCATACCTGCGGCGCTGTTCCGCCGGATCGAGCAGTGGGCCGGGCCACTGGCCAGCAGAATCATTACGGTCTCCGAATTCGATCGCCGGCTGGCGTTGGAGGCTGGACTCGCCGCCGCAGACCGCGTCGTAACGGTGTACAACGGCATACCGGATATACCGCCGCACCTGAAGGCCGAGCCGGACCGGTGTCCGGTACGGCTGGTGATGGTCGCGCGCTTCGAACCCCAAAAGGACCACTCGACCCTGTTGCGCGCCCTCGCCGGTCTCCAGAACCACCCGTGGGAGCTGGATCTGATCGGGGACGGTCCTCTCATGAACCAGATGAAGTCGCTCGCGGCATCCTTGGGCCTCCACCTCCGTGTGCGGTTCCTGGGTCAGCGAATGGACGTGGACCGGCTGCTGGCGAACGCCCAGGTCAGCCTGCTGGTGACCAACTGGGAGGGGTTCCCCCTCAGCATCCTCGAGGCGATGCGCGCGGGGCTGCCGGTCGTGGCCACCTCGGTGGCCGGCATCGCCGAGGCGGTCAGCGACGGGGAAACCGGCTATCTCGTACCTCGAGGAGACGTGGAGCTGCTTCGGGAACGCGTCGGGCGACTGCTGATGGAGCCCGGCCTACGCCTTCGGATGGGCCACGGTGGCCGCGCTCGCTATGAGCAGCATTTCACGCTGGACCAGTTCGCGGCCAGGACACTGGAGGTCTATCAGAACGTGCTTTCGGAACGGACGGTCGCGGATCCCCGCCGCCGGCCGGCCGGCGTGATTGTCGGGCTGTAATCGCTCGGGAGCGCTCGTCGCCCTCGGAGGCTCACGGAAATTCGGCGAACTCGTTCGGTGGGTGCCGCGCTGGACCGGTGACGCCCGTCACGGTGGGCCGGCCGGCGTTCACATATGTAGCACAGCCGCAGTCTGAGTCTCCAACGAGCTGGCAGCGCACGATACTCGTCGTGGATGACGAGGACATCGTCAGAGGGCTAGTCGCCCGCTCTCTGCGCGAGGGTGGATATCGGGTGCTTCAGGCGAGCCACGGGGCCGCCGCCATCGGGCTGCTGGAGCTTCAGGCCCAAACGGTGAACCTCGTGATCTGCGATCTGGTGATGCCGATCCTCGGCGGCCGCGAGGTGTCCGACTGGATGAAGGAACATTGCCCCGAGCTCCCACTCCTCTTCATCTCGGGCTACCCCAGGGCCCACGTCGAAGCGCACCATCTATACGATCCGGCGGTGCCGATGCTTCGCAAGCCGTTCCTTCCCTCGCGGCTGCTCGAGACCGTGGAGGAGCTGGTGACCAAAGGCCCGCCGCCGGTGCAACGCCGGGCCGAAGGCATCTGACCGGCTCAGATTTCCCAGTTCGACATTACGATCCCGCGGTTGGGCGCGCGCTGCTCGAAGCCTTCGAGCGTCATCCGCAGGTCGGTCCAGTGAACCCGATATCCCCGAGTCACCAGCCGGAGATAGACCGAGGCGAACTCGGTCTGGCAGCGCACGGCGATGCGGCCGACCTTTTCCCCGGCGGCGGCGGCCGGCAATGCGTCGAGCAGCCGGTCGAAGGCGGCCGGATCGCGCGCGACCAGCTTGAGCACCCTCAGCTCGTCCTTCGGACGGCCGGCGGCGAGCGGCGTCGAGTGCCACAGGGCGAAGGCGACCAGCTCGCCCCCTTCGCGGACCAACGTCGTATCCCCGATGGCGAGCTCCCGGGTCAGCGCGATCTCGCGGGTGAAGTCCACCCCCGGGAGGAGCGACTCGGCGAGCCGCCGGCATTCCGCGAGTCCATGATCCGGAGCGCCGCCGGTCCTGGAGAGAAGCTCGGCATCGCCGGTCGCGCGGCGGGGCACGTCGTGCACCAGGGTGACCGTCAGGTGACCGGGCACCAGCCCGATCCGGCTGTAGAACCCGATGTTGTCCACGGTGCGCGGCATCGTCTCCAACCCGATGGTCGTCGCGCCCTGGGTGCGCAGCCAGTCTATACCGGTGCGCACCATCAGCGAGCCGAGCCCCTCGCCCTGGCGATCGGGCCGGACCGCGAGCGGGCCCATCCACCCCTCGGTGCCGGAGCGGTGGACCATGTTGAACGCCGCCATGTGGCCATCGGCATCGCGCCAGACCATGGCGCCGTCGCCCGCGTCGTCGATCGCGTAACGCCACACCAGCGGGTTCAGCTGCGGCACGCGAACACCCACCAGCCCATCGCGACTGTAGCGGTCGGTGAAGGCCTCGGCGAAGACCCGGTTGAGCGGGTCTATGTCCCGGTACCCGGGGCGGTCGGGCCCGCGCACGCTCCGGTCAGGCCGCCACATCGTGGCCCGCCAGCGGCTCGTCTCGCGCGGTCGCGACGCCTCTCGCGACGTCCAGCCCGACCCGGATCGCCCGGTCGAACCCGTCCCGCACCGAGTCGATGTGGGTAATGAGGATGACCTGGGGGAAGCGATCGGCCAGGCTGCGGAGGAGCTCCACCACCGCCACGCGCCGGTCCTCGTCGAGCGAGCCGAAGATCTCGTCCAGCACGAGGAGCGAGAGCGGCTGCCCGGCGCGCTCGGCGATCATCTGGCTGATGGCGAGGCGCAGCGCCAGGTTGGCGACGTCCTCCTCGCCGCCGGAGATGACCGCCTTGGGGTCCCCATCGTCGAGCAGGATCGCGCCATAATCCTCGTTCAGCTCCAGCTCGGTGTAGCGTCCGTTGGTGAGGTCGCGGAGGAAGGACGACGCCAGGTCGGAGAGGTCGGGCCGGAGCGTGGCGTTGAGCTCGCCTCGGAGATCGGAGAGGGCGCGGTCGAGTTCCTGGTGAAGGCCGAGGTCCCGCGCGGTCGCGGTGGAGTCGCGCTCCCGCACCGTCCACTCCTGGCGGCGGCGCTTGGCGACCTGCACCGCCTCGGCGGCGGCGCCGCTCTCTCCTCTCGCACGCGCGAGCGCAACCTCCGCCTCGCGCCGGCCCCGCTCCGCCACATCCGCCGCCTCCTGCGCCTCGCGGTGCGCCTCCTCGCTGTAGCCCAGATCGGTCAGCCGTATCCGCAGCGCGGTGGCGGTCTCCATCGCGCGGGTGCGCTCGCGCGTCGCCACGGTAAGCTCCTCCCGGATCGCTGCGGCACGCTCGCCGACGACGCGGAGGCGCTCCGCCTCAAGCGCGAGCGGCTCGAGCGCGCGAATTCCGCTCTGGACATCCCGATGCCGGCGCTCGTCATAGGCATCCGGGGCGTCGCCGATGGCAACTTCCAGCTCTCCGACGCGAACGAGGAGGCGCTTCCGCTCCTCGCCGAGCGGACCGGCCTCCTGGAACTGCGCCTCGAGGCGGCCGAGCTCGGCGGTGGCGGTCGACAGGTCGCGCTCCAGCTCCACGCGACGCCGATCGAGCTCGTCGAGCTCGGGTGGCTCGTTCTGGAGCTGTTCGATCCGCTGCTTGTAGTAGTTCCCATTGGAGACGACCACTTCCATCTGGCGGTCGAGCAGGCCGAGGACGTTCTCGTACCCGGCGCCGAGAGGCCGGGTGCACGTGGGACAGTCGCCTGTCGGTCCGGCCTTCACCAGCCGCTGCCGCTGATCCCGGAGCTCCTGATAATGGTCGGCGAGGCCTTGCCGCTTGGTGCGCGCGTCCTGCGCGTCGCGAACCCAGGCGGTCCTCGCGTTCTCGGCGTCGAGCGCCACGACGGTCAGAGAAGCCCGCAGCTCCTGGGCGCGAAGGCGGGCGGTCTCGATGCCCTGCGCCGGCGGCAGGCGGCCCTGGCGTTCCTCCACCGAAGCCAGGTGGTTCCGTACCTCGGCGAGCTGCGCGGCGAGCCCCCGCCGGCGGGTGTGCGCCTCCGCCAGGGCGTCGAGCGCCGCGGCCTCGTTCCGCAGCGCCGGCAGGGGCGCGAGGTGGGCGGCGACCTCGACCAGCCGCGCCCCCGCCGCCTCGGCTTCGGCGACCTGGTGCTCGAGCCGGCCGACGCGCAGCTCCGCCGAGGTGGCCTCGTGATCCGCGACGCGGATTTCGGCCTCGAGGTGGAGCACCGCGTCACGGAGTTGTCGGAGGCGCTCGGCTCGCGGGCGCAGCTCGGCGAGCCGGCGCTCCACCCCGGCCCACGCCTCCGCCGTCGCCGACTCGGCAGCCGCCGCCGCGGCCCTTCGCTCACGCGCGCGCGCCTCCCCCGCCTCCAGCTCCGCCGGATCCCCGAGGCTCGCCCGGAGCGCGTCGAGCCGGGCGCGCAGCGCGGAGCGCTTCTCCTTGAGCCGTTCCTGCGCGGCGCGGATCCGATCGTAGCCGAGCATGCGGGAGAGGAACTGGGCCCGCTCCGGCGCGCTCATCGCGGCCATTACCGCGAGCTCTTTCTGACCGGTGAAGTAGGTGTTGAAGAACTCCTCGCGGGACATCCCGAGGAGCCGGGTGACCCGCTCGGACACCGACCCGAGACTGTTCGCGATGGGGGACGCGTCGCCGTCCTGGTAGAGCTGGGCGCCGCTGAGCGACCGCACGATCCGGTAGTGGTGCGCGCCGAGGGTGAAGTCCAGCTCCACCTCCACCCGGTCGCGGGGACCGGCCCCGCGGCGGCGGATCGTGTCGCGGCTGCCCCGGGCGGCGGGCATGCCGTACATCGCCCACGCCATCGCCTCGAGGATCGTGGTCTTCCCCGCCCCGTTGGGACCGATGATCCCGGTCAGGCCGGCGCCGAACTCCAGCTCGGTGTCCTCGTGCTGGCGAAAGTTCCGGATATGGAGGCGGTTGATCTGCATCAGGCGCCGGCCAGGTCCCGCTCGACCGAATCCATCAGCTCCTCGCCGAGCCGCACAAACGCCTCACGGTCGAGCTCGGCCGGAAGCGGCCGGTTGCTGAGGTAGTCGCGAACCAGCTCGGGAAGTGTCTGCCGCTTGCCGGGAGAGCCGACGCCCACGACGCGGTGGATCTCCGGGCGGCGGATGTCGAGATGGAGGTGCAGCGCCTCGGACTTGTAGGCGCGGATCGCCGCGTGGTCGAGCTCGCGCGCCACGTGACGCGGCACGTCGTAGACCCGGAGCCGGACGATGCGGTCGGCCACCCCGCCGGGAATGGCGCGAAGGCGCTCCTCGATCAGCTTGTCCAGCGCCTCCGCGCCGAGTCCTACGCCGCGCACGGGCTCGAGATCGATGATGGGGCGGGAAGCGGGAACCGGCGCCCGGGTCACGCTGCCGCGGTCGAGATCGGCGAGCAGCCATCCCTTGCCGCGGATCCCCTGCTCGGCCTCGTCGGCCAGCTCGCCCCAGAGGTTCGTGCCGACGTACTCGAGCGAGCCCGAGTACCAGGTGTTCGGTGCCACCTCGTGCTGCACGTGGTAGTGGCCCAGCGCGACGTAGCTCCACTCCTCGATACCAAGCTCCCGCAATCCGACCAGCGCCCCGCCATACTCGACGGTGTGCCGCTGCGTGGGGAGCACCCCTTCGATCTCCCCGTGCAGTACCATGACCCGGTGCCGCGCGGCCCCTTCCGGCCGCAGCGACGGTCGCTCCGCGGAAACGAGCGCGTGATGCGGAACGGCCAGCACCGACAGATCGAGCGCGGGATACTCGAGGCACCGCGCCTCGTCCGCCGCGACGTCTACGCCGAGCTCCTCGAAGAGTCGGAGAATGGAGCCCGTCTCCGCCGAGCGCGGAGTGTCGTGGTTACCCGCGACGAGCACGATCGGCGCCTGGGGCAGCGCCTCGCGCAGCCGCTGGAATTGCTTGAAGGCGAAGACGATCGCGGCGTTGGTGGGCCTGACGGAGTGGAAGAGATCGCCGGCGACGACGATCGCGTCCGGACGCGCCGCGATGACCCCGTCCACCGCCAGCCGGAAGGCGCGGGCAACGTCGGCCTCTCGTTGGTTGATGCCGGACGGGGTTTGACGATGGTACTGCCGAACGCCCAGGTGGGGATCGGCGAGGTGCGCCAGTCTCACACTGGAAATGTCATGTGAGATCAGGATTTATCAAGCGCCGTAACCGTCCTCGCCGCGCTTCACGGCGGGTATGCCGCGCCGGGGGAGGACGACCTCCCCGGCGACCCGCTTGCCAAGACAGGCCACGAAATAGGCGAACGGATCCGCCGGCCGCTCGCGACGGGTGGCGGAGAGGGCCCGCCGGACGTCCTCCTCGCGGCGGCCGTCGAGCACCGCGGACACCGATTCGGCCGAGATCCGCCGGTCGAGCGACCGGAGCCGCCGCGCGACGGCGTCGCCGAAGGGGACATCGCCCGAAGGGGGGTAGCGCTCGATCCCCTCGCGCCCGCCGAGGACCGGCGGCCGGGGGAACTTCACGAAGATCGGCTGGGTGAAATGCGGGTGGCGCAGCATCAGCTCGCCCTTCGGCAGGGTGGCGAGCTTGATCTTGGTGGCGGGTGACAGCGTCGCGTATCCGGGGGTCGCCAGCTCGTCGGCGTCCATCCGGCCATAGACCGCAGTGCCCGCGTTACCCACGACCCGCCGCTGCACCTGGGACCTGAACTGCTGGGCCGAGAAGAGGACGAGGCCGAGGTAGCGCCCCCGCTCGGAGAGATCGAGGAGCATCTTCCGCACGTAGGTCTCGGGACCGTCCCCGGGGGCGTACTTGTTGAGCTCGTCCACGAAGACCACGACGTGATCCACGCCGAGGTCCCGCCGCTCGAGATGCTCGCGCAGCTTGGAGACGAGGCGCGCGAAGACCAGGTCCTGGGCCAGCGGATCGAGTCCCGCGACGTCCACCACGTGCACGCTGCGGTCGGCAAAGCGGCCCCAGGGCAGGTCGTTGGCGGCCCCGTCGTCGGTGACGAGCCCCTTCGAGCGGGTCGAGATGTTGCTGAGCCGGTTGCGGATCTTCCGGATGGTGGCGATGTGGTGGGTCTTCCAGACCTCGCCGCCCCTCCCCAGGGCCTCCATGAAGTCGAAGATGGCGCGGAAGAACTCCTCCAGGTCGGCGAAGCTCTGTACCTGGAACGGCCGGCCGCGCAGGGTGTCGTCCCGGTACTCGCGGCCGACCACGCGCTCGGCCAGGAAATCGATGAACGCGTCCGCCTTGGCGTCCACGTCGTCGCGGTTGAGCACGACCTCGGCGTAATCGAGCACCTCGCGAAGACCCCAGACCAGCGGCTCGGTGTTCGCGGCGAGCGCCTCGTTGGTCCGCAGGGTGTTGAGATTCACGCCGTCGGGACGAAGCGGGGCGTAGTAGCGGACGTCGGGAAACGGCTCGGCGCGGAGTCCCAACCGTTGGTAGAGCCGGCGATCCTCCTCGGACAGCGCCGCGGGCTGGTCGAGGAAACAAAGATCGGGGCCCTTCACGTTGAAGCAGAGGGCCGCGACCGAGCCTTTATGACGCGGGAAGGTCTGGAAGATGCTCGCGAGGAGGAACTCGACCGCGCTGGTCTTGGTGGCGAGGCCGGAGACGCCGGTGATGTTGAGGTGGGCCGCCTCGGGACCGAGCAGGAAGTCGCAGTCGAGGTAGACCGGCGACTCGAGGCCGCCGGCGGCGTAGAGCCCGACGGGCACACCGCTCGGCCGCTCGCCGCCGGTGTAGGTGTCCATGCGGAGCGCGAGCAACACGTCGGCATCGTCGGCCAGCCAGACGGGACCGAGCGGCACGGGCTGAAGCGGCTCCTCCGGAATCTGCCGCAGCACCGCCGCGGTGAAGAGCCGGATCTCGGCGCGCGCGGTCGGCTCCTGGCCGGCGGCGACGGGATCGCCGTCAGCGCCGAGCACCGCGTGCATCGGCGTCACCAGATCGGAATAGGCGAAGCCGTCGGTGACGACGCCGTAGACCGTCCGCCCGGCCTCGTGCACCCGCACGATCGCGCCGATTCCGATGGGCGACTCGCGCGCGGTCCAGAAATGGAACTGGTGCGGGGTCGAGGGCTTGAGCTCGGTGGCGACGACCCTGCCGATGGGCGGTGCAGTCATTGGAAGCGCCGGCCGCTCAGCGGCGGCGGAACGGAATGCGCTCGCGCACCTCTCGCAACTCGCGCTCCCGCCGCGACGGATCCCATCCGAGCTGGGCGGCGACGAGATCGGCGCACTCGTCGAGCTCCGCGCGGCCGGGATCGCCTACCGTGGCGATGCCGGTCCGGCCGAAGACGGCGTCGGACAACTTGCAGACCATCTCGCTCCTGGCGGCGTGCACCACTTCGGCGCGGAGGGTGTCGGTGCCGCCGATGGTGACGCCCCACTCGGGCCGCTCGCGCGCCAGACGCAGCACCTCGCCGTAGGCCGAGCCGTGATCCCGGGCCAGGCGGTCGGCGATGGAGCGGTCTATCCCCTCGGGCAGCGCGTCCGTCACCTCGCGGACGAGGTCGGCAAACCGGAAGAAATCGGCGCCGTGGATCCGGGTGACCTCGGTCCGGCAGGGGCGCACCTCCCGGCCGAGCTTGCGATAGACCAGATCCACCGCCTTCTCCGCCACGCCGCGCGCGACGGTATAGCGGTTGGAGATGGCGGAGACGAGGCCCTGCACGCCGTCGGTCCTGGCGTTGTCCACCACCAGCGGGCGCTTGCCGAAGCTCACGTCGCCGCCCTTCTCGTCGCCCTTCTCGACCGGAAGGAGCCCCGCCATCACGAGCGCCACGTCGTCCATCGTGAGGCCGAGCTTCGGATCGGCCTCGGCGATCTCGGTGACGAAGTCGGAGACCTCGGCCTCGGTGACGCGAAGGCTGTCCGGCTCGTCGCGCCAGATGAGGCTGTTCACACCCACCAGCGTCTTCCCGCGCCAGGGAACGAGGAAGAGATGGCGCGCCCCGCGGGTCAGCACGGCGGACGGGTCGCGGTAGCGGGTCTGGAGCGCGAGCGCCCGGCCGTTCACGAACTGCCGCTTGAGCACGAGCGCCATGTCCCGGGAGAACGGAACGGTCCGCGCGGCTCGCACTCCAGAGCGCACCAGGAGCGCCTCGGCGTAGGGGCCCGCGGCGTTCACGACGGTGCGGGCGCGAACCTCGAACTTCTCTCCGCCCAGCCGGTCCTCCACCCGCACGCCGGCCACCCGCCCCCCCTGGAGGAGGAGTGCGGTCACGTCGCAGTAGTTCGCCACCGCCGCCCCGGCCCGCGCGGCCGTCCGGATCATGGCCCAGACCAGCCGGGGAGGGTTGAAGATCTGCCCATCGTAGAAGACCCCGGCCCCGGTCAGCCCTTCCTTATTGATGTCGGGGAACCACTCCACGACGCGGGCACGGGAAACGATCCTCGCGGCGGGCACCCGCCTCGCGGGGTCGGTCAGGCCCCGGTTCCGGTCGGCGGTGAGCGTGTTGAGGATGGTGAAGGCAGCGGCGAGGATCTCGGGCCCGCGCATCCCGTGCCCATAGGTCGGCACGACGAAGGGCATGGGGTGCACGAGATGCGGCGCCATCCGGAGCAGAGCGCGGCGCTCGCGGCTCGACTCACGCACTCGTACGACGTCGAGGTGCTGGAGATAGCGGACCCCGCCGTGCACCACCTTCAACGACTCGGCCGAAGTGGCGCCGCCGAAGTCTCCCCGCTCCAGCAGCGCCACGGAGAGTCCGCGCTGGGCGGCGTCCCAGGCGGCCGTGGCGCCGGTGATTCCGCCACCCACGACGAGCACGTCGAACTCCCGGCCCGCGAGGGCGGCCAGCGCTCGGGCCATCAGGCGATCGCCCCAGCGCGGGCGCGAAGGTACTGCTCGACGGAATGGATGCCGTAGAGCAGCCGGTCCCAGCGCGGATCGGGCGTGCTGATGGGTGCCCGCTCGGCCAGAAGCCTGCGGGAGATGAGGTCCGCGGTAGCGGGAACCCCGTTCGCCGGCGAGACCTCGATCCGCACCAGGCCGTGGAAGAGATCCTTCGTCTCCCAGTCCCAGAGGCGAAGGGCCCACGCGTGCACCGGGGCCACGCTTCGGGTCTGGGGAGCGAAGATCGAGGTGCGGTGTCCGGGTGGAAGGCGGAGGTACAGATCGAGGTCGCCATCCGCGAACGGCAACGTGGCGTGGCTCTTGGACACTCCTATGGTGTGCGGATCCGTGGCCCACTCCGGGCTCTCGGCCAGCGATCCGTCCACCAGGAGCCAGCTGTCCGAGTCGAGCCTGAACCGGCGGCCGAGATCGAGCTCCAGCTGGCCGCGCGCCCGGTCGAGCGCCCGGGACGCCAGCGTGAGATCGCGCACCGGATGCGGCGGCTCGTCCTCCGGCAGGGCAAGGGTGGCGAGGCCTTCGAGCGCGTCACCCGCCGCCGCGAGGGCGCGCGGCCGGGCGATCACGACGCGGCGGCGATCCTCCACGACGGTCTTGAGACGAGCTCCGCGCCGCTCGCGCACCGCGGCGGCGATCTCACCGACGTAGATCGGGGCGGCGCCGGCGTAGGCGACGAGGTGCATGCGCTGGACACCGTCGAGGAAGGCGAGCGGATCGGGCCACGGTTCCGCCGTCCCCACGGGGCGGCACTGAAGAGCGGAATCCTCGACCAGCCGGGCCGGGCGGATGCACGCTTCCTCCGTCCGGCCTCCGCTGGATTCAGGAACGGCGGACGCAGGCGTCAGGCCCCTCACGGCCAGTCGCCGCCGGAGCGCCGCCAGATTCGAGATGTGCATGCGGAGAAAGGTAGCCGTGGACCTGCAAGAACGCCTCGGGGGTCACTCCTCTTCGAACGCCGCGAACGGCGGCACGTTCGTCATCCAGAAACCGGCCAATGCGCCCTGCTGGTCCACCTCGACATAGAAGTTATCGGCGGCGCGCACGACCTCGACCGGGCGGCGTGGCCCGATCCGCAGGTGAAAGATGCTCTCCGACGAGTTGGTCTCGACCGACAGGCTGGTGTCCACCTCGACCGAGGCCACGGCGGCTCGCGAGCCGATGGACGGCAGGACGACGCGCCCGTCGGTGAGCCGCGCGGGCACCTGGATGTCGGAGCGGGTGGAGACCTCGGGCCAGACCACCACGTCGATTCCGCAGATCACTCCGTTGCTCACGTCCAGCACGGCCACCGACCCCTCGGCGTCGGTCAGCTCGACGGTTCCCGTGAGTCCGCCCGACTTGCGGTTGGCCTTGAAGGCGCCGGAGAGGATGTCGGTCTCCGGATCCCAGCGCCAGGCGATGGCGGGCAGGCTTCCGCCGAGCGGCTCGACCCTCGCTTCCATGTGCGAGCGCGTGGTCTTAGGCGGCACGGGCGGATTCCAGACGCTGGATCAGGCGCAGGATCCGGTCGAGCGCCGTCTCCAGCTCGGCGTCCGAGACGGCGTAGCTCAACCGGACCCACCGGTCATCGCCGAAGGCGACGCCCGGCACCAGCGCGACGCCCTCCTGCTTCATCAGCTGCTCGCAGAAGCTCGTCCCGGTGACAGGGTCCTTCTCCCGGATCCCGTCCACCCGGAAGAAGAAATAGAAGGCGCCGTGCGGCTCGACGAACTCGATGCCCGGGGCGTCGGCACGGAACCGACCCACCAGGTGGTCCCGCCGGCGGCGGAACGCGGCCACCATGCGGTTGACCTCCGCGTCCACCTTCTCGTCGGTAAAGGCCATCGCCGCCGCCCACTGGGCCGGATGGTTCGCGCCGGTGGTGGTGTGCGACTGCAATGCCGCCATGGCCTTGGTGAGGTGCGGCGGGGCCAGCGCCGCGCCGATGCGCCAGCCGGTCATCGCGTAGGCCTTGCTCGCGCCGTAAATGATGACGGTGCGCTCGAGCAGCTCCTCGGGGAGGTCGAGCAGCGACGGCGCCGGTCCGGAGCCGTAGTTGATGCGGCGGTAGATCTCGTCCGAGATGATCCAGACCTCGTTCTTCCTGGCCCACTCCGCAATCGAGCGCAGCTCGGCGAGGGTGTAGACCGCGCCGGTCGGATTGCAGGGCGAGCAGAGGATGAGGCCGCGGGTACTCTTGGTGTGGTGCCGGTCGAGGTCCTTGGCGCTGACCTTGAGGCCCCACTCGACGTCGCCGGGCACGAGCACCGGCTCGGCGCGGGAGAGGTGCACGATCTGGGGATACGACACCCAGGCCGGGGCCGGGATCAGCACCCGGTCCTTCGGCCCGAACAGGGTGAAGCAGGCGTTGAAGATGGACTGCTTGCTGCCGGAGCTCACGACGATCTGATCAGGATCCACCGGCCGGCCGCCAGACATCCGGCTCAACTGCCCCGCGATGCCGCGCCGCAGCTCCGCGATGCCGACGTTCGGCGGGTAGCGGGTCATGCCCTTCTGGATCGCCTGGATGCCGGCCTGCGCGGCGGGCGCGGGCGTATCGAAGTCGGGCTCGCCCACGCTGAGGTCGTACACGTCCTCGCCCGCGGCCTTGCGGCGCTTGGCTTCGTTGCTGATGGCCACCGTCTCGGAGGGCTTGAGGTGTTGGACGTTCGGCGAAAGGGGATCGGGCATGCGGGGTTCCGGAGGTGGTGAAAGTCGGTTGTGAGGGAGAAAGTTCTCCCCCGGAACGGGGAAGTCAACCGGCGGGCTTGGCGGTGATACGCGGGGGTCTTAGGTTGCGCGCGCGGGCGGCACGCGGCGGGGCAGGCAGCCAGGCAGGCGAGCGGTGTCACCCTGAGCAAAGCGAAGGGGCGGGGCCTGGCTCCGCCTCCTTCGCTTCGCTCAGGATGACAACAGGCCACGATCTCGAGGTGTGCGTGACGTCTTTCGATGACCTGCATCTCACTCCCACCATCGCCGCCGCGGTCGGCCGGCTGGGCTGGAGTCCCGAGGATCCCGCGCTGCGCGAGACCACGCCGACGGCTGCGCGGGGTCACAACCTGGTCGTGGTCGCGCCGCCGTCTCCGGCCTACGCGGTACCCGCACTCGCGGGGATGCTGAGCCGGCTGGGACCGGGCACCCGTGGGCTCCTGCTCTGCTCCGAGGCTCAGCTCAGCGAGTGGGGTCTACTGGTCACCAGCATCGGCGCAGACGCGCTCAGAATCCAGGTCGCCCGCGGGACCGCTCGCGCCATGCGCCGGCTCAAGGCCGCCGAAGTGGATCTGGTCGTCACGTCGCCCGACATCGCCCTCGCCCTCCATCGCCGCTCGGCGCTCGGACCGGAGGATATCGGCGCGGTCTTCCTCGCCTGGCCGGAGAGCTGGGAGAGCGGCGAGAGCCTCGCGCCGCTGATGCAGGACCTGAGCAAGGACGCGCAGCGCATCGTCTGCACCGGCTCCTCGGACCGGGCCGCCGATCTGGTCGAGCGCTACGCCCGGCGGGCGCTCACCGTCGGCGTGGCCTCCGCGGAAACGGCGCCGCCCGCGCCGGCCGGACCGGTGCGGACCGCCGGGGTCTCGTGGGAGCGCCGCGCCCAGGTGCTGGCCGATCTGGCGGAGATCATGGATCCGGTCTCGGTCGCGGTGTGGACGGTGGACCGCTCGCGGCACCAGGACATCGCCCGGGTGCTGCCGCTCGGCGACCCCGCGGTGAAGGTTGTCACCGGCGACGCGCCGAAAGCGGCGGTGGTGATCGCCTTCGACCTGCCGACGTCCGACCGCCTGCGGCAGCTCCTCTCCGCCGGCGAAGTCGTCCTGCTGGTGCCGCCCGGCACCGAGTCGTACGTGGAGCGGACGGCGTCGCCGCGCCGGCCGCTCCGCCTCCCCGGGCTGGTGGACGCGATCGCTTCCGAAGCGGCCGCGCGCCGCGCGACGATCGTCCGCGCGATCGAGGCGAGGCGGCCGGAAGCGGCGATCCTCACCCTCGCCCCATTGTTCGAGCGCTACGATGCCTCGACCGTCGCCGCCGCGGTGTACGAGCTGTGGACCTCGTCCGCGGTCGCGGCGCCGCCGGTGCCCGACATCCCGGCCACCGCCAAGATCTACGTGGGAATCGGCAAGAAGGACGGCGCCACGGTGAACGACCTGGTGGCGGTGCTGACCAAGGACATCAGAGTGGACCGGGGAAAGATCGGGCGGGTGGAGCTCAGGGACGCCTATTCACTGGTGGAGCTGCCGGCGCAGGAGGCGGAGCGGGTCGCGAGCGCGCTCACCGGCGTCACCATCCGGCGGAAGCGGATCACGGCGCGGGTGGACCGCGGGCCCACCAAGCCGCCGCGTAAGTAAGCTCAGCGCTTTCGATTCACCATCTCCTTCAAGGCCTTCGCCGCCCGGAACGCCGGGACGATCGAGGCCTTGATCGCGAGCAGCTTTCCCGTCCTCGGATTCCTTCCCTCGCGGGCCGCGCGCCGCCGGAGCTCGAAGTTCCCGAACCCGGAGATCGCGACCTTGCCCCCCCGCCTCAGCTCCGAGACGATGATACCGCCCTGGGAGAAGAAGAGATCGGTGATCTCTCCGGCGCGGGCCCGCGTCACCCCCAGGCGCTTGGCGACCGCCTCGACGACGTCCTGCTTGTTCACGGGGGCTCCTTGGTGGGAAGAGGGGCACGAATATCGCCGACCGGACGAGAGCGCCGCAAGGTGGCTGGAAGTTGCGCGGGAGCGGATGCATCTTCGGCGAAGCGGCAGACAGACGGGCACTCGGTCACGCAGTGGGTGTCACCCTGAACGCAGTGAAGGGGGCATCGTTCGAGT
>Ga0184615_10000805_pt1 | contig 16986 bp, 14 predicted proteins | sample PLM4_65_coex_FD_133134 | JGI IMG/M metagenome (GOLD analysis project Ga0184615, IMG submission 133134) | Groundwater sediment microbial communities from an aquifer in East River, Colorado, USA - PLM4_65_coex | ecosystem: Environmental > Terrestrial > Soil > Riparian zone | place: USA: East... | reverse complement strand
ACCGAATTGGCTTTCCACCCAGATACGGCCTCCGTGGTTCTCTACGATCATCTTGCAGATTGCAAGGCCGAGGCCAGTGCCCTGAGGGTTGACTTCAGAAGCGTCCCGGAGCTGATGGAACTTTTCAAATATACGTTCACGTTCCTCAGGCACGATTCCGGGGCCATTGTCCATTACCTCAAGTCTCGCCTCATTTCTATCAGAAGACAACTTCAGACGGACGGTCCCGGTGTCTGCTCTGCTGTATTTGATCGCGTTGGAAAGCAGATTGATGACCACCTGGACGAGCTTGTCCTGGTCCCCGACTATAAGGACAGGGGTGCCGGGCACCTCCAGCCCAACGCTTATATTCTTCTTGTAGGCCAGCTGGCTCGTAGCGGCCATCGCTTCATTCACTGCATTGACCAGATCGAGACTCTCGTGCGCCCACTGATAAGCCCCTGATTCTATTTTGCTGAAGTCCAGCATCTGGTTTACGAGGCGCGTAAGGCGCTCGGTCTCCTTTACGACAATGCTCAGAAGCTGCTGCCTCTGCTCCCGGGCCATGCCTGCGTCGTCCTGAAGGATCTCGGAAAAGGCCCGGATCGAAGTCAGGGGCGTGCGCAGCTCGTGACTGACAGTAGAGACAAATTCGTCCTTCAGGCGGTCGAGTTCCTTCAGCCGTTGGTTAGTACGTTTCAGCTGCTGTGTGGCTGCTTCAAGCTCACGAGACTTCTGTTCCAGCCTGCGGCTATAACCGATGACCTGTGATGTCTCATCGAGTATTTTCATCAAACCCTCAATGCTCAGTGCCTCACCCTCGATTATCGAGGAGATCATAACCCGTGCCGAGGCGGCCCCGACAGTACGGGCAAGTTCGCGCTCTGCAAAGGCAACCAGGCTCTCATCGGCAAGGGCCTCGTCCTGCAGTTCCAGGGCATGCTGGGCTGTATAGGTGTGAAAGACCGTCGCGGCCCTCTCGGGTCCGAGCATGCGGGCCACAAGCCCCTTCAGGTCGCTGACTCTTGTCTTGCCGTACCAAAGACGTGCGCCCTCAGTATCCGAGGCCCTCTTCTTGTAGACGTCTACGAACATTGCCGCCTGCAGCTGTTCAAGGGCCTCCTGTCTGCCGAACAGGGAGAAGCCGACCAGGAGCCCGATATTGATCAGCATACTCCAAAACACAGCGTGTGTGATAGGATCAAATCCGGATAGGTTGAAGAGATGATAGGGGGCCAGCAATTGGATACCAAACGGGCCTGTTTCAATAAACGACATGGGGAGCCATCCTGAACGTGCGAAGGAGGGAAGAAGAAGTGTATAGGTCCAGACCGCAAATCCTCCTGCCAGACCGGCTTGAGCTCCCCTCCTGCTGGCGCCCTTCCAGTATATCCCCAGCAATATCGCCGGTGCGAACTGGGCTGCAGCAGTAAAGGAGACCAGGCCCGTAGTGACCAGGGCATAGGACTCTCCAATAAGCCGGAAATAAATATACCCCAGGAACAATATAAGCAGTATGCTCCCGCGGCGAATACTGAGGAGTATCCTGCCCATGTCGTCGCTGCGGCGTAGGAGCTTAAACCGCAAAAGGACCGGCATCAGCAGGTCATTGCATAGCATTGTGGAAAGTGCGATGGTCTCAACAATTACCATACCGGTGGCAGCTGACAATCCGCCGATAAAGACGAAAAGGGCCAGCACCTGCTCTCCGCTCTGGAGCGGCATAGTCAGAACAAACATGTCCGCATCCACAGAACCGCTCCGGAAGAACATTAGTCCACCCAGCGCAATAGGCAGCACGAATATGTTTATTGCAATGAGGTATAGGGGGAACAGCCATGATGCTGTGCGGACATGTTCCTCGTTGACATTCTCTACAACAAGTATCTGAAACTGCCGGGGCAGAAACATGATCGCAGTCATGGAAATAAACGTCAGGGCAAACCATGAGGCATAGCCGCCGGGAACAGAGTCCATAGACATCATCTTCGCAATATCAGGCTGGAGGGCTGCCTCTCTGAACAGTTCTGCGGGACCGTCAAATATGGAGTATGTAACGAATATGCCGACAGCTGAGAAGGCGAGTAATTTTACGATGGATTCGAAGGCTATCGCTGCCACCATACCCTCATGCCGCTCTGTGACGTCAATATGGCGCGTTCCAAACAGTATCGAAAACACCGCAAGAATAACAGCCACATACAGGGCAGTATCATGACCGAGGCTCAGTTCGCCTGCCTCCCCGCTATTGTAATAGAAAAGGACATTAAAGCTTGCTGATATGGCCTTCAGCTGCAACGCGATGTAAGGCATGATTCCCACAACTGAAATCACTGTGACCAGGCCGCCGATCACTGAGCTTTTTCCGTAGCGGGACGATACAAAGTCTGCAATGCTCGTAATATGGTTGACCTTGCTGAGGCGGATTATCTTGCGAAGGACGAGCCACCAGATAGTTGCAGCCAGCGTCGGCCCCAGATATATGGGAAGGAAGCCCACTCCGGTGGAGGCCGCACGTCCGACACTGCCATAATACGTCCAGCCAGTGCAGTACACGGCTATTGAAAACGTATAGATGTAAGGGTTGCTTATTATGGACCTCCCGGAGTCTGCACGTTTGTCTCCGTAATAGGCGATGGCAAACAAGAGGCCGAGGTAGCCGAAGGAGACAATCACTATGATCCAGTGTTGAAGCATTCTATCGGTCCGCAGAATCCTGACTGTCTGAGGACGCCCTGGGCTCCGATGGCCTGTTTCTGAGCACAAAAGCCGTAACCGCGATAATAAAGGACCAGGCCGAAAAGATATAGAAGTACAGAACCGGGATGCCGCAGACAAATGAGTCTCCACTGAAGATAGTCAGGAGGGGATAGTTCAGAAATGCAAGTCCCAGGATCAGCAAGCCTGCCAGACGCTCCGCCCTCCGCTCCGGCTCGGGTATCTGCCCGCCTTCCCTTTGGGTATCAGGACCTGGAGCCTCCGGACCTGTCATCGTTGTGATGCCTCAAGCATCTGGCCGAGGGTTGTGATCCTCTGTTCCTGAAGCAGGTAGAGGAATTTAATGAATATCTGCGCAGTAATAAGTGAGTCTCCGATCGCAGTATGTCTGCCCCGGACCTCCACCCCAAGGCGGCGCGCGACAGCGTCCAGAGAGTGCTCGGGCGTGTGATCATGCAGGAGGAGCGACAGCGAAAGCGTATCGAGCACCGGGCCACGGAAACGGACCCCTGCCCGCCGCTCTTTCATCCTTATGAATTGCATGTCGAATGCAGCATTATGTCCCACAAGCACGGCGTCTCCCACAAAAGCATGAAATGATCGGAGCACTTCTTCAATGGCCGGTTTGCCGTAGACCATATTGTCCGTGATCCCATGAAATCGCACCGAGGACTGCGGAATCGGCCGCCGGGGGTCCACCAGCCTATCAAAGGTCTCTCCTACAACTATACCCCGTTTGACTATCTTTACACCTGCAAGGGATATTATCTCATCTCTGTCAAGAGGTGCAAGTCCTGTGGTCTCTGTGTCGAATACCACAAATGGGATACGGTCAAAAGGCAAGTCCTTGAGACGATCGGTCTCTGCTGTATCCTCATCTGCAGAGAAGTCAGTGTAGACCGGCCGCGACGGTAGTTTGGGCAGGGGGAGTTCCCACTGTTGAGTGGAATACGGTATGGGCAATCGCAGTACTGCAAAGCCTGGTGTGTTATGCGGACTGCTCCAGAGTTCGCTGTCAAGCTGCTGGAGCACCTCTGCAACTTTATGAACAGCGGAGGGCTCCATTATAGATGCCTTCCATCTGCGGATTTCTGCCTCAGGCACTGCTTGGCCATGCCAGTAATAATTCAAATATACCCTTTTGTCACCAAGGAGCGTCTCTGCCTCGATGGTCGCTGCCCCGGAGTATTCATGGATCTTTAATGCCAAAAATTCAAGCAGGAGGAGCAGAGAATGGATATCAGCCTTCACCCAGAGGGGATCGCCGATCATGGTGAGTCTTACCCCCCTTTCTTCAAGCCTCCTGGCTACGCAGGCAACTATATCCTCAGTGTAGACATCGTTGACAAGATATCTGGGGGACTTCATATCTTCGATTTCGCGGGACAGGACATCAAACTGGCTTCTAAGGCTTCGGGTATCCTTGATTATCATCTGCTCGAGCGCTGCGCGGCGGTCAGCATCAAGGTCCGGCAACATTTCAAGGCTGTCGGCACCCAGGCTGAGACTCGTCAAGAGGGTCTGCATCCCCCTTGTCGAAGCACGCAGGAGGTTTTCCCTGCGGCCCCAGGCATCGGCCTCCCTGCTGATGTCCTCGCATGAAAATAAAAAAGACCATGACAGTCCCGGCACCACAGGCAGCAGGCGTATTCTGCAGCTTACGATTGTCCCGATGAGGGTGGAACATACAAAGGAGATGTCTTTCTCTGCATCATTTTCTTCAGGATGCCGGAGCCTCCGCTGTCTCAGGACCGCGAGGGAGCTGTCTATCGGAGCAGGAGGAACCAGCTGATAGAGAGACCGGCCCAGTCCAATTGCCGCGTTCTCCTGAAAAACCCTCCTGGCCTCCGGATTATAGAACATGATGCGGGCCTGCTCGTCGCAAACTATTATGCCCTCCTTCAAAGCAGTGAGGATCGTCTCGAGCCTGGACTTGCTGTTTTCCATATCAGAGGAACTTGCAGACACTGCCTCGGCAATCTCACGTCTGGCTTTCATGAGGGCCCCGCCCAGCTCGTTGATGACCTTCGGGACATCTCCCAGCAGATGCGGATGTGACAGCTCGATCAGATATTCCGGATTTACACTGGAAATTATACGGACTTCCTGGCTGAGCATTTTCAGAGGACTGAAAACAAGAAAGTAGAGCGCGGTGATAAGGACGGCAAGCACAACAACAGTGATAAAGCAGGCGATCCAAAGGGCAAGACTTATCTGGGCCCGGACGTAAGGGTTATCGGCATGCGACAGGAGGAGCATTCTAGCGCCCATAAACAGCGCCAGATAGAGCAGCGCCACTGACAATATTAAATAAGGGAACCGGTGTTGTTTGTCCAAGGTGAAATACCCCGGCACACCCTGCTACCGCACTGATCTGCCGGCCAGGATCTCCTTAACTTTCATAATGACTTCCCGGGTCGAGAAGGGCTTTGTAATATAATAGTCAGCCCCCAGGGCCAGACCCTTTTCCTTCTCGACCTCACGGCCCTTTGCTGTAAGCATTATTATGCTAATGTCCTTCAGTGAGGCGTCAGCACGGATACGCTGGCAGACCTCATAACCATCCATCTTCGGCATCATAATATCAAGAAGGATGAGATCAGGATTGAACTCCCTTACCACCTCAAAGACCTTCTGGCCATCGTCAACAGTCAGGATCTCGTAGCCTTCCCTCTTCATGAGGAGTTCGAGGGCAAGAACAATGTTAGGTTCATCATCCACAATCAAAATACGCGGCATGCCGAATCTCCTATAACTTCCCTGATGCTCGTATTCTATCATAAGACAGCAGCAAATTATTTGCTGAAGATTGACCGCCCTGAGAAACAATAATAAACCGACCGGGACCCTGGCAGCAGATCCGCTGCCGCTCATAGCATATCCATCGGCAGGCATATCCGGACCTCAGGATAACATTATGCGGTCTGGACTTTTTCAATCCTGTGAAGTACTATTAAGATGCACTGCGATGCTAAGCAAGAGCGCCACTAAATTTCTAAAGAAATACCCGCCGTTCAACCTGCTGGACGACCCCTCGCTCTCTGCGCTTGTAGACCGTCTTATCATGGAGATATATCCCACAGGCGCCATTATACTGAAGCAGGGAGACAAACTGCCCCGGGGCCTTTATATCATCAGGGAGGGGAGCGTAAGAATATTTGCCAGCGCTGCTCCAGGTCAGGAGCATTTCATAGATTACAGGGGCGTGGGGGAAACCTTCGGGTTCCTCTCACTCGGCGACAATGAACGGCTTGACGTATCAGTGCAGGCGGCCGGTGACACTGTCTGTTATGTGGCGGACAGCACGAGCATCACAAAACTGCTCAATGAGCATCCTTTATTGCGTGAATATCTCATCCCGTCGTATTTCCCCAAGCACGGGGAGCTGATCAGCCAAAAAGAGGTTTTGCAAAATGCGCTGCACCTTGGATCAGAGAGGGCCTTGTTTACAACTCCGGTCAGGGACCTTGCCTGCCGGGACGTTGTCACGGCGCCAACAGATGTCCCGATTATGGAGGCAGCCACGCTGATGTCTGTTCACAGGATTAGTGCCCTTGTTCTGGTGGACGAATTTGACAGACCAGTGGGGATTATCACCTCTTCTGACCTTCGCGACAGGGTGTTGGTGCGACAGAAAGACCCCTCCGGTCCTGTCGGCGATATTATGAGCACACCTATAATCATGGCAGATGGTGCGGATTGCTGCTTCGAAGCGCTTCTTAAGATGATGAGCCACGGAGTTCACCATCTGCTTGTGATGGAATCAGGGCGTCAGACCGGGATCATCAGCAACCATGATTTTCTGGTTCTGCAGGGCGTTTCGCCGCTTGTAATTGTTAAGGAGATAGAAGACCATGCGACTGTGGAGGGACTCGCATCCTCTTCCAGCAAGGTGTTGGGACTTATATCGCTGCTCCATGGAGCCGGAGCAGGGGCAGGCAGCATACTGCGGATCATCTCGACTGTAAACGACCGGATTGAGCGTAAGATTCTGGACATGGCGCTAAAGACTCTCGGACCTCCACCTGTGCCCTTTTGCTGGGTCGTTTATGGAAGCGCCGGTCGAAAGGAGCAGACGTTCAGGACTGATCAGGACAATGCCATCGTTTATTGCGACCCTTCCTCTGAAGGGGAGGAGCGTTCATCGGCTGAGTATTTTGGACGGTTTGCGGAATTTGTCGTCAGCGCATTTCTGCACTGCGGTTTCAAGCTCTGTCCGGGTGGCTTTATGGCCAGCAACCCGGAGTGGAGACAGCCCCTCTCAGCCTGGAAAAGAAACTTCAGCCGCTGGATCTGCAGTCCCACGAGCGAGGCGATTCATAATGCGGTCAATTTGTTTGATTTCAGAGGTCTACACGGAGAACTGCGTCTTGCCTCTGAACTCAAAAAACACCTTATGCTCACCCTCACGGACCAGCCGATCTTTCTCAAGGCATTGGCGGACCTGACTGTTGATTACAAACCACCCCTCGGCATGTTCGGCTCGCTGGTGTTTGAAAAAGACGGTGATTACACTAATCACCTGAACCTGAAGGACAAATGTCTTACGCCGCTGATTAACATAGTCCGTCTCTTCAGCTTCGAAAGTCATATCCCCGAGACGAGCACTGCGGAGAGGATCGCTGTCCTGAAGAATATACACCCTATAATGAAAAACGTTGGCGATGACCTTCAATACGCATTTGAGTTCATTTCCATGCTCAGGATACGCCATCAGTTGAAGCAGGCCGCAATGGAGATCGATCCGGACAACTTCATTGATCCGAAGCTGTTGAGCTCTCTTGAGCTGAGGAACCTTAAGGAGATCTGCAGACTTCTCTCTCAGATAATTGACGGCATAACATTAAAATATGGCACCGGAACACGGCTGTGATCTCGTTTCTCCCTGCATGAACAAAAGCCTCCTCAACCAGGGACCCGTCTTCATCATGACAGATCATCAGTCTCTGACTTTCTATTGCTCTGAGTTGGTATCTGACCTATACTGTTACAATTAACATATGACAAGATTTGTCTGGCCAATGGATATTCCTGCTGCAAGGCGGCTGCAGACTGAGCTGAGCAAAAAGGTCAGGATACAGCCTCTGCTAAAAAGCCCGTCATATATAGCAGGAGTCGATGCTGCATTTGATGGTGAATTGGTAATGGCCGTTGCCTCTCTGTTTGAGTATCCTTCACTGCTGCATAAGGCTGATGCTGTTTCTTGTGAAAAGGTCCGGTTCCCTTATGTCCCCGGGTTTCTCAGCTTCAGGGAGGGGCACGCGCTCATCAGTGCAATAGGGAAATTAAAGCAGATTCCCGATGTGATCATTGTTGACGGGCAGGGCATTGCCCATCCTCTGGGCCTGGGTATCGCCTCACATATAGGCGTGCTGCTTGATATCCCTACTATCGGATGCGCAAAGTCAAGGCTTGTGGGGGAGTATGTTGAGCCCGGACCGGAAAAGGGACAATGGTCGCCTCTTATTTATAATGAGAGAGAGGTTGGAGCTGTGCTTAGGACAAGGGACAATGTCAGATCTGTTTTTGTTTCACCAGGACATCTTATAGACCTGCACTCATCTGTGGCAATAGTGCTTCAGTCCCTGACTCAGTACAGACTTCCGGAGCCTATCAGAAGGGCAGACCATCTTTCGAAGGAGCTGACCAGGGATCTTTAATACAGGTTGTCCCGCAAGTAGAAAGAGTGAAAGCCTGAGGGCTCAGTAAGGACGGAAAAGGGGCTTGTGGGGTTTTGCTTTTTTGTCTTTTCCCTTTGTTTTGTCTTCAGTATGTTTGCACATGCTGCAACGCGTCTCGCTGCAGTACTGGCAGAAGCTGCAATCCGGACAGGGGTTCTTCTTGAGGAGGATTATTTTTCCCATTTTCTATATTAACCTATTTAGCTGCCTTATGGTAAACGTGATGCCGGCTGAGATGAAATTGACTCCGGAGTCCGAAATCCTTTAAACTTAAATACCGTATTTTTTATCATGCAACCCTTCCTGAGCTGATAATAATCCAGGGAGTCATATTAAATGGATAGTGAGCGTATTCCCTGCAGCTTTCTGCAGGGTCAAGTGCCAGAAGTAGGTGCTTTAAGCAAGCGAATATAAAAATAAAAGTTCCTTGCATTGAGATTCCCCGTAGCTTGCTGCGGGGAGTCTTCAAAATAAAAAAATTCTGAATATATAGTGAGGTCTAACATTATGAATTATGAAAATATCAAGGCTGAATCAGTGGAACAGGGAGAGAGTTTTGCGAAACTCCTTGAAAAAAACGGAACAAATTCCGCGAGGCTTGCGCCCGGACAGAAGGTGAAGGCCAGGGTGGTGAGCATATCAGGGGATTTTGTGTATATTGATATCGGTGGTAAAAGCGAGGGCGTTATTGACCTGGAAGAGTTCAGGGAAAAGGATGGTTCTCTGCGCGTACAGGAAGGTCAGGACATAGAGGCGTTCTTTCTCTCTGTGCAAAATGGCATCAGGCAGCTGACGACTCTGGTCAATGGCTACTCGGCTATGGAGCTTAAGTCGATCGAGGCTGCCTGTGAAGCCGGACTGCCTGTAAACGGAGAAGTGAAACGTGAAGTGAAAGGCGGATTCGAGGTGTCGGTGGGAGGTGTGAGATGCTTCTGTCCGCATTCGCAGATAGATCTTAAAGGCGGCCGTGAAGGAGGCATTTACCTTGGACAGACTTTCCCTTTTAAGGTGCTTGAATATGAAGAAGAAGGCCGCAACATTATCCTCTCACGCAGGGCCTTGCTCGAACAGGAGAAACAGGCAGGTATCGAGAGACTTAAAGAGACACTGAAAGAGGGAGCAGAGATTACCGGCAGGGTGAGCTCACTGCAGAAGTTCGGTGCATTTGTTGATCTTGGTGGAATGGAAGGCCTTATACCTCTCAGCGAGGTCTCCTGGACGAGGGTAGAAAAGCTTGAGGATGTGCTTGCAATTGGACAGGAAGTGACTGTGAAGATCATATCGCTGAACTGGGATAGTAACCGTTTGACTTTGAGCTTGAAGGCGCTGCAGCCTGATCCATGGTCACTTGTGCAGGAGAAGTATCCTGTTGACGGAGTTGTGACAGGTAAGATCGTCAGGCTTGCACCATTTGGCGCCTTTGTAAATCTTGAGCCCGGGATTGACGGACTGGTCCATATCTCGAACCTTGGTGCAGGAAGACGCATTAACCACCCAAAGGAGGTTGTTGAGGTCGGCCAGATAGTTGAGGTATATGTCCTGTCTGTTGATGCTGAAAACAGAAAGATCTCAATTTCAATGCAGCCAAAAGTGGAGCCTAAAGTAATCGTTCTGCCCCAGGTGGGTGAATTGATTGACGGGGTCGTTGACAAGGTAATGCCTTACGGCATATTTCTCAGGATGAGCAATGGCATAAACGGACTGGTCCCTAACTCTGAAATGGGGACCCCGACAGGATCTGACCACAAGCGCATGTTCCCTCCAGGCACTGAAATGCAGGTTGTAGTAGTGGATGTTGATGCAGGAAGCAATAAGGTACGCCTCAGCAGGAAGGCGGTAACGGAGAATGCAGCCAAGGAAGAATATGACGAGTATAGAAGTTCTGTTAAACAGGCTGAAGGCCAGTCAGGCGGGCTTGGAAGTCTGGGGGATATACTCAAGGCGAAATTAGAGGAAAAGAACCTTAACAGATGATCGCTGGCTTTGTTTCCAGCGTAACCGATATCTTACTCTCAGTCTGTATTCCGGCCCTGGTCGCCTTTGGCGCCGCCGAAGGCGGGTAAACTTGTCCGGTCTCCTCTGCGACTCGCCGGGGCGAGAATCTTTCAGTCTCTTTTGGAGGGATTCCCGGTGCTATACTTGTGGGAATGACACCGAAAATAAACATTCAAATAATAGACGCTCTGCGGTCTCTGTCGCAGGCTTCTTCACTTCAGCCCGTAACACGGCCGGAGACTAACTTCCTGTAATCGATGCTTCCCGGAATAGCATGTAGTTGCGCATTTCACCTCCTACTTCTCAAAATCAATTTTTCTGCTCCGCTCTCACTTTCTCATAGAAGTCCTCTACTTTTTCAATTCTTGATAATTGAGGAATACCACTCTTAAATATTAGATCTGAGAGGTCGCAACTGTTGTTTATTTTCCCTGAAGACAGATCAGATATTTCGTCTGCAATTTTGAATACACCTCCTGCTGAAAGTTTTTCAAGAAGGCGCAACAGTGAAGATTATCAAGGCGAAATGAGCAGCCTAGATTTATTCCAAACTGAGGTTGACTGCACTTAACACATCATCATACTTATATTTTCTTTGCGATAATCCTGTATAATATGACCAACTAAAGATGGAACCAGTAAAAATTGTCATACGATATTTTGATGGCAGACTTTTCAAGGGATATACGAATGATTTCTTTCCTAATAAACCTCTCTTTCATGTTCGCCCGATTAAATCTGAATTTTCAGACAAAGGAATTGAGGTACCTGTAATAGAACTAAAAGCCGTATTCTTCGTGAAGGATTTTTCCGGAAATTCAGCGCACGTAGAGCTAAAGCAGTTTGCCGGATGCCAGATTCCTGGTCGTAAAGTAGAAGTGACTTTTGCTGATGGTGAGGTTATAGTCGGTACGACCCTGGGCTACGACACTACTCGTCCCGGGTTTTTCGTTACACCTGTAGACCCAGAGTCTAACAATCTGAGAATATTTATTATATCTACAGCCGTGAGCAAATTTCGCTACCTGTAATTGCCATTCAAAGTAATTCTCCTCGGCAAACGCTATACACATTTCACCTCCAACTAGGGCAGCCTTCCCGGGAAAAGGCAGTGTGGAAGCAGCTTGCTGAAAATTATTATGAACCGAAAAACGGCTTTCCTGAGGCAAGCAGGTTTTCAATAGTCGTCACTGCCATAGGTTTTGAAAACAAGAGCCCCTGGCTATAGTGACACTTCAAATCCGATAAAATCTTTCAGTTTTCGATTATAATAAAACTCACTTTCTCTGGAAGATAAATGATGGGAATATTATTCTATGGGCTTGCCTGAATTTTTATATTATATCGGTCTTTCCTCGAAAAGGGCCTTTTTTCTGAGACATCAGAAAAAGCTTCCATACAGAGTGATCAGTATAGGGAATATAACTGTGGGTGGTACAGGAAAGACCCCTGCAGCCATCGCCCTTGCTCAAGAGGCAAAGAAACGGGGGTTTAGTCCTGTTATACTTACGAGAGGTTATAAAGGCAGCGCAAAAGGTCCCTGTTTTGTGACAAGAGGCGAGGGCCCTCTCCTGAATGTCAGAGAAGCAGGTGATGAGCCTCTGCTAATGGCCGAGAAGTTGCCGGGCGTCCCGATCGTCAAGAACGGCAACAGGTACGAGGCCGGACTCTTTGCCCTGCAGCATCTAAGCTCTGCACTCCCAACTCTTTCGCCTCAGGCGAACCCGCCCGAGGCGGGCAACCCACAACCTCTTTTTATTTTAGACGACGGGTTTCAGCATTGGAAATTATGCAGGGACAAGGATGTCCTGCTCATTGATTCAGGGGACCCCTTTGGAAACCGTACATTATTGCCTCTCGGGAAATTAAGGGAACCGCTTGGGGCCATTGAGCGTGCTGATATAGTAGTGCTGACTAAATGTAAGGGCACTGATGGATTTCAGAGAAGTAATATCGAAGGTCTTATTGCTGAGGTAAAAAAATATAATGCGAAGGCCCCTGTATTTTTATCAGGCCACAAAATTATTGCTTTAAGTCTTCATTCCGGTGAAAAGATATCCCCTGAGAGGCTGAAACACAGAAAAGTTTTCGGTTTTTGCGCCTTGGGGAGCCCGGGATCTTTCAGAAATACTGTCGCTGCCACCGGCGCGGCGATTGCAGGTTTCATGACTTTCAGGGACCATTACAGGTTCTCCGGGGAGGACATGGTAAAAATTAAAGAAGAGGCCTTGAAATCAGGGGCAGAGTGGATTGTCACTACAGAAAAGGATATGATAAAAATAAGAGACCTTGATTTGCCTGGAAATATAATTATAATAGGAATTGAATTTTCGATAGACAAGGGATTTTACGATGCGGTATTTGCTTTCTAGCGGTCTTTATATTATTTGCGGAGGATAAGCAGTGGTCAGATATATAAATGTCAAAAGCAGGGCACGGACTGAATTCATCGATATAACCGAGAAGGTGCAGGAAGTACTGAAGGAAACCGGCATCAGCAGCGGGATCTGTAATATTTTTGTCCCTCATACAACCGCGGCTGTTACAGTCAACGAGGGTGCTGACCCCACAGTCCAGCGGGATATTCAGACGTTCCTCAACAAGATGGTCCCTTTTGAGGGAGACTATCAGCACAGGGAAGGCAATTCTTCCGCCCACATCAAGACTACCCTGATAGGAGTTTCTCAGACTGTTCTTATTGATGAAGGCAGGTTGGTGCTCGGCACATGGCAATCGATTTTCTTCTGCGAATTTGACGGGCCCAGACACAGAAGGGTTGCCCTGAAAATTATCGGAAGCGATAAGAAGCAGGCCTGACAGGCCGGCCTCAGGATTCCTTTTCCCGAATTTCTCAGGGAGTGTCAGTTATGCCAAAAGAAAGGGAGTTTGATGAACTCGTCTATCTGAGAAACGAAAACAGGCGGCTCAGAAGGTCATTGAATATCCTTACCGCACCGCTCGATGTTTTGCTGAAGAGACACGGATTCAGGATATTCAGACAGAACCCCTCGGAAGACCTTCTTCTGCCAGCAGAAGAGTTCCTTGACGAGTATTACAGAATGCTCCACAGGTATTCATTCAGGCTTTTTATACGGGACGTAATCAAGCACCAGGATTTTTTTAAGGCCGGAAATGTGACCAGATATGCTACGGCCGGTGTCACAGCCGATTACCTGAGATATATTCTGTCCATAGGGCTTATTGCAAAAACAGGAGATTGTTATCAACTGGCCAGGCGTCCTGTAAAGAGTTTTGGTGAAACACTGGAATGGTATGTGGCAGAGATATTGAAAAGGGAATTCTGCTTTGAATCCATTTGGGGGGTGAAGTTCAAAAGATCCGGTATCGGCGGCGATTATGACGTCCTCGGAAGATTTGATGGATCGGTTGTCTATGTCGAGGTGAAGTCTTCTCCTCCGAAACAGATATATGCCTCTGAGATATCCGCGTTTTTGGACAGGGTTTCGGATCTTGTTCCGGAGATCGCGGTTTTCTTTATGGATACTGAGCTCAGGATGAAGGACAAGATTGTTCCGATGTTTGAAGATGAGCTTGCGAAAAAATACGCCTTGCCGCCTGCTGTTACGAGGCTGGAAAAAGAACTCTTTCAGATAGACAACAGAGTATTTATAATAAACGCAAAAGACAGTGTAATCAGCAATATCGAAAAGGTACTGGAGAGATATTTCAGGAGGTGAAATGATCGCGAAAAAAGAGATATGCGTTTTATGCGCCTGGAGGGAAAACTGCAATAAGAAATTCTCTATTTCCGGGCGTGATGTCCGCTGCCCGGATTTTGTGAGGGACCTGAACATAAAGGAAGAGGAGTCCTTTGACAGTGAAGGAGGACAGGGGAGGAAAAAATAATTTATCGTACCTACTCAGGTGGATAGACTGTCCGCACACAGGCGGATTCGCCAGGGAGAAAAGGTGGAAGGCTTTTAGGTGATCACTAAAAACATTGGGCATTTGAGATGGCTGAACAGGCAGCAGTAAATGATTGGCATACTTCAGCCTTCAGTCTTCAGCCTAAACACCTGAACAGTTTTTTTGCTGCTGAAGCGGTCGGTGGTTGACGATACTAATCCAAAGAGTATAATGTCTGTATCTGGCAATAAATGGATAGCGAGCGCATTTCCTGTCCCGATGTATCGGGACTGCAGGGTTAAGTGCCGGAAGTAGGTGCTTTAAGCAAGCGAATATAATAATAAAAGTTCATTGCATTGAGATTCCCCGTAGCAGGGAGTCTTCAATTTCAGCCATATTGTTTTATTATTGAAAGGAGGACGGATGGATATCAAAGACTTGAAAAACGCTATAAGTTTTGGCAGGGGCGGGATAGAGATTAAAGACCGTAAGGCAGTCTCTTCTATAATGGATGGGCTTATTTATGAGGCGGTTTTTGCAGAAGAAGAGCGGAAGAAAGGACTTCTTCTGCTGGTGAAGGAGATCGCAAAGGCCTGCGGTGCAGTTCCGGCTTCCATTCAGGGCCTCTACGAGGAAATGGGGAGGAGTTATCCCGGATTTACCGTGCCTGCAATTAATATAAGAGGTCTCACTTATGATTCTGCCAGGGCGGTGTTCAGGAAAGCCCTGGAAAAAAAGGTCGGCGCCTTCATCTTTGAGATAGCCCGTTCCGAAATCGGCTACACAAAGCAGAGACCGCTTGAGTATTCTGCGGTTGTGTTGGCAGCAGCGGTAAGGGAAGGATACCAGGGACCTGTGTTTATCCAGGGAGACCATTTTCAGCTTGTAAGAAAAAACTATCTCAGTGGCCCTGAACTTGAAACAAACTATGTCAAGGGCCTTATCGCAGAGGCAATAGAGGCCGAATTCTACAATATCGACATTGACTCTTCCACTCTTGTAGACCTTGAAAGGCCGACTATAAAGGAACAGCAAAGGCCGAATTTTGAGAAGACCGCAGAGCTTGCAGAACATGTGAGACAACTGCAGCCCTCTGGAATAGATGTCTCAATCGGCGGTGAAATCGGAGAGATAGGCAGCAAAAACAGTAATCCTGATGAGTTAAAGGCGTATCTTGACGGTTTTAAGGAAATATTTAAAGGCACAAAGGGTCTGAGCAAGCTTAGCGTCCAGACAGGTACAAGCCACGGCGGAGTTGTCCTGCCTGACGGCACGCTTGCAAAGGTGAAAATTGATTTTGAAACATTGAGGCAGCTCTCCGACCTTGCGAGAAAAGAGTATGGCCTTTCAGGCGCAGTCCAGCACGGCGCGTCAACCTTGCCGGAGGATGCATTTCATATGTTCCCGGAGACCGGCACCTCAGAGGTCCATCTTGCAACAGGCTTCCAGAACATGATTTATGACAGTGTTCATCTGCCTGCTGGATTAGGAGATGAAGTCGATACTTACATTAAGACGGAATTTGCAAAGGAACACAAAGAGGGTCAGACAGAGGAGCAGTTTATCTACAGCACAAGGAAAAAGGGTTTCGGCACACTTAAGAAAAAATGGTGGGACCTTGCCCCTGAAACAAGGGGACTGATTATGGCCGAATTGGAGCAAAAATTCGGCCTCCTGTTCGACAAATTAAAGGTTGTCAATACAGTAGACATCGTGAATAAGACAGTGAAGCCTGTGATCATAAAGAAAGAGATTCCTGAAGGTATCGTAAAGGGGCTATGAAAAAAGAAGTCCTGGCAATCGTAGTAGGAGGCGGTCCGGCCCCTGGCATTAATGGTGTGATCAGCGCCGCTACGATTGAGGCGATCAATGAAGGCAAAAAGGTAGTTGGGATCGTCGGAGGGTTCAAGAGCCTTTTTGCCGGAGACAAAAAGGCTGTCAAACAGCTGTGCATTGAGGATGTATCACGGATATATACGACCGGCGGATCTATCCTGAGGACTTCGCGTGATCCAATTGATACAGCCAGGGAAAAGTTCACTGTGCTTTTGTCCACCCTGAGGCAGCTCAACGTGCGCTACCTGCTTACCATCGGAGGCGACGGGACCGCATTCATGGCAAGATGGATAGAGAAGGAGACAAGAGGAAAGCTTTCGGTTGTGCATGTGCCGAAGACCATAGACAACGACCTGTATCTTCCCGGCGAAAGGTCGTCTTTTGGTTACAATACAGCACGTCACTGGGGAGTAGAGATCGTAAAAAATCTGATGGAAGACGCAAAGACAACAGGCAGGTGGTATTTTATCACTACCATGGGCCGCAACGCAGGCCATCTTGCGCTGGGTATAGGAAAAGCTGCAGGCGCTCCTCTGACCCTGATCCCCGAGGAGTTCGGCGAGCGCACTGTTTCTTTCCAGGAAGTTGCGGATATTCTTGAAGGGTCGATAATAAAAAGGCTTTCGATGAAAAAGGACCACGGGGTTGCTGTTCTGGCCGAAGGCATCTCAGGCAAGCTTGATATGAATGAACTCGAATCACTGGAGGATATTCAAAGGGACGAGGCCGGAAGAATAAGGCTTTCCGAGATCCAGCTCGGCCGGATATTTAAGAATATAGTAAAAAAGAGTCTTGACTCGAGAGGGATAAGGACCACGATCGTGCATAAAACAATCGGCTATGAATTACGGGCTGCTGCCCCCATTCCTTATGATATTGAATATACAAGAAATCTTGGATACGGTGCTGT
>Ga0184615_10000803_pt1 | contig 17005 bp, 14 predicted proteins | sample PLM4_65_coex_FD_133134 | JGI IMG/M metagenome (GOLD analysis project Ga0184615, IMG submission 133134) | Groundwater sediment microbial communities from an aquifer in East River, Colorado, USA - PLM4_65_coex | ecosystem: Environmental > Terrestrial > Soil > Riparian zone | place: USA: East... | reverse complement strand
CGAAGCCCGCATGCGGGTGAAGCCGGGCCTCACCGGCCTCTGGCAGGTCAGCTCGCGCGAGAACGGCCGCTTCCATGACTGGATCCAGCAGGACCTGCGGTATGTCCGCTCCCAGTCGTTCGCCCTGGATCTGAAGATCATCCTGCGCACCATCCTCGCCATCGCCAAGGGACTCTAGACCACCCCCGCAGGCTCCTTTTTTTGGGGGGGGCCGGGGCGGACAATACGGGCTAATGTGATGCAAATACGAACCGGAGCAGGCGAGAACGGTACGAAAAGAGACGAAAGGGCCGCGGCGCGGGCAGGTGGGCTCCAGGAGCGACGCGCGAGCGCGGACCAGGTCCTCACCAGTCGGGAGGCACGCGCGCTCCTGAAAATCGGCCGAACGAAGCTCCACGAGTTGACGCAACGGCAACTCATACCGGCCTATCGCATCGGCACCGGCAGAACATCGTCGCTGCGCTACCTGAGGAGCGACCTACTCGGATGGCTCGTGCGGCAGAAGATATGAGCAGCGCAGGAGGAGCCGGCCCGAGCGTTCTCCTCGTGGTCAACAGCCTCGGATATGGCGGGACTGAACGGATGATCGAGCGCATGACCCTCCAACTGAGTGCCTCCGGGAGAGTGCGGTACACCGTCTGCTCACTCGGGAGCGAGGGGCCCGTGGGCGCCCGGCTGCGGGCCCGGGGTGTTGAGGTGATCGCCCTGGGCGGGCGGGGCGGGGCATTGCGCCAGGTTCTTGGTGGAGCACGTCGGCTCCGGCGGCTGCTGCGCAGCGGTCGGTTCGACATGGTGCATAGCTTCCTGTATCGTTCGCACTTCGCCAGCCGCTTGGCGCGGCTGGGACGAGTGCCGCGGGTTCCTCTGATCTCCTCCGAGCGCTGCCTTGGGGACAACCGGGGCCGGATCGCGCAGTGCATCAACCGGCTCATGAGCAGGATGAGCGATCGGATCCTGGCGGTTTCGCAAGCGGTGGCAGAACGGGCGGCCGTGCGGGATGGTGTTCCTCGCGATCGGCTGGCTGTCGTACCCAATGGGATCGAGGACGCTCAATCCGACCCGCGTGCCCGGGCGCGACTCCGGCGGCTGTTCAGCGTGGGGCCGGAGGAGACCGTGCTCCTCTACCTGGGACGCCTCCACCACGAAAAAGGCCCCGATCTCCTGCTGGACGCTCTGGCACGAATGAAGGAAGCGTCGGTGCGCGGCTGGCGCGCGGTGTTTCTGGGGGATGGCCCCGAGCGTCCCGCCCTGGAGCGTCGATCGGCGGAACTCGGTCTCTCCGGACAGGTTGCTTTCATGGGTATCCGCCGCCGCGTCGGCCCCTGGATCGACGCCGCCGATATTCTCGCGCTGCCGTCGCGCGAAGAGGGGATGCCGGTTGCCGCCCTCGAAGCGATGATGCGCAGTCGACCGGTGGTCGCAACGCGCGTGGGGGGCACTCCCGAGGTCGTGCGGGACACTGAAACCGGGATTCTGGTTCCACCCGACGACGTCGTCGCGTTGGCGGGAGCTCTGGAGCGGCTCGTACGCGATCCCCACGAGCGGGCCCGTTTGGGCGCATGCGGCCGGCGGGTTGTGCAGGAGGAGTTCACGCTCGAACGCATGCTGGACCGCACGCTGCGACAGTACGAGATGCTCCTGTCGGCCCCACAGGCCGCGGCGGAGGCCCGGCGGAGCACCGCCGTGGCCCGGACGGAGAAGTGACATGTGCGGGATCGCGGGCGTCTACAACTTCATCACCGGCCGACCGGCCGAGCCTCATCTCGCCGAGGCGATGGTCCACGCCCTCCGGCACCGCGGACCGGACGACAGCGGCATCCTGCTCGCCGGTCCCCTGGCGCTCGGGATGCGTCGGCTGAGCATCATCGACATCGACGGCGGCCATCAACCCATCGGCAACGAGGACGGCAGCGTCCAAATCGTATTCAACGGTGAAATCTACAATCATCGCGAACTCCGGCGGGACCTCGAGTCCCGTGGGCACATCTTCCGGACGCGCTCGGACACCGAGGTCGTCGTGCACGGCTACGAGGAGTTCGGTCTGGCCGTTCTCGATCGACTCAACGGCATGTTCGGGTTTGCGCTTTGGGACGAGCGGGCACGTCGACTGTTTCTGGCGCGGGATCGGATCGGAATCAAGCCGCTCTACTACGCGCTGACCGCCGACGGAATCGCATTCGCCTCCGAGCTCAAGTCGCTTCTCCTCCATCCTGGCGTCGATCGGACCCTCGACCACGATGCCCTGCGCCAATACCTCGCCTGGGAATACATCCCGTCGCCGCGCTCGCCGTTCCTGGCCGTTCACAAGCTGCCGCCCGCGACCCTGCTGATCGTTGAGGATGGAAAGGTGCGGACCGAAGTGTTCTGGCACCTGCGCGCCGAGACGCCGATTGTCGGTGTGGCCGAGGCGGAGGAGTGTCTGCGTGCTCATCTGGAGCGGTCGGTGCGATTGCAGATGGAGGCCGATGTCCCGGTTGGTGCATTCCTCTCCGGCGGACTCGACAGCAGCGTCCTGGTGGCGACATTGCGGACCGTGCGCCGCGGCCCCGTCCACACCTTTTCGATCGGGTTCGGGGAAGCGGATTTTGACGAGACCGCCCACGCCCGCCATGTTGCCCGGGAGCTGGGCACGGTGCATCGAGAAGAGATTCTCCGACCAAACTGTCTCGAACTCATCCAGGAGGTCGCCGCGTTTCTCGATGAGCCGTTCGCTGACAACTCGATCCTGCCGACCTATCTCGTGTCGCAGGTAGCGCGCGAAGAGGTGAAGGTGGCGCTCTCGGGCGACGGCGGCGACGAGCTGTTCGCCGGCTATGACCATTACAAGGCCGAGCGCATTCTGGGCTGGTATGGCCGCGTGCCGGGTGCCGCTCGGCGGGCGGCCCTGCGGTTGCTGGGTCGGGGCGATGAACGGCGACCGACGAAGAGGGGCGGCTTCCGCCGTCGTCTTCGGCGACTCGAGGAGGCCCTTGAATCGCCGGCATTCTTGGCGCAGGCGCGGTTCATGGTTCGGAGTGCCCCGTGGCTCCAGGATGGGCTGTTGGTCGACCGTGGATCGGTAGGCGATGAAGGGTCCTGGGTCGAACCGTTTGCTGCCATCGTCCGCGACAGCCCCTACCCCGCCGGTGTCGCGCACCAGCAGTACATCGATCTGCGGACGTTCCTGGCCGATGACATCCTCTTCAAGACGGACCGGGCCAGCATGGCCGCATCGCTGGAGGCGCGGGTCCCGTACCTGGATCACGAGCTGGTGGAATTCGCCTTCCGCCTGCACGACCGTCTGAAGCTGAGCGGGCTGACCGGGAAGTGGATCCTGCGCAGGGCGTTTCGCGGCCGCCTGCCCGCCGCCATCCTGCGGCGACGCAAGAGCGGCTTCTCGATCCCGATCGCCGCCTGGCTCCGTGATGGACTGCGCCCATTGATGGAGGATCTGCTGTCGGCGGATCGGCTGGGGCGGCAGCGGTTGTTTCGTGCCGATACCGTGGCGCGCATCATGACGCAGCACCAATCGGGCGTCGCCGACCATTCCAGGACGTTATGGGCCCTCGTGATGTTCCAACTGTGGTTCGAGAGGTTCATGGTCCCCGGCGGTGAAACGGCCGCGATGGAAGCAGGCACGGATCCAGGTGGGCGGATCGGGCGCGCGTCGGAGCCGGCGGCCGGCCCTCCTTCCAACGTGAACCGAATCGTGAAGCAGGCCCAGCATGCAGGATGATCGACTCCTGAGTCTCGGCTATTGGAAGGAACTGGTCTCGCGACGTCGGTGGCTCATCCTCGCCTGCGCGATGTTGGTGATCACAGCGGCCGGAGCGTTCAGCCTCACCCGGGCACCGGAATACGAGAGCATCTGCACGCTCATGCTGAATCGGCAACGGGTCGAGGCGATGAACCTGCAGGACATCTACACCAAGCAGCAGACCGGGCGACCGGCGGACATCGTCCTCGCCCAGGTTGAGATCCTTCGCAGCAAGGGGATCCTCGAGAAAGCGATCCACGACCTGGAGAGTCGCGGACTCCTCCGCTTCGGGGACGACGTGGCAGGAGAGGTCCCGTCGTGGCCGCGTCGGATCCTGGTCGCCGCGCACGTGCTCCGAGCGGAGTCCACGCGGACGGCGGACGAGAAGCGGGAGCACTACGTCCAGCGACTCCGGCAGCGTATCGAGGTGTTCAACACCGGCGGGAATGCCTTCCTCTCGGTCGCGGTCAAGGCCCAGAACCCGCAACTGGCGGCCGAGATCGCCAACGCGATCACCGCCGCCTACATCCACAACGATCGCGAGATGCTGCGCCACAGCGCGGATGAGGCGGTGGCCTGGTTGTCGGATCGGTTGCGCGAGCAGCGCGACAGTCTCGTGGCGGCGGAGGACTCCCTGCGAGCCTACTCCGGTCCGGCCGGCCGCGACGAGGACCTGAGCCCCCTGGCCATCCAGGAGATGGCCCGGTTCCAGCAGGCCCTCCTCGACGTGAGGCTCATGCTCCTGCAATCGGAGACCGTGGGGGCCGGGGGGAGCGAAGGTGGCGACGCGTCCGACGCCGCCGGCGGGGGCGACACGGTCGACGGCGAAGTCAACGCCGCCCTCCGCGAGAAGGTCCGGCGGGAACTCGTTGACACGGTGGCCAGTCTGAGCCAACTGCGCCGTAAACTCGGTGAAAGCCACCCCGACGTGATCATGGCGGCCGAGAAGGAGTCTCAATTGCGTGCCGAGATGCTCCGCCTCGATGCCATCGCCCCCCGTCCCAGCTCGAGCATAGGTGGTGGGGCGCGGCGGCTGCGGCCGCAAGATTTGGAGGCGCTCAGGGCCCAGGAGAAGCTCCTGCAGCAACAGATTGATTCGTCCCTCAAGCTGAATGCCACAAAGGGAGAGGCCGCGACGCGGTACACCATCCTGAAACGGGAGGTGGAAATCAACCGCTCTCTCTACAACGAAATGCTGACCCGCCTCAACGAGATCACGATCTCCTCGGGCCTTGATCCGGTAACCGCGGAGGTTTTCGAGCGCGCTATCCCGTCCGAAAGGCCCTCCTCGCCCGATCACCCGAAAACACTCCTCATTGGCCTTGTCCTGGGGTTGTGTCTCGGCCTGGTCGTGGCGGCCGTCGGCGATCACCTCGACGAGTCGCTGCGCGACCCAACCCAGGCGAACGACCTCCTCAAAGCACCCGTCCTGGCGATCATCCCGGACCATCTGAAGCTGCCGGATCGGGTTCCGCGGAAGGGGGCGTCTCGTCTGTATGTCGGCGCCGGTGAGGAGTCGATAAGCGCTGAGGCCTACCGCGTGCTGCGTTCCCATATCGAGGGCACCATCCCGTCGGCGGAATCCGCGATTCTCCTCATGACAAGCGCGGTCGCCGGTGAGGGGAAGTCCATGACCGCGTCCAACCTCGCAGCCGCGTTCGCCGAGTCCGGGCGGAAGGTGCTGCTTATCGACGCGGACTTTCGGCGACCAAGCTTAGGGAAGATCTTCACGCTTCGTGACGGGTCCTGCGTCGGCAAGGTTTTGCGAGGCGAAGCCTCGCCGGAGGCCTCCGTGCAGCCGTCAGGCGTGCCGGGCCTCGACTTTCTCGGGTTTGCCGGCGGACAGGTGCCCAAAGGGAGACCCGCCACCGAGGCTTTTCAGCGGCTCTTCGAGTGGAGCCGCAAGGCCTACGACCATATTATCGTCGACATGCCGATCCTGATGGTGGCCCCCGGTGTGACCGAGGTGGCGCGGGCGGGGGCGAGCGTGATCCTGGTGCACCGCCCTGGCTGGGTCCAGGCCCAGGTGCTCAATCAGGTCCGCGAGCACCTGGCACTTGCCAGGACCCGTCTCCTGGGGGTTGTGCTCAACGGGGCCGGTCAGCGCTGGAGCACCTCGAGGTATCTCCCCGTTTATTACTACGCCGGTTACCGCACCCAGCCACCGAGCTGAAGGCCCATGAGAGGGGTCAAGAGGGCTGATCCGTGCTGAAGCGCAGTGCCGACGAGGTCCTGTCGTTGGGCGGGCCGGCGCCACGCACCCTGCTGTTCCTCGTACTGGTGTCGGGTGTCGCAGTGGCGCTGGGATGGATGCTCGTTTATCTCCCGCCGATGCTTGTGGTGTCCGCGGTCGGGGCACTGGCGGCGCTGACCCTGTGGCTCCTTAACCCGGTCATCGCGCTCTACGGTCTCGTCGGACTGGCTCCATTCTCCCTCACCTACGAGGTCGCGGGGATCGCGGGCATGCGTCTGCTCGACCCGGTCATCATCGCGCTCTGTGCTCTCATCGTGCTGGCGCGAATCTCCGGCCGGCGCAGGGGCAGTGGGACCGGACCGATGAAGCGGGTCCAGCTGACACTGTGGCTTTTCCTTGCGGTTTGGGGGGCGTACACCTTCCTCGAGGGGCCGCCCAATCAGTGGTTCCTCACGGGGCCCGCCCATGACATCTGGCAACTGTACCGAGCCGTCTGGAGAGACCTGCTGCCGTTCCTGCTGGTCTTCTATTCCCTCGAGGACGATCGGACCGCGCTCAGGTTGGTCGATCTGGTGATCGCGCTGTCGACGGGGATCGCGCTGCACGCGATGATCTCGTCGCTGGCGAGTGGCGAGGACGCGATCGGTGTCTTCGACACGAAGAACCAGCTCGCCGGATACCTGGTTGTCGTCCTGCCGTTCGCCGTCGCCCGACTGCTCACCGCGACAAACTGGAAACGACGTGGTGTGCTCGCGGCCTGTTGCGTGTTGATCCTCCGCGCGCTCTGGCTCTCCGGCTCACGTGGCGGGTTGTTCGCCTTCTTCACGTCGGTCCTTCCCCTCGCACTCGTCATGCCGCGCAAGAGAATCGCGGCTGCCAGCGTCGTCGGGGCCGGCGCCCTCCTCGTTCTCGTGACCGTCCAGGGCGACATCCTCGACCGGCCGATGGTGCAGCGGTTCCTCACACTCGGCAGGGCGACGCAGGAGCACAACTTCCAGTGGCGCCAGGAGCAGTGGCAGTTCTTCATCGATCGTCTTGCCCAGCGTCCCTGGATGGGATTCGGCACTGACGTGATGCCCGAGCTCCTGACCCTCGACCGGGCCGCCACGCCACACAATGGCTGGCTGGGGATCGCGTTCCGCGCCGGGCTTCCCGCGGTCGCGGTATGGGCGTTGATGCTCCTGACATGGATCGGGGTGGCCATGCGGCAGGCCCTGATCCGGGCCGCCGGACCGCCCGAGAAGGCATTCTGGATCGGCATGTTGGGTTGCCTGTTCGGGCTCATCACGCACAACATGGTTGAGGCGACCCTCCTCCAACCCCAGGTGCAGATGACGGTGTGGATCATGGGGGGCATTCTTCTGTTCCTCTCTCGCCCCGGGCGGGATTTGGCGGGCAGTGCGGACTTGCACGATGCGTAGGTCGCAACGTGTGGTTGCCCGCCTCGCGGGGGCCGCCGTCAGGTGGCGGCGCGGTGCCCTTCGCGACCCGCGCGCCGTGCGCCGAATCCTGGTTTGCGCCACCGGCGGGGTCGGCAACACCATCCTGCTGCTGCCGCTCCTCCGCGTGCTGAGACGTGCACTGCCGGGAGCCGCACTCGACCTGCTGCTCACCAACCGGACCGCAGCCCGCCTGGCCGAGGACTGTGGATGGGCGGACGCCGTGTTGTGTGTCGAGGAACGCCAGTGGTACGTCGGATTTGCCCCGATCCGACTTTTCCTCGACCTGCGCTCCCGACGGTACGACATCTGTCTGCGCACGTTTCTCACGGCCCCGGAGATGCTCCGCGCCAGCCTGGCGGCGGGAATGAGCGGGGCCCCCATCCGAGTGGCGTACGGAACCCCCGACAGCAACCCTTTCGAAACCCATCTCCTGCCACCCGACGAGTCGGTCGCGGAGATTGACCGGCATCTGGCGCTTGCCGCCGCCATCGGTCTCGAGGCAGCCCCGGAGGTGGGACGATTCAGTGCGCCAACCCGTGGAAGCGACTGGGCCAGGCGGTACCTAGCCGGGGTCGCGGGTGCCGAACGATCGCTCCTGGGCATCCACCCGGGCAGTGATGCCGGCTTCGAGGCCAAGCGCTGGCCTGCGCACCGTTTCGGAGAGGTCGCGGCCCTGGCGGGTTCACGGTTGGGCGCTCGTGTCGTGTTCGTCGGCGGACCGGAGGACCGGGAAGCGATCGAGGTCGCCCGCCGGGTGGCCGGCCCGGGTGCGCTCGTGGCCGTGGGTCAGGACATCGTCGAAACCGCCGGGCTGGTGGAGCGGTGCGCTGCGTTCGTTTCGAACGACAGCGGCCTGATGCATCTCGCCAGCGCCATGGGGGTTCCGACCTTGGCGATATTCGGTCCGACCGATCCCGTGAAGAACCGTGCACTCGACCCGGCAACGGTCGTGCTCAGACTAGGTCTCGACTGCAGCCCCTGTGCGCGCTCGATGGCAACCAGGTTGTGCATCAATCGCCCCTGCCTCGCGGACCTGGGTACGGGCGCGGTCATGCGGTTGCTGGAGCCGCTGCTCGCGGCCGGAGAACGGGGAGGCACACGATCCGCGGCCGTCGACACCGGGGTCGGAGGCGGAGCGTGACCCAGGCCGTCCGCCGCCTGCTCAGGCATTCGGCGGTCTACGCTATGGCCAGCGGGCTGCAGCGCATGGCCGGGTTCCTTCTCATCCCCCTCTACACCAGGGTACTTGCGGTCGAGGATTACGGCGTACTCGAGATTCTCCTGGCCTTGAGCAGCTCCGGTTTCGTTCTGGCTTCGCTCGGTTTAACCTCGGCGCTCAACAAATGTTATCACCGCGATTGCCGGGACGAGGAAGAGAAGCGGACGCTCATGGGGACCATGATCTGGCTCGTGGTACCGGCGTCGGCGCTCACGGTGATGCTCGGTCTGGTCTTGGGCCGACCCCTGGCTCGAGGCCTACTGGGAGACCCGGGCGGGGGCGGGCTGGTGGCGCTCGCCCTGCTGTCGACGGCCGCCTTCACCCTGTCCCAGATCCCGTTGAGCCTCCTGCGTGCCAGGGAGATGAGCGTCGCCTACAGCATGCTGTCGATCGGCCAGTTCCTGGTCATGGCCAGCCTGAATATCTGGCTCGTGGGGTTCCGGGGTCGGGGGATCGCCGGTGTCCTGTGGGGTGCGACCTGGTCCTCAATCGTGGTGCTGCTCGCCTCTACACCACTGCTGGTTCGGCACGCCTCGCCCCGCTTCAGTACCCGTTTTGCCCGACTGCTCCTCGCGTTCGGGGTGCCGATGATTCCGGTCGCGATCAGTGCCTGGGTGATGAATCTGTCCGACCGGTGGTTCCTCGAGCTACTTTCGGATCGACGGCAGGTGGGTCTCTACGGACTCGGGTACCGGTTCGGGATGCTGGTGGAAGTGATGCTGGTACTGCCGTTCCAGATGGCCTGGCCGGCCTTTTACTTTCGCGAGGCCGCACGCCCGGACGCGCGCGAATTGTACGCACGGGTCACCACCTGGTTCGCGGTCATTGGAGGGTGGATCACCGTCTCAGTAGCGCTCGGCGGCGAGGTCGTACTGAAGATGATGTGCGAGAGATCGTTCTGGGACGGCGCGGTTGTCATCCCTCTGGTCGCACTTGCCTACTTCTTGAACGGCTTCCAGTATTGCGTCGTCCCCGGTGTCCATCTGGGCGGCCGGACCCGACTTCTGCCCGGCCTCGCCTTGCTGGCCGCGGCGGTGAACGTGGTTCTCAACCTCATCTGGATTCCGCCTTATGGCATGATGGGTGCCGCTTGGGCGACGTTGATCTCGTTTGTGGTGCTGTGCGCCCTGACGGCGATGGTGTCTGTACGAGCCTGGCGATTCAGGTTCGAAACCCGGCGGCTGACGTGGGTGCTGTCGACCCTCGTACTCCTCATCGCGGCGGCCTGCCTGTTGAGGTTCGATTCGCTGATCATGGACATTCTCGTCCGCGGCATGCTCGAGGTTGCCGCGACGACGGCGGTGGTCGTCTGGTGCATGCGGGAGCTGGGGTTGGGGTGGGGGGGATTCGTGGAGGCGCTGCGCGGTCGGTTGTGGCCCGGCCGCTTGGCACGTAGCGGGGAGAGGACGGGGACCGATTGATGAGGAGTCTGGGAACCGTGGCGCAACGCTGGGTATGGAGCGGCCTGGCGAGCGTCTGTTACTGGTCCGGATTGACCGAGGTCCACCAGAGGCAGCAACGTGCGCGCGGCCGCCGCAGTTGGACGGTGTTGGCCTACCACAGGATCGGGGCCGGCGACCCTGACGGCGGCCCGGACCGCGTCCTGCCGAAGCGGTTCCTTCAGCACCTGCGCTACCTGGTGCAGAGATACGAGATCGTCACGGTCGGGGAGGCCCTGGCTCGGCTTCAGGAGACCGGCGAGCCGGGGAGACCGTTGCTGAGCATCACGTTCGATGATGGTTACCGCGACAACGTCGAGACCGCACTGCCGATTCTCCTCGAAGCGCGCTGCCGCGCGACCCTCTATGTGACGTTGGAGGCCATCGAGAGGGGTGTCCCCCCCTGGACCCACCAAGTCGCCTGTGACCTTCGGACCATCTCACAGGGCGGTCGGGATTCGATTCCGCGGAGCGACCCGCGCCTGCCGGATGTGGTGAACCAATTCCTGGCCTCCGCGCCAAGGGCCGGCGATCACCATGTCGCCCGGCGCATCGAAGGTCTCGTGGCCGATCTCAAGCAACGCCCTGACGCCGAGAGGCGCCGGATCTGCTCCGCTCTCGCGGATCTGTCTGGAGGGGCGGGTCTCCGGAAGGGGGGCATGCTTTCCCCCGAGGATCTGCGGCGCTGGAAGGACGCCGGCATGGAGGTCGGATCCCACACTGCGGAGCACGCTGTCCTGTCCCGCATGTCGGCGGATGCGCGGCAGGCTGATCTCGCGCGATCGAAGGCCGGCCTGCAGATGATCCTGGGAGCCCCCGTGCTGCACCTGGCCTATCCCAATGGTCGCCTTGGGGACTGGGACGACGGGACTGTTGCTGACGCGCGCGCGGCCGGGTTCCAATCGGCGGTCACGACCGTCGAGGGGATCAACCACCCGGGTCCCGACCCGTTCGCGATCCGCCGGATCAGCGTGGGGGACGACCACCTTCCGGTCTTTGCCACCCGGGTCTCGGGCCTGCTCAGTGGCCTGAGGACGCGCGCACGGGGTATCGGCAGCGGCCCTCGTCCGGCGCCCGCGACGGACGCCGGTGCGACGGCCGCCGATCGCAATGACCCGCAAGGTCGACGCCTGCGTATCGCCTTCATCGGCGGGCGCGGGGTTGGGGGCGCTTACAGCGGCATCGAACGCTACTATGAGGAGGTCGGCAGCCGGCTCTCGGCCCGCGGACACCGTCTTCTGGTGTATTGCCGGCCACATTTCGCGCCGCCCGAAGCGACCTTCCGCGGCATGCAGATCTGCCGCCTTCCAACTATCCGGGCCAAGCATCTCGAGACGCTGGTCCACACGATTCTGTCGACGATCGACGTCTGCTTCCGCCGGGTCGATCTGGTTCAGTTCCACGCCCTCGGATCGTCACCATTCGCCTGGTTGCCGCGGTTGTTCGGAAAGAAGACCGTGGTCTCGGTGCGCGGTCTCGACTGGCAACGCGCCAAATGGGGTGTGGTGGCCCGCACCTACCTGCGACTCTGCGAGCGGACCTCTGTCCATTGCCCGAACGCCACCGCGGTCGTTTCGCGAACGCTTCTGGCGCACTACCGGCGGCGCTTCAACCGCCCGGTCAGCTACATCCCGAACGGCGTGGTTCGCCATGAGCCGGTGCCGCCAGATGGCATTCGCGAGTGGGGTCTCAGGGGTCGCGACTATTTCCTGTACGCGGGCCGGCTGTCGCCGGAGAAAGGCCTCGACGTCCTCATCGAGGCGCACCGCGGTCTGGCCGAATCGCGGTTGGTGATCGCCGGTGGATCAAGCTATTCAGACGACTATACGAAGCGGCTGCGAGCGCGGGCTCACGACAGGGTCCTGTTCACCGGTTTCATCACCGGGCGGCTCCTGCATGAGATGTATTCCAACGCCCTGGCGTTCGTCCTCCCGTCGCAGATGGAGGGGCTGTCCGTGGCGCTGCTGGAGGCGATCTCCTACGGGCTGCCCGTCATCGCCAGCGACATCCCGGAGAACCGCGAGCTGGTTGACGAGTGTGGCGGGTTTCTCTTCAGACTCGACGACGAACGTGACCTCCGACGCGCCATGCAGTCGATCCTGGACGACCGGACCACCGCCATGCGAACTGGCGCACGGGCCCGAGACATCGTCCGCGCGTGCTTCGACTGGGATCGGATCGCACTGGACACGGAGGCGCTGTACCTGAAAATCGTGGATGGTGAGCGGGAGTGGACGGTTCCATACCGCGGCGAGGGTGAGAACCACCCCGCCGCGACTGCTGGAAGCAGCAACCTCGAGGCTCGTGGATTCGGCGGAGATGTCCTATGACGACGGAGATGAACCGGGTGGAACGGGGCGCGGTGGGCGGCTGCTTGCAGCGCGGTCATGAGCGCCACCTCGCGAGCGTGGCGCGGCTCGCAGGGGGGCCGCTTGGATGCCTGGAGACGCTCGTGGGCCATGCCGACAGGACGCTCCGTTCGGGAGGTAAGATCTTGGTCTGCGGCAACGGCGGCAGCGCATCGGATGCCCAGCATCTCGCCGCCGAGCTGGTTGGTCGGTACCTGGAGGAGCGGCCGGCCCTGGCCGCCGTGGCTCTGAATACCGATGGCTCGGTGCTGACCTGCCTGGCGAACGACTACTCCTACGAGCGCGTGTTCGCACGCCAAGTCGAGGCCCTCGGCCGTCCCGGGGATCTCCTGATCGCCATCAGCACTTCGGGACGTTCGCCGAGCATCCTGCGGGTGCTCGAGACGGCGCGGGCGGGACGGTTGACCGCTGCGGCGTTCCTTGGGCGCGATGGGGGTCCCGCGAAGGCCCTGGCGGACCCCGCCATTGTGGTTCCCGAACAGGAGACAGCACGGATTCAGGAGTGCCACGGTCTGATGATCCACCTCCTCTGCGAAGCCCTCGATCTGCTGCGCCAGGAGCGCCGTGACGGATGACCAACAAACCTCGCCATGAGCCGCTCGACATCTCGGGAGTGCGCCGGCGCTCCATCGCCGACCTCGCGCGCAAGGTTTCGAAGGAGGACCTGGCCGCCGTGATGGAGCCGACCCCGGCGCTGAGGCAGTTCCTCGGGAGCCTGCCGGGGGTTCTTGCGGGGCGCGAATTCCGCGACTTCCTCGATGCCGTGACCGGACGCCGTGCCGCCGGCCAGCCGGTCCTGGTGATGTTCGGCGGGCATGTCGTGAAGTGCGGGCTGGTTCCGTTGCTCACAGACCTGATGGAGCGCGGGTACGTTTCCGCCCTCGCGACGCACGGCGCGGGGGCGATCCATGACGTCGAGATGGCGCTGTTCGGCCGCACCTCCGAAGAGGTTGCTGACGGGCTCATGGACGGCTCCTTTGGGATGGTGCGGGAAACCGGCGACTTCTTCCTGCGCGCGCTCGAATCCGGGAGCGAGGAAGGTCTTGGAGAGTTGCTTGGACGGTGTCTGGTCGAGACCGACAGGAAGGCCGCGCACTCCAGCCTCCTGGGAACGGCCTACCGCCTCCGCGCTCCGCTCACCGTGCACGTGGCGATTGGGACTGATATCGTGCACCAGCATCCGGGCCTATCTGCGGGTGCGCTCGGTGAGGCGAGCTACCGGGACTTCCTCGTCCTCTGCCGTGTTCTGTCGGGAATGGCGGGAGGCGGCGTGGTTATCAACCTGGGCTCCGCCGTTCTCATGCCGGAGGTCTTCCTGAAGGCGCTGACGGTTGTGCGCAACCTCGGTCATCCGGTGCACGACCTGGTCACTGCCAACTTCGACATGCTGCGACACTATCGTCCGCGCGTGAACGTCGTGGAACGGCCGACCCGCAACGGCGGACGTGGTTTCGAGTTCACCGGGCATCACGAGATCATGGTTCCGCTCCTGCACATCGGGCTCCGCTGCTGGGCGGAACTCGACGCCGGGCCAGGTGCCGGCGAGGAAAAACGTGACTGATACCAAGACCATCGCGGTTTACGGATTGGGGAATGTCCGCACCGGCTGTGCGCCAGTCCTTGCTTCGCTCCGTCACCGCATCTTCGGTGTCGACCTGAACTCTAGCTCCACGGATGGCTGCAATGCCGAACGCAGCCCGACCATCGAGGCGGGTCCGGAAGACATCGACTGGCACGGGGTCGAGCGTGGGAGGCTCGTGGCGACCACCCTCGGCTCCGACACTATTGCCGCGGCGGACATCCCGAAGATCTGCGTGGGCATTCTGTGAGCACAGACAACGGCGAGCTTGACCTGCTTCCGGGGCAGAGCGTCAGCGCCGGGAGGGGTGCCGCGCCGCGACCTGTATCTTGGTCGCCTGCACGATTACACGGGGCTGGACCACGTGGTTCGGGCCGCTGACGAGATGTCGCGCCGCGTCCCGGGGACCTCCGTATCATCATTGCAGGGGACGGGGACCACCCTAGCCGCTGCCACGGCTTGATCCTGCCCGACCCCGGAATCGTCGTGCGATGCAGCAACTTGTCGAACACGGAGGTGGCGCGGCCATTCGAGGGACCAGCCGAGAATTTGTTCTCGTCTGTAGAGAGCTTCGAGAGCGGCGTGGTGCGCCTTGCCCGCGACTTGAATAGGCCGGTGATCGTCACCCGGGCACGTATCAGCCAGAAATCGTTTCACGACGGCGTGACCGGACCAGTGGTCCCCTCCTGCGGCGCAGGGGACGCTGCCGCGGCGCTGACCGGACTCCTCTCCGACGAGGATTGCCTCCGGACGATGTGCCAAGCGATCATCGAGATGGTCACCGATGAGGTCCCCTGGGCCGGGGTTGCGCGCCGGTGCACGCAGGTTAACCGCCGCTTCATCGGGTCCGGGCCACAGCGCAAGGTGGGTGCGGCCGGTCGGGAAGAAGGGCTGGTCGGAGGGCTATGATCACCGTTGTTCAGTGTGTCTACGATCTCACGTTGGCCGGGGCCCAGCAAGTGGTCCACCACCTGGTGAGCCTATGTGATCGGAACCGTTTCCGCCCCTTGGTGTACGCTTTTGCGGACGGCCCGATCGGAGAGGACCTGCGTTGCCGGGGCGATGTGGTACGTATCTTTGGGCAGCGGGCGCCGTTTTTCGACCCGACTCTGGCGATCCGCCTCTCCCGATCTTTCCGCGAAGACGGCGTCGAGGTCGTGCACACGCACCTTTTTGGGGCGGACTTGCACGCCTCTGTCGCCGCGCGCGGGCTTCGTCGCCTGCCGGTCGTCACAACAGTGCACAATGAACGCCCCGACAACTGGCGGCAGGGGCTCGTCGGTGGCCGACTCCTGCACGCTGCGCAGCGTGTCGTTCCAGTTGGACGACGTCTCGAGGCGGCACTGCTGGCGCGCTGGCCCAGCCTTCGCCCTAGAATCAGGACCATCGAGAACGGTGTTTGTGATTCGGGCGATGCGGTGGTTCTCCGGGACCGGTGCCGGAGTCTGCTCGGCCTCGGAAGTGGAGATCTCGTGGTCGGCGCCATCGGACGGCTTGCACCGCAGAAAGCCCCGCTGGATCTCGTCGCCGCCTTCGCGCAGGCTGCACTACAGTCGCCCTTGGCCAAGCTGGTCATGGTTGGAGATGGGCCCCTTCGCGGGGAGGTCGAAGCAGAATTGCGTCGCACAGGGCTGAAGAACCGGGTCGTCATGGCTGGGAATGTTCCCAACGCCGCGCGGCTCCTCCCGGGCTTCGATCTGCTGGTGCTGGCATCACACTGGGAAGGACTCCCGATGGTCGTTCTAGAGGCCATGATGGCGGGCGTGCCGGTCGTCGCGACCAGCGTCGGCGCGGTCGGTGAGGTGCTGCGGCATAACGACACGGGTTGGGTTGTCCCACCGGCCCGCCCCGAGATTCTCGCTGATGCCATTCTCAAGCTCCTGCGAGAGCCGGGCCTCCGAACCCGCATAGGCAACGCCGGGCGGCAAGAGGCTCGCGAGCGGTATAGTGCCGCTCGGATGGTTGCTGCATATGAAGCACTCTATGATGAGTTGGCCGGCGGATGATACGTGTGGGCTGCGGGGGAATGGGCAATGGACACGGCTGAGTCCCGTCCTGACCCCCGAAGGCGCTCGCAGGCATGGCTCGAGCCCGATTCCGTGACCGACAACGGCGAGAGCATCAGTCCCAACGGGGTTCGGCGCCGTAGATGTTGCAGGTTGCGACCGGGCAGTGTTCCTCCCTTGGCGCCGCGCTTATTGAGAAGTGTTCGGCGGTCGGTGTCTCAGTACATCAGCACGGAATCGGGATTCCGATCATGGAAACCCGAGAAGGCAGCAGGCCGCTGCGAGAGAAACCGTGATGCTAACGAAGCCCGACTCTGACGAACCTGGAATGAGCGAAGTCGTGCGCGGCGAAAGGGAGGAGGTTGGATTCTTGATTCAAGGGGGTGAACCGACACCGCTGGCGCTGTCGGTGATCATACCTGCATACAATGAAGAGAAGCGACTCGCACCGACCTCATCACGACGTGGGAGGTCTTGAAGAACCGCTGTGACTCGTACAAGATCATCGTCGTTGATAACGGCAGCAGTGATAACACAGCCGAGCTGGTCATGCAGTTTTCTCGACTCAATCCGGCGATTCGCCTCGTGCGGGGAGGGCGGAACCGCCGCAAGGGAGCGGCTGTAGGCCTGGGTGTAGGAAACGCCCGTGGTGCACTTGTCATGCACGCCGACGCGGACGGTGCGTCAAGAATGGACCATCTCGATCGCCTCGTCGAAGCAATCGCCAAGGGCGCCGACGTTGCGATCGGATCAAGGAACATTGCGGAGAGCGATGCGCAGGTTGCGCGAAGATGGTATCGGCACCTCATCGGTCGGGTGTTCAACTTGATGGCCAACACCCTCGCCGCCCTTGGTATCCAGGACACTCAGTGCGGCTTCAATCTTTTTCGAGGCGAAGCCGGCGTTGTCCCTCTGAGCGTTGAAAGTTGACGGTGGTCCTCGACCCCATGAAATCATGGGGTTGCTCAGTAAAGGAGGAACCACCGTCATGAAGAAGCATGGCACGAAGTCGAGCGCTGTG
>Ga0184615_10000801_pt1 | contig 17020 bp, 16 predicted proteins | sample PLM4_65_coex_FD_133134 | JGI IMG/M metagenome (GOLD analysis project Ga0184615, IMG submission 133134) | Groundwater sediment microbial communities from an aquifer in East River, Colorado, USA - PLM4_65_coex | ecosystem: Environmental > Terrestrial > Soil > Riparian zone | place: USA: East... | reverse complement strand
GGGCTGGACTGGCGGTTCTAGGAGGCTCGCGCCCGTGTCACCCTGAGCGCAGCGAAGGGGGCCATCTGCGTGTATGGTCCCCTTCGCTTCGCTCAGGGTGACAACGGCTGACCGTTGCGAGCCGGCGCCTGTCACAATTCCATCCCCTCGTCGGCTCCACCTGCCGGGACGACCCGGAGCTCCCGATCCTGATCTCGAAGACGCCGCCGTTCCAGGACCGCGTGGTGGAGCTGTTCCACGCTCACTTCCACCGGTTGGTCCGGTATCTGGATCGCCTGTCGGGCGACCCGGATCTGGCGGCCGACCTGGCGCAGGAGGCGTTCATCAAGCTGCACGAGCGCGGTTCGCTGCCCGACCGCCCGGAGGCCTGGTTGATCACGGTGGCGATGAACCTCTTCCGGAACGTGAAGTCCACCAGCGCGCGTCGGCGCCGGCTGCTCACCGCCGCAAGGGCCGAGATCGCGGTGGGTGACCCGATCCCGACACCGGGCCAGGCGGCGGAAGCGGCGGACGAGCGCGAGCGGGTGCGCGCCGCGATCGACCGGCTGAGTGAGCGAGAGCGCCAGATCCTGCTGCTTCGCGCCGAAGGTTACGGCTACCGCGATCTCGCCGCGGCGTTGAATCTGAACGAGGCCAGCATCGGAACGTTTCTCGCGCGTGCGAAGCGGGCGTTCCGCGAGGCCTACGAGGGTAGAGCCGATGCACCTCGATGACGAGCGGGTCCAGCGACTGCTCCACGGTGAGCTGGAGCCGGCCGACGAGCGGCTGGCGAGGCAGCACCTCGCCGGATGTGCCGACTGCCAGGTGGTGGTGGACGACGCGCGCGCGGACGAACACCGCATCTTCGGCCTGCTTCGTGAAGTTGACCACCCGCTGCCCGACGCCGACCCACGCGCGATTCTCGCAGTAGGCAAAGCTCCGCGCGCCAGGTGGGAGCGTTGGGCCGCCGGCTTCCTGCTCGTGGCGGTGGCCGGCGGGGCCGCATACGCCGCTCCCGGCTCGCCGCTCCCCGCGGTACTGGACAGACTCGTCGGGTGGGTTACTCCCGCTCAGACGCCATCCGCCCCGCCCGCGCCAACGGGCGGCGGGACGCCATCCGGCGCGGGCATCGCCGTCGCGCCGGGAGAGAGGCTGACGATCCGGTTTGCTGGAGATCGTGATAGCGCCGTCGCCACGGTCTCGCTCACCGACGGCGACGAGGTCGTGGTGCGCGCCGTGGAGGGCTCCGCCGCCTTCACCTCGGACCTGGACCGGCTCTCGGTTCAGAGCACGGGTCGCGCCCGGTTCGAGATCCTCATCCCGCGCTCGGCCCCGTCGGTCGAGGTCGTGGCGGGGGAGCATCCCGTCTTCCGCGTGGACGCCTCCCGGGTGGTCACCGAGGCACCTCCCGATGCCGAGGGTCGCTACGTGCTGCCCCTCTCCATACGGGGTCCCTGAGCCGTCACAAATCCCGGCGCTCGCCTGCTCCTCTTCGGAGCCGCGATCAGTACCCCGAATAGGAGGCATCATGAACCGAGCACGTCTTGGCGCGGCGGCGGTGGCGATCCTCGCGATCGTCGCCTGCGGGGGCAATCCGACGCAACCCGAGTACGATCCCCAGCTCGACCCCGCCGATTTCGTCGCGGCGGTCACCAATCCGTTCTTCCCGCTGACCCCCGGCACCACGCAGCACTACCGCGGCGAGACCGGCGACGGGGTCGAGAGGATCGCCACCGAGGTGCTGAGCGATACCAAGACGATCCTGGGCATCACCGCCACGATCGTGCACGACCAGGTCTTCCTCGACGGCGAGCTGATCGAGGACACCTTCGACTGGTACGCCCAACAGAACAACGGCGACGTCTGGTATCTCGGCGAGGACTCCAAAGAGATCGAGAACGGCCAGGTGGTGAGCACCGCCGGATCGTGGGAGGCGGGCGTGGACGGCGCGAAGCCCGGCATCATCATGTGGGGCGATCCTGCGGCGCATCTGAACGAGGAGTACAAGCAGGAGTATTACAAGGGTGTGGCGGAGGACGTGGCAACCGTGATCGCACTGGACGAGAGCGTGGACGTGCCGCACGGGAGCTTTACCGGCTGCATCAAGACGGAGGATCGGAATCTGCTCGAGCCGGGTGCGGTCGAGCACAAGTTCTATTGCTCGGGGATCGGGCTCACCCTGGAAGGGCCGGTGGACGGCAGCGAGCGGGTCGAGCTGACGGATATCACCGGTCCTTGACGGCCCGGCGCTTCCGGCCGGCAGCTCCGCAGGCCGCAGCTCCAGGGGAGTGCCTCTGCTACGACACCGGTATCCGTTTTTGCGGGTCGACGAACGGCAGGGGAACGACCCTGGCGGTGCGCCGGCCCCACTCGCTGGCCACGTCCACCGTGGTGCCGGTGGCGGCAAGTTGGGTCGGGAGCCAGCAGTAGCCGATGTTCTTCTTGAGCCTCGGCGAGTAGATCGCCGAGGTCACCTTTCCGACCCGCTGGCCCCCGGCGTAGGCCGGCCACTTGGTGAAATTGAGGGCCGGGAACGGGTCGCCGTCCAGCTCGATGCCCGCAATCCGACGCTGCACGCCCCGGTCGCTGATCCGCCGGAGCGCCTCCATCGCCAGGCATTCGCCGGCCATCTGGAAGTCCACTAGCCGTTCGAGCCCCAGTTCGAACGGGTTGTTCTCGTAAGTCATGTCGGCGCCCCAGTTGAAGATCCCGCCCTCGATCCGGCGGATGTCGCTGGGGCCGGTGGGCCGTATATCGTACGGCGCGCCGGCCTTCAGAATCCGCTCCCACAACTCGGTCCCGCGCGACGGGTCGAGCAGGTACACCTCGTAGCCGATCTCGGAGGTCCAGCCGGTCCGGGTCACGATGACCGGGATACCGTCCACCTGGGTCTCGCGGAAGAAGTAGTACTTGAGGTCGAGGATCTCGTCGCCGAAGAGCGCGTGCACCACGTCCCGGGACTTCGGCCCCTGGATCTGCAGGGGGTAGACCTCCGCCTCCCGGATTGCCACGTCAAGCCCGGTCGCGGCCACGAGCCCCTGAGCGTAGAACAGGGCGTCGCTCGACGCCAGCGCGAACCAGAACCGGTTCTCGTCCATCCGGGTCATCACGGGATCGTTGAGGATGCCGCCGTCGGCCGCGCAGATGAGGACGTACTTCGCCTGCCCAACCGCGCAGGCGGACAGGTCCCGCGGGGTCATCAGCTGGGCAAGCCGGAGCCCGTCTTTGCCGGATACCTCGAGGCACCGCTCCACCGCCACATCCCACAGCGTCACGTGGTTCAGGAGGTGCCAGTACTCGGCCTCGAAGTCGTCGTAGTTGGTGGGGAACAGCATGTGGTTGTACACGGTGTATCCCCGGGGACCTTGGCGCTGCTCGGCCTCGTAGAACGGCGAGCGGCGCAGGCGGGCGCCACGCTGGACCAGGCTCATGTCGAACGGCGGCATCAAAATTCTCCTTCAGGGGGATCCGGTAGTCGAGCGAGCGTTCAGATGTACCAGATACGACGCCAACCGGACCTGCGCCTAGGCCGCGAGCGCAACGGCGGAGGGCGCAGGAACCGGTGATCGTGAATGGAGCCGTGGGACTCGTGTGGGCTCCGCACGGACAGCCGCGTGTCGCATTCGGCTTCACGATCATGCGCGGGAAGATCGTCGAAATCGACCTGGTCGCCGACCCCGAGCGCCTTCGCCAGCTCGACCTGGTGATCCTCAACGACTGGTGAGCCAACCTACGTTGCGGCCCCGGGGGCATGTGCCAGCGGTCTGGACCCTAGCGGAGGGCGGGGGCTGGGGCAAGAACTGGGACGCGCAAGGTAGTGTCCGCGGACACTACCGACGCGCAACCAGGGGGTTGCGCGATCCCGTCTCTCACGCTAGTGTATCTGCAACCAGGAGGTTGCAGATGACCACGACGTCCACCATGGACCGCATCGAGAAGCAGACCGTGCTCCGCGCCCCCCGCTCCCGTGTCTGGCGCACGCTCACGGACCCCAAGGCGTTCAGCGACTGGTTCCAGGTGAAGCTGGAGGGACCCTTCAAGCCCGGTGCCCGGGTGCGAGGGAAAGTCACCCACCCCGAATGGGAGCACGTCCCCTTCGACATCACCATCGAGCGGATGGAGCCCGAGCGGCTCTTCTCCTGGCGCTGGCACCCGCACATGGACGAGGCCGGAAAGGATTACTCCGGCGAGCCGGCCACGCTGGTGGTGTTCGAGCTGGAAGAGGTGCCGGAGGGCACCCGGCTCACCGTGGTCGAGTCCGGCTTCGACGGAATCCCCGCCGACCGGCTCCAGAAGGCATATCGGGGCAACGAGTCGGGATGGACGGAGCAGTTGCAGGCTCTTCACCGTCATGTCGGCTCGACTTCGTAAGGCCGATCGGGTCGCGCCGCTCTTCGCCGCGCTCGGGGACGAGACTCGTCTCGGCCTCGTGGCACGGCTCTCGGCCGGCGGCCCGGTGTCCATCACCCGGCTCACCGATGGCTCGGGCGTCACCAGGCAGGCGGTCAGCAAGCACCTGCGCGTGCTCGCGGGCGCCGGCCTCGTGCGCGGCGCCAGGCGGGGCAGGGAGAGCCTCTGGCGGCTGGAGCCGCGCCGGCTGGAGGATGCGCGGCGCTCGCTGGACCACCTATCCCGGCAATGGGATCGGGCGCTCGATCGCCTCAGGATGTTCGTCGAGGATTGAGACGGCTCGTAGTGCCGGTCGGTCAGCGGGGTTTCGGGCGAATCTCCCGCAGCTCGAAGCTGCCCTGGCTTCGCCACTCGCCGGCCCGACTGGAATCCGGCCCGATCCCTCCCGCAGGGTCGCACCCAGACTCACCGAGTCGATGCTCCACGGAGGCTGTTGCTCACCCTCGGATTCGTAGAGGAGCTGCATCCCCGCTTCGAGCCCGGAGGCGAGCCGGGGGCTCTCGCGCATGCCGATGAGGCCGGCCGCCAGAAGCGCGGCCACCAACGGGGCCTGCCTCATAGCCATCCCAAGATGCGCGAGTGGATGAACCCCCACGCCACCATGCACGCCAGGAAGGCGACGACCAGCACGAAGCCGTACTCCGATCGGCTGAAGGGTATCTGCGCGAGGTTCATCCCGAAGATGCTGGCGACGAAGTTCGGCACCAGGATGATGACGGTGACTGCGGTCAGCCGCTGCATGATGCGGCCCAGCCGGTTGAAGGCGTAGAACACCTGCACGTCTAGCGCAGCGCCGAGCAGGTCGCGGTAGGTGTCGAGCTCGGCGAGCACGTGCACCGCGTGGTCCTGCGCGTCCGCGAAATACGGCCGCAGCCCGTCGGGGATTCCGCGCTCCCGGCGGAGCACCTCGGCGAGCACGTGGCTGGTGGGCGCGAGCAGCCGCGGCACGCGGAGCAGCTCCTTCCGGAGCCGGAAGAGGTCGGCCGCGGCTCTGTCGGCGCCCTTGAAGATCTCCGTCTCGATGTGCTCGATCCGCTCGCGCACCCGGTCCTGCACCACGAAGTACCCCTCGACCAGGCTCTCGAACAGGGTGTAGGCCAGCGCCGCAACTCCGTACGACTGCCGGCCCTCGTGGTGCTCCCAGCGGCGCCGCGCCTCATCCAGCACCGCCAGCACCGCCGGCGTCCTCCGGTGGATCGTGACCAGGTAGTTCTCGCCCCAGAACAGGTTCAGCTCCCGCGCCAGGAACGTGTCCCCGGCGCTCTCCGCGGCGTAGACCACGATGAAGTAGTAGCGGCCGTAGGCCTCGCAGCGGGGACGCTCGTGCGGCTTGGTCATCTCCTCGAGCGCCAGCTCGTGGAAGCCGAAGACGCGGCGCAGGAGGGCGACCTCCGCGGGGCCGGGATCGCCGATGTCGAGCCAGAGACGGTTCCGGGTGTCGCCCAGCAGCTCACCGAGCCGCTCGACGCTCACCTCGGCCGGTGCGCCTCCGTCGGGTGCGTCGACCACGAGCCGCATCGTTCCCATGGTGTCTCCTCTTGGGCGAGATCATCGCTCAGCGCCGGGCGATCAGGAACGCCACGAGCGCGCGAGTTTCCTCGGGTGTGAGAACCCGGACGTACGCCGGCATGTCGGGACTGCCGTTCGTAATCCGCGTGGTGAGCTGGTCGGGCGACATGCGAGCGGCCACGTCCGAAAGGTCGGGACCGCGCTTCCCGCCGTACCCCTCGATCGCGTGACAGAATTCGCATCCCTTGCCATGGAAAAGCTTCGCGCCCTCTACCACCGTCGGGTCAGAGCTGCGGACGACCTGAGCCGGGAGCGGTGGCGCGGTGAAATCGGGCGACCACGTGGCCCCCTCGCCGGCGACCCAGAAGACGACGATCATGGTCCAGATGAACAGGACGAGCAGCGCCGCCATCGGACGCCGGCGCACGCTCCGCTCGCCCTTGTTGAACATCGGGACCAGGAGGAGCAGCGCGCCGAAGACGAGCGGCCCGGCCACGATGATGATCGTCTCGAGGTGGTGCGGCACCATCGCGAGGACGGCAAAATACCAGAGGAAGTACCAGTCGGGACGCGGGTACGCCTCGAGAATGCTCGGATCCGGCGGAGGCCCCAGCTCCGGCGGCCCGACGATGATGGCGAGAAGCGCCACGGTGGAGACCATGGCCGCGCCGAAGACCACGTCGCGCCAGGCCGCGTCGGGCCAGAAGGGAACCCCCTCGCGGCGAAGGAGCTCGTCGTAGCGCCGGCGATAGGTGGCGGGATCCACCGGCTCCCCCGGCTTGGGCCGCTCGGAGATGCCGTGCCGCAGCACCAGCATCAGGTGCAGGCCGATGAGCAGGAACACCAGCGCCGGGATGAAGAAGACGTGAAAGGCGAAGAAGCGGCTCAGGGTGGCGCCGCCGACGGTGTCGCCCGCGAGGATGAAGCGCGCGATCTGGTCGCCCACGACCGGCATGCGCCCCGCCTGCGCCGCGCCGACGATCACCGACCAGACCGCGGTCTGGTCCCACCGGAGCAGCTGGCCGGTGAACGCCAGCGCGAGAGTCAGCAGCAGGAGGACCGCGCCGGTGAGCCAGTTGAGCTCGCGGGGGAACTTGTACGCGGCCATCAGATAGGTGCGCGACACGTGGATGCCGATCAGCAGCACCATGGCGGACGCGCCGAAGTAGTGCATGCCGCGCAGGAACCGGCCGAGCAGCGCCTGCTCCGAGATGAACTTCAGGCTGTCGTACGCCTGGCCGCTCGACGGCACGTACGCCGTGGAGAGCGCGATGCCGGTGGCGACCTGAAGGATGAAGGCGAGGAGAGTGGCGCTGCCGAAGACGTACCACCACCCGGTCCGCGGCGGCACCGGATGCTCGAGCGCCCGGTGAGTCGCGGTGATGAGACCGCTGCGGTCGTCGATCCAGGCGAAGAACTCCTTGATCACGGCGGGCTCAGGCGATCGGGATCGGGCTGGTCTGGATCTCGACCTGACCGCCGCGCACCCGCACGGGATACGTGGGGAGCGGCTTGGGCGGCGGTCCCGCGGAAACCGTTCCGTCGGCGTAATACACGCCGCCGTGGCAGGGACAGAGGAACAGCTGGGCGTCGGAGATCCAGCGCACCGGGCAGCCGAGATGGGTGCAGTGGACGGAATACGCGGTGAAGCGCGACTCGTCGTCGCGCCGGAGCCACGCGGCGGTCCGTGCCGTTACTCCGGCCCAGGGAAGGGGCGAGGCGTCCTCGAAGCGCACGCTCACCGTCTCGCCGACCTTGAACTCGTCCACCCGGCCGACCGGCCGCCACACCCGAGGCTCCTTTCGCGTGAGCGGGGCGACGAGGAAACCGACGACGGGCAGTCCCATGACGGCGCCGACGGCGGCGGAGAGCGCGACAGAGATGCGAGTGAGGAAACGGCGTCGCTGGAGCGCGACGGGGGGGGAGCAGAGTCCATGACGAGGTCCGCCAAGAAGAACGGTGCGCGGAGTGGTGGCGAGCCAACATACGGCGCGCGTGGCGGCGCGACAAACATGCTCCGCTGCGGCTCGTCTCGGGATAGACCTGAGAGGTCGCGCGAGTTGCATGTAGCTAAAGCGTTAAATGGAGCTAACTTACAAATAACACCTCAAGTCGATTCCGCGGCTGCCGCGATCTCCCGGTAGCAGTCTCCCTCGGCGTCGTGATCCGGGGTTGCTGCCCAGCCGTCGTTCGCGCTCGTTGCCTGCTTGACAGGATCCGTCCCAGCCTCCCCATTTAGATGCAGCATCCGCAGCATCCCCCACTCGGAGGGACCTATGTTCGTCCTGGTCCAGCACGTGATCTCCGAGCCGGCCGCGTTCTGGAACGCGGCTGACCCGTCAGCCCTCTCTCCAGATGTCCAGCTGCTCCACACCTTCCCCACACCGGACGGAACGCGAGCCGCCTGCATCTGGGAGGCGCAGTCCATAGAACGCCTGCGGGCGATCCTCGAGCCGCTCGTCGGCCGGTACAGCAGCAACGAGTACCTGGCGGTCGAGAACCGGGAAGGATTCGCCAGGCCTTCCCGGGTGCCGAAGGTCGCGACCAGCAGCGGAGCGAGCAGGCGCTGATTGGGCCGCCGCTAGTCGGCGACCCGTTGCAGTGCGCCTGAGTCCGTTCCGCCCCGGCGGGCCAGGCGGTAGACCACGAGCCCCGAGGCCAGGGTGACCAGCCCCGCGAGCGCCTCCGCCGGCCGCTCCCGCAGGACGAAGCCGAGGGTCCACACGCTCAGCAGGACAAACAGCGCCGGCACCACGGGGTAGCCCCACACCCGGAAGGGCCGCGGCAGGTCAGGCTCCCGCCGTCGTAGCCGAAAGAGTCCTACCACGGTCAGCAGCGTCATCAGATTGAGGGTAAAGCCGGCGTAGGCCATCACCCGCTCGAACGAGTTGGTGAGCAGTAGCGCCGCGGTCAGCCCGGCCTGGACGAGCACCGCGTTGCGCGGTACGCCGCGCCCGGTGCGGGCCGCGATCCAGCCGAGCCGCGGCAGGGCGGACGCCACCGCCTGGGTGACGCGGGATCCCGCCAGCACCATGCCGCTGATCGTGGCGACGAGCAGCGTCGCGATGACCGCGCTCATCACCTTCCCGCCTGCCGGGCCGAACATGCTGCTCGCGCTGAGGGCGCCCACCTCGACCACGCCGGCCAGTCGGTCGAGCGGCACGGTGCGCAGGAAGGTCCAGTTGAGCAGGACGTAGAGCAGCGTGACGAGCGCGGTTCCGATCACGACGGCGCGGGGGAGCACCCGCTCCGGGTCCCGGATCTCGCCCGCCACGTACCCGGCCGCGTTCCAGCCCGAGAAGGCGTAGGAGACGTAGATCAGCGACACGGCGAACGCGGAGCTGGTGACGTCCAGCCACGCGGAGGACGACGGCGCGAAGTCGAGTGGCTCGGGGCGACCGTACAGGGTCCCGGCCGCGATGAAGCCGAGGATCAGGAGGAGCTCGATCGTGGTGATCGCGACCTGGAACCGGCGAGCTATACGCAGGTCGGCGGCGTGCACCAGGATGACCAGGGCGAGCACCGCGAGCGAGCCGGCCAGCGGGCCCACCGGCACCAGGGCCGAGAGGTAGCGCCCGAAGGCGATTCCCGCGAGCGCGATCGGCGCGGCGAACCCCACCGTCATGGAGACCCACCCGCCCAGGAAGCCGAGAAGCCGGTGGTAGATGCGGCCGAGGTAGACGAACTCGCCGCCCGAGCGCGGGAGCGCCGCTCCCAGCTCGGCGTACGAGAGCGCGCCGCAAAGCGCGACCGCTCCACCAACGACCCACAGCGCGAGCAGCGCGAACCCGGACCGGATCCCCACCACCTGGAAGCCCAGGCTGGTGAAGACGCCGGTCCCGATCATGTTGGAGAACAGAATGGCGAGAGCGGTCGCGAGACCGATTCCCCGCGGCGCCCGGCGCTCCTCGACGCCGGCGGCCGTCACAGCCCGACCGACACGCTTCCGTAGAAGAAGGCGCCGCGGATGCCGTACGGAGTCACCCGCGAGTAGCGGAAGATCCCGAAGAAGCTGTTTGCCGGGTCCTGCTCCGGCGGGAAGACGTCGAACAGGTTGTTCGCGCCGATGCTCACGTCGTACCGCCCTCCGAAGGTGTAGCCCAGGTTCACGTCGGTGATCACCGCCGCCGGCACCGTCTCGTTCGGCCCGAAAAGATTGATGCTCTCCACCGCGCCGTAGCGCGTGGCCCGGAGCAGTCCCGTGAACTGTCCCACCTGGTACCGGCCGCTCACGATGATCTTGCTCGGCGGAAGCGCGTTCTCGATGTAGCTCCGCTCCTGCGGGTTGAACAGGTCCGCCCCTCCGATGCCGGTCGGCCCCCGCACCGCGCCCCGGATCCGGGTGCGGTTGACGTTGGCGGCCCCGGTCAATGTCAGCACGCCGTTGCCGAGCACCACGGGGTACCGGGCCGTCACGTCGAGCCCGCGCGCGCGAGTGTCGATCGCGTTGGAGAAGAACTGGACCGCCTGCACGTCGGGGAAGGCGGCGAGCGCCGCGTCGATCGCCGGGTTGTCGCCCCGGTCGAGCACTCCCGAGGCCACGATCCGGTTCTTGACGTCCACGATGTAGCCGTCCACCGTCACCCGCAGCCGGTCGCCGGGCGTAAAGGTGAACCCGGCGCTGTAGCTGGTCGAGGTCTCGGGGCCGAGCGCCGACACGCCGAGGGCGCGGGTGACGGGGGACAGGTTGTTGAAGAGGCCGACCTCGAGCTGCTGGTTCCCCACGAAGAAGGTGGAGACCTTGTTGGTGTAGAGCTGATGCAGCGAGGGAGCGCGGAACCCGCTGTTCACCGCGCCGCGCACCGCCGCACCGCCGTCCAGGCGGACCAGCGCCGTCGCCTTGCCGATCACCTTCTGCCCGAAGTCGCTGTAGTCCTCGAACCGCCCGGCGGCACCGAGCTGGACGCGCTCGCTCACGTCGGCGACCGCGTCGGCGTACACCCCGGTGTTGGTCCGTCCGCGATCCACCGCGTTCCGCAGCTGATAGCCGGGGAATCCTTCGGACCCGGAATCGAGCTGCGAGCCGTCGGGCGTCTGTCCCGCGGCGCCCGGGGCGTAGTTCTGCCACGACTCCTCCTGGCCCGGCGTGATCCGGTAGCGCTCCACGCGGTACTCGGTGCCCAGTGACAAGCCGAACGCGGCGAGCGGGCCCGCGTCGAGCCAGCGGCGGTTGAGGTCGAGTCGCGCGGTGTTCTGGCTGTAGAAGAGACCGCCGGCCTGGAACGAGGTCGGACTCTGGTCCCGGAGCGAGGCGTTGAGGGTGTTGTCGACCCCGAAATCGAAGCCGTTCGCGCCGTAGGTGTTGCTGAGGTCGAAGTTCCAGCCGCCCCGGGTGGCCCGGACGCCGCCGGTGAGCGCGCGATCGGTGATGTCGGTGGTGATGACGGGGAGGTAGCCGTCGGGGTAGAGCGTGAGGTTGCTCACCGCCTGGTCCGCGGGAAAGCGGAAGAAGGCGGTGGCCTCGCCGTTGCGCTGGGTGAGCCCGCCGAAGCCGTAGACCTCGGTGCTGTCACCCACCGGGATGGCGGCGTTCAGGAAGAGCGATCCGTTGGTGAGCTTGGAGTCGCCGATCCGCTGCACGTGCTCGATGTCGAAGCCACGGGCCGCGATCCGGGCGAGGTCCGCCTGGAAATCCTCCTCGCTGCTGTATTCGCCGTTGTTCCCGAACTCCCCGAAGTTGAACAGGTTGCCGAGGTACACGTTGCCGGTCCACGTCCCCACCCGGTTGCTCGGCTGGCGATCGCGGTACTCGGCGGTGACGCTGAGGAACCCGCCGTCGCCGATCGGGATGCCGTAGTTGGCGTCGGCGCGGAGCGACTCGCTGTCGCCCTCGCCCGTCACGCCGGCCAGCGTGCTCACGGCGCCGCCGGTGCCGTCCTTCAGCACGATGTTGATCACGCCCGCGATGGCGTCCGACCCGTACTGCGCCGCGGCGCCGTCGCGCAGGATCTCCACCCGCTCGATCGCCGCCGCGGGGATGCTGTTGAGGTCTACCCCCGCCGTGCCTTGGCCGATGTTGTCGCCCAGGTGGACGAGCGCGCTCGTGTGGCGCCGCTTGCCGTTGATGAGCACCAGCGTCTGGTCGGCGCCGAGGCCGCGGAGCTGGGCGAAGTCCACGTGGTCGTTGCCGTCGGTCTGCGTCTGGGTGACCGACTGCACGGCCGGGGCGACGTAGTTGAGGATCTGCGTCAGCTCCGGGGTTCCGAGCTTGGCGATCGGGCCCACGGGCAGCACGTCCACGGGGACAGGAGTGATGTTGCGCAGGTACTGGAACGACCGCGTGCCGGTGACCTCCAGCTCCTCGAGTTGGGTGGCGGCGGCCGCGGAGTCGGCGGGCTCCTGCGCGGCGGCGGGTAGCGCGCCTCCCAGCGCGAACAGGACAGCGGCGAGCCCCCGCATGGACGACGGCTGCGACATGCTCGGCTCCTCTCGAGGTTCAGGTGGCTGAAGTAAAGCGAACGGCCCGCGGGAGACTCCCGCGGGCCGTCGCGCACGACGCAAGCCTCCCGTCAGGTCATCCCGGTGAGCGGGGCGGGAGCCGGGTACAGCAGCGAATGGATGGCATGGTCGAGAGGTTACCGGCCGAGACTCGGGTTGTCAACATCGGCGCTCTCGATCGCGGCGAGCCGTTCGCTCAGAGCCGCGGCGCTCCGCGGCCGATCCTGGGGCCGCTTCGCGAGGCACGCGAGCACGATCGCTTCCAGGTCGGCGGGAATCGGCTGCTCCGTCCGTCGTGAGGGCGGCACGGGCTGATGCTGCAGATGCTGGAAGATCGTCTGGAGCGGCGTGTCGCCCTCGAAGACCAGCTTGCCGGTGAGGAGGTAGTAGGCGACGCAGCCGAGCGAATACAGGTCGGCGCGGCCGTCCACCGTCCGGTCGTGCGCCAGCTCGGGCGCCATGTAGGCTGGCGTGCCGGGCGTCATCCCGGCCGCGTCGGTCAGGGACTCCTCGCTGGGCCCCGCCATGGACCTCACCAATCCGAAGTCGAGCACCTTCACGAAATCTTCCCGGAGCCCGAGCTTCCCCAGATGGATGTTCGCCGGCTTGATGTCCCGGTGGACGAGCCCTTGGGCGTGGGCCTCCTCCAGCGACTCGCACACCTGGCGGAGGATGTGGATCACCCTGGCCGCGGGCAGCGGCCCCTCGGTGCGCACCAGCCGCTCCAGGTTGGTCCCCTCCAGAAACTCCATCACCAGGTAGAGCGTCCCGTCCTCGGTCACGCCGAAGTCGTAGAGCTCGACCGTGTGGGGCGACCTCAGCTTGGCCGCCGCCTCGGCCTCGCGCCTGAAGCGCGCGGTGGCGGTCTGGGCCATCATGCCGTCACCCGACGCGAGCACCTCGGGCCGGATCAGCTTGATCGCCGCCGGTCGCGCCAACATCCGGTGCGTGGCCAGGTACACCTCGCCCATGCCGCCTCGACCGAGCAACTCGCCCAGCCGGTAGCTTCCCATCTCCCGCTCTCTCGTCACCTGCTGCCCGAGCCGTGTCACGACGTGCGAGATGACGACCGCGACGCCGAGCATCAGGTAGTTCGGGAAGTGCATGATGAAGACGTTCTGGAGCGCGCCGTACTCGTAGATGCCGGACGCCTTGGCGATCAGCATGCCGGCCGAGTCCATGGACGCGGCGATGAACCCGGCGATCAGCATCTTCCAGGGGTCGGCGGGCACGATTGCCGCGAACATCAGGAGAATGGGCCCGACCCAGGTGATCATCGGGTTCACGTCGGTCGGCGCGAACCACGGCTGCGCCCAGTGGATCAGCACGCCGATGCCGAACGCCATGATCCCCATGAACGCGAGCGAGAGATTGATGACGAGCGCGGGGTCTCGCCGGCGGGTCCGGAGAAAGACGTAGATCGCGATCGATATGGCGACGCAGCCCGCGGCGATGGCGTCCACGCCCCGGAGCTGCGCCCAGCGGGTGTCGCCGGGGTCGGTGAGGTAGAGCGCGAGGTGCCCCATCGCCGGGGTGACGGCCCAGAGCGCCGCGGCGACCAACGCCATGATCTCCAGGCGCCTGGACGCCTGACGGAGGAGATCGTCGGGCAGCTTGCGAGCGACGCCGGTCGTGCCCCTGGTTTCCGCGGAGCTGTCGCGCGTCAGCCGGCCGATCAGCTTGGGGGTGGGCATCGGCTACTCCGGCACCATGGCGCGCACCCGCTCCACGTCCTCGGGGCGGTCGAGATCGGCGAGCAGCGACGGTGGCCATTCCAGCGTGGCGGCCTCGCCGCGGTGGGCGCGCACGACCCGCCGGCCGCAGCCTTCGCCCGCCGCACCGAGCGCGGGGAAGGTGGCGCGGGAGTAGAGCGTGGGTGGGGCCTGCACGTCTCCGTAGATCGAAATGACGAGGGGTTCCGAGCCGGCGCGGAAGCGGGCGACCAGATCCGCCGACATGGCGGACGTGACGAGGGGCATGTCGGCCAGGATGACGACAGCCGCTTCGCAGTCGGCCGGCACCCGGCCGATCCCGGCTCGGACCGAGGAGTGCATGCCGGCGGCGTGATCGGGGTTCACGACCAGGATCACGTCGAGCCCCTGAAGGGCTCCCGCGACGTGGTCCGCCTCGAACCCGATCACGACCATCACCGGCGAGAGTCCGGCCTCGAGCGCGCGGCGCGCGGCGCGCCGGACGACGGTCTCCCCGCTGATGTCGATCAGGAGCTTGTTGCTGCCGAGGCGGGACGAGGACCCCGCGGCGAGCACCACCCCAGCCACCCGGCCACTGCGATCGGACGACGTCACGAGGGCATTATATGGCCCAGGCGCCGGCAACGCACCGCCAGGTCCGGTGGGTGGGTTCGTCACCCTCAGTCACGACGGCCGTCCGCCGGCGCCGGATTCGCTTCCGGCCAGAGCGCGCCGAGTTTGGCGTCCCACTCCGGAGGATCGAACAACTCGTTCCCGGCGTGGGGATAGTGGGTCAGTTCGCCGACCACGAGCCGCTCCCCGATCGCGTAGAGGTCCACCCGCACGAAGTCGAATCCCTTCGCCAGGCGCTCCGCGACGGCGCGCATCATGTTGAACGTGGGGGGCAGGTCGATAGTCGGACCCGGCGGGTAGTACAACCTGAGATTCACCGGGGCGCCGTCCGGGGCGTAGAAGTTCCGGGTGTGGCCCGTGAACCGGTTGAAATCCACCTGCAGCAGCGCGGCCCGCCCACCGAGGCAGAGCCACTTCCAGTCGGGCGGCACCTCGCCGTCGCCGGCGTCGAGAAACTCCTCCACGATGAGCCGAGGCTTGATTCCGCGGTATCCCCATTCGCCGTTCTTTCGCCAATAGGGGTACGCGAGCCAGCGCCGCGCCCGCTCGGCGATGGCGGCTCGCGTCGCCGAGTCGTCGGTCGTGACGATAGCGATCATCCCGCTGCCGTGCGTTGCCTTGACGACGTATCGCGGTGGCAGCTCGAGGTCGAGCAGCCCGTCCGGGGAGTCGAGCATGCCGTACAGCTCCGGCAGATAGCCTTCGCCCAGCTTCTCCTTCACATACCCTCGTAGCACCAGCTTGTCCGCGGTCCGCTGGAGCAGGGGATTGCGGTCCCGAGCCATCTTGAGGAAAAGGTGGTGAGTATAGGTCCGCGGGCTGGACACCGGGAGCAGTGCTCCGTGCCAGATGAGATGGCGGAGCCACTGAAACGCGATCGGAGGCAGGAGCGCGGCCACACTCCGCATCCGGCGCCAGAGCTTCCGCGCGCGTCGGCGCGCCGGGGTCAGCTCAGGAGGCATCGGCACTCAACTCCAGGAACGCCCCGTAGCGGCGCGCGGCCGCCGTCACCGCGTGGCGCGCAGTCGTGCCGAGAGGGGTGAACGGACTCAAGTCGAACGTGATAGAGTCTTTCCCCGGCGCCCTGGTCCAGCTTCCCACCATGCGCCCGTTCACCACGATCGCCGGCCGAAAGCGCCCGGGCCGCGCGGACGATCGCCCGGTCGGCGATCGCCCGCTCGATGACCTTCTCGGCCGCGTTCCGGGTCCGCAGGCCGATCGCCCCGAGCGAGCCCAGGTAGTCCTGAGCCTGGACGGCGGCCAGCCACCGCACCGGGCCAGCGGGATCCTCGAAGCTCGTCGCGGCGATGCGCTGACTATGTAGACGATGGTGCGGGAGCTTTGCGGGGGTCATCCGGTGAAATAATACCCGAAATACGAGCGCCTCGGAGTGGTCCGAGGCGCTCGCTCTGCAGGATCCTGAAGCTCATTTTCTGAGCCGTGAAGGGCTACGCGGGCCGGGCGGCGGCTTTACCCGCCGCCCGGCCCGTCGCCCAGGCCCAGAGAAAGTTGTACCCGCCGATCGGGCCGAACGCGTCGAGTGCCTCGCCACAGATGAAGAGACCCGGGTGGCGGCGGCTCTCCATCGTGCGCGGGTCTATCTCAGCGAGGCTCACGCCGCCGCCCGTCACCTCGGCCTTCTTGTAGCCCTCGTCGCCGGTCCACGGCAGCTCGCTGCGCACCAGGATGTCGATCAGCCGGAGCCGCTCCTCCCGGCGAAGCTGCGCCAGCGGCCGCGATGGCGGCACGCCCGCCGCGCCCGCGAGCGCGTCGGCCAGCCGTTCGGGCAGCTCGCGCCGAAGCACGCCGGCCACCGTACGGGTCCCCTCCGGCCGGAGCGCCGCCTCCCAGCCCGCTTCGTCGAGCGCGGTCCAGCGCACCGTGAGCTTCGCGCCGGCGTCCCCTTCCAGCCGCGAGCGCACCGCGACGTGGGAGACGTCCAGCACCGAAGGCCCGCTGTAGCCGCGATGGGTGAAGAGAAAACCGCCGGAGGATGTGGCGGTCCGCGTGCCGTCCCGCGCGGTGATCGTGACCGGGAGCGAGACGCCCGCGAGCGCCCCGAACGGCGATGGCTCCGCCACGAGGGGTGTCAGCGCCGCATAGGTGGGATGAATCGTGTGCCCGAGCGCCCCGAGGATCGCCAGCCCCCGCCCGTCGCTACCCGTGTTCGGCACCGAGAGGCCGCCGGTGGCCACGATGACCGCATCCACGGCAAGCGGAGCGCCGCCTTCGCGCTCTACTTCCCACCCGCCCGCCACAGGATTGATGCCGGTGACCGTCGTTCCGGGCAGGAATCGCGCGCCGTTGCGCGCCGCCAGCGCCAGGAGCCCGTCGCGCACGTCGCGCGCCCGGTTCGACGC
>Ga0184615_10000800_pt1 | contig 17024 bp, 20 predicted proteins | sample PLM4_65_coex_FD_133134 | JGI IMG/M metagenome (GOLD analysis project Ga0184615, IMG submission 133134) | Groundwater sediment microbial communities from an aquifer in East River, Colorado, USA - PLM4_65_coex | ecosystem: Environmental > Terrestrial > Soil > Riparian zone | place: USA: East... | reverse complement strand
GCCAGCGCACCGGCCTTGCGTGCGGGCAGGCGCAATACCAGCCGGGGAATGCGCCGCCACAGCGCCGCGACCAACCACGCGCAAAGGCCCGAGACCAGGGTTACGTGCAGCCCCGAGATGCTCCCGTGGTGCGCAGCTGCACCCGATCCCCATCCGCCTCAACGGGGAGTTCACTCGCGCTGCGAAGCAGAAGGGCCGCCATGCCGCAAGCGCGCGGTAGGGCACTTACAAAGTTGGCGCAACTCAAGGCCGCGATGCGCGCGGGTGACTGGGCGCTCGCCTTGCGGATAGCTGCGCGCTTCCCCCGGTTAGGTGAGCACAGAGAGGCCATCGTGCGCGGCCACGAGGCATACGCGCATCCGCAGTTCTACGTGCAGCTCGGATACGACCCGGAGAAGCTCAAAGCAGAGGGACGCCGCGCGCTTGTTGAGAGGTACGGCGGGCAATGGCAGGGGTGCAAAAGGTAACACTACTCCCCCTGGCGGTCACTGCCGAAAGAAGCTAGAAGGCGTAATGCAACAAACACAATTAGGAGCTGATATGGCAAGAGAGAACGCAGGTGATGCCACGCTGCTCGGATTGGTCGAAGCAGCACGCCGCCTCGGCCTGTGCCCTGGCACCGTTAAGCGCTACGCCGATGAGGACCTAATCCCTGTGCTGAGGGACTCGGCTCGCCGTCGGCTCTTCTTTCCGGCCGATGTTGAGGCGTTCGCGCAGCGGCGGAAGCTGGAGAAGGCGCAGAGACACAAAACAAGCGCGCGGTGAAGTGATGCTGCGGGCGCAGCGAAAGCCGAGAACGACATAGACCGGGCTGCTCAAACACAAGGCTGAGACGTAGACCACCCATGGGCAATTCTGAGAGATTCGACGCGAATTGGGACGCAATTCCCGAGGCCCCGGCGGCAGAAGACGATGACATAGACGAGTTGACGCTAGCCCGGCGGAGAGACTCGGCTGCTGCAGAAGGAGATTTCGAGGAGACGCTCTTCAATCTCCAAGATCGCGCCTTGCGAGAGAACGCGAAGAGGCGGCAGAACCGCCGTAAGCCTACGGCGGCCGGGCAGCGGCCCGCCGGTAGGCCTCAAGGGGGGAGTGGCCAGCAGGCGCCGCACGGCGCCGGACAGGCCGGACAGGGGCCCACCACGCCGCGTGGCGTGGCAGTCATGTCGAACAGCGTTCACAGCATCGGGCGTCGCAAAAAGTCTCTTATCCGCCGCTCAGAGCCGCAACTGGTGGCCACAAGCTTGAATGCGATGCGCCTTATGCTGGCGCTGCTTTTCCGCGTGCGGGCCAAGAGCGACCACGGCTTCGAGGAGGTCAAGCTTTCGATTGCCGAGCTAGGGCGCACCATTGGCCTGGCCTACCGCATGAGCCGCGAGATGGCCGAGGAACTGCTCCAGTCCCTTAACTCTGTCGACTTCACCTGCCGCAGCGATACGGGGCGCTTTGTCACAGCGCCTTTCATGGGGATCAGCGAACTCGATGAGTCCGGCACCACTGCCTGCCTGCAGCTCAACGACAATCTGGAACCATATCTACTAAACCTGCAGAAGAATTACCGGCAGTTGCTCCCCTCCGTGTTAGAGCTTCAGTCCGTGCGCTCAATGCTTCTCTACATTCTTGCGCGCAGGTACATCAACCTCCGCTGGCTGCACCGCCCCCGCGTCCCATTTGCCGAGCTTCTCAGTGCGATGCAGGTCAGAGAACAAACACCCTGGGCCGCGTTCCACAAGGACTACCTCAAGCCGGCAGTTGCCGAGATCAACCGGCGGACGGAACTCAGGATCGAGTATTGCCCCGAGCGTGGCGGGCACCGCAAGCGCGGCGAGATTGAGACGGTGCGCTTCGAGGTGGCAGAGAAGGTCGGGCGGAAATCGGTAGATGCCGAGCAAGCAGTGGCCGGAGCAGATCAAGGGGCGTGCAAGGTGCTAATCGAACCCCGTAAGCCGGTGGAGGTACGCCCATGAGATCCGGAGCAAGGACCGTGAGTTTGGTCTGCCCAAGCACGGGCGGGCAACGCCGTAGCGCAAGCGAAGGCCCGCCCGTGCGCTTCTACTTTCTCTTTGTCTTTCAACCTTTCAGGGGGGGCGCGCACGTTGAATACAAACGGGAAATGCAACCCTTGCGGGGGAGATTTCAACGCTTACGGGGAAGATTTCAACAATCCCCCATGCTTAACGGGGGAGATTTCAACGCTTACGGGGGAGATTTCAACAACCGAGTGGAGAAACTGCGATGAGATTGAATAGGACACGCCCGGTGGCCACACCCCCGCCGCCGCGCGCACTGCACGTCCTCTTACCGGGCACCACCTGGGCCCGCCTCGTCCGGCTCTTGGCTGCCCGCACCGGCGTCCCGGCATCCCGGGCCCGCGCCGCCCTCTTGCAGGCGGAGGCGGCGGGAATGGTGCAGCGGGTCACCTTGCCGAATGGCAAGACCGTTGCGATTCACTTAACCATGCCACTGCACGCCGGAGAACCGAAATGACGAGATCGAAATGGCGGACCCCGTTCAGCGATACAGCCCCGGCCGGGGGCGCCCGGCCGCTTACCGGGGCGCAGGGTATCAACGCGCTCAATGCGCGGAACCGCGAGCACTACAGGGATAGCGGCCAACGGCTGCGCGGCCGCCTTGTTGCTGAGCTGCCCGCCGATCGGTTCGGTATCGAAACGGTGGATGGGATGCACCGTATCTACGACGCCCCCTCATGGCACCCCCTCAGCGGTAAACCTGACCCCTTGGTCGATGCCTTGTCCAGGGTGGCCGAACAAGACCGGGAGCGGGTGCAGCGGGACCGCGCCGCCGTCGCGGACCAAAACCTATCCATGCCCGCCCGCCTGGCTGCTCTGGCCCGCCTCCGGCGGCGCGCGCAGAGCTGAGGAAATACGCCTTAGGTAGGCAGCACCCACATAGGGACCGGCCCATCAGTTAGGTCAGGCAGGTTTAAGGAGAACACAGATGCCAACATGGCCAGTACACGCGGGGAGAACACGTACGGGGGCGCCGGTAGCCGTAGAGGCACGAGCAGCACACGCTGAACCGGGCGCAGCGCACGCCAGTGCGCGAGAGGTCCTTGCCGCCACGATAGATAGGAACCGTGTAGCCGAAGCCACGTTGGAGCAAAGCTCCGTCGCGGTCAAGCAGGCACGCGCCGCAGTGGTAGCTGCCGAATCACACCTCGCGCAATTCGCTGACCTGGATAACCGCATCGCTGCCACAAGGGCGGAGATGGTTAAGCGCAATGACCCGGGCACGTTGCCCGGCAGCCTGATTGCTGAACGCAGTGCGCGACACGCGGCTCGCGAGACGTTGGAGGAATGCAACGGTGCGCTTGCCCTGCTCGAAGCTGAGCAGGGTGTCGCCGAGAAGGAACTGCGGGAGGCCGCGGAGGCGGTATCTGTCGCGGCATTGCATGTAATGCTTGATGAAGCGAGCGCCTTATCTGACGGGTTGCGCGCGGCACAGCAGCAACAGTGGCGCTTAGCCGAAAGCCTATACGCACTCGATCTAATGGTGAGTGCAGCTTCGGGCGCGCTGCCGGGTGGCCCGCGAGCCGCATTACGCCAACGTCTCGGGAAACTGCTCGAGCCACTCCACATGCAGCGCCTAGTGCTCCCCCCCACCGCACCCGACAACCCGCTGCGCTTGCATGCCGCCCGGTGGCGCACGCTGCACGCGGAGTTGAAGCGCAATTCGGAGGTGCAGGTGCAACCGACCTGGGAGAGATGAAGTCTTGCGTGGATCACTCGGCCAGTGCCACGTTAAACGCAACCCCGAGAGCCGGCGCGTGGGCCTTTTCTCCTTTCCTTTGGTCCGTACGGCGGCCGGCACCCGCCCCCCCTACCGCCCTGCCGCACGACGGCCACGCTAGGCGCGCCACGCCCTAATTCCTGCACAGGGCAGCTGTCCGGCGCGCCGCGCGCCCCTGTGGCCCCTGTCAGGCCCCTACACGCCCCTTCAGCTGTGCCGGGGGCTATAGGCGGGCCCCATGCCCCGCCCGGGCAGCCCCACTCGGAGAAAAAGCCTACCTCAGCGCCGCATTACTCAGAGATGCCCCTGATAAATAGCCCCGGGGTTGTCCGGAGCAATAGCGATGGCTTAAGCCCTGCTCACTCTGGTTGGCAAGCCTCCAAGAGCGACTTACCCCCTAGGAGATTCGGTCGCCACGAGTGCAAGCTAATTAGATCGTGAGCCACACCGTACTCTTCGATCTTCAGGCGGGACTCTTTCAATTGGTTGCCCTCTTCATTTATCTCGACCATCTCGTAGTCAATGAGTTCTGAACGAGTTGAACCCACGCACACTCCAATAACAATATCTTTCGGATGGCGAGACATAAAGAGTGGCGCGCCACTGAGCCCGCGAGAGATGTTGAAGTTCAACTCATAGGCGGGCGCGGGCGGTCCAAGCTTCAGCTCCCCCTTTGCAATGACGCGCTGAATGTACCCCTTGTGGCATCGCATACCGATCATGGCCGGATGCTTGGCGTCCCAGTCAACAATGCTGAGTGGATACCCGAAGGCGACAACATCCTGCCACTCAGCTGGGGACGCTTCCGCAAGGGTAAACATAGTGACGGTCTTATAGCTGGAGCGGCCTATCGCGATGTCATATGGCTCCGGCGCAAATTCATACTCCATGACCTTGGCTGTGACATTCACCGGAGACTTACCTTCGTCGTACTTCTGGTTCAGCCCGTATGACAGGCCCGTTTCCTTGCTACGCGCAACCGCCGCCTCTAGGACATGACGGGCAGTCAGAAACATGGTTTCATTTATAAAGAAGGCGGAGCCGAACAGATCTCGAATCTTAACGAGCTGAGGACCAATGACGTCGACCAGGACAACGGGTACTACATGCGATTGCAAGAAGGCCACGATGCTTTAGGTCAGCAACGGTGCTTTTTTTCCTTCCGGCACTGTCTGACCAAGGTGAGCAATAACCGGAATAAGCGTTACAGCCAAGCCCTTGCAAGCCTGCGCGATCGCCGCGAACTCCTGGCCCTCTCCTGGTTCTCCTGGAGCCTCACTGTCGGCCTTGCGCTGCCGATAGTGAAAAAGCATGCCAAGGGAAAGCAGCATCATTCCGTATTTGAACCAGTAACGAATTACGTCCGGGTCCAGATGGCGCCGGCGGATGATCTCGTTCCGCAGGTGCAGGTTGTCCATGTTGATGTACAAATCCAACGCATCATCATCTCCGGCCTTCAATTCGACCGCCGTATGCTCGTCAAAGGACTGCCGGGCCCAATCCGCCTGGTACACCTCAACGATGTTCGGAAAGCCCGTCAATGAAGCGCCGGCAGGAGGTGTCGGTGGCCCTGGCGGCTCAGCCGGTGCCTCAGGCTGTACTTCAATGGACAACGTGGACTCGAATGGCGTCACGCGGGACACGTCGCTTACGCTGACATTTACCCTCAGTTGATCGCCGGGATTGCTTGTCGTAGGCGGTGCGAGGCGGATAGTGGCCTTCCCATTCCACAAGTGAACCGCACCAACCCGACTGGGCGCTCCACGAATCTCTAACCGGCCAGGGTCGGTGGCACGTGAGAAATAGTCATTGGCAGCATCCGTCTCAAACTCGACACGGCAATTGCGATTGAGCGGGCAACCCTTAACGAGGCCGGATTTCGGTTCTCGAGCAATTCGGAAGAAGGTTGGAAATTGTTCCCCTACATATGGCTCCGGCTCGGGAATCGGGCCGGTTGGGACCTTGATCTTCTGGCCCTTTCCGAACACTTGCGCGAGGGTAGGGTCTGCGCGGACCAATGCCTGTATGACGGCCGATGCGTCTTTCTCTGATTGAGCCGTAAGCCTCGCCTGGCGCCTACGGGCGTTTAGTTCCCGCAACCCTGGATGGTCGCGCAGGTAATCGACAACTGCGTCCTCAAGCGCTGTCCGTTCTTGGCCCTGCCGCATGCGGTCCCGCGAAGCTAGGAACAGGTCCTCTCGCACTCGTTGCGGCAATTCGGTGCAGTCCACGATAACGATCATGTCCTTCGCTATGTAGTCGTATCGCGTTCTGCGAGATATGAAATCGGTTCCTAGCTCACTATGCAGCTGCCCGTTAACGTTGAAAAACACTCCGCCAGCGTACCTGTCAGAACCGCTTTTCTTATCATCTTCCGGTTCTCTCAGAACCACTACCCTAATTTGAGCGCGCCCAACTCTTGCCACCTCCATGGGCCCGCCAGTATCCACTCCCGGCTCAATACGCCCCCGGTCATCGGCTAGCACGGCATGCAAGCCGGACATCGTGGTGTCGAAAAAGTGTGCCCGGTACCCAGGGCGCCGCTCGTGTATCCGGACGGGCAGCGCCGGGGCTTGCAGATAACGCTCTAGTGCGTATCTAAGGTCTAGCGTGGCAAGAGTCTTAAGGCGACCCGGAAACTTGTAATTCCAAACCTTGATGCACGTGCCTGCTGTCAGTACGCCTTGGTAGTTATCCGGGTAGCGGCCAGGCATAACCTGGATTGAGTCAGCTGGGAATGAAGGCACACGGCCGGCCGGTGCGAGATAGACATACATCGTTAACGGTTGACTCGGTGATGGCTCGAGTCTGCGCACGATGGTGAATCCCCATTCACTTCCCCGGCTTGATTGTTTACTGGGCGCGTGGCTTTGACGTCTAGATATAACTAACTGGAACCCGTTGGCCCCGCAGAATTGCAGGACCCCTGTCCCGCCCATGTTGAATTTGCCTTGAACAAACCGAATCGCTGCCTTGTTCTCCTTCAGGAGCGAAAGCAGCGTATCTGGAAAGTCGTCCGGACTCTGGCCTTCCCCGTCATCAATGATTAGGTAGGCCGGCTGATCTTTCGTGCCGCTTGCTACTAGACGTATGCGCTCAGCAAGTCGGGTTCGCGTGCTTGCATCTACGTTCTCGATTCGACCATTAGGGATACCTAGAAACCGCTCCACGGCGGATTGCATGCTTGCAGGAGCTGCGGTGCTCCGGGGATCCACTCCAGCCCGATACGCCTCGCCAATCAGTACGGCATCTATAGAGTTAACGAGTTTTTCAATTAATGCTGCAACGGGCGAGCTCTGCTGATTGCTCACAACACTACGGTTATTGGATATTCCGCCGTAGGGCTGCCAAACGCTCCTGTCATCCCATACACCCGCAGCTTGCAGGACTGCCTGCACGTCGTCCTCCGTCTCACACCGGAGAAGTGAGGAACAGAACGCCTGTCCTAGTTCGGCCATCTTGCACCTTATGCGGAACTCTAGCCGCCCCGCGCTTTCCGAGCCCGCCTGTGAACGATCAAGAATTCGGTGCTAGACGATGATTGCACCCCTAAGTTTGCATACCATTTTCTGTTCGGCACCTGACGCGTAAGCGGTGCAGCGCCGCCGGCCAGGACGTCACACCTCTGCAAGCCAGCAGACTCTAAGGCCCCGAGATAAAGCGGCAACTGAATCTCGGGATCACGAAACGCGACGAGTTGAACCACCATGGTTTTGTCATTCGCGACCTGGACAATTGCCTCGAAACAGCATTTCAGGGTTTCGAGGTACTTAGCCGGGCTAGCCGCCTTACGATCAGCAAAGGTGTAAAACTTGCCCGTGTGGCCGTCCGCCTGGTTTGCCAGCCAATACGGTGCCGCCGTTTCCTTGCGACCTAGAATCTGCCATCGGTGATAAAGGACATGCACGCCTAGATACGGCGGCGAGGTCAAGATTAGCTTTGGCTGCCCGAACGACTTAACGCGCGGGTGGCTGGCCAAGGCCCTTGCATCCGCGCATATCAATCGCTTCGTCTTAGGCGATATTTTTCGAGAACCGGCATGAAGTTGAAGGCGTGCCGCGAACTCCTGCAATCCATGGAGCATTTCACCGACGCGTAGTTGGTGGTGGTCTAGAACTTCACGAGCGCCCGGCACGCTCGACTTGCAGTCCAATGCCCATTGAGCGGCGCTCAGCAAGGTGCAACGAGCAAAGGCTTGCTGGCGCGGCGGTAATCCGTGCAAAGTGGCCAACGCCTGCCCAAAGAGCCGTCGAAGCCACCAAGGAAGGGCCCTTTGGCAGTGTTCCCACGTCGCATCGCCATTAACGGGTTTATAAAGATCAATGCGCTGTTCAAGGCTTGCGGCCCAGGCAATTATGGCCGCCTCATCAGCAGTGCTTAAAAGCGTCGTCTTAACTGCCGATACAAAACATGCAAGTCGATTTATATCAGTGCCGATAAAGCGTCGACCCTCCCCTAGGGCCTCAACCGCCGAGGTGCCGCCGCCCATGAACGGGTCGAGCACAACGTCGCCAGATTGGGAGAACGCGCGGACTGCATGTCGAGCAAATTCGGGGGAGAAGCGCGCTGGGTAGCGATAGAAGGTGTGCGTGCTGCCGCGGACTGGCGCTTTGGACGTGAGGGAAGCTAGGAAGCTCGGGAGGTAAGAAACATCCCATCCGGTGGCACGAGCAGTCGCGCGTCCAGCGTTTTCATTCGCATGGGAATTTGCCTTATCGTCCAACTACGATCCCCCTTTTGCAAGCAGGATACGCGCATCCGGTATGGCGCGACAAATCGCTAGTCATCTAGCGTCGCGCCGAACGTCTTCTTGCTTCCATTCGTAGCGCTATGCTGCGCATTTGAAGCCTAAATTGGAGGGATCTGCGGGCTATCTTTCTAGCTGCAATTGGACTTGCGCCATGCCTGGCATTCGCCGACTTCACCGGCCGCGTGGTCAAGGTCGCTGACGGCGATACGCTCACAGTCCTAGTCAACAAAACGCAGATTCGGGTGCGCCTCGACGCTATCGACGCGCCCGAACGCGGCTAAGCATTTGGCAAGCGCTCGCGTCGATGTGAGCTATCTCAAAATCTGATAGGAAGGCGAGGCGTGCACGCCTCTCTACCGGCGTATAGTCCTATCAAGCGTAAACAGCAAGACCTTCGCCCAAACCACACGCAGGGGGATTGATGAAACGCTTCATGCTCGCGCTGGTGTTGCTCGCTCTTAGTGCTGGAACATTTGCAGATCAGACGGTGCGCGGGTACACGAGGCGCGACGGGACATATGTTGCGCCTCACCAGCGCAGCGACCCCAATCAGTATCGGTACGACAACTACAGCTCGCAAGGCAACGTCAACCCGTACACGGGTAGGCAGGGGACGCAGCCCAACGAGTTCAGCAGTCCGCCGGTGTACAACCGCTCGAACCCCAATAGTGGGTTTGCGACGCCGCGCTCGGACGACTCGCCATGGGATCAGCCGCGTAGGCCTTCTCGGTATTGATCGAGGAGGTAGGGTTCGTGCGCTATGCCTCCTTGGCGCTGCTGTCTGGCGCATTGCTCTGCCTGTTCCCAAGCCCTAGCCCCGCCCACGGCGGAGGTTTGGATGCCTACGGGTGCCACCACAATCGCAAGGCCGGCGGCTATCACTGCCACCGGGGCCCGCTCGCGGGGCAGGCCTTCTCATCAAAGGACGAGATGCTGAAGGCGCTTCCCAAGAGAGAATCTGGCTCCGGTAAGGCGCCGCGCAAATAGCTCCGCAGATGAGGTTCTCCAGGGCACTTGCGCTGGTGTTGCTCGCGGTACTCTTTCAGACCGCATGGGCTGACCAAGTAGTTCCAAGCGACCGCGTTGAGTCGCGCCTTCGCGTCCGACTGGACGCTAACTCAACTTCCACCGTTGTTGGATACCTGTACCCGGGGCAAGCGGCAAGACTCGATCAAAGCGTTTCGTATTGGTACCAAGTAACACTCAGCGATGGCACGTCCGGCTATGTCAGCAAGTCATGGGTGCAGGTCGTACCGGACCCAGTTAGCGGTGCACAGTACCTTCGGCTCGGTGGATGGAACGTTAAGAAGCTCGGCCACGGTAGCAGCACAAACTTCGCTCTGGTTGCCCAAGTCATCGAATCACATTTCGATATTGTCGCCATAGTTGAAGTGATGCAGAAAGGTGGAGCGCACCCAGGATATGACAGTCTATTGGCTCAACTCGGCGCCCGATGGCGCGGAATGGTGACCACAAGCCCGCGCCCCAATACCAGCGCGGGGGATGCAGAGTTTTATGCCATCGTCTATCGCGACCAGTCTGTCCAACCGTGCACTGGTTGGACAGGGCTGCGCTACTTGGACGACAACGATGGCAGCAGCACTGGCACAGGGCCAGACGTATTCTCACGGGAGCCGGCATTTGGCTGCTTTGCTGCCCGCCTTGCCAGCGGCTCAACCGGCTTTGACTTCATGCTGGCCGCCTACCATGCTCGATGGGCAGGGGGTAATACGCAAGAGATCGGAGAGGAAGTTCGCCACGTGACTCGCGCTTTTCAAGCGATGGCGCAGGCGAGACCTGGCGAGAACGACCGAATCATCGTCGGTGATTTCAACCTGGTCACTTCTAGGCTGGAGCAGGTCCTCGGGCTGCAGATCCCGGTTCTCGGCACAGCTTCCACGCTGAATAGCAGCGGAAACCTATCCAGCAACCTCTATGACCACATCTTGATTCACGACACTACGGCAACACGGGAGCTTGTGGATATACCTGAGATACTGGATGTGCGCGACGTGGCAGCAGACCCACGCACGTTCTACCGCACCGTGAGCGATCACCTACCGATTCGTGCCCGCTTTCGATCTGATGTGGACGACGACTAGAGAATAACGATCGAGCAATTCCCGCGGTCGTTACGGCGTTGAATCCTTATCGCCACCCGCACCAATGCTTCGTCTGACGACTATCCGCTTATCACGAATAGTCAAAGCACGGCTTGAGATACGAAACTGAATCTCTACAACTCCCGCTGACCATCCTTGTGGAGGGAATAGGAGCAACCAAACGTTTGCCGAGTCGCTGTATGTGCCGTCAAATGGTCCCCCTCTTATTGAGGACCCTGCTGGCGGAATCTCTATGCCAAGCATGAGTTCTCCCGAAGTGGCATCGCGCCGAGAGACGCCTGCAGACTGCATTCTCGCGAGGCTCGCTCCCTTCGGCCTAGTAACGCGCACAGATTCGGCGACTAGAGTTTCAGCAATTCGATTTCGGATTACGGCCTGCAGGCTTAGCGCATCACTCTTTCCTGCGGGCTTAAGGATAGCTTCGACTACGGGTAGTTCCTTTGTCGAGTCACGTCTGAGGGCGAGATACGCAACTAGTCCAGCTACACCAGTCGCGACTGCAGTGATAGCAGTTGCCCCCGCCGTTATCCAGTCCGTCAACTGAGGTGGATTGGTCATGGCGTTCGCGGCCTGGCGCGGGCAGGAGAAACTGGCATTACTATGCCCTACTGCGTGTGACACTCTCTTGAGCAGAAATAGCAACCGTTGACCTGCGAGAAATACTCTCTCGCTTTCTGAACGGCGCTTTGGCAAGTGCTATGTTCGCCGAGGTAGGTTCGGTTGTTGGCATCCGGCATGTACGTGCAGCCGGTCTTATGGACCTCGTGGTCACCATTCGGTTGTGCATTCCGATTCACGTAGTAAGCAGCCATGTAGTGTCTCCCCGGAAAGTGCAGTCATAGTCTCCGCATCGATCGCTATCGTGCTTGCAACTCGTAGATTGTGCACGAGTGGTAGGAACGTGTGCTCAATTCGAGGAAATGCGTGCGCCGACAGAAAATTGGGGTTTTGGCCATTACAAGAACAGATATCTGGTGGCCAGATGGTTTGGACTGAGATATGGCAGCAAATCCGAAGACAGCATTCTGGATGGAGCCGAGCCGTAGGCGCCAAGACCTCCGCCCGTCCGCAGGCTGTCTTGCTGCGGTGGCTCTCTATCCGGGCGGCACTACCACATCTCCTCAATGGCGAAACAGATGTCGTTGCGGGCTTGGCCGCCGAGATGCCGAATGGTGCAGCTCACCGTGCGCCCGAGGAGCACGACTGGACAAAACGCAGCCCGGCAGACGTAGACAAGCAATCGCTCTCGCACATCGCGCGGCGCGGTCGCCGTAAGCAGGGCAACCCGTGGGGTGCCGGCCCAGGGGTTGTCTGAAGGTATCTCAGTGAGCGTCTCGTACTCGCCGAAGACTTGGTAAAGGCCACTGACGGCCCGTTTGCTCCCCAGCGGGATAGTCCTGTAATCGAGAAAGAAGTCGGTGAACGTAGTGTGCTTGTAGCCCCTCGCCTCGTCGGCCGCGATGCGCGCCTCGGCCTTCTTGAGGGGAGCTGCATTCTGTTTCTCAAGCTCCGCCTGTTGCGCCTTCCTAGCATCCTCCTGTTCAGCCTGCCGTTTTCGGCGCGCATCGTTTTCCTGCGCCTTCTGAGCATTCAACTCATCCAGTTCTCGATACGTTACCGTTCGGTATTGCCCCGGAGCCACTTCGGCGACCACCGTTTGGTTCATGGTGCGTTCGTATTGCCACTTCTCAACGCTTGCACAGCCCGGCAGGGCAAGTAGCGCGATGGCGACAAGTTTTTTCAACGTGTACCTCCAGCTTGTTTAAGCCCCACAGGCTGCGGTATATGTACCGTGGCCATTTGTGCACTCTAGCTGAACTATGCGGGGGTGCCTAACCTGTCACGTAAGCGGCAAAGCCCGGCCCTTGTTGCGCTAGGACGCGCAATCAGGGAGGTGCGCACCGCTAAGGGGATATCGCAGGAGAAGCTGGCGTTACTAGCGGAAGTAGATCGGTCCTACGTCGGCCGCATTGAACGCGGTGACAACAATGTCGCTGTGCTTACGTTGACGCGCCTAGCAGATGCATTAGGCATGACTGTCGCACGGTTGATGCAGCGAGCGGGACTTTGAAACGCGCTAGTTCGGGGACTATGCGTATATGTGGTCGAAGCCTTTTTGTGTCAGGTGGTACTGCCTCTGCCTTTCCTCAACAAGTCCATCAACAACGAGCGCATTCATTGAATCCTCAACTGCCGCCATTTCTTTGGGGTTGTAGTGGTTCATGACACTGAATTGGAAAGCCTTGGCATTGAATACGTGACCCACCTGCGCTTTCGATTGGGCGAAGAAATCCAAGATGTCTTTCTTCACTTTGTCCATGGCTGCCATCGCTGATTCTCCGTCGTGTGGTCGGACTTCTATTCGCTGTCATACCTGCTGAGGGTACTCTACCCGTTAAGGGCCAAAGGGGACCATCGTGCGGATTACGTTTCTAGCTCTTATCGCCCTCACGCCATGCCTCGCGCTGGCAGACTTCACCGGCCGCGTCGTTAGGCTAAGCGACGGCGATACCTCACCGTGTTAGTTGAAAAAACGAAAATCCGCGTGCGTCTGGACAGCATCGACGCGCCGGGACTCAAGCAGGCATTCGGATAGCGCTCAAGGCGATCCCTTGCTGGCATCTGCGCCGGGGCATGGCTTGGGTGTTCACTCGGTACGTGCCGATGGGCTCGCCGTTCTACGAGCTCGAGGCTTACGCGAGGCTACGGCGCTCGGGCTGTGCGCCGATCCACGGCCGGTTCCGCCATGGGAGTGACGTGCCGCTAAGCGGCAGTAGCGCGACCGTCCTTTGTCATTTTCCGCAATTACGGTATCGTAGTGGACCCCGCCCAGTTACCCGGGCGGGGTGCAGCTACGCGACTAACCGTCGCAGATGACTGCTAGCCAACTTGACCTCCTTCTCCTCACCCGAAAGGGTAGGAGTGCCGGATCAACACTCCGGCTGTGACCCTGCGAGGGGCGGACTGGTTGGCGACCGAAGCCGCAAATAGAGCCCCGCCGCAAACGGGGCTCTTCCTTTTTCAGGCTTACCTATCCACCGTGAAAGTCCCCGGTGCGGTACGCCTGACTCCAAACCTCTTCATCGATCGAACGAGTTGTGATTCGACCGCAGAGCGCCTGGTCGGGTCAGTGCGCTGCTCGTTGACAAGCCGTACCAGCTCGTCTACGTGAATAGGCTTCTGCTGCGCCCTTAGTATTTCTAAAGCCAACGTCCGAACGCTTTTCTGCTCCCTATGACGCAAGTTAAGCCGATGCTGCGCACGCGGAGGAATGAGCGTCTTTGGCTGCGCGCTGCGGCCGCCGCCGTGGGTGTAGCGTTCGACCACCCCTTTCAGCTCGCTCGCTAGCCGCTTACATCTTTCAGCTTCAGCCTCTAGCTCCGCGATCGCGTCTTGCAGTTTTGAGATGTCCATGGCGCGCCTTCTGACGAATGCGGCGATTTTGACAGAGATTTTTCCTTGCGTCTACTCTGTCACTTCTGTCAACAGCCATTGACAGATTGCCACCACCAAATTGGGCAGACATGGACAGACTTACATGACAGCTAGGCATGCCCGTCCGGCCCTCCCTCTAGCCCTGGTCGGCCACAATGACCCGGAGCCGCGCACACCGTAGCGCTGAGCGATAAAGCCTAGAGTAGCGCCCGTTGCCAACTTGCCGCTGATGTTGCGCGGAAGCGCCCCTGTGCGCCGCCACGGCTGCGGCTGGGCGCTTTACGTGCCTCTTGGCCTGCCCAGGTGCCCTTCAGGTGCACTGCCCCGGCCTGCCCGGCCCCGGTAGGCCCCGCTGCAGCCCCTCGGAGAACAAGCCACCGCTTGCGGCAAGCACGGCCCTCTTGTGTTTCGCTATGAGCAAATGCTTGAATAATGAGGTACTTAGGGGACTTTTGCCCTGAGTAGGGCGGCCGGAGGGTGAAGGGCCATGTTGCCCCGTCTGTATGGTTATTTGGGTGGCGGGGCAAGTTGCCACCTCCGAGCCGGCACTGAACAACCGGGTAAGGAGATCCACATGGCAACAGCACTTCGCACACCAGCCCCCCTCGCGGCGGGCGCAGCACCAACACCTGGGCGCGTTTGGGCCTATCTGCGGGTCAGTACTGACGCGCAGGAGCTGGCCTCGCAGAAGGTGGGCATTGTCGATTACACGCGGGCGCGCAGCCTGCGCGTGGACGAGTGGTTTCAAGAAAAAGTGAGCGGCGCCGTAGATGCGTCAAAGCGGGACCTCGGCACAAAGCTACTTCCGAAGCTGAAGGCCGGCGATGCGCTAGTCACCTCGGAGTTGAGCCGGCTAGGCCGATCAACGGTCGATGTGCTCGGCACGCTCAAGCAGTTGAGCGAGCGGCGCGTAAAGGTACACGTGGTCAAGGGTGCCATGGTGCTAGACGACAGCATCAACTCAAAAATCCTGAGCACGGTACTCGGCCTTGCGGCAGAGATTGAGCACGATCTGATCCGCCAACGCAGCATTGAGGGGCAGGCGCGAGCCAAGGCCGCAGGCAAGCACATCGGCCGCCCGCGCATCGAAAACGAAGCTGACCGCCGCTCCAAGCTCGACAAACACGCCGACGACATCAAGCGGCTAGCGGCAAGAGGCGTGACGAAGCTAAACCTAGCGCGGGTATTTCAATGCGACTGGGCCACCATGAACGAGTGGCTGCGGCGACACGATGTGCGGATCGCGAAGGAGACAAGATGAACAAAGAACAGCGATTCGCGATCTTCGCCCGTGTCAGTACCCGCGACCAACTCACTGGCCACAGCCTCGAGGTGCAAGAGAATCTGGCGCGGGAATACGTGCAGCGCGCGGGCGGCAAGGTAGTGAAGGTCTACAGCGACCAAGAATCTGCCACGCGGAAGCAGGAGGACCGCGCGGAGTTGCAACGCATGCTTTCCGATGCAGAGCGAGGGGCTTTCGACGCATTGGTCATCCAGGAGACTACACGCCTCAGCCGACACCTCGGCGTCATGATCGACGTAACGGAAAAGCTCACCAAGGCCGGCATTGCGCTGCACGATTTCAGCGGGCCGGTACTGCTTGAAACTTCCGAGGGCGAATTCTTCGCACGAATGAAAGCCCTGATCGGCGGCTACACTGCACGGCAAAGCGTCGAGAAGTCACTTCGGTCGCGAGAGCACGTCTTGAAGTCAGGGGGTATGGCAGCCGGCCGCCCGCCCTTCGGCCGCGAGTGGAACAAGGCACTAAGGAAGCTTGAAGTAATCCCGGAACGGCAGGCGCAATTGCGGCGTGCCTACGATCTGATCGTAAATCGGAGTCGTAGCCTTAACCGCACGGCCGCAGAACTGGGAATGGCCGACAGCTCTCTACGGAAAGCGATCCGACAGGCAGCGGCGACTGAGGTAGGTCAGCATTTCAACGGACATGAGTACCGTTTCCCTTGCCCGCCGCTGTTGACAGCGAACCAGCAACGCCACATCGAGACGCGCCTCGCCGCCAACAAGGTAACGCGCCCGCATACGAAGGGCGAATACCTGCTCCAAGGGTTGGTTAGGTGCGCCGCGTGCGCCGCCACGATGACTGGTCAGACAAGCACCAAGGACGGCAAGCACTACATGTATTACCGACACCCGACGCAGAGCTACGATCAGAGCCGCGGTTGCGTTTGGCACGTCCCCGTAGACCTGCTAGACGACGATGTGCTTACCGTCAGCGCAAACGTTGTCGGCGACGGAAAGTCATTGCGCCGGGCTTTGGAAACCGCGTTGGCAGAGCAATATTCGAAAGCCGGCGATACCGGCAACCGGCTCAAGCAAGTGGAAGTTGATATGCAGAGGGCGAGTGTGCGGCTCCAGCGGACCCTCGATACATTGGTGGCTTTCACTGAAGGGTCGGAGTCGCGGGGACGCCTCACCGCGCGAGCACGCGAGGAAGAACAGCGCTTGATAGAGCTACGCTCCGAGCGGGACGAGCTAGCGAGGCAAATAGCGCTGATGCAAGTGCCGATAGAGGCCACGGACGCAATTGCTTCCAAGCTCCGCAGCCTGTACTGGGGTAGCGGCTTAGGGCCTGAGCGGATGCTGAACTTCGACCAGCGCCGGGAGTTTGTCCGGACCATTGTGGGCCGCACTACGCGCGACAGTGCTTTGGGTGTTTATGTCCGCATGCAGCGACCCAAGGGCGGATCGAAAAAAGCTGTCAGGTGGGCCTACAAGCTCGACGGCTGCCTGGCCCTTGCCGAGAACCGGCTGCGCCGCGACGGTGACTCTGCCCCCGATATAAGGGAAATGCGCGCCCATTCACCGCAACAGGCCGAGGCGCTAGCTGCCCTCGCCGGTGTGACGGTCGGTATCAAACTCCCCCGCCGTCCTTATCCCGGGCAGTTGCGCACCATATGCTCATCAGGTGCGTGACGCCGGTGCGGCCGAACAGGCGCCACTCCTCG
>Ga0184615_10000799_pt1 | contig 17031 bp, 12 predicted proteins | sample PLM4_65_coex_FD_133134 | JGI IMG/M metagenome (GOLD analysis project Ga0184615, IMG submission 133134) | Groundwater sediment microbial communities from an aquifer in East River, Colorado, USA - PLM4_65_coex | ecosystem: Environmental > Terrestrial > Soil > Riparian zone | place: USA: East... | reverse complement strand
CTCGGGCTGGGCCACGAGGTGGTCTCCACCTGCTTCTCGGGAACCGCGTCGCCCATCGGCGGGATCGGATTCGAGGAGATCGCCGAGGACGTGCTCGCGCGGCATCGCGCGGCGTACGCACCGGCCGAGGAGGCCGCGGCGTCGCTGCCGGACCACGGCCGCGTTCGCTTCCGGAAGGACGGCGAGGACCATGGCTGGGCCCCGCCCATCGTGGTGGCGCTCCAGCACGCGGTGAAGAGCGAGGGGGGCGACGCCTATGACGGCTTCCTGGCGAAGAACTCCGCCCGGCGGCCCGCGGGGCCGCGCGATCTCGTCGCGGTGCGCCAGGGCGCCGCGGTGCCGCTCGACGAGGTGGAGCCGGCAGAGGTGATCCGGCGGCGCTTCGTGTCCTCGGCGATGTCGCTCGGGGCGCTGTCGCCGGAGGCGCACACCACGCTCTCCATCGCGATGAACCGGATGGGCGCCCGCTCGAACTCGGGCGAGGGCGGCGAGGACCCGCACAACTACCTGCCCGCCGGCAACGGCGACCGGGCGGACAACCGGGTCAAGCAGGTAGCCTCGGCGCGGTTCGGCGTGACCACCGAGTATCTGGTCCGAGCGGAAGAGCTGGAGATCAAGATCGTCCAGGGTGCCAAGCCCGGTGAGGGCGGCCAGCTGCCGGCCCACAAGGTCACCGAGCTGATCGCGCGGCTGCGTCACGCGGTGCCGGGGATCCAGCTGATCTCTCCGCCGCCGCACCACGACATCTACTCGATCGAGGACCTGGCGCAGCTGATCCACGATCTCAAGACGGTGAACCCGCGCGCGCGCGTCGGCGTGAAGCTCGTCTCCGAGGTCGGGGTGGGAACCGTGGCGGCGGGGGTGGCCAAGGCGTACGCCGACTACGTGCTCATCGCCGGACACAACGGCGGGACCGGTGCGTCGCCGCTCTCCTCGATCAAGCACGCTGGCTCGCCCTGGGAGCTCGGCCTCGCGGAGGCGCAGGCCATCCTGCTCCGGAACGGGCTCCGCCACCGGATCGAGGTCCGCACCGACGGCGGGTTCAAGACCGGCCGCGACGTGGTCATCGCGGCGCTGCTCGGCGCCGAGAGCTACGGATTCGGCACCGCGGCGCTGGTGGCGATGGGATGCGCCATGGCGCGGCAGTGCCACATCAACACCTGCCCCACTGGCATCGCCACCCAGCGCGAGGATCTGCGCGCCAAGTTCAAGGGGACGCCGGAGCAGGTGATCGGCTACTTCACGATGGTCGCGGAGGAAGTGCGCCGGATCCTGGCGGGCATGGGCTTCCGCACAATGGACGAGATCATCGGGCGGCAGGACCTGCTGGAGCGGGTGGAGCGGCCGGATGTGCCCCGTGCGCAGATGCTCGATCTCTCGGTGCTGTTGGCCCCGACGGACGAAGAGGGACACCCTCGTGTTCCCGCGGGCCCGCTCCACCGCACCGTCGAGCGGAACGACCGGCCGGGATTGGTCTCGCTCGACGCGGAGATCCTCGAGGAGCTGCGCCCCTACATCGAGAGCGGGCTGCCGTTCTCCGGGAACTACCTGATCTACAACCACCATCTCGCGGTCGGAGCGAGGGTCGCGGGCACCATCGTGGAGCAGACCGGCGACGCCGGGCTCGCCCCGGGCTCCGTGCGGCTCCGATTCACCGGATCCGCGGGGCAGAGCTTCGGCGCGTTCACTTGCCGAGGAATGCACCTCGAGCTGGAGGGCGAGGCGAACGACTACGTCGGCAAGGGGCTGAGCGGCGGCGAGATCACCATTCGTCCGTTCCGGCGCGCGGCGTACGCCGACGTCTCCCACCAGCACCTCGTCATCGGGAACACGGTGCTCTACGGCGCCACCAGCGGAAAGCTCTTCGCCGCGGGCCAGGCCGGCGACCGGTTCGCCGTGCGGAACTCGGGCGCGGTCGCGGTGATCGAGGGGGCGGGCAACCACTGCTGCGAGTACATGACGTCCGGCATCGTGGCGGTGCTCGGCCGCGCCGGGAGGAATTTCGGCGCGGGCATGTCGAACGGCGTGGCGTACGTGCTCGACGAGGCCGGCACCTTCGGGAGCCGGATCAACCGGGACATGGTCGAGCTGACCGACCTGGACGAGCGCGACGTCGAGCTGCTGCAGCGGCTGGTGCGGGAGCACGAAGAGCGCACCGCCAGTCCGCGGGCGCGCACGATCCTGGTGCAGTGGGAGAGCTTCCTGCCGCTGTTCCGGAAGGTGGCGCCGAAGGGGGCCGAGGCGTACGTCTCGGCAACGCGGGAGGCGTACCTGGCGAGCGAGCGGGCGGAGATCGAGCCGGCGCTGGCGCGGCGGAGCGCGTAAAGGGTCGAGTTCGGCAGGAGTCTCTGGGTGTGTTCCTACCCGTGTTTGTCACGTGCTTTGTCACCCTGAGCGAAGCGAAGGGGGCCATCCTCGTGAATGGTCCCCTTCGCTTTGCTCAGGGTGACACCGGTGACACGTGACAAGACCTGGGGAGCACCCCCTCCTCACCCCTGACAGACCCGGAGCACCTCGTCGGGCGAAGTTATCCCCCCGAGTACCTGGCGGAACCCGCCCTGAAGCAGGCTCCGCATTCCACTGCCCATGCCGACCTCCCGGATCTCATTCGCGGTCCGATGCACCCACACCCGCACCCACACCCACAACTCCATTACCACTCCCCCCTCGACGGCGGGGACTCTTGACGCCGGCCGGCAATTCCCTAACTTGCTGAACAGCAAGCAAGCCTCAACCGAGGTACCATGGCTTCCGTCCCCGACCGCGAACGCAACCCCAGCCGCACCCGCGCCGCCATCCTCGACGCGGCAGAGAAGTTATTTGCCGCCAAGGGGTTCGACGCCACCAGCCTGAACGAAGTCGGCACCGCCGCCGGGGTCTCCCGGGGCACCCCGGGCTACTTCTTCGGCTCCAAGGCCGACCTCTACCAGGCGGTGCTCGACCGCTCGTTCACCGAAGTCCGGGAGGCGGTCCGGGCGGGCCGGGCACGGGCCCTGGCCAGCAACCAGACCCCCGACGCGATCCTCGCCGGCGCCGTCTCCGACTACTTCGACTTCCTCGCCGCCCGTCCCAACTTCATCCGGCTGATCGAGCGCGAGGCGCTCAACGGCGGCCCCGAGCTCGACGAGGTGAGCCACCTCTCCGCGGGCCAGGAGGCGCTGGCGGCGATCAGCGCCGAGCTGGGGCTCGACGACTCACCGTCGGGTGAGGCGGCGCAGCTCCTGCTCAGCATCATCGCGCTCTGCTGGTTCCATCTGATCCACGCCCGGACCGTCGCGCCCGCCGTGGGCGTGACGCTGGAGAACGCCGACGACCTCGAGCGGCGCCGGCGCCACATCGTCGGCCTCGTCCTCAACGGGCTCGCCGGACTCGAGCGTCCGCTGACTTCCACCCTCAACCAATCCACCAGCCATGACTGACGTCCTCGTCCCAACCACCGAGACGCCCCGCACCCAGCTCGCCTCCGAGCAGGAGGCTCGCGAGGTCGCCGAAGCCGCGCGCGAGAAGGAGTGGCAAGCGCCGAGCTTCGTGCGGGAGATGTTCGAGGGGTCGTTCCGGCTGGACCTGGTGCATCCCTTCCCCACCCCGGACCCCGCGGACCTCGAGCGGGCGCGGCCGTTCATGGAGAGGCTCGAGCGGTTCATGCGGGAGCGGGTGGACAGCGACATGATCGACCGCGAGGGCAAGATCCCCAGCTACATCGTCCGAAGCCTCGGCGAGATCGGCGCGTTCGGCATCAAGATCCCGGCGGAGTACGGCGGCCTCGGCCTGAGCCAGTACAGCTACACCCGCGCGATCGGCCTGGTCACCAGTCAGGACGGCAACCTCACCGCGCTGCTGTCGGCCGCGCAGTCCATCGGCGTCCCGACGCCGCTCAAGCTCTTCGGCACGCCGGAGCAGAAGAAGAGGTATCTCCCCCGCCTCGCCAAGGGCGCGGTCTCCGCGTTCGCGCTCACCGAAAACCACGTCGGCTCCGATCCGGCCGGCCTCGCCACCACGGCGACGCTGTCGGAGGACGGGCTGCACTACGTGCTCAACGGCGAGAAGCTCTGGTGCACCAACGGCACCATCGCCGAGCTGATGGTGGTGATGGCTCGCACCGGGCCGAAGAAGATCACCGCGTTCATCGTCGAGACCAACTGGCCGGGCGTCGAGGTGGTCCAGCGGCTCCACTTCATGGGACTCAAGGCGATCGAGAACGGCATCATCCGGTTCACCAACGTGAAGGTGCCGGTGGACAATGTGCTCTGGGGCGAGGGCAAGGGTCTCAAGCTCGCGCTCATCACCCTCAACACCGGCCGGCTCACCTTGCCGGCGGCGGCGGTGGCCGGATCGAAGCGGGCGCTGGAGTTCGCGCGGCGCTGGGCCGCGGAGCGGGTGCAGTGGGGCGCGGCGATCGGGAAGCACGACGCCATCGCCCAGAAGCTCGGCCGGATGGCGTCGGAGATCTTCGCGATGGAGGCGGTGTCCGATCTGGCCTCGCTGCTCGCGGACCGGGGCAACGCCGACATCCGGCTCGAGGCCGCGATGGCCAAGATGTGGAACACCGAGATCGGCTGGCGGATCATTGACGACACGCTTCAGATCAAGGGCGGCCGCGGATACGAGACGGCGGACAGCCTGCGGAGCCGCGGCGAGCGGCCGGAGCCGATCGAGCGGATGATGCGGGACTTCCGGATCAACCTGATCTTCGAGGGCTCCAGCGAGATCATGCGGCTCTTCATCGCCCGCGAGGCGGTGGACACCCACCTGCGCCTCGCGGGAGACATCATCGATCCCAAGGCGCCGATGTCGAAGAAGATCAAGGCGCTGCTCCGCTCGGGTGCGTACTACGCCTACTGGTATCCCAAGCTCTTCCTTGGCTGGAGCCGGGCGCCCCGGTTCGGGGAGTTCGGCCGGCTCGCCGGTCACGTGCGGTTCGTGGACCGCTCCTGCCGGCGCCTGGCCCGCACCCTCTTCCACTGCATGATCCGCTTCGGGCCCAAGCTCGAGAAGCGGCAGGCAGTGCTCGGCCGGCTGGTCGAGATCGGCGCCGAGCTGCTGGCCATGACCGCGGCGTGCTCGCGGGCGCAGGGACTCAGCGGGGCAGCGGGGCAGCAGGGCAGCGGGGCAGTGGAGCTGGCCGACGTCTTCTGCCGGCACGCGCGGCGGCGGGTGGAGGACCGGTTCAGGGCCGTGTTCGACAACGACGACGTCGAGACCTACCGGGTCGCGCAGCAGGTGCTCCGCGGGGAGCACGGATGGCTGGAAACCGGGATGGTGAGAACCCCGGAAGAGGGATAGGATTCGACCCATGGCCATTGCCGAAGGCAGAACCATCCCGTTCGTGGGCCCCGAAGCGGTAGACGTCGGGGTGCTGGAGACGTTCGAGTACGCGGGTCCCGACCAGGAGATCGTGACGGAGACCCGAGAGTTCAGCCCGGTGTGTCCCTACAGCGGGCTCCCCGACTTCGCCACGCTCCGGATCACTTACGTGCCGTCGGACCGGTGCATCGAGCTCAAGAGCCTCAAGTACTACGTCACCAGCTACCGCAACGTGGGAATCTTCCAGGAGCACGCCACGGCGAAGATCGCCGAGGACCTCCAGCGGACGCTCCGGGCGAAGCGGTTGGTCGTGACGACGATCTACAACACGCGGGGTGGGTTCGATACGACGTGTACGGTGGAGCTGAAGGGTAAGTAGGCGGTGGATTGGCGGGTGTCATCCTGAGCGAAGCGAAGGAGCCATGAGCTGGTCGTGGCTCCTTCGCTTCGCTCAGGATGACGGGCGCACGGCCCTTCCTGCTCCAACTGCGCCACTCCCCCACGCGCCCCCGTCACTTCCCTCCCGCCACCGCCTCCGACGGCCGGTTCGGGATCCGCTCCGGCCCCAGCTTCGCCCCCCGCGGCAACAGCTGCGGCAGGTTCGCGAGCTCGTAGGCCGTCACCGCCATCACCGCGCTCGCCTGGGCCAGATCGTCCGCGACCGCCTTGTCGAAGGTGTCGCTCTCCGAGTGATGGGTGTGGAAGTACCCCCGCGGGTCCTGGTCGAAGTTGAACGACGGGATCCCGTAGAACGCGAAGGCCAGGTGGTCGGTGCCGGTCTTCATCGCGTCACGGACGTTCGCGGCGCCGAGGTGGGCCACCGGCGCCAAGAGCCCTCGCCAGGTGTCTTCCAGATCCGCCCTGCCCTGCAACGCCTGGCCCACGATCCGGCCGGTGCCGTTGTCGATCACGAGCACTGCCTGGACGCTGTCGGCCTGCGCCGCATGGGCGGCCGCGTAGGCCCGGGCGCCGATCAGCCCCTGCTCCTCGCCGCTGAACAGGATGAACCGGATGGTCCGCTTGGGCTTGAGCCCCGAGCGGGCCAGCACCCGCGCGGCCTCGAGCACGACCATGGACCCGGCCCCGTTGTCGGTGACCCCGGTGCCCAGGTCCCAGCTATCGAGGTGGGCGCCGAGGATCACCACCTGGCCCGGCAGCTCGCTGCCCTTGATCTCCGCCACGGTATTCCATTGCTGCACTCGCGACTTCCCCAGCTTGTTCTCGACCCGGCCCTCGAGCCGGGGCGCGACCCCATGCTGGATCAATCGCTCGAGCAGGGTGTAATCCTCATGGGAAACCACGATGTTGGGCAGCGGGGAGACCCGGTTGGGCGAGCCGCTCATCGTCATCAGGGCGTGCTCCTTGCCCCCGTCCACCAGGGTCCCGAGCGCACCGGCATCCTCGAGCATGTAGGGCAGGTCGATCTGGAACTGCCGCCGCTCGAGGGCCGCGGCCGCGGAGGTGTCGGCGGTGAGCGCCGCGCGGGCCGTCAGGATCGCGGCAACGCGCTCGGAGTCCTGCGGGGTCGGCGGCGGACCGTCGGGATTCCAGACCGGGTTGGAAGGCTTGGGCAGCACCCAGGCCCCACCCACGCGATCCCGGTAGAGCGCGAAGCTGTCGCGGGTTGACAGATCCGCGACCACGACCGGGCCCGGTCGCGTCTTGCCCTCGGTGCCGGCGGTCCAGGTCCAACTGTGACCGGTAAGCGCGCGGTCGAACGGCTCCAGGATGCGGAGCGACAGCGAGCCCCGCTCCCAGGCCACTCCGAAGTCGAACGGCTCCAGTGCCGCGGTGAGCCCATAGCCCCGGAAGCGCTCGGCGGTCCACTCGTTGGCGCGCCGCATGCCGGGCGAGCCGGACAGGCGCGGGCCGATGACGTCGCTCAGGTAGCGGAGATTCTCCATCACCTCGGAGCGCTCGACCGCCTCGGTAATGAGCGTCCCCGACCCCGACGTGTCCACGGCGGACTGCGCCTGGAGCGGAGCGGACACGGCCAAGGCGGCGAGGAAGATGGACGGCTTGAACATGCGGTGTTGCCCCGATTTGGGTGGTTGCTGGCGAATGCGGCCCGGCGCAAGTTATACTCGAATCCGCACCGCGACATTCCCTTCCGACGCGTTACCCGAAGGAGCAGGTAAGTGCCCCAGGACAGCCTGACGATCACCGACAATCGCACCGGACGTACCTACGAGGTCCCGGTCGCCGAGGGCACCGTGCGTGCCACCGACCTGCGCCAGATCAAGGTCGCGGACGACGATTTCGGCCTGATGACGTACGATCCGGCCTTCATGAACACAGCGGCGTGCCGGAGCGCGATCACCTACATCGACGGCGACCGGGGGATCCTGCGGTACCGTGGGTATCCGATCGAGCAGCTCGCCGAGCGGGCCAGCTTCCTCGAGGTGGCGTACCTCCTGATGGGAGGCGAGCTCCCCACCAGGCAGCAGCTCGACAGCTGGACCGAGACGGTCAAGTCCCACACCTACGTCCACACCAACATCACGAAGTTCCTGGAGGGGTTCCGCTACGACGCCCACCCGATGGGGATGCTGCTCGGGGTGGTGGGCGCGCTCTCGACCTTCTACCCCGATGCCAAGAACACCCACGACTCGGCCAACCGTCAGCTACAGCGGATCCGGCTGCTCGCCAAGGCGCCCACGATCGCGGCGTTCGCGTTCCGCCACTCGAGAGGGTTGCCGTTCGTCTTCCCGGACAACGATCTCGACTACATCGCCAACTTCGTCAACATGACCTTCAGCATCGGCGGCCGGCACAAGCCGAACAAGGTGTTGCAGCACGCGCTCGAGATCCTGCTCATCCTGCACGCCGACCACGAGCAGAACTGCTCGACCAGCGCCGTCCGCGCGGTGGGCTCGTCGCACGTGGACCCGTTCTCGGCGGTGTCGGCGGGGATCGCGGCGCTCTATGGCCCGCTGCACGGCGGGGCCAACGAAGCGGTGCTGACGATGCTGGACGAGATCGGGGACAAGAAGAACATCCCCACGTTCATCAAGGAGGTGAAGGGCGGCGGCGGGCGCCTGATGGGCTTCGGGCACCGGGTCTACAAGTCCTACGATCCCCGAGCCAAGCTCATCAAGAAAGTGGCCGACGACGTCTTCGCGCAGACCGGGCTCAATCCGAAGCTCGAGATCGCCCTGGAGCTGGAGCGGATCGCGCTGGAGGACGAGTACTTCATCAAGCGGAAGCTCTATCCCAACGTGGACTTCTACTCCGGGCTGATCTACCAGGCGATGGGTTATCCCACCGATTACTTCACCGTGCTCTTCGCCCTCGGACGGATGCCGGGCTGGCTGGCCCAGTGGGAGGAGATGCTGCTCGACAAGGACCAGAAGATCGCCCGGCCCCGCCAGATCTACACCGGCAAGGGCGAGCGGCCGTTCGTCCCCATCGAGAAGCGTTAGCGATGTCCGACCAACTCGATACGCTGCTCTCCGAGCAGCGCCGTTTCCCTCCGCCCGCCGGGTTCGCCTCCTCCGCCAACGGCAAGGAAGAGCTGTACCGGGCCGCGGAGCGGGACCGCGAGGGCTTCTGGGCCGAGCAGGCGCGCGCGCTCCAGTGGATCCGGCCGTGGGACCGGGTGCTCGAGTGGAACCCGCCGCACGCGAAGTGGTTTGTCGGCGGCAAGCTCAACGTCTCCGCCAACTGTCTCGACCGCCACCTCGACGGCCCTACCCGCAACAAGGCGGCGCTGATCTGGGAGGGCGAGCCCGGCGACCGCCGGGTGCTCACCTACTGGGATCTCGCCCGCGAGGTCCGGAAAGCGGCGAACGCGCTGAAGCGCCTCGGCGTCGAGAAAGGCGACCGGGTGGCGATCTACCTCCCGATGGTGCCCGAGGCGGTGATCGCGATGCTGGCCTGCGCCCGGATCGGCGCCGTGCACTCGGTGATCTTCGGCGGCTTCTCCGCCGAGTCGGTTCGCGACCGGGTGAACGATGCCCAGGCCAAGGTGCTGATCACCGCGGACGGCGGCTACCGCCGTGGCCAGGTGCTACCGCTCAAGCGCCTGGCCGACGAGGCCATGGCCGGGACGCCGTCCATCAGGCATTGCATGGTGGTCCGGCGCCGGCCGGGGGGCGAGGGCGATGAGGCGTTCGCGCAGATGACGGAAGGCCGCGACCACTGGTGGCACCGCCTGCTCGAGGGCGAGTCCGCCGAGTGCGAGCCTACGCCGATGGACGCCGAAGACCTGCTCTTCATCCTCTATACCTCAGGCACCACCGGTAAGCCGAAGGGCATCGTGCATACCACCGGCGGCTATCTCACCCAGGTTGCCGCGACCACCAAGTACGTCTTCGACCTGAAGCCCGAGGACGTCTTCTGGTGCACCGCCGACATCGGATGGGTGACCGGGCACTCGTACGTCGTCTACGGCCCGCTCGCCAACGGCGCCACCGTGTTCATCTACGAAGGCGCGCCGGACTGGCCGGAGCGGGACCGCTTCTGGTCGCTGGTCGAGCGCTATGGCGTGACGGTGCTCTACACCGCCCCGACCGCCATCCGCGCGTTCATGAAATGGGGGACCGAGCTCCCAGGCCGGCACGACCTCTCCAGCCTGCGCCTGCTGGGCTCAGTGGGCGAGCCGATCAACCCCGAGGCCTGGATCTGGTATCAAACCCACATCGGCGGCGGCCGCTGCCCGATCGTGGACACCTGGTGGCAGACCGAGACCGGCGGGATCATGATCACCCCCCTGCCAGGCGTCACGACCACGAAGCCCGGTTCGGCCACCACGCCGTTCCCCGGCATAAAGGCCGACCTGGTGGACGCCGCCGGCACCGTGGTCTCCCAAGGCGGCGGCTTCCTGACAATTCCAGAGCCGTGGCCCGGGATGCTGCGGACCATCTACGGCGACGACCAGCGCTACCGCGACACCTACTGGTCGCGGTTTCCCGGCCGCTACTTCGCCGGCGACGGCGCGAAGCTGGACGAGGACGGGTACTGGTGGATTCTGGGACGGGTGGACGACGTGCTGAACGTCGCGGGCCACCGGATCGGGACCATGGAGGTGGAGAGCGCGCTGGTGGAGCACCCCGCGGTGGCCGAGGCCGCCGTGGTCGGACGGGCGCACGATCTCAAGGGACAGGCGCTGGCCGCGTTCGTCACCCTGAAGGACGGACAGCACGCCTCCTCCGAGCTCAAGGACGATCTCAAGGCGCACGTGACCCAGAAGATCGGCGCGATCGCGCGGCCGGACGACATCTTCTTCTCGGCGGACCTCCCCAAGACCCGGAGCGGGAAGATCATGCGCCGGCTGTTGAAGGACATCGCGGAGGGGCGGGCGCTGGGGGATACCACGACGCTGGCGGATCCGAACGTCGTGAGCCGGCTCAAGGAGATGTACGAGGAGAAGGAGTAGGCAGCGGGGCAGCGGGGGGCCCGCCGCCCCGCTGCCTCGCTGCCCTCCCCGGGCCTAATCCCCCGGCACGTCCTCCTCCAAGTACGTATACCCCTCCAACCCCGCCACGAAATCCGCGATGAACGAGTTCGCCTCCTGTCGCGAGAGCCCCTTCGCATTGCCGACCTTGCGGCGGAAGGTGGCGAGCAGGTCGCTGGCGTGGAACTGCACGTAGTTCAGCACCTCGGTCACCGTGTCGCCGTGGACCAGATCGGTGATCTCGTAGCCCTGCTCGGTCAGCCGGACGTGCACGGCGTTGGTGTCGCCGAACAGGTTGTGGAGGTCGCCGAGGATCTCCTGGTAGGCGCCGGTCAGGAAGATGCCGAGGATGTAAGGCTCACCTTCGAACACCGGGTGCAGCTCGAGCGACGGCTTCCCCTTTCGCCCGCCGACGAACCGGTCGATCACTCCATCCGAATCGCAGGTGATGTCCTGCAGCGTGCCCCGCCGGGTCGGCGGCTCCAGGAGCCGGTGAATCGGCATGATGGGGAAGAGCTGGTCGATCGCCCAATGGTCGGGCAGCGACTGGAACACCGAGAAGTTGCAGAAGTAGCGATCCACCAGGGCGGAATCGATGTGCGCGACGATCTCGGGAAACGAGGTCTTGTCGTCACCGATCGCATGCTGGAGGGCGTGCAGGGTGGCCAGGTAGAGCTGCTCGGCGTCGGCCTTGTCGCGCAGGGAGAAGACGCCGCTCGCGAAGTACTCCTGGGTGCGCTCCTTGGCGAAGACCGCGTCGTGGAACACCTCCTCGATCCGCTCCGGGCTCAGCGCCTCGAGGTTCTCCGCCATCTCGAGCAGCAGCGGGTGCGGCTCCTCCCGTAGCTTCGCCGGGGCCGGCTCGACCAGTGACTCGACGTCGGTCACGCTGACCAGCAACAGCGCGTGGTGCGCCGTCAGCGCCCGCCCCGACTCGCTTATAATGTGGGGCATCGGCAGCTCCTCGGTCCGGCAGGCGGTGCCGATGGTGTAGACGACGTCGCTGGCATACTCCCGCATGGTGTAGTTCACGCTCGCGGGGCGGGTGGATCGGGAGCCGTCGTAGTCCACGCCGAGCCCGCCGCCCACGTCCACGTGGGTGATGTCGAAGCCCATCCCTCTCAGCTCGGAGTAGTACCGGCTGATCTCCTCGAGTCCGGCCTTCACGTGCCGGATGTCGGTGATCTGGCTGCCCAGATGGAAGTGCACCAGCCTCAGCACCTCCTTCCGTCCCCGCCGCTCCAGCTCGTTCAGGAGCCGCATCAGCTCCACCGCCGAGAGCCCGAACTTGGAGCGCTCGCCGCCGCTCTTGGCCCAGCGGCCCGAACCTTCGGTCGCCAGCTTGATGCGGACCCCGGCCGTCGGCTCGACTCCCATCTCCTCGGCGACCTTGAGCAGGACCTCCAGCTCGTTGAGCTGCTCCAGCACGACCATCACCGTATGGCCCAGCTTCTGGCCCATGAGGGCCAGCCGCATGTACTCCTCGTCCTTGTAGCCATTGCAGACGATGAGGTGCCTGGTGTCTTCGTTGAGGCCGAGGATTGCCTGCAGCTCGGGCTTGCTGCCGCACTCCAGGCCCACGCCGTAGGGGGCGCCGAACTCGACGATCTCCTGCACCACGTGCCGCTGCTGGTTAACCTTGACCGGATAGACGGTGGTGTAGCTCCCCTGGTAGCCGAATTCCTTGATCGCGTTGGAGAACTCCCCCGAGAGGGCCTCGATCCGGGATTTCAGGATGTCGGAGAAGCGGAGCAGCAGCGGGAGGCCGACCCCCTGGGCGTGCAGGTCGGTGGCGAGGTGATAGAGATCGAGCCCGCGCTTCTTGTTCGCGTCGGGGTGCACGGCGACGTGGCCGTCGGCGTTGACGCGGAAGTAGCCGAGCCCCCACCCGCTCATGTTGTAGAGCTTCTCCGCGTCCTTTACGGCCCAGGCGGGCGGTGCGACTGTAGTGGCGATGTCGAACTCCTGCTGAGGGCGAAGGGGCAATTGTAATGGCAAGCGACAGTGAGGGAAAGCGTCGTGGCGGGACCGCTACAGCAGCCACTCCCGCAGGGGGGTGCAGCCTCCGTCACGCCTGGGTAACCGCCTCGGTACGAGCTACTTCCGGGCGGAGCGAGTACCCCCGTCCCGGGCACGAAGCTCGCACCTCGGGAAGGTGCAGCCCGTGACAGCCGAGAGCAGCGGGCTGCACCACCGTTCGAAGATTGGGAGGAGAAATGGCCGCACCCGGTATGATCTCGACCCGTCGCTTCTCAGCGTCGACCCGTCTCCGCCTCCAGGTGCTGTTCGCCCGCGCCTGGGAGGCGCTCGCCGATACGTATCACGTGCAGGCCGCCGAATTCGTGCGCCGGCTCAGGGCCCAGCTGCCGCTGGACGAGGCGCTGGACCGGTTCTTCCGCGAGGTCGGAGTTCCCGCGGCGATGACCGAGACGGTCCGCGCCCGGGCGCTCATCGCCCTCGCGCCGATGGTCGAGGACGCCGCCGAGCCGGAGGAAAGCCGGATGCCGGGCTGGAGCCCGCTCCGCCCCGATCAGTTGATCGGCGCCATCCGGCGCCGGGCCCAGTACGTGGAGGAGACCAATCTCGAGTGCCGCCTGGCGGCCTCGATCGCCGACGAGGCGGTGGCCGCCACCCACGTCCGGATGGCGCTCGACATCGCCGAGCTGCTGGCCGACGACTGCACGCCGGACGAGGCGATCATGCACTATGTGCGCTCCTTCAGCCTGCCCGCCATCGACGCTCAGATCATTTTCCGGCGCGCGATGGCGTGCTGGGCCGAGCGGGATCCGCTGGGTCTCGACCGGGTGGAGCCGGTGACGCCGACGGTCGCGATCTGTGCCAGCGGGGCGCAGGTCAACTTCGGCGGCAGGATCCGGCTGGGGCTGCGCGCCGCTATCGGCTGATCCCGGGGCGCCCCCGTACCGCGTATCTTTGGGAGAGCCCGAGCGTAGGGCGGAGCGGAGGCGTCGCTGCATGAACTGGACGATTTCGATCGGGCAGGTCGCGGGGACCAAGATCAAGGTCCACCTCACTTTCTTCATCCTCGTCGCGTTCTGGGGCATGGCGGGGTATCAGCAGGGCGGGCTGCCGGGAGCCGTGGCCGCCTGCCTCATGCTGTTCGCGCTCTTCGCCTGCGTGCTCCTCCACGAGTTCGGCCACATCCTCATGGCCGGGCGGTTCGGCGTCCGCACGCCGGACGTCATCCTCCTCCCCATCGGCGGCGTCGCCCGCCTCGAGCGTATTCCCGACCAGCCGAAACAGGAGCTGCTCATCGCGCTCGCCGGGCCCGCGGTCACCCTCGTGATCGTGCTCGTCCTCTACGCCCTCCTCGCGCTCGGGGGCGCTGCGCCGCGCTTCGGTGAGCTCGATCCCGATGGTCCCTTTCTCGAGACCTTGATGCGGGTGAACTTCTACCTGCTGGTCTTCAACCTCTTCCCCGCGTTTCCCATGGACGGCGGGCGGGTGCTGCGGGCGCTCCTCGCCAGCCGGATCGGGATGGTCTCCGGCACCAGGATAGCGGCGCGGTTCGGGCAGGCCAGCGCGGTCGTCGCCGGGCTGTACGCGCTCAGCGCGGGGCAGCCGCTGCTCGCGCTGGTCTCGCTCTTCGTCTTCCTCGGCGCGGGCGCCGAGGCGGCGGCGGTCGAGACCCGCGCCGCGGGGGAAGGACTCAACGTGGGTCAGATGATGGTGACTCACTTCCGGACGATCCCGGTTCACGCGACGCTGTCGGATGCGGTGGAGCTGCTCCTCTCCGGCGAGCAGCGCGAGTTCCCGGTAGTGGACAACATGGGGCGGGTGGAGGGGCTTCTGACTCGCGACAACCTCATCAAGGGGATCAGCCAGCGGGGGCCGTCCTCGACCGTGGGTGAGGCGATGACCGCGCAGGTACAGGTGGTCTCGCCCGGGCTCGGGTTTCAGGAGGCGCTGGAGCGCCTGCGGTCGAGCGGCCTCCCCGCGCTGCCGGTGGTGGACGAGAACGGTCGTCTCGTCGGCCTGCTCACCCTCGACAACATCACCGATCTGCTCCTGGTCCGCCGGGCGCGACCCTGAGCTGTTTGTCATCCTGAGCGCAGCGAAGGGGCCGGAGCGCTGCTCCGGCCCCTTCGCTGCGCTCAGGGTGACATCACAATGAGACCCCGCCTATTGCAGCGCTCCCTAGGGCGCCGCCGGGCACTCCCTGCGGCGCCAGGCGCTCGGCGAGCACTCGAACCCTCCGCTGTTCCAGAGGCCCGCGCGCGCCGCGCGAGCCTCTTTTTGCGCCCGCTCCAGGCGGGCGGCATACTTGACGTTGGGCGGCAGGGTGTAGAGCATCGCCCAGCCCTCGCGCACGAGGGCCTCGTTCACCAGGCGAGTGCCGGTCCACACGTAGGCCAGCTCGCGGCCGAAGCGGTCGCGCGGCGCGACGTCTCGCTCCAGTCGCACCGTTGTGCCCTTGGGGAGGAGGCGGCGCAGCGCCGCATGCGCCTGACGCCCGGGCTCGCCTTGCGCCAGCTCCGGGGTGTCGATCCCGAGAAGACGGACCCTACGGCCGTCACGACAGGAGAACGTGTCTCCGTCCACCACCCGCTCCACCACGCAGGGCGCCGGTGGGGGCGGGGCGGGCCGTGGGGCGGATCCCCAGGAGTGTAGCGCCAGCCCGCCGACGAGCAGGCCCGCCAGTGTGTGTCGGTGCATGGGCCGGCAATCTAGGGAGAAGACCGCGCGATGGCATCGCCATTCCATCTGATCGAGCGCACCAGCACGCTTCCCGCTTCCGCCGAGGAGGCGTTCGCCTGGCACGAGCGGCCGGGGGCGCTCGAGCGCCTCACCCCTCCATGGGAGCGGGTCGAGGTGGTCGAGCGGACCGGCGGGATCGAAGACGGCGCGCGCGCCACGCTCCGGGTGCACGCCGGCCCGGTCCCGCTCCGCTGGGTCGCGGTCCACCGGGACTACGTCCAGGGACGCCGGTTCGTGGACGAGCAGGCCGAGGGCCCGTTCTCCCACTGGATCCACCAGCATCTCTTCGAGCCGGTGGGGCCCGCCGCGTCACGGTACACCGATCGGATCGAGTTCGCCCCGCCATTCGGCACGCTCGGCACCGCGGCGGGCATGTGGCTGGCCCGCCCCCGGGCCGAGCGGATGCTGGCGTACCGTCACTCGACGCTTCGGGAAGACCTCGCCGCCCACGCCCGCTTCCAGGGTCAGGGGCCGATGCACGTAGCCGTCACCGGCGCGAGCGGCCTGCTGGGCTCGGCGCTGGTCCCGTTCCTCACGACCGGCGGCCATCGCGTGACGCCGGTGACGCGGCGAGCCAAGCCCTCGGACGCGATTCGCTGGGACCCCTCCTCCGGAGCGATCGAGGTCTCCGCCTTCGAGGGACTCGACGCGGTGGTCCACCTCGCGGGCGAGAATGTCGGTGTCCGCTGGACCGGCGAGCGGAAGCGGCGGATCCGCGAGAGCCGGGCGGATGGGACGCGGCTCCTCGCCGAGGCGCTCGCGGAGCTGAAGCGGCCGCCGCGGGTGCTTGTCTCGGCCTCGGCGATAGGGATCTACGGCGACCGGGGCGACGAGGTGCTGACCGAGGACGCCACCCCGACCGGGCCTCCGAGCGACTTCTTTGTCGAGCTGGGACGCGAGTGGGAGGCGGCGACCGAGCCCGCGCGCGCCGCCGGCATCCGCGTGGTCATCCTGCGTTTCGGAATCATCCTCACTCCGGCGGGCGGCGCGCTCGGACGGATGCTGCCTCCGTTCAGGGTTGGGGCGGGCGGACCGTTGGGCAGCGGGAAGCAGTGGGTGAGCTGGATCTCGGTGGACGACGCCGTCGGCGCGGTGCACCACGCACTCTTTACCGGCGAGCTCTCGGGCCCGGTGAACGCCGTCGCGCCCGAGCCGGTGACCAGCCGGACCTTCGCCGCCACTCTGGGCCGGGTGCTGCACCGCCCCGCGATCCTCCCCGCGCCGGCGTCGGCGCTCAAGCTCCTCTTCGGTGAGATGGCCGAGACCGCCCTGCTCGCGAGCCAGCGCGTCTCGCCGTCGCGGCTGCTCGCCTCCGGCTATTCCTTCCGCCATCCACGGCTGGAGCCCGCACTCCGCCATGTGCTGGGCCGAGCGTCATAGCGTCATCAGTAGTGTCATCCTGAGCGCAGCGAAGGAGCCATCGGCCGGGTCATGCCCCCTTCGCTTCGCTCAGGGTGACAAAGGGGCGTAGCTTTCACCAATGGCGACTCCAAAGGCGGTAGTCCTCCTCAGCGGCGGCATGGACTCCGCGACGGCCGCGGCCGTCGCGCTCGACCAGGGCTTCGAGGTCTACGCGCTCAGCTTCCGGTACGGCCAGCGGCACGCCGCGGAGCTGG
>Ga0184615_10000798_pt1 | contig 17040 bp, 18 predicted proteins | sample PLM4_65_coex_FD_133134 | JGI IMG/M metagenome (GOLD analysis project Ga0184615, IMG submission 133134) | Groundwater sediment microbial communities from an aquifer in East River, Colorado, USA - PLM4_65_coex | ecosystem: Environmental > Terrestrial > Soil > Riparian zone | place: USA: East... | reverse complement strand
CGCGTCTGGCTCACGCCCGATGACGTGAAATCGAATCTTCCCAAAGTCCAAAAACTCAACGAACTCGCCCAGGCCCGCGGACAATCCCTCGCGCAAATGGCCATCGCCTGGGTCTTACGCAAACCTGCGGTTACATCCGCATTGATCGGCGCAAGCAGTGTGAAGCAACTCGAAGACAATCTAGCGTCACTGAACAATTTGAAGTTCAGAGATGATGAGTTGGATAAAATAGAAAATATACTAAAAGGGTAATACCGTTTGTCGAGTAGGGCGAAGCCCGTATCGAGACCTACAAGTAAGCAGGAATACTTTGGTTTGTGGTGGTCTCGATACATTCCTCGCTGCCGCTCGGAATTACTCGACCACCAACGTTGACATGACAAGAAAGGTTTTATATGGGCTTCCTCAAAAAACTCTTCGGCGGCTCAACTGCCAAACCCGAAAAACGATACTACTCCTTTCAGGTGAAATGCAAACGCTGTAGCGAGATCATCGAAGGGCATGTGGATCTGGATAACGACCTGAGCATCGAATTCGAAGACAACCGCAACATCTACTTCGGTCGCAAAGTACTGATGGGAAGCGGATATTGCTTCCAGCAGATCCAGGTGGAGCTGAAGTTCTCTTCCACGCGGGCAGTGATCGATCAGCAAATACAGGGCGGAACGTTTGTGGAATAAATCAAGGACAAAGTACAATAAACCGACTTGACCAGGTTTGTAAGCCCTTATTGGTTTGTGATTTGACAGGAATCATATGAGCGATTCTGCCCGGATTGAAAGCGAGAGAAGACTTGCGGCGATCATGTTCACCGACATGGTTGGTTACTCTGCTCTCACCCAGCGGAATGAGGCGCTTGCCATGGAACTTCTGGATGAGCAGAGGGGACTTGTCCGGCAAATCCTGGCAAAATACAAGGGGAGGGAAGTCGATTCGATCGGAGACGGTTTTCTTGTGGAGTTCGCGAGCGCCCTCGATGCTGTCAGATGTGCAACCGGGATACAGTCTGCGCTCAAAGAAGCGAACGCCAGCCGCCCTGATGAGAAGAAAATCTGGATCAGAGTGGGGATTCACCTGGGAGATGTCATCCACACCGGGAATCAGGTGGCCGGGGATGCGGTCAACATCGCCGCAAGGATAGAACCTTTGGCTCCCCCCGGCGGAGTCTGCGTTACCGCGCAGGTCCATGCCAGCGTGGTCAACAAGTTCGAGGGAGTGTTTGAATCGATGGGAATGCCGGATTTAAAAAACATTGCCACACCTATCGAAGTTTACCGAGTCTCCGGGTATGGACAGGCTATCAACAGGACCGCACCAGTCCGGGAATCTCTGCCCAAGGACAGGGTAGCCATCCTTCCCCTCGCAAACATCAGCGCAGACCCGGCCGACGAGTACTTCGCAGATGGCATGACAGAAGAATTGATCTCCTCGGTTTCCAGAACAAAAGGTTTGAGGGTGATCGCCCGCACCTCTGTGATGAGGTACAAGGGATCGGGCAAATCCATCGCGGAAATTGGCAGGGAGCTGAACGTTGGGAGCGTCCTGGAGGGGAGCGTCAGAATGGCGGGAAACAAGATTCGCATTTCTGTCCAATTTGTAGACACATCGAATGAGGAACCACAATGGTCCCACGATTATGACAGGGAGATTGAAGGTATTCTGGATATCCAAAGCGACATCGCCCACAAGGTGGCTGAGGCACTGCGGGAGCATGTACTTGGAGATGCATCACGCAGAGATGAAGCAAGGGCCACAAGCAACCCCGAGGCCTATATCAATTATCTACGCGGGAGGCAGTTCTGGAACAAGAGGACAGAGGGGAGCCTGAAAAGGGCAATCGGGTTCTTCGAAGATGCGCTGAGAATCGATGAAAACTATGCAATGGCTTACACAGGCCTGGCCGATAGTTACGCAACATTGGCACTGCTCGAGTTCATGGCTCCTCACGAGGCATACCCGAAGGCCAAGGAAGCTGTCGGGAAGGCCCTTGCCCTTGATTCGCAACTGACTGAGGCACACACTTCGTTGGGGTTGATCCGTTTCCAGTATGATTGGGACTGGAAGGAAGCAGAGAGGGAATTCATGGAGGCGATAAACATCAACCCAAATTATGCCCCCACACATCACTTCTTCGCTGATTACCTTAAGGTGATGGGAAGATTCGATGAGGCGCTGACAGAGATAGAGAAGGCTCAGGACCTGGATCCCCTCTCGCTCGCAATCAACACAGGCGCGGGGCACGTTCTGTATCTTTCGCGGCAGTATGACAGGGCAATAGAGCAGTATAAAAGGGCAGTAGATCTTGACCCGGGCTTCATGATGACCCATGTTTGGTTCGGGAGACCGTACCTGGAGAAAGGGATGTTTGCCGAGGCGATCTCCGAGCTTGAGACTGCGGTCAAACTTTCCGGGGAGAGCACGCTTGCCCTCGCGATGCTGGGGCACGGGCTGGCTTCTGCGAGGCGCAGGGATGAGGCAATGCATATCCTTGAGAAGTTGAAGGAAAGGTCTAAAAATCAGTACGTCCCGTCGTATTGGATCGCTGTGATCTACAACGGGCTCAGGGACCGGGAACAAGTGATCGCGTGGATGCGTAAGGCGTTCGATGAACGCTCCAGTTGGCTGGTGTGGACCAACGTGGAACCGAGGTTCGCCTGGGTAAGGAGCGACCCTGACTTCGCATCACTGTTGAATGGGATGAAGTTCCCGTGAAAGGTGATTTTTGCGTTACACATCCACTTCCAACCAGCTCTGCTCCAAATCCATGCGGGCACTATCTGGATTTCACGCGTTACACAGCCGCTTGACTGCTTATTTGTTCGTGATTACAATGTAATCACAAGTAGAAAGCGGCAAGTTTATGAACACAACAAGAACACAAGTGGTAAAGATCGGCAATTCCCGCGGCATCCGCATTCCTAAACTGATGATTGACCAGGTTGGGCTGGGTTCGGAGGTGGAGATCGCCGTCCAAAAGGGACAACTGGTCATCCGCCCTGTAAACAGCCCGCGCAACGGCTGGGATGAGAAGTTCGAGGCAATGGCAAAAGAAGGCAACGACCAATTATTTGACGCGCCTGTTCCAACAAAGTGGGATTCAACCGAGTGGGAATGGCAGTAAAACGCTTTGAAGTTTATCTGGTCAATTTGGATCCAACCATAGGCAGGGAAATCAGGAAGACACGCCCATGTCTGGTCATCTCACCCGATGAAATGAACCGTCACATTTCAACTGTCATCATTGCACCCATGACAACAAAAGGAAATGCATATCCAACGCGCGTCACGGTTCGTTTTCAAGGCAAAGAGGGACAGGTCGTTCTCGACCAAATTCGAACGGTAGATAAGATGAGACTCGTAAAGAAACTGGGGATAATTTCCCCGGCCGCACAAAAGCAAGCCCTTGATATTCTGGCAGAAATGTTCGCCGAATAGAAATGTACGCCCGTCAATTCTGCAATTACCAATCCCCAATTACGATGAGATACACATCCCCTCCCAACCAGCAAGCCTATTATGAACAAGTCTGGAATCTTGTCCGCCAAATCCCGCGCGGGAAGGTGGCATCCTATGGGCAGATCGCGCAGATGCTCCCTCCACCAATGGGAGTTGAGTTTGAGGTATACAAATCCTTTGGTCCGCGCTGGGTGGGCGGCGCGATGGCGGCTTGTCCCGATGATGTGCCGTGGCAACGCGTGATCAATTCACAAGGCAAGATCAGTCCACGGCCTGGGGGAGCAGAGAAACAGCGCGTCCTTCTTGAAGAGGAGGGAGTTGTGTTTGTGAAGGATAAGGTTGATTTGAAGAAGTACGGGTGGAGAGGCCCAGGTGAGGCGGATGAGCCGCGGCAGGAAACTTTGTTTTGAGTAGTAAAATCGCCTGATGGAAGTGTTGTACTGTTGACAGGAGATTTATTGTCGCCACCATCTGCGGACGAATCAAAGGACGGTTCTTATGGATATCTATCTTGCAACTGAACATGCGTATCACTTTATTCCCCAGTTCAGCGTGGACGTGGCACGCGACCGGGTGGAGCAAAAGAAAGTGAATCTGGTCGCGGGGATGTTGGGGGCGCTCTTCTCGCGCGCCAAACCTGAAGAGCTTCAACTAGCCACGGTGGAAAACCGCGTCGAGCCTTTCTGGCTTTTGTCTGCTTCATCCCGTACCGCCTATGACCGTGCACGTACTTACACAGTCACAGCAGGCGGAGCAGAGGTCAAAAGCATCACTGTGCTGGGGCAGGATTTGCCCGCTGTGCCTCAATCAAAGGGTGCACCTGCGTTCACCCTCACCGGAGTCGAACATTGCGTTCAGGAACTCCGCACCCGCCAGACGTTCGACGGCATTACCGGCGCCAAAGTTGACCTCCTGAAGTACGCCAATGTCGCAAAAACCGAAATCGCCGACATTAACTCTTTCGCGCCCGAGGGAGTACTGGTCATACCGCCACAGGTAAAGGCAAATGCTGTGGTACGGCAGGTCACTGCTGAAGTCGTCCAACCGGTACAGAATGTCCAAACCATCCACGAGGAACGCGTTGACATCGAAACCATCGACCTGAACTTTCGCCCTGTCTATGCCTTCGAATATGAATGGTCGGCGAAGAATAAGAGGGTGGTCATCGAGTTCGATCCACTTACCGGTGAAATGCGCACTGGAGGAAAAAGATTGAGCGACCAGATCAAGGGTTTTCTCACCCGCGATCTCATCTTCGATGTCACCGCGGATGCCTTCGGGACGATCGTGCCCGGCGGCAGTATTGCGGTGAAGCTGGTCAAAGCAGTGGTGGATCGAAAGAAATAATGGCCTCACATACTCGGCATTTGAAGTTATTCAGGCAAATGCTGGCAGTGAAAAAAGATGGCATCAACTTTGCTTTTGAAAAGTTGATCGGGCGAGAGGTCAGGAATAAAACCATGAGCCGTGGCATGAAACATTATTCTGAAAGGATAGATGAACAGAAGTATTATTTATGCGCTTATCCATAGTCCTCTAGTCGGCGGGTTGACGTGGACATTGGTCGCTGACGAGATGCGGCAAAAGGGCATAAACGTAGTTGTTCCTACTCTGGTTGATTCACCTGATTCAAAAGAACCCTTTTGGAAACAGCACGCTAGATCAATTTCGCAAGCACTTGCACATATTCCCAAAAATACTTTTGTCACATTAGTTACTCATAGCGGTGCAGGACCCTTGCTCCCTGCGATACGACAATCGCTCGCGAACCCTGTCAACGCTTATGTGTTCGTGGATGCGGGTATTCCACGTGATGGCGCCACCAGACTCGACCTGATGAAATCAGAAGACCCTGAATGGGCAGAGCAATTCCAGGAGGAGCTTGAGCGTGGTGAACGATTCCCAACCTGGAACATGGATGACTTGAAGGAAGTAATCCCGGATGAGTTGCTGCGCAGGCAAATGGTTGCTGAGATTCGTCCACGCGTGTTAGGTTTCTTTACAGAACCCATCCCTGTGTTCGTTGGATGGCCCGATGCGCCTTGCATATATATCCAATTTAGCGCGCCCTATGAGAGGCCAGCAATTCTGGCACGGCAATTAGGCTGGCCAACCTACGAGTTGGAAGCGGGCCACTTTCACATGTTGGTTGATCCTGTAGCTGTGACAGATTTAATCATCGAAGGAGTGGATAAATTGATTTGAAAAAGTATGGATGGAGAGGCCTGAGTGAGGCGGATGAGTCGAGGCAGGAAACACCAATCTGATAAATGCCTGGCACGGGTGATATACTGAATAAACTGAAATACTCCATTCATCCAATGAGAAAGGGAAACCATGGATCCTTACAACCTCCCATATAATCTCCGCGACGCACTGTTGTGCCTGTCATTTCTTATCGGCGCAGGCGCAGGGATCATGGCAATCACACGCCAGCATAGAACGACAGGCATCTTAATGTTGGCCGGGTTTCTCATGTTGGCGATCGACCCGATTATTGAAGTGATCATTTTCCGCGTGCTTTGGATGAATTACGCCGGTGAAAATTATGATATTTTCAATTGGGCTTATGTGTGCATCAGTACACCTGCAACCATCATCGGTTTAGGCTGTCTCACCGCTGCAATCTTTACTGCCATACGCACCAAAACAACTAACGTTGATAATTCTCCCATTGAAATCCCCAACTCTTAACTTAGTCCGTCATTTGCAGGTGTACCGAATTTAGATTACCTCGTCAACTCAACCACGAGCGTATGCAAAGCCAGGTCAAGCGTGACCCGAATGGAGTGACCATGTTACGCGCGAGTTTTACCTTTATTGTTATTGCAATTTTAGTGGGATGCACAAGTACGCCAATTTCGCCTACCGAACAAACCAATCTGCCAATCATCACAGAACCAACAACTGCTGAACAATCCACAACAAATGAGCCTTCAACAGAATCGCCAGTTACCCAAAACACAGCCTCGCCCGATCAACCTGCGGCAATTCAGGAATATCCGGTTCCGGCAGGGAGTCACCCGCACGATGTCGCGCCCGCACCCGATGGAACAGTCTGGTATACCGCGCAAAATGTGGGCGCGTTGGGTCGGCTCGATCCGGTCACAGGCGAAACGCGTCATATCCAGCTTGGTTCGGGTTCCGCCCCGCATGGTGTCATCGTCGGCCCCGATGGCGCGCCGTGGATCACAGACAGCGGATTGAACGCCCTCGTACGCGTCGATCTGCAGACGGAGGAAGTTCAAGTATTCCCCTTACCCGCCAACAGCGGATACGCCAACCTGAACACCGCCGCCTTTGATCGAAACAACATCCTTTGGTTCACAGGTCAAAGCGGGGTCTATGGCCGCCTTGACCCGTCAACGGGAGACATGCAGGTCTTCGATGCGCCGCGCGGGCGCGGTCCGTATGGGATCACGACAACGCCTGATGGCTCGGTCTATTATGCGTCGCTGGCAGGCAGTTATGTTGGTCGCATTGATCCGCAAACCGGTGAGGCAACAGTCCTGGAGCCTCCCACATCCAATCAAGGAGCGCGGCGCGTCTGGTCTGACTCCCAGGGAAAGGTTTGGGTCAGCGAGTGGAGCTCAGGTCAGGTTTCTGTATACGACCCGGCCAGCGACATCTGGCACGAATGGAAACTTCCGGGAGACCAGCCTCAGGCTTATGCTGTATATGTGGATGATCAGGATATCGTCTGGCTGAGTGATTTTCGCGCGAACGCCCTTGTGCGCTTCGACCCAGGCCTTGAGCTGTTCACCGTTTACGAACTGCCCAGCCCCTCTGCCCAAGTCCGTCAAATTTTGGGCAGACCCGGTGAAGTCTGGGGAGCCGAGTCCGGCGCGGATAAACTCGTTGTAATAAGGACCGGTCCACAATGACTATGCTCCAGCCGCCGTCGAAAGCATGAAGGTGATATGAATTTTGAAAACCTTTTTCACATTAAAGTTGAACAAGCCAAAAATCTCTTTGGCGAAGAAACACTTAATCGCCTGCAAAAATCATTGGACGATTTTAATGCTGTGATCGAGGGCAAACACCCCATCCATGCGAGAGTTGACAGAGATGTTCCACTCCCTGCAGATGGTGGCACGACATTTTATAAAGGTGACGGCTATAAGCTCTCCATCGTCAAAAGCCTCAACGGAATCATGCGCGGGGAGGAGTATATTCACGGCTACATCTATGGTCCCATCATTTCATTCGAACCCAATGTAATGACTGGCAATTTTCCAAATATTCACCATCTAACTTTTTTCACGGGCGATGAACTTCAAAAACTTTTGGTAGCCAGCGAGTAAATTCGATCTCATCATTTCATCAACAATGAGGATCGCGTGTTCAGTAAGTGTGCCAACATCATAGGAATCAAAATCCCTCTGCTCCCCTGCGGGGGTAATGAATGTATAATCCAAAATATGAAATGTCCGCATTGTGGAACGCAATGGCCTGAAGAGCTTGCGGCATCGCTTAAATTTTGCGGTGCGTGTGGAAAGCCCCTTGAAAGCAAGGCTCATCAAGAGGAGACTCCTACTTCTGCTGTCGCCAGCGCGCCCGGGGGTGAATTACGTTTTATGACCGTTCTCTTTGCGGACCTGGCAGGTTTCACCACATTCGCAGAGGACCGGTCTCCCGATGAAGTGGCAGGCATTGTGGGGGATCTCTTACAGCGTTTAGGAAAAACAGTCGAACAATATCATGGCGCGGTGGATAAATTTCTGGGCGACGCGGTGGTGGCAACCTTTGGAGTATTGCACTCTGACGTAAACGCGGCGCGCAACGCCGTCCGCGCAGGAGTTGCCATGCAGCAGGAAACTTCGCGCTTCAATCAGGAGCACGGATTTAATTTTGGTTTGCGCATCGGCATCCACGCGGGCGAAGCCATGTTCCGTACCATCGGCGGTTCATGGACGGTCATGGGCGATACCGTCAACACAGCCTCGCGCATTCAATCCTCCGCCGCGCCCGGAAAAGTGTGGATATCGCATCCCGTATACGATGAAGTGCGCCGCTACTTTGATTTGAACCTCAAACCCGCCATCGAACTAAAAGGCAAAAAACATACCATTCAACCCTTTGAGGTGATCGTTGAACGCCTCATGCCTTTGATAGACCTGCCCCCCTTTGTTGGACGTGAAGCCGAATGGGAATTGATTCAATCCACGCTCAAAGAAGCAGTTCAAAAACAAACCATCAAGGCCCTGGTCATACGCGGCGCGGCGGGCGTGGGCAAAAGCCGCCTCGCCTGGGAACTGCGCGAATGGGCGCAACGCGCCGAGGAACTCTATCGCCTCGATGTCATCCAATACGACCACAGCGAACGCCTGCCCTCGCATGGACTCAATGCTCTCATCCGCAGCCGTTTCAACCTGCCGTTGGAATTGGATGAAGATGCCATCCTCGCACATCTGCAAAACAATATTCCTGATGAATATCCCGGCGCGTTGGGTGGGCGCGAATCGCTTGCTGTGGAATTCTTTGCGTTTGTGCTTGGCATCCTGCGGATCGATTTCCAAATCCACAGTATGGACGGACTCTCCAAATGGCATAACGCATTTTTGGAGATCAAAGCCTGGATCGAATCGCAGGCTCGGCAGGAGCAACCCTGGATCATCGTCCTGGAAGATGCCCAAAAAGGAGATGCCGATACAGCGGCGTTCCTCGATTGGGCATTCAAAATGGAATGGCGCGCGCCTGTCTTTATTTTCATCACCGTACGCGAAGAGGATTTCACTCCCGATTGCTTTTGGTATCAGCCGCTTGCGCGCTGGGTACAGGACGGCATCGTCAAAGAAGTGTCTGTGCGCGAGATCGAGCCTGAAATCCTCGCGCACGCGCTGCGATATGTGGGCGGCAATTCGCTCAATGACAGCATTTGCCTGCGGATCGCAGAACACACCGAAGGCAACCCGCTCTTTGCCGTCGAGATCGCACTGCTCCTAAAAGAACAGGGGATTACATCCACAGAAAATTTGCCCCTGCCAGGCTCCATTCGCGAGGTGATGGAAGCGCGCCTCGAACGGCTTGGGCCTGCTGGCAAAGAAGTCGCCAAACGCGGCGCGCTGATGGGACGACGATTCACTCTCGAAGCCGTGGGGCGCATCTGGGATCGCCCTCTTGCTGAAATGTCAACGGGTCTGCATGTTCTGCGAGAGACGGAAACCATTTATCAGGAAGTCTCAAAACTTTTCGAGGGTGAAATGGAGGAGGTCTTTCGTCACGGACGTTTGCAGGAAGCCGCCCTTGCGCGCATCCCCAGAGAGGAACGCCAACGCTGGCTCGCCGAGTTGGAACTCTGGGCAAAGACCAAACTCGAAACCTTTGGCGCATATTGGGAGGGCGCAGGCATATTGCTCGTCCCTCTTATCGTTCGCTCACGCATCGAGCAAGGTGACTTCACACAAGCCAGCCTATGGAATGAATCTCTCGGCTGGTTGCATCGCAAACATCATCGCAATCAGGAAGCCGCAAACTCCTTCCGTGAAGCGGTAAGGTACGCAAAAGGAATCCGTCGCATCATACTCCAGCGTATGACGGCAGAACTCGATCTCGCCAGCGGCGCGGTTGACCGCGCTTACGAAATGCTCCAGACCATCATACAAAAATCAGAAACCATCATACCGACTCCGCAAATGCCCGAACGCATTCATGCCCTCATTGATGATCCCCTCGCGTACTGGGATCGCATCTTGTTCCATGAAGCCATTTTATACGTAAAACTGATCTACGGCGACGCGCTCGTTAGGCTTGGGCAATCACAAAACGCGCGCGCGATCTACAATGAAATCGAGAAATCCCTCACCAACATGCGCGGCTCACGCGCCGACCTTCTGCGCCTGCGCTGGGCAAACCAATGGGGCTACCTGCTCGCCGAAGTCATGGCAGACCCCAAAGCCGCCGAGCAGGTGTACGCCCAGATCCGCAATTCCATAGACATGACCCAGCCCGAACTGCAAAACGAACGCTTCGCTTTCATCAGCACTGAATTCAACGTCGAAATGCGGCTTGGTCGTTTTGACCGCGCAAGTGTTCTCGTGCGCGAAATGCTGCAAGTCGCGCAACAGGCAGGCAACCTGCGGCAGGAAGCGCGCGCATGGAACTCCATGGGCATCACCGCCAACTCTCTTGGCAATTGGGATGAAGCCGCCAACAGTTATGAACGCGCCCTCGCCCTGGCACGCTCCATTGGTGAGCGCCGCCTCGAAGCCATCTCGCTTCACAACCTTGGTATCATCCGCATGGATCAGGCGCGTTACGAAGAGGCGCGCGTTTGTCAGGAAAATTATCTTGCTGTGAGCCTTGCCACCGGCAACCGCATGGCAGAATCCTATGCGCCCGCCTATCTCGGATTGATCGCATACAGCGAAGGCAACTTTGAAGACAGCCAAATCCTGATCCAACATTCCATGCGTATCGCACAAGACAATAACTGGACGCGCCTCATTGGGTTGAATCAGGGCTTGCTCGCCATGCTGGATCTTAACCGCATCCTCGCCTCTCACGCGACCTTCGACCTGCCGCGCGTGACCGAAGCTTTTTCCTCCTCTGAGGAAGTCTGGCGCAACATAGACGAAGCGGGGGAGTTCTATGCCGCGCTGGTCATCGCACAACTCTACGCAGGGAATGAACCCGATGCCCGCGCCACCCTCACCCGCGCCCGCGCCAACGTGGACGCCTCCTGGACCGCCGCGCGCATCTTCCTTGAACTCGCCGAAACTGTCCTCGAACGCAAACCCCTCGAATCGCTCCTCACGTGGTTCAAAGAGCATAACTTCATCCGCGCCGTGCAATTCACCGAAAAAATCGCCGCCCTCAAATGAACTTAACTCCCCGAATTCAATCTTTTGGCCACTGATTTGCACTGAATAAGCCGGCCCTTTGTGAAGTGTTGACTTATCGTTTAGCTTATTCTCCAACAATTAATTCAGAAATCCGTGGCTGAATCCTTAAGTTCGGAGCAATTTCCAATCAGGGTGCGCGGCGCGTCTGGTCTGACTCCCAGGGAAAGGTTTGGGTCAGCGAGTGGAGCTCAGGTCAGGTTGCGGTGTACGATCCGGCCAGCGACACCTGGCGCGAATGGAAACTCCCGGGCGACCAGCCTCAGGCTTATGCTGTATATGTGGATGATCAGGATATCGTCTGGCTGAGCGACTTTCGCGCGAACGCCCTCGTGCGCTTCGACCCAGGACCTGAACTGTTCACCGTTTACGAACTGACAGCCCGAACGCGGCGGTCCGTCAAATTTTGGGCAGACCGGGCGAAGTCTGGGGAGCCGAGTCCGGCGCGAATAAGCTTGTCGTCATACGAACAAGCCCGCCATAAACTTATCTTCCTGCCAACTCAACCACCAGCGTATCCAAAGCCAGGTCGAGCGTGAGTTGGCTTGTTTTTACCCCCTCGTCAATCTTCAGTAGTCTGCGATAAATTGCTTCGAGCGATTCGATTGAAAAGTGTGCGGCTTGTCCCGTGGTCTTCTCTGCCACGAATGGATGCACACCCAGCGCGCGCGCCACATCATTTTGATTGCCGCGGCCATCCAGGATCTCGCGCGCCTGGATCAACAAACGGAATTGTCTCACTACCATCCCCCACAATGAAAACGGATCTTCGGTCTCGAGCAGGCGATGCAGGAGATATTGTGCCAATTTGCCGTTGCCATTGGATAAGGCATCCACAAAGTCAAACACCGATTGCTGTGACGTGACGATGCACACCGCCTCCACATCTTCAACCTTGACCTGCCGCGCCCAATTGACGTATGCCAGCAATTTGGCAATCTCCATCCCCGCCTGACGCGTGTCCACACCGACCATTTCCTTGAGCATCTCGGCGGCGCGCGGTTCGATTTGCCCGCCTTGATTCCTGGTCTCGTTGACGATCCAGCCTGTCATCTCTTTCAGACGCGGAAGCATAAAGGCTTTAGTCTGGATCAGCTTGTCATTCTTCTCCGCCCATTTCACAAGCCAATGTTTTTCTGCATCACGCGGCTCCACGGATTCATCCAGAACGAGGCGCGTGGTATCTGGTGTTTTCTCGATAAATTCGAGAAACTTCTTGCGGGCAGATACGTTGTTGTATTTTGCAGAGGGATTTACCAACAGGACCAGGCGTCTCTTCGCGAGGAACGGCATGGCATTGACCGCGTTGTTCAAATCGTTTTCACTCATCGTACGTGCATCGAGACGCGCGGTATTCATATCGGCGCTAGTGGGGTCGGTGAAGTCGGATTCGAATTCCTTGAGTTTACGCGAGATGGCAAATTCGTCATTGCCGAAGAGGAAAAATATATTTGGCATGATTTTCTTACCACGAAGTGTCACAAAGGGGCACTAAGGAAAACCTTCGTGACACTTCGTGGCGAATCATTTTGTGATGATGCGATGAACACCTGTGCGGACGGGTACTATGCCAACGATTTGTATGTTTCCAAGATCCGCTTCAGTGGTGATATTGCGTTGAAGCCAGGGACCAAGAGGTTTGCTGAGAAAATATCCAAATGCGGCAAAGACAACTGCGAGCGGAATCAACCAGACGCGCCAAAAGGTGGATCTGGCTCCCTGAAGCGGCATCCAGGCAAAGGTCCCCGCGAGAAGCGCAGTTGTCGCCATGTTGGTGCCACAGCCCTCGTGGACGGCGAGTCCGCTTTCGCCCGCGCGGAGTCGGGCCATTGCTTCATCCACAGCAGATTGAATATCCTGCATTTCAAAATTCCCAAACAGAAAAAAGCCTGTCGGGTTGGAATGTCCAGCCATGGAAGTTTTATGCGTGCGCGCAAGAATATGAAGTGTGGCATGTTCGAGCGCGTGGTTACGCCGGGTTTCAAGGATGAGGGGAAGGTTTAGTAACATGAGGGGATTATAGCGTTAAATGCAATGAGACACAGAACAATCTCCACGTCTCAACATTTCCAATGAGAGTGCTTCGATCATCCTGTTATGTCGTAACTCCCGGAGGTTGCCATGAAGAAGCCAATGAACATTAAGATCGCGCCGATCAATTCGCTAAGATAAAGGAAATCGGTCAGGCCAGCCCTGAGAAATGTTCCGCCCATGGCTGGGGAAAGCGCACCCGCTGCAATGAGGATATTTCCAAACATTCGGTTGGCAAGGATCTTCTTGCGCCAGAAGAGGAACGCGGAATAAATGGCGCCGCCCACGAGGGTCAGGGTGCCATAAATGTTGAGCAGAATGGTCAGTAATATCGTCATGCCGCTGCGCGTGAGAATATCCTTATATTGTTCAGAGACAGGTAGCGCAACATTATAAGATGAGGACATTGCGGACGCAGCAAATACAAGAATTGCAGCCAGCACAGACACAGCTGTTAATACCCAGGTCAACAATGTTGCAGCATTCCCCTTTCGAATAAGCAAATGCACCGTGCCCATGCCGAGCCAGGCGGCAGTGAGCATCGCGCCCGTGAGATACCAGATCTTCAACACGGCCACATTGAAGGTCAATCCTAAAATGACTTCACTCAATGTCCCGAGACCATAGAAAAACAGGCCAACTGCCCAAAGCAATAAGTGCACGCCGCCGCGCTGACGATAACGGTTGTAGACCGCAACCGTAAAAGCAAATGTCACGACCGTGGAAAGATAGGGAAGATAGTTCACGAATGCCTCCTGTTTGGTTTTTATGTCGATGGGATAACCCCCACCAATGATAAGCCGATAATGACGAACACAGCCAGAAGGATCACAACAAGAATGACCAGCAATACAGGGACAATTTTCTCTGTAAGCGTGTTCGGGTTGAAACGTCGGGAATGTTGATTGGTGGACATAATGGGATCCTTTTTGTTTTCATGTCATTGCGAGGAGGGCTGCACCCTCCTCGCAATGACAAGGTAAAAATAAAAATGCCAATCCATTAATGATTGGCATTCTCCAACTTGCGATAGGTCTCCAATAAACTGATCAATATATCATCGGTAAATGTGTGCATTTTTGCGTACATCTCTGTCGCACGTTTTGATGGGACGTTCGCTTCACTATACACTTTGATGACCGACTCGACCAATGTGTCTCGAAAGAACAAAAAAGCCTTTGCAGCATCCACGTAACTCAGGCTGTATCTACGCGCGCGCGACGCGTATTCGTAACCGATGGCATAGGCTTCGGTGTCGGCTTCCTCTCCATTGGTGGCAACATAATTACTCAATCCCTGAAACAATGAACGTGCGCTCAGGCGATATTGTGCACGCGCATCTTCGTCCAATTTTTGATACCAGGATTCAGCCTGAAGACGTCCCTCTGAGATTTGCATGCGGACGTTCTTCACCACTTCCTGCATCATGCCTTCGGGCTGTATCGCATCAGGGCGGGACCTGGAGTTGGACTCTGCCCAAAGGAGAATCTCTCCCTTCTTATAGCGACGATGGCCACCCTGCGTCTTATGGACAGGCAGCGCGCCTTTATCGGACCAAAGCCGTATGGTGCTCGGATGCACTCCGAGAAGTTTTGCTGCGGCACTGAGGGAAAGCCATTCGTCAGTCATTTCATTACCTTTGGAGTCCGACGGCTTGCCATCGGCGTGGAGTAAGTGTCGCCACGGCGCCACGGCGACGCTCCGTGACTCCAGAATTTATTCTGCCGCAAGAGCCACCTTATCCACAAAGGATGGTTCGTGCGCTTTTTTCTGGAAAGCATTGACATCAATGCGATACAGCATGAACGCGGCGATGAACAACATCAGCGCTTCGATGCTGAACACGACGAGGTAACCGCTTAACGCGACGCTGGTAGCCTGCGTCACCACATCGCGCACGACACCGCCGAGAATGGACCCCGTTAAACGCGACAAGGCATTCGAGAATCCCCAGGCACCGATGTACAGTCCCACCATTCCAGGGACGGTGAGGTCGAACATGAGTGAAAGATTCGCGACGGTGGAGAGTCCCGTGCCGATGCCGAGCAGGGTCACACCGGTATAGAAAATATGCTTATTGATAAGAAGTCCGCTAATCACGATAACGATAAACCCCAGGAGCGCACCCGTGTTGCCAAATTGTGCAACAAGCCTTTTGGAGAGGCGTCCTTCGAGGAAGCCTGCGATGATGATCGCCAGCAAAACGAAAGTTCCCCATATGGATGTGATGCGCGTGGTCTGGGTCACGGTCATGCCGAAAGCTTCCGCGCCGAAGGGTTCGAGCAAAACATCCTGCCCGAGGATGGCGGCGAGCAATAGGAGCAGATAGATAAAGAATGTACGGGCAACGGGATTCGCTGTGATGGCAGAAGTCATTTCTTTAACGGAATAGGATTCAGATGCGATTGAGGAGGAAACACCTGAGCGTGGCTCCAACCTGATGAGGCCGAGCAAGCCCAGGATTAGTGCAGAGGCGGATACATATCCGAATGCACGGATCATGGCTTCAGGCGTATATGGGTCCACCATGCGGCTGAGCCCGATCGCAGTCACAATGATGGCAACGATCATCATAAACCACATGGTCGCGATGGTTTTGCCACGCCCGTTTTCACCTGAAAGTTCGGAAGCGAGGGAAAGATAGGAAACGGCGGAGAGGTTGTAGCCCATGCCCCACGCCCCGAAGGCAAGGAAGCCAGCAAGCAGACCAAGGGGAAAGTTATCATGCATCAGGAACGCAACCTGAGGTGAGACGATGACACCGAGAACGCAAAGGATGAGCCCCACGAAAATATAGGGAGTGCGGCGAAAACCAAAGATGGGATGACGGTCTGAGTAGGAACCGATGGCGACTTGAATGGGGGCGAAGACGTAGGGAAGCGACGCGAGAATGGCAACCAGAGTCGCAGAAATTGAAAGTTCCTTGATCATTACACGGTTGAGCGTGCTGTTAATGGGGACCAGGGTCATCGCGACCGCGACATGGATGAGACCAAGTTGAAAGCGTTTGAGGAACATAGGCACCTAATAAACATAGTGAGGGCGTTTGGTACGCCCTCCCCTCTATGGAATTGACTGTTATTTTAGGCGAAAATCTATATATGGCAATGTAGATTTACATAGAATTTTACTAGAGAATCATGAAACAATGTGAGGAATTAGGGAGATTTCATTGAAAATTGGGTATTGACATTCAAGTTTCTTTTTGCTAAACTATTAACGCGTGTTAATAACACGCGTTAATAAGCCCAGCCTATTTCTTACAATAACATATGCCCAAAAAGCGCGTAACAAGTCAAGATGTTGCAAATCTGGCAGGAGTATCCCGCACCACGGTCTCCTTCGTACTAAATGATGTTAAGGGCTTTAACATCAGCACTGAAACACGTCAAAAAGTCCATGAAGCGGCTGAGAGTTTAAATTACATCCCAGATGCAACCGCCCAGGCACTGGCAAGCCGCCGTGCAAAGGCAATCGGACTGGTTATGACGCGCAGCCCGCATCATATTGCGACCGATACGTTTCTGCCACAGATCATCGCGGGAATGATGGAAGTGATCAAGGAGAACAAGTTGCGGCTGCTCATTGAATCGGTGGAGGCTGAACATCAGGATCGCGCCTACCTTGAACTGGCACGCTCCAAACATATTGATGGCATGATCCTGCTCACCCCTCGAATAGATGATGCGGGCTTGAAAAAACTCGAACAGGT
>Ga0184615_10000796_pt1 | contig 17051 bp, 15 predicted proteins | sample PLM4_65_coex_FD_133134 | JGI IMG/M metagenome (GOLD analysis project Ga0184615, IMG submission 133134) | Groundwater sediment microbial communities from an aquifer in East River, Colorado, USA - PLM4_65_coex | ecosystem: Environmental > Terrestrial > Soil > Riparian zone | place: USA: East... | reverse complement strand
ATTCGCAAACCGCTGGGCGCATGGCCGGCTGAGCCAGGGCGGGCCCGACCCACGAGTCGCGCCGAGATTGCGCTTGACGATAAATACGAACCTTCCCAAGATCGCAGTTGAATAAGCTATTCAAATTTTCCTCAAATCGGCGTTCGCCCAACACGCAGCGTCGGGAGGCGTGAGTGAGCTCGGCAGATAAAGTAGCGGCCGACGCAAAAGCGCGCGGTAGCGCGGTGGTGCCGCCGCCCAAAATCGATCGCTCGGTCACGCTCCACTTCAAGGGCGATTGGGGCCGCGCGAATCTGCACCGCGTTCTGGGCTGGCTCGGCTACGAGCTCTGCAGGCTAAGCGGGCCGCATACGAGCTTCGCGATCTGGAACGGCCGCAGCGGGCTCGACAACCTCCAGGCCGTCGGACGCGGTCAGGTCGACGTGTCGCTCGTCGTGCCGGTGTCGTTCGTGCGCATGGCGGCCGAAGGCAGGGGCCGCTTCGCCGGCGAGAAATTCCCACACATCCGCGCGCTGGGCTACGTGCCGCAGAACGATCGCATGATCATGGCGGTCCGCAGCGACCTCGGCATTCGCTCGTTCGCCGATCTCCGCGCCCAAAAGCCGAAGCTCCGCATCGCCGCCGGCCTCGACGACGGCGTGTCCTTCATGGGCATGGCGGCGCAGATGCTGATGGAAGCACACGGCATTCCGCGCGCCGAGCTGGAGAGCTGGGGCGGCGGCTACTACGAGCGCGAAGAGCCGCGTAACTGCACCGCCGCAGTGCTCAATGGCGAGTGCGACGCGGTCATCCAGGAAGCGGTCATGAACAGCTACTGGACGGAGCTGGCCGACAAGGTCGATCTGACCTTCCTCCCGCTCGAGCCCGCGGCGCGCAAGACGCTGAAAGAGGATTTCGGCATTCCGCTCGCGACCCTGCCGAAGGGCTACCTGCGCGGCATCGACAACGAGATGGAGTTCCTGGATTTTTCGCATTTCCTTCTTGTGACGACGACCGATCTGCCGGACGACATCGCTTACGCCATGGCGTGGAGTCTGATCGAGCGCTTCGGCACCCTGCAAGCGATGTACAGCCATAATCCGCCGGAGCGCAGCGCGATCACCTATCCGATCAAGCCCAAGGAGGCGTGTCGTACGTTGATTCCGTTGCATCCGGGCGCTGAGCGCTATTTCCGTGATGCCGGGCACCTGACGTGAAAGGCCATTCATGAAAACCCGCCTCATACCGAGGCCGGATCCCAAACACGGATAACGCCAATGCATGCACGTCTTCTCGTCGTCGCTGCCGCGACGGCGGCTGTACTCGCGAGTGCAGGTGCACCCTGCCACGCGGACGAGCCCATCCTGCTCAAGTTCGCCAATCCGGCGACGCCGACGGACTGGGTTTCCACCAAGGGCATCAACCCATGGGCCAAGCAGATCGAGGGGGCCTCGGGCGGGCTCGTTGAAATCAGGAACTATGCCGGCGGCTCGATCGCAAACTACCGGACCGTGTACGACCGCATCCTCAACGGCGTGGCGGAGTTCGGCTTTGGCACGTTTGGCGCGCTCGAGGACCAATTCCCCAGGACCACGGTGGCCGGGCTGCCGTTCCTGGCCGACACCAGCGCGGAGGCCGGGCTGGCGTTGTGGCGGCTGTATGCGAGCGGCGTGACCGCCGAGGAATACGCCAACGTGAAGCCGATCGCGATGTTCGGCTTCGGCGTGAGCGGGCTCCACATGACCAAGCCGGTCACGAAGCTCGACGAGCTCAAGGGCATGAAGATCTTCGCCAACGGCCGTTCGGTCGGCAGGATGGTGACGCTGATCGGGGCGGTGCCGATCACCTCGAACTCCGCCGAGCTTTATCAGGGCTTGAGCCGCGGCCTTGCCGAAGGCATGTCCTTCACCTGGTCCGGCATCGAGGCATTCAAGCTCGGCGAGCTCGCGAAGCACCACCTCGATTTCCCGTTCGGCAAGATCGGCGGCTATTTCTTCATGAACAAGCAGGCCTTCGCGAAGCTGCCCGAAAAGGCGCAGCAGGCGGTCGACCGCTATTCCGGCGAGGGCTTTACCAAAATCATGGGCAAGGCGGCCGACGACCAGGACGACGCCGACCGCGTCAAGGTGCTGGCCGAGCCGGGCCAGACGAGCCGCGCGCTGCCGGCGGCCGACCTCGAACGGTTGAAGCAGATCCTGGCGCCGTTGACCGAGGAATGGGTCGCCGCCACGCCGGACGGCGCGAAGGTGCTGGCTGCCTATCGCGCCGAGGTGGTGCGGATGCGCACTCCGTGAAGCTGCGTCACCTCGCTGCCGCCGCCGCGACGGCCGGGATTCTTGCCGGGGCTGCCGCGCCCGCGCGCGCCGACGATCCGATCCTGCTCAAGTTCGCCTATCCGGCGGCGCCGACGGGCTGGGTGATCGACAAGGGCCTCAACCCGTGGGCGAAGCGGATCGAAGCGGCCGCGGACGGGCTGGTGGAGATCAGGGTCTATCCGGGTGGAGCGATCGGCAACTTCCGGAATGTTTACGACCGCCTGCTCAACGGTGTGGCGGAGTTCGCGTTCGGGACCTTCGGCTCGATCGAAGATCAGTTTCCCAAGAGCTCGGTCGCGGGGCTGCCGTTCCTGGCCGACACCAGCGGCGAAGCTGGGCTGGCGTTGTGGCGGCTCTACGCCAGTGGCGTCACCGGCGACGAATTCGCCCGCGTGAAGCCGATCGCGATGTTCGGGTTCGGCGCGACCGGGCTGCACATGACCAAGCCGATCGCGAGGCTGGACGAGCTCAAGGGCGTGAAGATCTTCGCCAATGGCCGCTCGGTGGCGCGGCTCCTCACCTTGGTCGGCGCGGTGCCGATCACGTCGAATTCGGCCGAGCTCTACCAGGGCTTGAGCCGCGGCGTCGCCGAGGGCACGGCCTTCACCTGGCCCGGCATCCAAGCGTTCAAGCTCGGCGAGCTGATCAAGGACCACCTCGACGTGCCGTTCGGCAAGACCGGCGGCTACTTCTTCATGAACAAGGAAGCCTTCGCGCGGCTGCCGGAAAAGGCGCGAGAGGCCGTCGACCGCCACTCGGGCGAGGACTTCACTAAGCTCATGGGCAAGGGAGCGGACGAGGAGGACGATGCGCAGCGCGGCCAGGTGCTCGCCCATCCTGGCCAGGTCAATCGCACGCTGCCGGCGGCGGACCTCGAACGGATGAAGCAGATGGTGGCGCCGTTGACCGAGGAGTGGGTTGCCGCTACGGCGGACGGCGCCAAGGTGCTTGCCGCCTATCGGGCTGAGATCGCGCGCATCCGCGGCGGGTCGTAACGCGCGCCGCCGTCAGCGGGCGATTTGCTCGGTAAGCAGCGGCGCCAGCTTTGCGGCGAGAGTTTTAAGCTCCAGCCCGATTTCGGCCAGCTTCTCGGGAAGGAAGACTTGGCTGATGCCGCCGGAGCTCAGGGATAGAAGTGTCGACCCGTCGGGCGATTTGACCGGGACCGCGACACTGTTGATGTGGGCGTGCAGTGAGCCGATGTTCGAGCCAATGTTGACGATGTAGCCGGTCTCCTCATAGTCGCGCAACGCTTCCCGCAGTCGCCTTTCTATCGTTGACCATGTTTCGCGCCGCTCCGACCGAAGCTCGGCCAAAACAGCTTTGCGCTCAGCCTTGCCCAGCCCCGCGATGTAGGCCCAGCCGGTCGCTGAGGTAGCAAGCGGCACGCGCGAGCCAATCCGCAGATCGGCGAGGATGATCGCCGAGCCCTGGCAACGCTGCAGGTAGATCATGCTCAGCCCGTCACGTGCACCGAGCGAAACGGCGCCCTCGTGGCGGCTCGCTATGGCCTGCATGTGCGGTAAAGCGAGTTCGGCGATCGGCTGGCTCGACAGCACCGCTTGACCGAGTCCCAGTAGTGGGATGCCTGGTCGCATCGTCTGCCTGCCCGGCATGGCAACGAGATAGCCGAGTTCGAGCAATGTGTGACACAGACGCCATACCGTTGGCTGCGGCAGCCCTGTCATGCGTGCGATTTGGCTGGTCCCTAACTCAGGAGTTGTGGGGGTGAAGCGACGGAGCACCTCCATCCCGCGCGCCAGTGCGGTGACGAAGAGTCGATCTTTCGCGTCATCCAGCTCTTCGGCAGGCAAAGCCATCCGCATTTCCAAATTTGCGATGAGCTGTTCCCATGAACTATTCGCATAGCGAGTAGACGGCGGTCAAGCCGTGGGCGATCAGACGGTGGTGTCGCGAAGCTGCGTCGCGGTAGACAGTTGGGGCCGCAGCGAAGCGCCGCGGACGATGTCGACAATCGCGTTTGCATCCTGCGGCAACGCATCACCGCGCCAGGCTACGAAACCATCCGGGCGCACCAGCACGAGCCGGCTGACGTAGAGCTGCCGCGCCGCATCGTGGTCGAGATCGACGACGTCGAAAGGAACGCTGCATCGCCGCGCCGCGGCCTCCAATGCCGACGTTTCGACTTTGGGATCGAACCGCAGCAGGACGAAGCTCTGCCCGAACAGATCAAGAGTCGATCGGCCGTCGCCTAGCCAGGCATGTGGCGCACGCGAACCGGGGCGCGCTGTCTGCGTGTAGACCATCGGTGGATCGTCGGGCGGTGGCGTGCCGTCGGGACAGATGATCGGCGAATTCTCGTAGCGATAGCCAAGATGGATCGGCAGCGTAAACCACTCGTGCTTCATCATTTGCGTATACGCATCGCCAAAGGTCTTGCGCGCGACGTCGCCTTCCGGGCCTGGCTGAAAAACGAGCGGCGAAAGCTTTTCTCGTGGCGATATCATGCGCTGAAGGTTTGCCGTGGCTTCGCGGATATTGCGCAAGGCAACGGGGCGCCGCTCGGCCTCGTAGGAGGCCATGAGATCGGAACCGCCCCAGCCCTCCAATATGGCCGTCAGCTTCCAACCGAGATCGACGGCATCCTGCATGCCCGTGTTCATACCGAATGCGCCCGTCGGCGAATTAAGATGCACGGCGTCGCCTGTGATGAAGACGCGTCCCCCGCCATAGCTCTCCGCGACCAGCTCGCGCCGAACCCACGGCACGATCGACAGGATCTCAAATGGGAATTCCTTGCCCATGGCGCGTACGATCAGCGCTCGAATCTCGGACTCCGACAAGGTGCGCCGGTTCGCGTCGCCCACGACCGAGAAGCGGTACCGGTCATAGCCGTCGATAGCAACGATCGTGCTCCAGGTTCCTTCCGGGCCGATGAAGATGAAGCGATAACCCTTCCGCGTGTGGTGCAGGCCCCAGAAGTTCGGGCAACGAAAAATCGCGTTGGTCGTATAGGTGAGAGTCGGCTGACCTTTCATCTCAATGCCCAGCGCTTGGCGCACTGTGCTCGTGCCGCCGTCCGCCCCGACCAAGAACTCGGCCTCGACGCTCTCGTCCTCGCCAGCGGCATTGCGCAGCGTGGCGACGACACCATCCCTTCGCTGATCGAAACCTACGAGCTCCGTTCGGTAGCGCAACGTCGCTTGCGGCATCGACTCGACCCATTGCCGCAGGATCGGGTCAAACATGTCCTGCGGGCAGCGCTCCCGCTTCACTGGGCTCTGCGGCGGCGGTGCTTCCTCGCGCGGTGAAGGAAAGGGCTCCCGGCCGAACTCATACCCAGTTAAGCTTTCAAGCCACACGTTGTCCTGCGGCTGATCCGGATTGTAGGGACAGTTTCGCACCGCCGCTTCCAGGCCCCAACGCCGGCAGAACTCCATGGTGCGCGGACCGATCAGATCCATCTTGGGCTGCGTGATCGTTCCGTCGGTGCGCTCGACGATGAGGCTGGGGATGCCGCGCCAAGCGAGGTCGCCCGCCAGAGCGAGTCCGATCGGACCGGCACCCACGATTAAAACCGGTATGTGGTTGGTCAAGGCTGTCGAACTCCCCATGTGCGCACAGCAGCGGTAGCACGCAGCACGCCACGCAGATGGGATACGGGCCGGACCGAAATCGAGAAGCTCCTCATAGTTCCTCGTTGCAATTTCGCGATCGTGCCGAATATATTATTCGAACTGCGAATAATATATTCGAAATGATCATGGCTTCAAGTCGCCGTCGCACGAGCGCGTAATCCTTCCTAAGAAACAGCCTAAGCGAGAATCCATGGCGCACATCGTCGACATCCACACCCACCATTCCGGCCGGTCAAAGGGGGGCGACCCGCTCGGCGTGGGGAACGCCATGCGCGGCCAACGCGTCGGCAAGAACATCTATTCCGACTACAAAGGCATGCCCAACCTCGCCCATTACGAGCTAACAGATTTCCAGCTCCAGCAGGAGGTAAGCCACAAGGCCGGCATCGACTACCGGCTGATGTCGAACCCGTTCCCCGCCGAGGTGCTGACGGAAATCTCAGCAAAGCCGTCCGTCGAGGTGTGCAAGCACTACAACGATGAGATCGCCGAGACCGTCGACACGTCGCCGAATGATACAGCCGGACTCGGCACGGTGAATCCGCTCGAGAAGAGCCACATCAAGGAGGCCGAGCGCCTTATGGGCCCCCTGAAGTTCAAGGGATTGCAACTTGTGACCTCCTGGCACGGCAGATATCTCGACACCGAGGAGGCTTGGCCGTTCTGGGAATACGTGCAGGACAAGGACGTGCCCATCTTCCTTCACCCGCCTCGGGTGCCCATAGGGGCAGATCAGCAAATGGACCAGTACAAGCTCGACGAGCTCGTCGGCAGGCCATTTGACACTGCCATGAGCGTGGCGCGCATGATCCTGTCCGGGCTGTTTGATCGCTTTCCCACGCTGCAGATCTGCGTCGCCCACATAGGCGGCGGGCTGTTGCCCTGCATGGGGCGGCTCGATTTCGGCTGGCGGCTCGGCTGCGAGGGCATGCCGGATGACTCACAGATCCAGTGCAAGAACATCCCGTCGTCATATCTGCGCCAGAACCTGCACGTCGACATCATGGGCGTGTGGGCGCCGCACGTGGCGGAGGCGGTGGAAGTGTTCGGACCCGACCGCGTCATGTTCGGTACCGATTACGGCCCGGTGCCGATCGATCCCAAGGCTCACGTCGACATCGTGAATGGTCTGGAGATTTCCGAGGAGGATAAGCAGAAGATCTTTTGGAAGAACGCGAACACGTTCTTCAAGCTCGGGCTTTCCTCGTGATCGTCGACATCCACACCCACTTCAACGAGGCCGGGGTCGCCCAGGCGCTCGGCATCGACATGCGCAACCCGGGGCAGGGCTACGCGATCCTGCCCTCCTCGCCGCAGCCGGAGTACGGCGATTTCGATGTCCAGACTGAAGTCTGCAGGAAGGCCGGCATCACCAAGCGCCTGATGTCGACCCCTTTCACGGCGGAGATGCTGTCCGCTCTCACCACGAAATCGTCGCTCGACGTGGTCGAGCTGGTCAACGACACCAACGCCAAGACCGTCGCTCGCGCGCCCAATCGGCTGATGGGCCTGGGCACCGTCAATCCGCTGGAGGTGGCGCACATCAAGGAAGCCGAGCGTTGCATGGGTCCGCTCGGTTTCAAGGGACTCCTGCTGACCACGAGCTGGCATGGCCGCTATCTGGACAACGACGAGGCGTTACCCTTTTGGGAATGGGCCGAAGCGAGCAAGACGCCGATCTTCTTGCACCCCGTGCGCACCCCGATCGGCCATAAGCAGCAGATGGGTCAATACAAGCTCGACGAGCTGATCGGGCGGCCGTTCGACACCACCATGTGCCTGGCGCGCATGATTCTGTCGGGGTTGTTCGACCGTTTTCCCAAGCTGCAACTCTCCGTCTCGCATATGGGCGGTGGGTTGCTGGCGGTCGTGGGCCGGCTCAACTACGGCTGGTCGCTCGGCTGCGAGGGAATGCCGGAACGCGCCAAGATCAAGTGCAAGGACGAGCCGGAATCCTATCTGCGTCGGAACTTGCACGTCGACACGATGGGGCTATGGGGCCCGCACGTGCGCGAGGCGCTCGCGGTGTTCGGCACCGACCGCGTGATGTTCGGCACCGATTACGGGCCGGTGCCGATCGACCCGAAGGAGCATGTCGACATCGTGAAGTCGATGGGGCTGTCGGCGGCGGATGAGGAGAAGGTGTTTTGGAAGAACGCCGATGGGTTCTTCAAGCTCGGGCTGGCGAAACAACGTCCGGTGTCGGTGTGAGCAAGATGTTTGGCAGGGGCACGATGCGCTCTTGGCTCGCCGCCTTGTTGGTCGCCGGTCTTGCGGTGCCTGCTGCGGCGGAAAACCTGACCCTGGAGATGCGGAAGCTGTTGAAGGACGCCGGGCTCGAGGAATCGATCATGGCCGGACTCGACAAGGAGCTTGCCGTGCCGCCGGCGATGATCGCGGCGGCCAAGAAGGAGGGCAAGCTGCGCGTGCAGCTTCAGATGTCGGAACAGGAGTTTGGCGGCGTCGCCAAGCTTTTCAGGGCTCGCTACCCGGGCATCGAGCTCGAGTACATTCGCGGCATCGGCTCACAGATCATGAAGGTCCTCGTCGCGTATAAGACCGGCACTGTCACCACGGACGTGCTTTCCGGTTACGATTCGCGTGTCGATGAGTTTCGCGCCGTGGGCCTCGTCGACCTGCGCGACTTGCCGGCTTATCCGAGCCTGCGCGAGGAACTCAAGACTCCCCAAGGGACCGACGGCGCCGACAAGCTCAACTACTGGTGCACCAGCTACAGCACCGAACGCGTGAAGAAAGAAGATGTGCCCACGACATGGGATGACCTGCTCGACAATCCGCGCTGGCGCGGCGGCAAGCTCGCGGTCGCTTACATGTTCGGGTCGACCACACTGCCGACGCTCACAGTGCGGCTTGGCGATGCGTGGATGTCGACCTGGCTTGCAAAGCTCTTCAACGAAGTAAGGCCGCAGCTCCGCAAGGAGACGTTGGCCGCGACCGGCAAGTTGATTTCGGTGGGCGAGTTCGACATGGTTTTCGCGATTCAGGATTACGTCACTGAACGTGACTCCAAGCGAGGCATGCCTGTCGCCGCGCGATGTCCGGAACCGCTCGTCACCTCTTGGGGTAAGCTCGGCATCTTATCGGCTACGCCCCATCTCAATGCGGCCAAGCTCTACGTCAATTGGCATCTGAGCAAAGAGGGTCAGATCGCGAATTATCACTTCGCGCGCCAAGTTCCAGTGCACGCTGCACTCACCGGGCGCGAATTCCTGCCCTATCCGGAGGAGATATTGGGAAAAAAGACGGTGTATCGCACCGATGACGTTGTGCGCGAACAGCCTAGGGTTGTGAGCCAGTGGAACCAGCACTGGCAGCGCGCCGGAGGCGTCATCGAATAGCGGGTATCGCAGAAGGGGTCCTACCGAAGGAGTGAATTGCATGGCAACAACGATCATCGCCGCACGAGCCAAGCTCGTGACCGGAATCAACGTGTTTACGGTGTCTCCGGAACGTCGGCAGGACCTGCTCGACACGTTGCGCGCGATCAACAGCGAGATCCTGCGCCAGGCCTTGCCGATGAACGTTTCGGCCAATTTCCACCGGGCGATCGGCGGCTCGGTCGTGATCAACTACAACCAATATACCGACCGTGAGAACATCCATATCTTGCGCTCGATACCCGAAACGGCGCCGCTGCGGAAACGCACCCACGAGCTGTCGGAGAGTCACGAGATCCGGTGGTACGACGTCGCGGACGTCGTGACGCCGAATCCCGCCGTCGACAAGATCGAGATCTCGAGCGACGGCAACACGATCGCCGCGATCGGGATTCTCACCGTGAAGCCCGAAAAGCAAACGGAGTTCCTGGCTCTCTTCAAGACTTATGGCGATATCCTGAGCGGCATGAAAGCACCGGGTTTCCTCGGAATCGCAACCCATCGCGGCGACGAAGCGGCGCATGTGGCGACCTACGAGCAGTGGCAAACCGCCGATGCGTACCGAAGCGCCGCCGAACTCGCTCCTGTCGCCGCCGTGACAAATCAAATCCGCCGCCTCACGGACGAGGGCGATCGGCAGCTCTATGACGTGCTCGACGTTGTGCGCTTCGATCTGGAGCGAGAGGCTGCGGACGCGCGCGACCGCGAGTCGCTTCGTCGTCCTGCGAAGAAGATTTGAATCCGCCCTCAGGAGCAGTCGCCATCTTGCCTTCGGACGGTCTCGACCATCGCCGGCGTGATTTCGGTTTCACCGGGGTGCTGCGCCGGACCCATCCGCAGGATGTTGCGTTAGTCGCTGAGCGGCATGTTGGCTTCTTGCTCCGGCAACGGGACGCCGCGTAAGGCAGTGTCTGATTATGTGCAACGGGCATCACCGGTCTGTCACTTGCCGAAACAGTCCGGTCCCACCGATGCGGAGAGCTTCGATGCTTCGACCGAAAACCAATAAGCTGCGGATTCAGGCAGTTACGCCGTCGGGATCGTGGCGTTAGCCGGAGCATTTGGGAGCACGGTCATGCTGAACATCGGCCCAGTGGCACCTATGACGTGCTACCTAAACATCAGAAACGAGTCGTTCACGGTGCAGACGCAATCGGGCCGCCACCAATAGGGGTGGCTACGGGCGGCTTACGAGCTCGTTCAGCCAAAGTTTCTCCTACGAGACCCCTGGATTGAGCGTGATCGTTTGCTCTCGTACACCGCCGTTCTCGGACCGGGCGCGGAAGCGGAACTCCTTCGGCCCCGCGGTGTCGATCCGGACCCGCCACGTCGCGCTCCGGCTGTCGCCCTGCACGATATTGCCGAGGCTCATCGCCCGATCTGCGGTGAAGTCCATCAGCACATTGTCCTCGCGCCTCGTCTGCACGCTCTCCAGCGTCACGCCGGCCGGCAGCGAGACGCTCTGCAGGTGAACGCCCGACAGGATCCATGACGGGTTGGAAACGGTGATGGTGATCGTTGCGCGTCCGCCGACACCGGGGTTGATGGAGGAGGACGTGACGCTCAGGTTCATGTTGGGTGAAGTCGCGCCGCGGACGATCGTGGCGGAGATCGCGGCCGGAACGCCCGAGCTGGGTGCGTTCCAGTTGATGATTTTCAGCCGGTAGGTTCCCGGCGGCGGGTTTTCGATGATCTGGTATTCGACGTTGTCGATCCAGGATTGCGAGGCCCATTCGCCGCACTGGCCCTTGGCGTCGGGCGTGCAGAACGGCGCGCGGTCGATCCACAGATCGAGGTCGTAGTCGACGGCGGCCGATGCGCCCGCGCTCGCGGCGGGTTCGTCCCAGGTCATGACCACGACCAGCCGGGACGCACCCGGGGGGACTTCGATGTCGCGATAGCCCCACCTGTCGCGTGTGATGGTGCGCCACGCCCAATGCGTTGTCCAACCCGCGGCGTTGGGGTGCGCCCAGTGCGCGGCGTAGGGGGAGACCCGTCCGAGGCCGAACGTGTTGCGGGTCGTGTTTGGCGCCTCCGTGTTGCGCAGCGGAGCTGCGACGTTGTCGTGCTGCAACGCCGTCGCCATCAAATGCGCGCGCATGAGATGGGGCAGGGTGCGGAACTCGGGATAGTGCTCCATGACCGTCGCCGCGATGCTGGACACGTGCGGCGTGGCCATGCTGCAGCCGATCTTGTCCGTATACCCGTTCGTGGTGCCGGCATTGGCGGAGCGGATCGTCGTGCCGGTGGCGACGATATTCGGCTTCATGCGCCCGTCGCCGGTCGGGCCGCGGCTGCTCGTGTTGCGGATGTCGCCGATCGTGCCGTCGCCGGTATCGAGCACGTTGCCGACGGTGAGCGCGTTCTTCGCGACGCCGGCCGCCCAGATGGTGCCCGCGCCGGGGCCGCTATTGCCGGAGCAGACGGCCCAGGTCTGGCGCGTCTCCCACACGATCTGGTCGAGCTTGCGGGAACGCGCGTCGGTGCCGACGAGATTCGTGCCGGTGAGCCCGCCGCTGATGTTGACGACCTGCGGACGGCCGCTGCCGCAGTCGGTCGCGTCGTCCATGTATTCATGACCTTCGATCTCGTCGGCTTGCGTGCCGCTATTGGTCGAGTCCCAGATCTTGGCTCCCCTGATCCGCGTCGTCGCGCTGCTGCCGATACCGGGTGCGACACCCTTGAACCGTGCCTGTGCGGTCCCGGTGCCGGAGATCGTCCCCAGGACATGGGTGCCGTGGCCGTTCTGGTCGTTCCAAACGCCGGCCGCGTCGGAAGTGAAGTTCCGGCCGCAGCCGAACTTGTTGAGATCCTGGTGTGTGGTCGCGGCCGCGCCCCCGACCATGAACCCCGTGTCGAGAATGCCCAGGATCGTCGGCGTGCCGGAAAACCGCGTGCCGGGTCCGCCAGACCGGATGTAGTCCGCGCCCATGACGGCCATGCTGTTGTCGTGGCCTCCTGTGCCGGGCAGGTTCAGCTCGATAAAGAGGACGCCGTCGAACGTGGCTAGGCGCTCGAGCACGTCCGGCCATACGATGGCGGAAACCGCGTTGAGGTGGCGATCCACGCGCCCGACCGTGACCTGCTCGCGCGGCAGAATCGTCTGCAGCTCTTTCACCGCCTCGGCGTCGAACGCGTTGATCGTCACCGGCAATCCACGCAGATCGCCGCCGAATTGCCGCGCGGCGGCGCGCAGGGAGTTGCCGAGCTTCTGATCGCGGCGGGGCTGGCCGACCCATTCGACGAAGGGCAGGCGGGCGATCCGGCGCAGCCGCTCCGGGTCGGTGGGCACGCGTACCTTGAAGGCGGAGCCGTGCGGTCCGAGGATCTGCACGCCCAGCGCGCCGAGCTCCTTCTCCGCCTCGTCCGAAAGATATTCGTTCAGGATGATGAAGGCATAGATGTAGCCGCGGGCGCGCACGCGCTCATCCGGCGACATGAGGGCGGGATCCAGCCCGCTTCGGGGCTCGTAAGGTGCGCTGCCCGCGAAGGTGAGCGCGCGCCAGCTCTGGGTTGGCGTCACCGTCCTCGCACCCTCGACTGCGACCTTCGAGAGGTCGCGCTTGAGCCGCACGGGCGCAGCCTCGACCAGCTTCAGGTCCGATTCCTTGGGGGCAAGATAGTTGGCTGCGTTGCGCGGCAATGTCCGGTCGACGGCCGTTCGTGCGGTGACGCGGCCGCGTGGATTCGATGCGGCGCGCCTGTCGACCTTCGGGCGATCGGCGGAGCGCAGGATCGCATCGATCTCGCGTTGAAGCTCGGAAACGTCGAGATTTGTCGCATCGAGTTCGTTCGCGCGTTCTGGCGCGGTGCGATCAGAGTCGCTGCCCCAATTCATGTCGCCGGAGCATGCGGCAGTTACGGAAACGATCGCCGCGCTGAGCACGAGAATGCGAAGGCGTCCCATAGATCCCCCAAACGGTATCAACAGATTGCGCGCGCTACTTCCGCGCGAAAATTGGCGGTACGGAAATGACGACTATACGATCCAATTCGGCAGTCATCTTCGGCCGCGCTTTGGACGGTCGACATGACGGCGGTTATTGGCAGCCCGATCTTTGACACGAAACGATAGAAAAGAAGGAATCGCGTGATCCTGGCGTGACCAATCTGTGAGCAACGCCGATTCCAGCGTTGTTCTTCCTGAGAAAAGCCACTTACCGGTCTGAACTTGCTGCAATCCTCCCCTGGGCGCCATAATTCCGGCACCTCCTTCGGATTCACGGCTCGCAGGTTGGACGAGGCATTGGACATCATCAATCCGGCCGGCTGGCCGACCCCCAAAGGCTACGCCAATGCCGTCGCGGGGTGTGGGCGCATGGTGTTTGTCGCCGGGCAGCTCGGCTGGACGCCGGGCGAGCGCTGGGAAACCGACGATTTCGTCGGTCAGCTCCGCCAAGCCCTCGAGAACACGGTGGCGGTTCTCGCGGCCGCCGGCGCGGCGCCCCAGCACATCGTGCGGATGACCTGGTACGTGACCGACCGTAATACGTACATCTCGCGTCGGAAGGAGATCGGCGCCTGCTGGCGTAGCGTCATCGGCCGGCATTTTCCGGCAATGACGCTGGTCGAGGTGGCGGGGCTGATCGAGGGGCGCGCCAAGCTCGAAATCGAAACGACGGCGCTGATCCCCGACGCAACGTGAGCGCGTGTTATAGTCGGCCGCGATGTGGCGAAACATGTCCAGCCTCGCGTGACGCGCCGACCGAAAAGATCGCCGCCCGCGCCGAGCGCGCCGTTGCGCGACCTCAGCCGGGATCTGGTCCCGATCTATCTGCAGCTCATCACCATCTTCCGCCGCTTCATCATGAGCGGCCAGTGGCCGTTGAACGAGCAGATCCCGACCTTGGAGGAGCTGTCGGCGCAGTTCGGCGTGGCACGCGCCACGGTGCGCCAGGCCATCGGGTTCCTCGAGCGCGAAGGCCTGCTCGCGCGCTATCGTCGTCACGGCACCTTCGTCATCGCACGGCCGCAGCGCGACAGCTGGTACACGATCCCGACCGATTGGGCCGGGGCGCTCAAGGCCCATGACGGGCTGGAGCCGGAATGGCTCGAATCGCGCCGTGCGAGCCCGCTGCCGAAGGCCTTTCATCCCGGGACGGAGCTCGGCTCCGCCTACCAGCTCATCCGGCGGCGCTATCGCCATGACGGCGTGCCGTTTCTGCTGGAGAGCGCCTATCTCGACGTCGCGCTCTACCGCACGCTGGGCGCGGAGCGGATTCGACAGACGCCCATCCTCCGGCTGCTCGACACGACACCTAAACTCAAGATCGCGCGCGCCGAGCTGAGCATCCATGTCGGCACCTCGGACAGCGAGACCTCGACCGAGCTCGCCATCCCGCTCAACGCGCCGATCGCGGTGGTGCGCCAGTCGGTGTGCGGTGACGGTAAGGCGGTGATTTTCCAGTCGGAGGGTTTCTATCGCGGCGATGTGGTGCGGGTGATCGAGCGCATGAAAGTGGGGGTCTGACATGCGCCGCCCGGATCCGCTGTTCGAGATGAGCGACGCCACGCCGATCTATGTGCAGCTCATCATGCTGTTCCGACAGCAGATCGGCACCGGCAAGTGGGAGGTGGGCGAGCGCATCCCGGTCCTAGCCGAGCTGTCGCGCAAGTTCGGCGTGGCGCGCGCGACGGTACGCCAGGCGCTCGGATTCCTCGAACGCGAGGGGCTCATCGCCCGGTCGCGCGGGCGCGGCACCTTCGTGCTGCGCAAGCCGGCGGGCGAGCTGTGGTTCGACGTGCCGAACTCCTGGCAGGAGCTGGTCGACCAGAGCGACGAGATCGAGGCCGATTGGATCGACATCGATGCGCCGATCCGCGTGCCCGATCCCTCCGAGGTCAGCCGGGCCGTGCTGGCGCCGCATTACTTTGTCGCGCGGCGCGTGTTGCGGCGCGACGGCGTGCCCTATCTGATCGGCACCTCGTTCATCGACCAGCGCGTCGTGGATAGGGTCGGCAGCGAGCGTCTGCCGGGCCCATCCTTCTATCGCGTCCTCGAACAAGCGCGGCTCAAGGTCGCGCGCGCCGATCAGTCGGTGCACATCGGCACGGCCGACGCGGAGATCGCGTACTATCTCCAGGTCCCGCTGAACGCGCCGATCGCGGTCGTGCGGCGCTGGGCCCTCGATGCCCGCGCCACGCTGGTCTACCAGTCCGAAGGACTGTTCCGCGGCGACTTCGTCCAGATCCGCCGCCGGCTGAAGTAGCGCCTACATCCCGGCGCGGATTTTCCGGATCTCGGCGCGGAACGCGGCCAGCACCTTCGCGCCGTCCGGCACAGACTTGGCCCATTCGTCGATCACCGGCGCCACTTTCGCCACCCAGCGCGCCTCCTCATCGGGGGAGAGCTGCGAGATCGTTTGCCCCGGCTCGGCGGCGACCTTGCCGCGCGCGAAGGCGTTGCTGTTGTCGACGGCTTTGACCAATCGCTTGGTCAGGACTTCGCCGGTGTTCCGGTCGAGCACCGACTTTGCGCTTTGCGGCAGGCGGTCATAGGCGTCCTTGTTCATTACGACATAGCCGGCGTCGTTGCCGAGCGCGACCTCGAGATGGTGGCTGGTCACCTCGAACAGCTTGAACGTCAGCACGCCGGACCAGGCGCCGGCGCTGCCGTCGATGGTGCCGCGGCTCAGCGACGGGTAGAAATCGGAAATCGGAATCGCCACCGGCGTTCCGCCCAAATTCTCGATGGTGCGGCTGATCACGCGACCGTCGAGGCCGAGCTTCACGCCTTGCAGATCGGCCATGGTGCGGATTTGCTTCTTCGTGTGCAGGTAGATGCCGGGGAAGGGCGCCAGACCCAGCAAATGCACCTTCGCGAACTCGTCCGAGACAATGCCGTTCGCGAAAAGCCGCCAGAGACCGATCGCGGCTTCCGTTCCGGTCTTCGTTTCGAAGGGGAGGCTATAGACACTGGTCTTGGGGAATTGCGACGAGATCGGCCCGAATATCCCCCACGCGATCTCGGTGACGCCGTTCGTCGTCCGGTCATAGGCGTTGGCGAGGTTGGCGAGGCCCGGACCGGGGAAGGTCTTGATCTCGAACGCGCCCGCCTCCTTGTTCACCTCCTCGACCCAGGGGTAGAGGCCTTGGGTGTTGAGCAGCGCTTGTGGCGGCACCGCGTTGGCGAATTTGAGCTGGATCGGTTCGTCGGCGCGCGCGGACGTGACCGCTATGGCGCCGAGGACGGCCAGAGCCGCGACAAAGCTATTTCTCATCGAATTTTCCTCCCCGAAAAGCCTGCTTTAAAAATGCAGGTCAATGGTGCATAACATTAGTACTATCCGACAATGAGAAACAGGGGAGGCCTTTGATGGCAGACGTAAAGCTTCGGTCGCGCTGGGTGCTGGCGAACGGGGTGAGGACGCACTTCACCGAGGCCGGCGGCGAGGGCAAGGCGATCGTGATGCTGCACGGCGGCGGCCACGGCTCGTCGGGTCTTTCCGGGATGGGCCCGCTGATGGCGGAGCTTTCCGGCGATTTCGTCATGTACGCGCCCGTTCGCCTTGTCGGAGACGGGCAAGGGGATCGAGAAGGCAATTCCGGAGATCAAGTTCCACTGGATCAAGGACGCCGGCCACCAAGTCCAGACCGACAAGCCCAAGGACGTCGCCAACATCATCCGTGACTTCGTGGGGAAATAGCCGTCACCGGCATGGCGGCTTATTCGCTATGCTGGCGGCCCGGAGACCTGCATGACCTATTACGTCGGAACCGACATCGGCGGCACCTTCACCGATCTCGTGATGCTGGACGAT
>Ga0184615_10000794_pt1 | contig 17069 bp, 14 predicted proteins | sample PLM4_65_coex_FD_133134 | JGI IMG/M metagenome (GOLD analysis project Ga0184615, IMG submission 133134) | Groundwater sediment microbial communities from an aquifer in East River, Colorado, USA - PLM4_65_coex | ecosystem: Environmental > Terrestrial > Soil > Riparian zone | place: USA: East... | reverse complement strand
GTCGTTGCCCTGCCGGTCGAGCTGCGTCGGATCGTGCGCGACCGAGAAGAAGACCTTCAAGAGCTCGCCGAAGCGGATCCGCGTCGGGTCGAAGCGGATTCGGACCGCCTCGGCGTGCTTCGTCGCACCCGTGCAGACCGTCCCGTAGTCGGCCTTCGCGGCGACGTCGCCGACGTAGCCGGAAGTCACCTCGAGCACGCCGTCGAGCTCCTTGAAGACGGCCTCGGTGCACCAGAAACAGCCGCCCGCGAGCACTGCGGTCTGGGTTGCTCCGCTGCTCGCCGGCGCGACGTCGCGCTCGGGCTCGGGAAACTCGTTTGGCGCGGTGCCCATCGGGGTCTCCTTGCGATCGCGGGCGGCGCGGCGGGTGGCGATGGAGGGACTCGAACCCCCGACACGGCGGATATGAGCCGCCTGCTCTAACCAGCTGAGCTACATCGCCCTACTCGGCGGGCGCAGAACACTAACCGGAGGCGCGCGCCGCTGCTACAAGAGCTTCAGGTAGGCGAGCAGCTGGCTCATCTCGTCCGCGGTCAGCTCGACCTCGCGCGCGGCGGCGATCGCGCGCACGGCCGACTCGAGATCGGCAAAGCGCCCGTCGTGACCCCACGGGCCCGCAGTCGATACACCCCGAAGGGAAGGCGTCGCGAAGCTGCCGCCGGTGCCGACGTCGAAGAGCGCTCCCCGCGTGTAGGCGGGCGCGGGATGGCACTCCGTGCACTCCGCCTTCGCGAACACGCCGAAGCCCCGGCGCGCGGAGAGCGTCGCGGGTTCCACGGGTGCGCCGTCGGCCTGGATGCGGCCGCGGTCGAAGGGCGGGACCGAGAGCAGGTAGGCCAGGAGCGCCTCACGGTCTCTGCCGGTGAGCTTGCCGCCGCGCATCTCGACCGCGAGCATGCGTTCGAGCGCGTCCGGAAGCGTCGGCGCAGAGCCGTCCCAGAGATATGGAGCGGTCTGCCAGAGCCCGCGCAGCGAGAGCGTGCGGCGCCCAGCGGCCGTGCCCGGCGCGACGCTCTCGCCGGCCACGTACACCCGGTGGTCTTCGCCTCCGCCCGGATGACAGCTCGCGCAGCTGCGGCTGGCGTCGCCCGAGAGCCGCGGATCGGCGAAGAGCAGCGCGCCGCGCTGCACCAGATCCGGATCGAGTGCCGGCGGCTTCACGGTCGCTTCGCCGCCGCCAAAATCGGCCAGCGCACAGCCCGAGAGCAGCAGGGCCGCGGTGCTAAGCGCGAGCCAGGAGCGCATGCTTCTGCACCTTTCCGGAGGCCGTGCGCGGCAACTCCTCGACCACCCGCACCTCACGCGGGAGCTTGTAGCGCGCGAGCCGCTCACTCGCCCAGGCGAGCAACGCGGCCGGATCGAAACCCGGGCTCGCCGGCACGACGTACGCGCGTCCGGCCTCGCCCCACTGTGGGTCCGGCACGCCGACCACGGCAACCTCCGACACGTCAGGGTGTTGGCCGAGCACGCGCTCGACCTCGGCGGGGTACACGTTCTCGCCGCCGCTGATGTAGAGCTCCTTCAGCCGGCCGACGAGCGTCACGAGGCCTGCCGTGTCCATCACGCCCAGGTCGCCCGTCCGGTGCCAGCCGCCGATCCGGCTCTGCGCCGTCTCCTCGGGTCGCCGCCAGTAGCCCGTCATGACGATCGGACCGCGCACCACGACTTCCCCGCGCGTGCCGGGCGCGACGTCGCGTCCCTGCTCGTCGGCGATGCGCACCTCGCCAAACGCCACGGGCTCCCCGACCGACCCCGCCGAGCGCAGCGCGTCGTCGGCGTCGAGGCAGCACAGGATCGACGTCTCCGTCTGGCCGTAGCCCTGCTTCAAGCGGATGCCGGCCTGCCAGTAGCGCTCGATCGTCTCGACCGCGAGCGCCGCGCCCGCGCTGAACGCGAAGCGCAGCGACGCGAGCTTCTCGCGCGCGAGTCCGCGCTCGAGCATGCGCTGGTACATCACGGGCACCGCGCCAATCAGGCTCGCGCGCTCGCGCGCCACGCAGTCCTGCAGGCCGATCGGGTCGAAGCGGTCGACGAGCACGGCGGTCGCGCCGACGAAGAGCGTGGGCACGGACAGGATCTTCAGGCCGAAGGAGTGGAAGAGGGGGATCGGCACGACTACGACGTCAGTCGGCACGAGCTCGAAGTAGAGCTCCGCGTTGCGCGAGTTCCAGTACGTCTTGCGATGGGGCAGCACCGCGCCCTTCGGCCGGCCCGTCGTCCCGCTCGTGTACAGGATCACCTGCGGGCTCTCGCCGCCGGGTGCGGGCACGCGGCGCTCGGCGTGCGCCGGCAGCCGCGCGCGCAGCTCGTCGGGCGTGAGCATCTGCGTGCCCGCGCGCGCCGGGACGTCGCTGCCCGGTGCGCGAACGACGACGCGCGGCTCCGAGTCGTCGAGCTGGAAACCGAGCTCTGGCGCGGTGAGGCGCGTGTTCAGCGGGATCAGGATCGCGCCGAGCAGCGCGGCCGCGAAGTAGAGCTCGAGGTAGAGCGGCTCGCTCGGCAGCGCGAGCGCGACGCGATCGCCCGCGGCGACGCCGAGCTCCGCCAGCGCCGCGGCCGCGCGATTCACGCGCGCCTCGAGCTCGCGATACGAGATGCGTTCGCCCGTGCTCTCGACGACGAGCGCTGCGTGATCGGGGCGCGCGTCGGCGTGCGCGACGAGCCAGCTTCCGACGTTGGCTTCTGGCCCGGGGTCGTGGCGCATGGCGGGCGAGGAGTGTGACAGAATCGCGCCGTGAATCTCAAAGGCCAGCCCGTCAGCGTCGGCGACCTCGTCCATCAGGCCGAGCGCGAAATCTCCCCTGCGGTAATCGCGTTCTACTGCGACACGTTTGCGGATCGCAATCCGATCTACGCGCGCGAGGGCGTCGCTCCGCCGCTCCTGTATCACAGCGAGGTCTACGCCCACATCGACCGCTGGTATCTGCGCAAGCTCGTCGGAAACCTGCACGCGCGACAGGAGTGGCTGATGTTCGCGCCGCTGCGGGCCGGCTCGACGGTGCGTACGCGTTCGACCGTCGTCGAGCGCTACCGGAAGCGCGACCGCGACTTCGTCGTGAACGAGGTCGACTTCTGCGACGAACACGGGCGGCTGCTGGTGCGCTCGCGCACACACCAGTCGTTCCTGGCCGACTTGCCGCAGGCGGAGGGCGCCTACGTCGTCGATCGCGACAGCGCGGCGAAGAAGGAGCGGCGCGCGGTCGGTGAGGGCGACGGACTCGAGCTCGAGCCGATCGAGCTGCACGTCGATCTCACGACTTGCTGGCGGTTCTCCGGCCCGATCAAGAACTACCACACCGACCGCGACGAGGCGCGCAAGCTCGGCTTCCCGGACGTCGTCGTGCAGGGGATGCTCTCGACCTGTCTCGCGTCGCAGGTCATGGGCAACGCCCATGGCGCCGGCTGGCTCGCCGGCGGACGCATGGACATGAAGCTCGTGAACGTGCTCTGGGGCGGCGAGCGCGTGCGCGCCCGCGCGAAGCTCCGCAGCGAGACCCCCGAGGGTGCCCGCGCCCGCCGCGAGTACGAGCTCTGGGTCGAAAAAGACGACGCCAAACAAACCGTCGTCACCGTCGGCACCGCCTCCGCCTTGGTTTTGTAGAGACCTCCGCCCTGGTCTCACAGTGAGTTTGCGCGATGGCGCGGCGCGAAGCCGCCTTCGCGCTGCGACGCAAGCGCCGAAGGCGCGCGCAGCGAGGCGAAGCCGAGCGAAGACAGTCAGTTTGAATGGCGCGGCTACGCCGCGCCGGGCCCCTTGGAACCTCGAGTCCGACAGAAACGTCGCTGGCACCCGGTCCTGCAAGCCGCGCGAAGCGCGGCGCGCAGCGAGGCAAAGCCGAGCGAAGTCAGGGTGGCGCGGCTACGCCGCGCCGGGCCCCTTAAGACAAGAATGCGTCGAGCGCCTGCCCCATCGCGTGCGCGGAGGCAAAGCGATCGTCGGGATCCTTCTGGCATGCGCGCATCAGGATCTGCACCAGGCCCTCGGGGATCTCGGGTCGCAGGTGCCGCGGATCGGGCAGCGGCGCGTGCAGCTGCTGATCGACGACGCCGTCGCCGCTGAACGGTCGCTGCGCGGTCGCCATCTCGAACATCGAGATGCCGAGCGCATACAGGTCGGTGCGCCCGTCGATCTCGTGGCCGAGGATCTGTTCGGGCGGCATGTACTGCGGCGTGCCCTTGGCCTCGGTGAGTGTCTCGTTTCCCGTCTCGAGCGCCTTGCTGATGCCGAAGTCCATCAGCTTCACGGTTCCGTCGGACGCGAGCAGGATGTTCGACGGCTTCACGTCGCGGTGGATCACGTTCGAGCGGTGCGCGTAGGCGAGCGCGCGGCACATGTCGCGCCCGACCTCCGCGACGCGGCGCGGAGGCAGCGGCTGCCGCTCGTTCGAGCCGCGGATCCGCATCACTTCGCGGACCGTTCGGCCCTGCACGTATTCCATCACGATGCAGGGCTGATCATTCACGACCGCGACGTCGTAGATGTGCACGATGTTCGGATGGTTCATCGATGCGGCGGCGCGCGCCTCCGCGCGAAACATCTTGACCGCTTCGGGATTCGCGGCGAGCTCGCCCGGCAGGAACTTGATCGCGACGGGCCGCTCGAGCTCTCGGTCGCTCGCCAGGTAGACGATGCCCATTCCGCCGCGGCCGATCTCGTCGCGAAGCTCGTAGCGGTCGCTGGCCGTCGTCGCCGGCGACGGCGTCGTGACGCCGAGGGCGCGCTCGCGCAGGCGCTCGAGCCGCGCCTCGACGTCGGCGTACTGCGGATCGAGGTTCGCGATGTCCTCGAGCGCGTCGACCGCGCCGGCGGCGTCGCCGATGCGCTCGAGCGCCGTCGCCAGCATGAGCAGGAGCTCGAGGTCGTCCTTCGCATAGCCGTCGTCGGCCGAGAGCGTCGTGAGCTTCTCCTTGGCGCGGTCGATCAGGCCCTTCTCGAGGAAGATGCGCGCGAGAAGTCGCGCGGCGACGCGCGCGTCCGGGGCGTTGGCGGGGATACGCTGAAGCGTGTCGACGGCTCGCTCGTAGGAGCCGACCTCGTAGAACGCGCGCGCAGCCGCGAGGTGGTTGCCTTCCTCGAGCGCCAGGTCGGCGGCGCGCATGCGGTCGCCGGCGCGCTCCCAACAGGCGCGCGCCTCCGCGCGCCGGCCCGCCTTCTCGTGGCAGTCGGCCGCGCGCTCGAAGACACCCGCGTGCTCGTAGGCTTCGGCTGCCTGCGCGTGTCGCCCGACCTTCTCGTAGAGCTCGGCCGCCTGGCGCGGATCACCCGCCTCCGCGTAGCAGGCCGCGGCCTGATCCCACTCGGAGGCCGATTCGTAGAGCTCGCCGGCGCGTTTGAGCCAGCGCGGTTTGCGTCCGCGCGCCTCGAGAAGCGTCTCCGCGGCCGCGACGCCCAGGCCCGCGCGCGCGTAGAGTCGCGACGCGCTCTCGGCATCGCCGAGGCGCTGGTGGAGCTGGGCCGCGCGCTCGAGCTCGCCGGCGCGCTCGAAGAGCTCGGCGGCCTCGCGCTCGCCGTCGGTGAGCAGGAGCGCCTCGCCAGCCTCGCGCCACAGGCCGGCGCTCTGGTAGTGATGCGCGGCTTCGGCGTGTCGGCCGAGCTCGGCATAGACGCGCGCGGCCCGCGCCGGCTGCTTGGTCAGCAAGAGCGCGCGCGCGAGCTTGGGCTTGGCGCCCGCGCGCTCGTAGAGCGGGACCGCGCGCGCCGGCTGCTGGCGTTCGACGAGCAGGTCCGCGGCGCGCTCGAGCTCGCCGCGCTCGACGAGCTTGCGGATCTCGGCGTCCGCGTCGGACGGCTTGGCTGGCTTGGACGGCTTTGCCGATTTGCGCCGACGCCGTTGTCGGGCCCAGAGCAGCGCGAGGATCGCCGCCGCGCCCGCAAGGACCGCGGCGATCACCGGATCGTCGCTGCCCACCTGGCGGGCGAGCCACGTCGCGGTGTGCTCCATCCGGGCAAGCTCGTCCACGAGAGCGTTTCCCCCTGTGACGCGCGGCACCGCGCGCCATCCGAGTCTTCGGCCCGCCGCTGATCCGTGTTGAGGGCGGCAGCGGCTTGGCGCCGTTCGCGACTGCCGTACTCTGTCGCCATGGATCCGCTGCACCGAGAAGTCGCGCGTTTTCTCCGCGCGCACGACGTGCGCCGCGATTCCGCCGTGCTCGTGGCGGTGTCGGGTGGAGCCGATTCGGTCGCGCTCTTGCACGTGCTGGTCGCGCTTGGCCAGCGCGTCGCCGCTGCGCACGTGCATCACGGGCTGCGCGGCGCCGACGCCGACGCGGACATGGCGTCGGTGGCGGTGCTGGCGCACGCACTCGGCGTGCGGTTCGCCGGCGCGCGGGTCGATGCAGCCGCGCGCGACGGCCGATCGAAGGAGGCGCGCGCGCGCGGCTTGCGCTACGAGGCGCTCGAGCAGCTGCGCCGCGCGGGCGGATACGCGCACATCGCGACGGCACATCACCTAGAGGACCAGGCCGAAACGGTGCTGCTTCGAGCGGTGCGCGGCACGGGCATCGCCGGGCTCGCGGCGATCCGGCCGAGCCTCGCTGGCGGACGTGTGCTGCGTCCGCTGCTGGCGCTTCGCCGCAGCGATCTGCGCGCCTACCTGTCGGCGCGTGGCATCGGCTTTCGCGAAGATGCGAGCAACGCCGACCTGTCGATCCCGCGGAACCGCCTGCGCGCGGAGGTGCTCCCGGCGCTCGAGTCGATCCACCCGGGTGCGACGGCGCGCCTGGCGGCACTCGCGCGTCTGGCCGCGGAAGCGGACTCGGCGCTCCTCGGCGACCTCGAGGCACGCCTCGACCGTCTGGCGGAGCCCGCAGACGGCGGGTTGTGGCTCTCGCACGCGGAGCTCTTGGCTCTCGAACCCGGCCGGCGACGACGGGCCCTGCTCGCGATCGCCGCGCGCGCGGGCCTCGCGTCCGCCTTGAGCGTGGCCCACGTCGAGCGGATCGACGCATTCCTGCGCTCCGCCTCGCCGGGCCAGTTCCTCTCGCTGCCGCGTGGCCTCACGCTGCTGCGCGATCGCGTCCGTGTGTGGCTCGGTCCTCCGCCGGGTCCGCGTTTTCCCGGGCCGGTCAGCGTCGCGCTTCCGGTGGAGGGCGCGCTCGAATTCCCCGAGCGAGGTCTCCGTCTCAGCTGGCACGCGTGTGTCGCTCCCGACCCTCCCGCCCGGCTTCTGCGCCTGCCCGCTCGTCCGGACGAGTCGCTCGTCGCGCGCAGCCCGACCCCGACCGACCGGATCTTCTCGCGCGGTCGCGAGCGCCGGCTCAAGGAGTTGTTCGCGAGCGCCCGATGGTCCCGAGAGGCGCAGGCGCGCGCGCTGATCATCGAGCGGGGTGGAGAAATCGTCTGGGTTCCGGGACTTCTTCGGGCCGAGGCGAGGGAGTGCGATGCAAGTCCAGTCGAGCTTCGCGCCGCACGCCTTCCAAGCCCGCCACGAAACTGTTAGATTCCGAGAGAATTCGCGCGCTTAGGTACAACGACCACAGTACAGCCATCGACCGGAGGTGAGTTGAACCACCTTTACAAGAATCTGCTGACACTCGCGATGGCCATGTTCGTCCTGCTGGCCATCTTCAGCCTCTTCGGCGGGACTCCGCAAGAGCCCAACGAGATCAAGTACTCCGACTTCCTCGCGCGCCTGGAAGCGGGCGAGGTAGACGAGATCAGCGTCAAGGGCGAGCACATCGAGGGCAAGCTCGAAGACAACACGAGCTTCACCACGAACGGCCCCGCCACGGGTGAGCGCTTCGCGAAGCTGCTGAAGAAGCACAAGGTCGAGACGACCTACAAGGCGCTCGATGACACCGGATTGTGGCAGTCGCTGCTGATCAGCTGGCTGCCGATGCTGCTCTTCATCGGGCTTTGGTTCCTGCTCTTCCGGCAGCTGCAGTCAGGCGGCGGCAAGGCGATGAGCTTCGGCAAGTCGCGTGCGAAGCTGCTCTCGGAAAACTCGCAGCGCGTCACGTTCGCCGACGTCGCGGGAATCGAAGAGGCCAAGGGCGAGCTCGAAGAGATCGTTTCGTTCCTGCGCGATCCCAAGAAGTTCACGCGCCTGGGCGGGCGTATTCCGAAGGGCGTCCTGTTGATCGGCCCGCCCGGCACGGGCAAGACGCTGCTCGCGCGCGCGATCGCGGGTGAGGCGGGCGTGCCGTTCTTCTCGATCTCGGGCTCGGATTTCGTCGAGATGTTCGTCGGCGTCGGCGCGAGCCGCGTCCGCGACCTCTTCGGCCAGGGCAAGAAGAACGCGCCCTGCATCATCTTCATCGACGAGATCGACGCGGTCGGTCGCCACCGCGGCGCCGGCCTCGGCGGCGGTCACGACGAGCGCGAACAGACGCTGAACCAGCTGCTCGTCGAGATGGACGGGTTCGAGTCGAACGAGGGCGTGATCATCATCGCCGCCACGAACCGGCCGGACGTGCTCGACCCCGCGATGCTGCGGCCTGGCCGCTTCGATCGGCACGTGACCGTGAATCGTCCCGACCTGCGCGGCCGCGAGGCGATCCTGCGCGTGCACGCGCGCCGCGTGCTGCTCTCGCCGGATGTGAACCTGACCGTGATCGCGCGCGGCACGCCGGGCTTCTCGGGCGCGGATCTCGAGAACCTCGTGAACGAAGCCGCGCTGCTCGCCGCGCGCCACGACGGCGATTGCGTGGCGATGGCCGACTTCGAGCGCGCCAAAGAGAAGGTCATGATGGGCGCCGAGCGGCGCAGTCTGATCCTCTCCGAGAAGGAGCGCCGCATCACCGCCTACCACGAGGCGGGGCACGCGCTGATCGCGCTGCTCGAGGAGCACAGCGACCCGGTGCACAAGGTGACGATCATTCCGCGCGGGGGGGCGCTGGGCGTGACCCTGACGCTGCCCACCGAGGATCGCTACTGCGTCTCGAAGGAAGAGCTGCTCGCGATGATCACCCGGGCGATGGGCGGTCGCGCGGCCGAGGAGCTGGTCTTCGACCACTTCTCCACGGGCGCGTCGAGCGACCTGACGATGGCGACGAAGATCGCCCGCGACATGGTCTGCAGCTACGGGATGAGCGAGAAGCTCGGCCCGATGAGCCTGGACGACGAACACGCCACGGTGTTCATCGGTCGCGAGTTCGGCGCACCCTCGAAGCACAGCCCCGACATGGCGCGGCAGATCGACGACGAGATGTCGGCGATCCTGTCCGAGCGCTACGCCCGTGCGAAGCAGCTTCTGATCGATCACCGCGATGCGCTGGAACGCGTCGCGCAGGCGCTGCTCGAGCGCGAGACGCTGGAGGAGAGCGATCTGCGCCTTCTGCTCGAGGGTCGTCCGCTGCCCGCGCTTCCCGAGCCCGTGGTGCGCGGCCCGGCGGGAGCGGCGGTGAAGCCCTCGGCCGAGACCGACGAAGGCGCGCGACGCCGCTTCGGCGAGAAGCCGATGCCCGACCCCGAGCCGGTTCCGGGCTAGAGCCTTGCCTGATCCGCGGCCGGACACGCCTTCCCGCGCGCCCGGCGCGCCGAGCGCCGCTGCGCGGGTGCTCGTGCTCGGGATCGTGAACGTCACGCCGGATTCGTTCTGGGATGGCGGTCGGCTGGCGGGGCCGGAAGCCGCGATCGCGCACGGGCTCGCGCTTGCCGCAGAGGGCGCGGACTGGCTCGACATCGGCGGCGAGTCGACCCGGCCGGGCTCGGCGCCGGTTTCCGAGGCGGAAGAGAGCGCGCGCGTGCTGCCGGTGATCGAGGGCCTGGCCAAGCGCGCGGAGACGCCGCTCTCGATCGATACACGCCGCGCACGTGTCGCCGAGGCGGCGCTCGCGCGGGGCGCGCGCATCGTGAACGCCGTGGCGGGCTTGCGCGATCCGGAGCTCGCGGCCGTCTGTGCCGCGCACGGCGCCACGCTGGTGCTGAATCACATGCGCGGCGACCCGGCGACCATGCAACGCGATCCGGTGTACGGCGACGTCGTGCACGAGGTACGCGACGAGTTGCTCGCGCTCGCGGCCCGCGCCGAACGCGCGGGCGTGGCCCGCGAGCGCATCTGGCTCGACCCGGGCCTGGGCTTCGGCAAACACCCGCTCGCGCACAACCTGCCGCTGCTGGCGCGGCTCGACGAGCTCGTCGCGACGGGCTACCCGGTGCTCGTCGGCGCTTCGCGAAAGCAGTTCATCGGTGCGCTCACGGGCGCTGCCGTGGCGGACCGCCTGCCCGGGTCGCTCGCCGCGGCGACCGCGGCCGTTCTGGCCGGCGCGCGCGCCGTGCGCGCGCACGACGTGCGCGAGACCCGGCAGGCCGTCGACATCGCAGCCGCGATTCGCTCTGCGCGCGCGGTCGCGCCGCTTTGACCTGGCTCGTCTACACGTGGCTGCTCGACCGCTGGGAGACGTTCGCCGAGAACTTCCAGCCGCTGCGCGATTCGCTCGACATCCTGGTCGTCGCGTGGTGCGTGTACTGGCTGTTGATGCGCATCAAGGGCACGCGCGCGGCACAGATGGCGCTCGGCTTGCTCATCCTCGTTCTGGCCTGGCGGCTCTCGGATCTGCTCGAGCTCGCGACGGTGTCGTTCCTGCTCGACAACTTCCTGTCCTCGGGGCTGCTCATCTTGATCGTGATCTTCCAGGCCGACGTCCGCCGAGCACTCACGCGCGTCGGTCGCGGACTCTTCGCGTCCACGCGCACGCAGGCGGCGCACACGATCGAGGAGATCGTGCGCGCGTGTCAGGCGCTCGCGCAGCGCCGCGTCGGAGCGCTCGTCGCGATCGAGCGCGAGGTGCAGATCGACGAATTCGTCGAGCAGGGCACGCCGCTCGACGCGGAGCTCTCGCGCGACCTTTTGATCTCGCTCTTCCTGCCGTACTCGCCGCTGCATGACGGCGCGGTGGTCGTGCGCCGGGACCGCGTGGCGTCAGCCGGCTGCATCCTCCCGCTGGCGATGCGCGGCAACGTCCCCGGAGCGCTGGGCACGCGTCACCGCGCGGCGATCGGCATCACGGAAGAGACGGACGCGCTGGTCGTCGTCGTCTCCGAGGAGAGCGGCAAGATCTCGCTCGTCGCGGGCGGCGAGATCCGCGAGGATCTCGACGGCCCGCACCTGCGTCAGGCGCTGCTCGAGCTGACCGGCGGAGCGCGGGATCCGGAGAAGTCGGCAAGCGCCGAAGTCGCGACCGATCCGGCGCGCATCGCCGAGACCTGAGGTAACGGCATGCGGATCTTCGACAACCTGCTCTACAAGATCGTGGCGCTCCTGATCGCCTGCGTGCTCTGGGCCGCCGCACAGGGCGTCACCGACGTCGAGCAGAGCTTCGACATCCCCGTCCAGGTGGAGAACGTTCCCGAGGGTCTGGTCGTGGTCGAGGAATCCGCGCACGAGATCAACCTGCGGGTGATGGGCAGCCGCGCGGCGCTGCGCCAGGTGGCGAAGTCGGTTCCACACTACGCGGTGTCGTTCGAAGGCGCGAAGGCGGGCGAGGCGCGTCTGGCGGTGAACAAGGAGCAGATCTCCCTGCCGCGCGGCGCGCGCATCGCGGCGAGCTCGCCCTCGACGCTCGTCTACTCGCTCGAGGGCGTGAGCTCGAAGCTCGTGCCCGTGCGCGCCGACCTCTCCGGCGAGCTGCCAGCCGGCTACAAGCTCGTGCGCGTGACGATCGAGCCGAAGGAGCTCGCGATCGCGGGCGCGAAGAGCGCGGTCCGCAGCTTGCGCGAGGTCGTCACCGACCGCATCGATCTCTCCACACTGCGCGAGTCCACGCTGCTGGAGAGTCCAGTAACGCTGGGCTTCCCGCACGTCTGGCGCAAGGATCAGAGCGCCGCGCCGATCCGGATCAGAGTCGAGATCGAGCCGCCGTCCGAGCCGACGTCGGGCGGCTGACGCGGGAGGACGCGAATGGCAGCGGTGCGCAAGCTCTTCGGGACGGACGGGATTCGCGGACGCGCGAACGTCCATCCGATGACCGGAGACGTGATGCTGCGGCTCGGGCGAGCGCTGGCGCTGGTGTTCCGGCTCGGTCCCAACAGCCGTCGAGCGCCCCGCGTGCTGATCGGCAAGGACACGCGCCGCTCGGGCTACATGCTCGAGGACGCACTCGCGGCGGGGCTCTGCTCGATGGGCGTGAACGTGCTCCAGGTCGGGCCGATCCCGACGCCGGGACTCGCCTTCCTGACGGTCGACATGCGCTGCGACGCGGGCGCGATGATCACGGCGTCGCACAACCCGTTCGAGGACAACGGCGTCAAGTTCTTCTCGCGCGACGGCTTCAAGCTGCCCGACGAAGCCGAGGCGCGGATCGAGGCGCTGATGGGCTCGACCGAGCTCGATGCGCAGGGCGCGCTCGGCGCCGACATCGGCAGCGCGCGCCGGATCGACGACGCGGCAGGGCGTTACATCGTCTTTCTCAAGAAGACCTTCCCGCGCCAGTCCACGCTCGAGGGCCTGCGGGTCGCGATCGACTGCGCGAACGGCGCCGCGTACAAGGTGGCGCCGACGGTTCTCGAGGAGCTCGGCGCCGATGTCGTCGCGGTGGGCAATCAGCCCGATGGCACGAACATCAACGAGGGCTGCGGCGCGATGCACCCGGAGCACGTGGCGGAGGTCGCGCGCCGGGCCCGTGCCGACATCGGCATCGCCGTGGATGGCGACGCCGATCGCGTGATCCTGGTCGACGAGCGCGGCGAGATCGTGGACGGCGAGCAGATCCTGGCGATGTGCGCGCTCGAGATGAAGCGGCGCGGCGCGCTCTCGCGCGACGCCATCGTCGGCACGGTGATGAGCAATCTCGGCTTGGAGCGCGCACTGGCGGGTATGGGTCTCGCACTGCTGCGCGCGGACGTCGGCGACCGCTATGTCGTCGAGACCATGCTGCGCGAGAAGATCAACCTGGGCGGCGAGCAGTCGGGCCACGTCGTCTTCCTGGATCACAACACCACGGGGGACGGCATGCTCACGGCGCTGCAGGTGCTGGCGCTGATGCGCCGCGAGGAGCGCCCGCTCTCGGAGCTCGCGCGCGTCATGGAGCGCACGCCGCAGGTGCTGCGCGCCGTGCGCGTCTCGCGCAAACCCCCGTTCGAAGAGCTGCCCGGGCTCGCACGCGCGCTGGCGCGCGTGGAGGCGGATCTTGCCGGTCGCGGGCGGATCCTGGTGCGCTACTCCGGCACGGAGCGGGTGGCGCGTGTGATGCTCGAGGGAGACGATCGCAGCGAGATCGAGACGATCGCCGAGGAGCTCTGCGCGCTGATCAAACGCGAGATCGGCGAGGAGGGATAGATGTCGGAGCGCAGGCTCGTCGTGAACGTCGATCACATCGCCACGCTGCGGCAGGCGCGCTTGGGCGTGGAGCCGGATCCGGTGACCGCGGCAACGCTCGCCTTGCTCGGCGGGGCCGACGGCATCGTCGTCCACTTGCGCGAGGATCGCCGCCACGTCCAGGACCGCGATCTGCGCGTGTTGCGCCAGACCATCCACCAGCGGCTCTGCCTCGAGATGGCTGGAACCCAGGAGATGCTGAAGGTCGCGCTCGACGTCCGACCCACGTCGGTGACGCTCGTGCCCGAGCGCCGCGAAGAGCTCACGACCGAGGGCGGACTCGACGTGCAGAGTCGGATCGGCGAGATCGGCGAGATCGCCCGCGCCCTGCACGAGTCGGGCATTCGCACCTGCATCTTCATCGAGCCCGATCTCGAGCAGATCAAGGCGGCGCACCGGGTCGGTGCGCGCGCGGTCGAGATCCACACCGGCCGCTACGCCGAGTGCGGTCCGGACCACGAAGAAGTCCTGCGCAAGATCGAGGACGCGGTGCGGCTGGCGACAAAGCTCAAGCTCGAGATCGGGGTGGGGCACGGGCTCGACTATCGCAACGTCGGGAAGCTGGCCGAGAACGACTTGATCGACGAGTTCTCGATCGGACACGCGATCGTGTCGCGCGCGCTGTACGTCGGCATGGAGCGCGCCGTGCGCGAGATGAAGCAGCTTGTCGGGCGCGCTTAGGGGCGTCGGGCTGGCGCTCGTCGAGGTGCCGCGCTTTCGCGCGGCGCTCGAGCGCCGGGGCGAGCGGATGCTCGCGCGCATCTTCAGCGAAGCCGAGCGCGAGTACGCGCGGCGCAAGCAGAGCGGCTGGCAGAACCTGGCCGCGCGCTTCGCCGCAAAGTGCGCGGGCCGGGCGGCGCTGCGCAGGACACTCGGCCGCACGCTCCCGCTCGCCGCCCTCGAAGTCGCCCGCCGGCGCAGCGGCGAGCCGCGCCTGGTGGTTCGCGAGGGTGTGCTCGGCGAGCCGCTCGAGCTCTTCCTCAGCTTGAGCCACGACGCCGACTTTGCGCTGGCCAGCGTCTTTGTGGAGGCGTCGGCGTGAGTCCGGTCCGGAGGCCCGCGCGCGTCTGGCCGTGCCCGACCGGGCCGGAGCTGCGCGCGATCGAAGCCGACGCCATCCAGCGCCTGGGTCTCCCCGCCCGCATGTTGATGGAGAACGCCGGGCGCGCCGTGGCTGAAGCGATCGCGGATCTCTACACCGAACGGCGTCGGCCACTGGTCGCCTGCGGCGGCGGAAACAACGGCGGCGACGGCTACGTGCTCGCGCGCGTGCTCGCGGAGCAGGGCCGCGGCGTCGTGCCGCTCGTGCTCGACCTCGCGCGGCCCGAGGCACAGAGTCCCGAGGCCAAGGCCAATCGCGAGCTGCTCGAGACAGCGCGGATCGAGACGTGCCGGGTCGAGAACGCCGCCGACGTCACGGCGGCGCTGGCGGGCTGTGACCTGGTCGTGGACGCCGTCTTCGGCATCGGGCTCACGCGTCCGGTCGAGGGTCGCCTGGCCGACATCCTGCGGGCGCTCGCTGCGAGCGGGCTGCCCTGCGTGGCCGTCGATCTGCCGTCGGGGCGCTCGAGCGAGACGGGTCTGCCACTCGGCATGGCGCTCGACGCCGACCTGATCGTCACGCTCGGCCTGCCAAAGCTCGGCCTCGCGCTCTGGCCGACGACGGCGCGCATCCTCGTCGCGGAGATCGGCCTGCCGCTCGAGTCGATCGCGCGCGCGAACGTTCGCCAGCACGTGCTCTCGCGCGCGGCTGCGGCCGCGCTGCTGCCGAGCCGACCCCTCGACGGACACAAGGGGACGTTCGGCCATGTGCTCGTGGTCGGGGGGTCGCTTGGCAAAACCGGCGCGGCTCTGCTCGCGGCGCAGGGCGCCCTGCGCGGCGGAGCGGGGCTCGTGAGCCTCGCCGCAACCCGTTCGCTGCTCCCGATCTACGCGAGTCGGCTCGCGGAGGTCATGAGCGTCGTGCTCGACGACACGCCCGCTGGCGCGCTCGCCGCGATTCATGCCGAGACACTCGCGCGCGCGCTCGAGACCCGCGATGCGCTCGTGCTCGGCCCCGGCCTCGGCCAGGACTCGGGCAGCGCCGCGCTCGCGCGCGCGCTGCTCGCGCGCGCACGCGTGCCGGCGGTGGTCGACGCGGATGCGCTGAACGCCTTCGGCGGCGAGCTCGAAGCGTTGCGCTCACCCGCCGCCCGGATCCTCACACCGCACCCCGGTGAGGCGGCTCGCCTGCTCGGCTGCTCGACCGCCGAGGTCCAGAGCGACCGCGCGGCCGCGGCCCGCGCGCTCGCGAGCCGCAGCGGTGCGATCGCCATTCTGAAAGGCGCGCGCAGCGTGGTCGCCGCGCCCGACGGTGCGCTCTGCGTGAACCCGACGGGCGGGCCGGGCCTGGCGGCGGGCGGCTCGGGCGACGTGCTTGCCGGCCTCGTCGGCGCGCTGCTCGGCCAGGGCTGCTCGGCCTGGGATGCCGCGCGTGCCGGCACCTTCCTGCACGGGCTCGCGGGCGATCTCGGTCCGAGCGTGGGGGGGCTCGCCGGAGAGCTCGCGGGCCGGATCCCCGCGGCCTGGCAGTTGCTCAGCGCGTCCGGAGACGAGGCGGATGAGCCGCGAACGCTCGTTCCATTCCCGTAGTCCGGCCGAGACAAAAGAGCTCGGCCGGGCGCTCGGCGAGGGCCTGCGCGGCGGCGATGTCGTCGCGCTCAGCGGGCCGCTCGGCGCCGGCAAGACGTGTCTGGTTCAAGGCCTCGCCGAGGGCCTCGGCGTCGACACGCGCGTGCCCGTGACCAGTCCGACCTTCGTCCTGGTCGCGGAGTATCCCGGCCGGGTCTGGCTTCGACACGCGGATTTCTATCGGGTAGAAAGCTACGCTCGCCTGCTCGACGCGGGCTTCGACGACCTGTGTGACTCGAGCGGCGTGCTGGTCGTCGAGTGGCCGGAGCGCTTCCCCGAGGTGCTGCCGGACGACCGGATCGAGATCCGTATCGAACCCGGGCCAGGAGCCGAGGAGCGGCGGATCGCGATCTCGGCGCGGGGCAAGCGGTCGGAGAGGATTCAAGAGGAACTCGAAGCGCGATGGCCTTGATCGTCCAGAAGTTCGGCGGCACGTCGGTCGCCGGCGTCGAGCGGATCCGCAACGTCGCGCGCCGCGTCGTCGAGACGCAGAGGCGCGGGAACGACGTCGTCGTGGTGGTCTCCGCCATGGCGGGTGTCACCGATCGGCTCGTCGGCTTCGCGAACGAGATCTCGGCGAGCCCCGACCCGCGCGAGTACGACATGCTGGTCTCGACCGGCGAGCAGCAGACGATCGCGCTCACCGCGATGGCGATTCAGGGGCTGGGCGTCGCCTCGCGCAGCTTCACCGGCGCGCAGGTGAAGGTGCACACGGACGAGGAGCATGGGCGCGCGCGCATCCTGCGCATCGACACCACGCGCATCCGCGAGGAGCTGGCGCGCCGCGGCATTCCGGTGCTGCCGGGCTTCCAGGGCGTGACCGACGACGGCGAGATCACGACGCTCGGGCGCGGCGCCTCGGACACGACCGCGGTCGCGCTCGCGGCCGTGCTGAAGGCGGACGTCTGCGAGATCTTCACCGACGTGACGGGTGTCTTCACGAGCGACCCGCGCGTCGTTCCCAACGCCCGCAAGCTCGCGCGCGTCTCATACGAGGAGATCCTCGAGATGGCGAGCCTGGGCGCGAAGGTGCTCGCGGTGCGTTCGGCGAAGATCGGCATGAAGTACCGCGTGCCGATCCACGTGCGCAGCACGTTCAGCGACGAGGAGGGCACCTGGGTGGTTCCGGAGAGCGAAGTGATC
>Ga0184615_10000792_pt1 | contig 17101 bp, 16 predicted proteins | sample PLM4_65_coex_FD_133134 | JGI IMG/M metagenome (GOLD analysis project Ga0184615, IMG submission 133134) | Groundwater sediment microbial communities from an aquifer in East River, Colorado, USA - PLM4_65_coex | ecosystem: Environmental > Terrestrial > Soil > Riparian zone | place: USA: East... | reverse complement strand
GACGTATTGACGACCGTGATGCCCTCGGCCTTGAGATAATCCAGGAACATCTGGGTCGCATCGGCGGAGGCAAGGTGGGCAAGCTTGCTCGACAGGGCCGAGAGCGGATCAACCACCAGACAGGTGGGCTTGTGCGCGCGAATCAACCTCCGGAGCTCACCGAACTGATCCTCGATGTTCGGTCCCCTGGTGCGGGTCGAGTAGATCTTGAGCAGACCCGACTTCTGATGCGGCTTCAGTCGGATGCCCACCGACGAAAGGTTCCGGGTAATCTGGGCCGCTCCCTCATCGAAGTTCACGTACATGGCCCGTTCGCCGCGCTCGCACGCGGCGGCGACAAAGAGCCCGGCCAAGGTCGACTTGGCGGTCCCCGGTGCGCCGGAGATCAGCACATTGCTCCCGCGGTAGTAGCCGCCGCAGAGCATCGCATCCAGCCGGGGCAGTCCCGAGGAGACCCGTCCCTTCGTGACCAGGTACTCGAGCTCCACGGGGCCACGATTGGTGACTTGAATGCCCGCTTCGGTAATCGTGATCGGAAACTCGTCACCAAGAAAGCCGGATCCCCGGTACTTCATGACCCGAACGTTGCGAAAGCCCGATCCGGCGATCACCTGGTGGGCCAGATTGACCACGCAATCGGCCATGAACTGCATGAAGTTGTAGTGCTGCCAGCTGAGGTCATCGTCGGCGCCGACTTTCTGGGTGATAATGGCGGTGAGCCCGCTCCGGGAAAGCCAGTCGCGGACGCGATAGATTTCGCGGCGCTCCGCGACCGGGTTATCGAGCAGACGCAGCAGTACGTCGATCCCGTCGAAGACGATGTGCTTCGCACCGGCTTCCTCGCTGACGGCCTGGAGCACATTGAGCAGGCGAGTCAGGTCGAAGGCCCCGGCATGGATCATCTCCGGCGAAAGGCTCGCGTCCAGAAAGAAGAGCCGTCTTGCCGCGAGGGCGGGTATGTCCCAGCCGAGTGTCGCGGCGTTGGCCACGATCTGGTTGGCGTTCTCCTCGAAGGCCACGAGGATGCCCGGCTCCCGCCGGTCGCGGGCGGCGTTGACCAGCGACTGTACGGCGAACACCGTCTTGCCGCACCCCGGCCCGCCCCGTACCAGGGTGGTGCGGCCGAGCGGCAGCCCCCCGTAGGTGATCTCATCGAACCCCGTGATGCCCGTGGGCACTTTTGCCAATGGAGTGAGGGGCAACGATTTGAGCATCTTGAGCGGCTTCTTCAGCTTCCGCTTCATGGCGTGTCCTTGCGCCCAGAGTTCAGCCAACGACTCGAAGCAGGGCCGAAAGCGGCGCCCCGGCGTCCTGTGGCTGGCAGAGAGTACTACGGAAGAGAACTGAGTATCCCGGCGGAGACAATCAATCCTTTGATTGAGGGAGCTGGCTCCGTGAGGCCTGCAACACCTTTGAACCTGCCGTGTCTCTCCCGTCGGCGCACCGAGGCGCTAGGAGACTGGAATCCGCTTCTGCGGGTCGACGAACGGCAGAGGCGTGACCGTGGCGGTACGCCATCCCCATTCGCTGTCCACGTTCACTCTGTTGCCCGACACGGCGAGTGAGGTCGGGAGCCAGCAGTAGCCAATATTCTTCTTGAGCCTTGGAGAGTAGATCGCCGAAGTCACCTGTCCCACGGGTCGGCCCTCAGCCTGGACCGACCACTTGGTGAAGTTCAGGGCAGGAAATGGTGCACCGTCCAGCTCAATGCCTGCTATCCGACGCTCCACGCCGCGGTCCCGGATACGCCGGAGTGCCTCCATCGAGAGGCATTCGCCGCTCATTTCGAAATCCACCAGCCGCTCAAGGCCGAGTTCAAGCGGGTTGTTCTCGTACGTCATGTCGGCACCCCAATTGAAGATCCCGCCTTCGATCCGGCGGATGTCGCTGGGGCCTGTGGCCCGAATGTCGTACGGTGCGCCGGCCTGCAGAATCCTGTTCCACAACTCGGTCCCGCGCGATCGATCGAGCAGATATACCTCGTAGCCGATCTCAGAAGTCCACCCCGTTCGCGTGATGAGCACGGGGATCCCATCCACCTGGGCCTCGCGAAAGAAGTAGTACTTGAGGTCGAGGATCGCGTCCCCGAAGAGTGCCCGCACGACGGCGCGAGCCTGCGGCCCCTGGATCTGGAGGGGATAGGCCTCCGCTTCCCGGATCTCTACGTCGAACCCGGTTCTCGCCACGAGTCCTTTGGCGTAGAACAGGGCGTCACTCGAGGCGAGCGCGAACCAGAATCGATCCTCGCTCATCCGCGTCAGCACCGGATCGTTCAGGATGCCGCCGTCCGCCGCACAGATGAGCACATACTTCGCCTGGCCTACCGCGCAGGTGGACAGGTCCCGAGGCGTCATCAGCTGGGCGAATCGGAGCCCGTCTTTACCCGAGATCTCCAGGCACCGCTCGACCGCCACGTCCCAGAGCGTCACGTGGTTCAGCAGGTGCCAGTACTCGGACTCGAAGTCGTCATAATGGGTGGGGAACAGCATGTGATTGTACACGGTGTATCCGCGCGGGCTATGACGTTGTTCGGCCTCATAGAAGGGCGAGCGCCGGAGGCGGGCGCCCCGCTGGACCTGGCTCATGTCGAAGGGTGGCATCAAAAATGTCCTTGTATTTAGGGCCGCTTCTTGCCGATCAGCCGGTGAAGGGAATCAGGCGGCGCCAGACAGCCGGGTGTCTCTGGATGAGGTACCCGCCTGCCAGGAGCACGGCCAGCGAGTTGGCTACCACGATGGACCACCATGGCAGGACCGGACGGAACGGGACCGTCAGCAGCCCGACCCCGAGAATCGTGACGAAGAACCCGGTCACAATCGTGACCCCTGCGAGGTGTGCCTGCTCTGGACGGCGCTCCGCCTGAGCGGCAAGCCAGGTCACGATCAAGCCAATGGTGAGGGAGATCACGAGATGCAAGGCGTTGTACAAGGCCATCGACCCAAGATCGGGCTGAATCGGCAGCTGCAGGACTGCCGGGTCGCGTAGTCCTCTGAAGACTGCCTTGCCGAGCAGGTCCAGCGTGTACAGCGAGCCGCGCGCTGCGAGCAGATCGAAGCAGGCATAGAACGCCGCGACGGCCACGTAGGCGATGAGCCCAACCACGAATCCTTCCCGCATAGTACGCGTTCCCGGTGTCATGATGACCTCCTGAAGCTGAACCCGTTTTCGTTCCCACTCAGGGCATGCGCTGCAAAACGCGGGAGGTGGAGTGACGGCTCCTCAGTGAGATCCCGATGCAGGTCAAGGGACGAGCACATCGCCGACCGTCCCACCTCCGCCGTGCAACTCGAGGACCCTTCGCTCGGCATTGAAGGTCACGAGTGCCACCTGTCGCGGCACCAGCCTGACCAGCGTATCCAGGGTCAGCTCCGGCGGGATCGCCGCACGCGCCCTGCGCGCCCGCTCCGCCGCCTCCCGCTGGGCCCGCCCGGCGTAGAGACCGGTGTCGGCATCCGGCACCACCGCCTCGGCAAAGGCCGCTGCATCGTCATCGGTCTTCTCGCGGCGCGTCAGCCTCACCCGAAGCCGATGCTCGCCCGGCGGAACCGGAAAGTCGCGCAGCACATACAGCGGCCGGTCATGCCGCAGTCCCGCACCGTGAACAACGGTCTCCCCGATGGCGCGGCCATCCACCTCCACCACCAGGGCGTAGGAGGCGAACCCTCCCACACACTCCATTCGCTGGCGCATGTGTTCCTCGCGCTGAGCCTGCTCCTCGGCGGAGAGCTGACGGCAGACCTCGATCCGTTCGGGGCGGGCGCTCCACGACAGGCGCAGCCGCGCCGCCGCTTGCGGGTGATAGGCCACCGGCACGGCGGATGCAAACGCCAGGAGTGTCAGCCCCAGGCCGGTGGCCGTTGTGGCGGCGAGGAGCCGGGGCACGGTCATTTCGCGGTCTCCTCCAGCGGGACCGGGTCGCACAGCGTGTCGAGCTCAACGTCCCGCTCTGACACCGGCGGCGCAAGCGCCGCGAGCTGGCGGGCGAACCGCTCATACGCCGCCACCGTTCCGTCCAGATCTCCCGGCGCCAGGGTCGCGGTGCCGACCCGGCGGCGGTCCACCCGCGGCTGCAGCTCCGCCTCCCGGTCATTGAACAGCCGTTCGTGGAGCCACTTGGGACCCTCGCGGCCGACGCAATCGCGCGGTGGGCACCCGCACGCGATGACGCCCGGTGCCCCGTGGCGGATGAAGAACTCGATCACCGAGGAATGCAGGTTGCCGGCGCACGAGACGAGGTGCACGTGGGCCCCGTGGGCCCGCAACGCGGAACGATGGGTTGCCGGGGTCTGGGAACAGCAGACAGCGATAGTCGGCAGGGTGCCGGCCATGACAAGCGCCGGTAAGGTGATCTCTCGCAATTCGGCCAGCTGATCCCGTCCCCGTCGGCCCGGGGGGCCCACCCCCATCGGGGCGCAGGAGCCGGCGCAGATGCCACAGCTCACACAATGCGCGGGATCCACCCGCGCCACCAGCGTGGGGGAACCATCGTCCCGTGTCACCATGGTGATGGCCTCCCACGGGCAATCCTGGGGGCACTGGTTGCACCCGGTGCAGAGACGGGGGTCTACGGTGCTGGGCGCCCACCGCGCCTCCCGGGGGCGGCGGGTGAGGCGCGGCACCAGGAGAGCCGGAAGGACCAGGAGAAGGCTACCGGCCCACGCCACACCGGCAGGCAGCCGCTCCGAGATCGGCAGCCACCACGCCACCACCAGATCGATCGGGGTGAATGCGGCGAGGCGGAGCGCGTCGGCGGCGGGCCCGAGCGGGGCGGGGAGCAGCACCGAGGCAAGGGTCAATGCCCCGATGATCGCCCACATCAACCGCCTGGGCGGCAGCAGCACCGGGCGAGCCAGCCGGGACACGTGCAGCCAGAGCCCCACACCCAGCCCGAGCGGCAGCGCGATGTGGATGAAGAGATTGACGAAGAAGAAGGCGCTGGGGACCGGGCCGTCGCCGGCGAAGATGCGGCTGAGCGGCTCGGAGAAGAGCGGCAGGAGATCGAGCAGCCGGCCTCCCTCCAGCGCCAGCCGCTCGCCGAAGCTGTCCCAGGCCAGCACGAAGCCGGTCCAGGCGCAGACCAGACCGGCCCCGAACAGGAACAGGCCCGACATCCACGCGAGCGTCCGGGGGCCCCAGCTCCGGTCCTGGGCGAACATGCGCAAGGCATGGAGCCCCGCGGCGATCACGAACAGGTCGGAGGCGTAGCGATGGAGAGTCCGCATCCAGCCGCCCAGCCAGGGATCGGCGGCGAGGCGCGCGACGGAGGCGGCGGGGGAGCCCACCCGATAGTAGAGGACGAGATACAGCCCGGTTGCCAGCAGGACCAGGAGCATGGCAACCGCCACCGTGCCCGCCTGGTGGATCGGGTTCCGCTGCCATCCGTACAGCCTGGTCAGGACGGCATCCAGGCCGGTGAGCAGGCGGCGGAACAGGCGTTGGAGGAGACGCATATTGACGGTGGGCTTATTTTATCATATGCTCATGATGTTAGCAAGATAGTCCCAGCCGCGGTGGACCCATGTGGCTCAATAGTACGGCCCAGAACGCGCTTCGCGCGGTGCTGTACATCGCCCAGCATGCCGCCGATGGTCCGGTGCGGGTGGATGACGTCGCCGCCGCGCTGCGCTGCCCCCGCAACTACCTCTCGAAGACGCTGTACGCCCCATCGTGGTGGAAGAATTCCTCGGCCAGACCACGATGGCCGACCTGCTCCAGCAAGACACCCGATCCCGCGCCCTCTGAGCGCCCCCGTCTGACCATCGAGAGGAGGATCCGCATGTTACCGCCGCGCAATCCCCACGAGGAGCCCGTCGAGCGGCCGCCCCTCGGGCAACGGCTCTTCGACAATGTCTTTCTTCTGCTCGCGCTTGGCATGCTGATCATGCTCGTGCTGTACACCGGCTGGGGAGTGTGGGAACTCGTCGTGATGCCCCAGGCCACCCTTCCCTGAGAGGTCGTGATGCTGACCAAAGTGCATACCGGACTCGATCCGGCTCCGGGCATCTGGTGGAGGCCGGCACACAAGGCGGAGAAGATCTGGGTCGCCATCGCCTTCGGCTGGTGCATGGTGCTCTTCGCGATGATGCCCTTGTGGCACTTCCGCGGCGGACAGAACCCGTCGGGCGTCAGGCGCCGGGTAGACCCCAAGGCGTACTATGCCCGCACGATGGCCTTCACCAAGCAATACAAGGTCGGCGAGGACCGGGGCCTGCCGATCGTCCAGCCCCCACCCGGCGCCGACGTCTACCTTGTCGGCCTCACGTTTCAGTGGTACCCGATCCTCAAGCTCGAGCGCGGCAAGCAATACACGCTCCACCTCTCCTCGCTGGACGTGAATCATGGATTCTCGCTGTTTCCGCTGAGCGTCAACTTCCAGGTGGTGCCGGGTTACGACTACGGGCTGCGGGTCACCCCGACGGCGTCGGGGGATTTCCGTATCATCTGCAACGAATTCTGCGGCATCGGCCACCATGCCATGGTCGGCCGGGTGATCGTGGTCGATTCAGCGGGTGAACCGGTGGCGGACAATGCGGCCGCCCAGATCCATTCAGGAGGTGCGCCATGACCGCGCCAGCGATGGCTTCATTCCGGATCTGTCCGGCGACCGGCCGGACGATCCACCGGCGGGCCGAGCAGCTCATCAAGGCGAATGCAGTCGTGGCGGTCGTGGCGTTGCTGGTCGGCGCTATCGCCGCGCTGCTCCTGGTCCTGACCCGGTGGCAGGCGGTGCACCTGCTGCCGGCGTTGTGGTACTACCGGCTGCTCGGCGTACACGGCATGAACATGCTGATCTTCTTCATCATCTACTTCGAGATGGCGGTGCTCTGGTTTGCCAGCACGGTGCTGCTCAACGCCCGCCCCGCGGCGCCGAGGTTCGGCTGGTTCAACTTCGGCCTGATGGTGATCGGGTCGCTCATCGTCGAGTGGGCCCAGTGGAGCGGTCGGGCGGACGTACTCTTCACCTCGTATCCGCCGCTCAAGGCGCACCCGCTGTTCTACCTGGGCGTCATTTTCTTTGCGGTAGGCGCGCTGCTGGTGGTCTGCCAGTTCTTCGCTACGCTGGTGATCGCCAAGCGGGAAAAGACCTACACCGGCTCCATGCCGCTGGTGGTGTATGGCGCCGTGACCGCGGCCATCATCGCGGTGATCACCCTGGTTCACGGCGCCCTGGTGTACATCCCCACGTTCCTCTGGTCGGTGGGCCTGATCCCCACGATCGACCCTGAACTCTACCGGATGCTGTGGTGGGCGCTGGGCCATTCTTCGCAGCAGATCAACGTGGCCGCGATGGTGGCCATCTGGTACATGCTGGGGGCCCTCACCGTCGGGTCGGTCGTGCTGAACGAAAAGGTCAGTCGCTCGGCGTTCGTGCTCTACATCCTGTTCATTTCAATGGCCTCGGCGCATCACCTGCTGGTGGATCCCGGATTCAGCTCCGCCTGGAAGATCGTCAACACCTCCTACTTCATGTACATGGCGGTGCTCGCGTCGATGGTCCACGGCTTCACGGTGCCGGCCGGTATGGAACTGGGCATGCGGCTGCGCGGGTTCACGGACGGGCTGTTCGGCTGGCTGCGCCGCGCCCCCTGGGGCGATCCGGGCTTCTCCTCGCTGGTGCTCTCGGTGGTCGTGTTCGGGTTCGTGGGTGGCATCACCGGGGTGACGCTCGGGACCGAGCAGATCAACATCATCGCGCACAACACGATGCGGATCCCGGGGCACTTCCATTCGACGGTGGTCAGCGGTACCGCGCTCGCCTTCATGGGCGCGACGTACTACCTGCTGCCGCTCGTCTTCCGGCGGAAGGTCGCCTTCTGGCGGCTCGCCAAGCTCCAGCCCTACCTGTTCGCCGGCGGCCTGCTGCTGCTGGTCATGGGCATGACCTTCGCCGGCAGCTTCGGCGTGCCGCGGCGGCACTGGGACATCTCGTTCTCGCAGGCCCCCTTCGACGTGCAATTCAGCCCGGCGGTCGATCTCTTCCTCGCCATCATGGGCATCGGCGGCATCATCGCCGTGACCGGGGCGCTGTCGTTCATTCTCATCGCGGTGACCTCGGTGTTCTTCGGCACGGCGGTGACCGCGTTCCCGCGGGGGCCCGAAATCGCGGGAATCCCGCAGGGGCTCACCAACCCGCCGGTGCACGCCGCCAACGTCGACGAGCTCAACGAGGCGCTGCATGCGCCCGAACGCGGCTTCGCGGGCGCCACGCCCGGCACCCTGGTGCTGGTGGGCGTATTCCTCCTGGCGTTCATGCTCTACTACTTCACCAACTGGAAGCTGCTCAGCTTCCTGTGGAAGATCGGATGACCTGGCCACGACCGGCCCGGCCCGGCGCGGCGTCGCTCGCCCTGCTGCTGATCCTCGCGATCACGGCTGGATGGTGGGCACTCGCGCTCTGGCCGGCCGGGTCGGTGGAGCCGGCATGGCTGCTGCGCACTCGGGCGGCGTGTTTCGGGTCGGCTCCAGGCGGCCTGCCCGATGCCGGCGGATGGATTCTCCTGATCGGTGAGCCGATCGGGATGCTCGGCGTCCTGCTCGCGGTCTGGGGCGAGGCGCTCCAGGATGACCTTCGGCGGATCGGCGCCGATCGCCGCGGGCGGTTGGCCCTGACAGGGATCGGTGTCGTTTGCCTCGTGGGTATCGCCGGGTTGGGCCAGCGCCTGGCGTTTGCCGCGGGAGTTGGCGCCACCCGCCACCCGGTAGCGTCCGGAACGCCCAAGGCGGTCGACATCGATGCGTCCGCCTTCGTCCTGGCCGACCAGCATGGCCGGCGTGCGGCCCTGGCGGACGTGCAGGGCAGGCCGGTGCTCCTCACCTTCGCCTTCGGCCACTGCACCACGGTCTGCCCGACCATCGTGCACGACATTCGAGCCGCGCGCGTGGCGGCGAACCGGCCCGAGGTGCCGCTCCTGATCATCTCCCTCGATCCATGGCGGGATACGCCGGCCAGCCTGCCCTCCCTGGCGTCGGGGTGGGCGCTGGGCCCGGGAGACCGGGTGCTCTCCGGGAACGTGGAGGAGGTCGAGGGGACGCTGGATGCGCTTGGCATCGTGCGGCGGCGTGACCTCAGCACCGGAGACATCTCTCATCCCGGCACGGTGATGGTCCTGGACGAGCGAGGTCACGTCGTGTGGAGACTCGACGGCGGGTGGGGGCGGCTGACGCGGCTGCTGGCCATGATGCCGCCATCCAACGGCCGGTAGCGGAGGTCGATACCCAGCCCAGTGCCGAACGTACCTCGGCGAATGCCGGGGCCCGTCAGCGCGGTCTCACCCAGGTCGAGGGACTGCCGCTGGTCGGGGGTTGCCGGCAGCGTGAGAACTGAACCAGGACGACCTTGCCGTTGACCAGGGGCCTCGCTCGATACCAGCGTGGTCGACTACCGGACCGGTCCGTCGCGCAGGAAATGGCAGGTGTAGCCGCCCGGGTTCTTGCGCAGGTAGTCCTGGTGGTACATCTCCGCGCTGTACCAGGTGGAGGCGGGTTCGATCGACGTGGTGATCGGCCGCTTCCACTCGCCCGAGGCCTGCACCCGCGCCCGCACTCGCTCGGCGGTCTCCCGCTGCTCCGGCGTCTGCGGAAAGATCGCCGAGCGGTACTGGGTCCCGACGTCGTTGCCCTGGCGGTTGAGCGTCGTCGGGTCGTGCAGCCGGAAGAACCAGCGCTCCAGCAACTCCTCGTAGCCGAGCACCGTCGGGTCGAAGGTCACGCGGATGGCTTCGGCATGGCCTGACGCGCTATCGTGCGTGTCCTCGTACCGGGGGTTCTCCAACCACCCGCCGGTGTACCCGACCTCGGTATCGATCACTCCGGTCACATCGCGCAGAATGTCCTCGACGCCCCAGAAGCACCCGCCGGCGAGCACTGCGACCTCGGCCTCCCGTTCGCTCATATCGGTTCTCCTCATCGGGCAACGCGACTGGAGGTTGACCTCCGCGGCCTACGAAGAAGGCAACCTCCAGGCGTTACCACAAGCAACCCTGAAGCAGGGCCGCTGGTCCACGCTCAGCGGAGCGACCGGAGTCCCGTCCGGAGCTCGGCCACCAGGAGCTCGGGCTGCTCCCAGGCCGCGAAGTGCCCCCCTTTGGGCAGCTGGTTGTAGTGAATGAGCCTGGGATACGCCTGCTCCGCCCAGCTCCGCGGGGCGGGATAGAGTTCGTCAGGGAAGACGCTCACGGCCACCGGGATGGAGACGCCTTTGGCATTGAAATACCCCTTGCCCCAGTACTCCCAGTAGAGCCGGGCGCCGGAAATGGCCGTGTTCGTCAGCCAGGTGATCGTGACGTTGTCGAGGATGTCGTCGCGGGTCAGGCCCTCGGCCTGTCCGTCGAAGACCCGCGCGATGAGCTCGAGGCTGCGGGCGTCGTGGTCGAGAAAGTACGCCGCCAGGCCGACCGGCGAGTCGGCGATGCCGCAGAGGGTCTGCGGCCTGAGCCCCATCTGGAACCCGTAGGCGATGCCTTTCTGATAGACGAACTGCAACCGGTCGTACGCGACCTTCTCGTCGGCCGAAAGTCCAGCCGGCGCCGGCGCCCCCGCAAACGCCGCCGCGTCGATGTCGGCGGGAAAGATGCCGGGCATGTTGGTGTGGATGCCAAGCAGACCTTCCGGAGCCTGCACCCCCATCAGGTCGACGACGACCGCACCCCAGTCGCCGCCCTGCGCCACGTACCGCGTATACCCGAGGCGCTTCATGAGCACGTCCCAGGCCCGCGCGATCCGCTCCGGCCCCCAGCCGGGGCCGGTCGGCTTGCCGGAGTATGCATAGCCCGGCATCGAGGGGATCACCACGTGAAAGGCGTCGGCGGCGGTGCCCCCATGGGCGGTGGGATCGGTCAAGGGCCCGATGAGCTTGAGCTGCTCGACCACCGATCCGGGCCAGCCGTGGGTGATGATGACCGGCAGGGCATTCTCGTGCTTCGAGCGCACGTGGATGAGATGAATGTCCAGCCCGTCGATCTCGGTGATGTAGTTGGGCACGGCCTTGAGCCGAGCCTCGCACTTGCGCCAGTCGTACTCCTCGGCCCAGTAGCGGGCGAGCTTCTGGACCGTCGCCAGGGGGACACCCTGGGAAAAGTCCGAGACCGTTTCCGGTTCGGGGAGCCTGGTGGCCTTGATGCGCCGGCGGAGTTCGGTGAGTTCCGCCTCCGGAGTGTCCACCTGAAACGGACGGATTGCGGTCTTGTCGCTGGCCTGCCTGGGCGGCGTGGCAGTGGCGTGGGTCATGGGAATCTCCTCGTGGGGCCGGCTTTCCCCGGTCAGTGGTGCGTGGCACGCCTCGACTCCGGCGTTCTCGCCCAGACTAGTACCGGCTACCAGAGCCCTCAATTGCACCTTGGTATCGGGGCAGCTCAATCCTGACATGTAACGACCCCCTCGAGGGTCTTGCGAGCCTCGGCCCGCTGCCTCATTCTTGCGCAATGTCCCCGTCGGCGCCCTCGCCTCCGTGCCGGCACCCTGCCCCGCACGCCGCGCGAGTCCTGCCTGATACCAAAGTATTGACCGCCGCCCTCCCAGCTGGAGGCAATTGCCATGCACCGTGACCCTGACGGCGAAGCGCACGGCCTGAGCGACCGTGAGCCCTGGGCTCGCGTCGTGGCGGACGCCGCCCCCAGCGATCACATCGTGCAGCTCTATCAGGACCAGAACTTTCTCAACCGCGCCGTGTGCCGGTTCGCCGGCGCCGCTCTCGCCAATGGCGAGGGGATCATCCTCGTGCCGACGCTGGCCCACTGGAACGGTTTCCGCCCACGTCTCGAGGCCGAGGGGGTGGATGTGGACGCAGCCCGGGAACGCGGCCAGTTGACGGTGGTTGACGCCGACGAACTCCTGCCTCGCTTCATGCGGGACGCCATGCCGGATTCGCCGGTATTCCTCGGCCTCGCCGGGGATATCATTCGACAGGCTCACGCCGCAGGGCGCTACCCCAGGGTACGCTGGTGGGGAGAGATGGTGAATGTCCTGTGGGAGCGCGGAGATGTCGCCGCCAGTATGGCTCTCGAGGACTTGTTCGATCAGCTCGGCAAGGAGCATGAGGTCGCGCTCTTCTGTTCGTTCCTGATGGACAACTTCAATGGCGAAGTTCATGCCCGGATGCTCCCAAGGCTGGGGACCAATCACTCCCACCTTATTCCAGTGGAGGACTACGGCCGGCTGGAGCGCGCCGTAGCCGATGCGCTGCGGGAGACCGTCGGCCCGGACGAGGCCCGGGTCCTGGAAGGTCGGTTGCTCTCCGGCTATGAGCCGCCCTTCGACATGCCCCGCGCCCAGTCGTTGCTGCTGGCGTTGCGCCAGCTGCTCCCGACGGTTGCTGATTCCGTGCTCCATCGGAGCCGCCAGCTCTACACGGCTTAGGGGGCCCCCGCGGATGACACCGCATCGCGCTGCGCCCACGGGGGGCTGGACCGCTTTGCGAGGGCTCACCGCCGGCGACGCCGCGGCAGGCACGGCGGCGACCGACCTCATCAGCATCCTCGATACCGTCGAAGTTCCCATCGTCGTCCTGCGCCGCGACTCCGTTGTCCACTGCTTCAACAAGGCCGCGGCGGATGTACTTGGCCTCGTGCCATCGGACATTGGCCGGGCGTCTCGCGACTCCTTGGTGCTCGCCGGCTTGCCCGGCTTGGACGAACGATGCGCTCAGGTCATCGCCAGCGGCGTGGACTCGCGGGCCGATTACCGGAACGGGGACAAGTGGTTCGTGGTTCGTATATCCCCCTACGCCAATGGCGCTCGTCAGGTGGCCGGTACCGTGCTGACGTTCACCAATGTGACGGTCTTCCGGGCCGGCATCGATCAGGCCATCTACGAACGGGAGTGCACCAAGGCGATCGTCAACACGGTCGCCGATCCCCTCGCCGTGCTGAGCGCTGACCAGCGGATCCAGTCGGGGAATCGCGCCTTCTACACCATGTTCGGGGTCTCCCGCGATGAGACCCAGGGGCTCCCGCTCCATGAGCTCGGGAACGGCGCCTTTGAACTTGCCCCGTTGCGCACCCAGCTTGCTGAAGTGCTTGCCGGCAGTCATGCGTTCCAGCCGGTAGAGGTGGATCACGTCTTCACGGGAACGGGGCGACGGACGTTGATTCTCAACGCACATCCTTTGCTCTTCCCGGGCCATGCGGAGCGCAGGGTTCTGGTGACGTTCCAGGACATCACGGCGCGGAAACAGGCTGAAGCGGCCAAGGACCTGCGTTCGGAGGAAGAGTTGCGGCGGAGCGAGGCGTTTCTCGCGGAAGCTCAGCGCCTAAGCCTCACGGGCAGCTTCTCATGGTGGATGGGGACGGACGTGATCACCTGGTCGGACCAGGTCTATCGCATCTTCGACCTGGACCCGGCCGTGCCGGTGACGTTCGAACGGATCGAGGCCCGCATCCACCCGGATGACCTCGCCCTGTTCCGGGACGTAGCACTGCGGGCGCGACGCGAAGGCAGCGGGTTCGAGTTCGAGCACCGGCTGCTGATGCCCGACCGGTCGGTCAGGTATCTGCACGTCGTCGCGCACGCCGCCCGGGACCGGGATGGCGACCTGGAGTACATCGGCGCCGTCCAGGACGTGACCGAGCGCCGGCGTTCGGAGGAGGCGCTCGACCGGGCCCGGTCGGACCTCACCCGCGTGGCGCGGGTCACGAGCCTCGGGGTGCTGGCGGCGTCCATTGCGCACGAGGTTAATCAGCCGCTGTCCGGTATCGTCACCAACGCGAGCACCTGTCTCAGAATGCTGGCCGCGGAGCCGCCCAACCTCGATGGCGCGCGCGAGACCCTGCAGCGCACGATTCGCGACGGCCACCGCGCGTCTCAGGTGGTCACCCGGCTCCGCGGGCTCTTCGCCAGGAAAGAGACGGTCTGGGGCCCGGTGGACCTGAACGAGGCCACCCGCGAGGTCATTGCCCTGACGATGGAAGCGCTCCGGCGGAGCCGGGTCGCCATGCGTGAGGAGCTCGCGGACGACCTTCCGAGGGTGTACGGCGACCGCGTCCAGCTCCAGCAGGTCATCCTCAACCTGCTCCTCAACGCCGTCGATGCCATGAGCGCCATCGACGACCGGCCGAAGCTGGTGGTGATCGGCACCGCACGAGAAGCAGACGGCCAGGTGTGTCTGGTCGTGAGTGACACCGGTATGGGCTTCGACCCTCAAGCCGCGGATCGGCTCTTCGAGGCGTTCTACACCACCAAGAGCAGCGGCATGGGGATCGGACTGTCCGTCAGCCGGTCCATCATCGAAAGACATGGGGGCCGCATCCGGGCGACACCGAATGCTGGCCCCGGAGCCACGTTTGCCTTCTCCGTTCCGTGCGCACCGACACAAGAGGAAGGGGGTGCCCCCCGATGACTCAAGGTTCCTTCATGCTTCGGGCCACGGAGCCGGGACTGATACCAAAGTATGATGGAGGGTCGCCGTCGCGGGCTGCATGCTTGTCCCATGGGTCCTTGCCCGGGAAGCATGAGATGCTCAATACCAGGAGACAATACCGAACGTCTCGTGGGGAGCGCGTGATGGCGAGAGAATCGCTCGTGGCGGTCATCGACGACGATGAGTCGGTGCGCGAGTCGCTCCCCGATCTGCTGCGGGAGTTCGGTTATGCAGCCGAGACCTTCGCGTCGGCAGAGGAATTCCTCGCCTCCGGGGATCCGGGCCAGACCCGGTGCCTGATCCTGGACCTTGCCATGCCGGGCATGTCGGGACCGGACTTGTGGAGAGAATTGCAGCGCCGCGGTCACCTGATTCCGGTCGTCTTCATCACGGCCAACGGAGACGACACCATGCGCCCCCGCCTGATCCAGGAGGGGGCGGTCGAGTGCCTGTTCAAGCCCTTCAGCGAGACGGCGCTGCTCACGGCGCTCACCTCCGCGCTGCGGGTGGCCTGAGGATGCGACGAGCACCATGACCGCGGCATGGGTGCTTGACCAAGCCATGAGGCCATCGCCGATGCCGCACCCCACGCCCATCGTGTTTGTCGTCGACGACGACGTCTCAGTGCGGGAATCGCTCGACCAGCTGATCCGGACGGCCGGATACAGAGCGGAGACCTACGATTCCGCCCGAGCGTTCCTGGCTCGCCCCCGCGCCGGCGTCCCCAGCTGCCTGGTCCTCGATGTCTCGCTGCCGGACCTCAACGGCCTGGTTCTTCAGCAGCGCATCGCAGATCGCAGCGACATGCCGATCATCTTCATCACCGGCCATGGAGACATCCCCATGACGGTGCAGGCGATGAAGGCGGGGGCGGTCGAGTTCCTGACCAAGCCCTTCGGCGACGAGGTGTTGTTGACGGCCATTGCGAGCGCCCTCGAGCGCAGTCGCGCCGCCCTCGATCAACAGGCGGAAATGGGAATCCTCCGCGACCGGCAAAAGAGCCTGAGTTCCCGGGAGCGCGAGGTCATGGCCCTGGTCGTCTCCGGCCTCTTGAACAAGCAGATCGCCGGGGAGCTGCACATCAGCGAGATCACGGTGAAAGCGCACCGTGGCAGAGTCATGCGCAAGATGAAAGCCGGCTCGCTTGCTGATCTTGTCAAGATGGCTGGCCGGCTCGGTGTCGGGCCCGTGGCAGGAGGCGGACCGATCGCGGCGGGCGCCCGGCGGCCGGGCGCCCCGTCGTGACAGTTCTTGTTCCGGTTCAGCGCGCCCGGTAATCGGTGAAGACGTAATCTCTGTTCTTCACGACCGTGTGGCACGCGAATCCGCATTTGGCGTCGTTCCCCTGCGGCGGCGCGTCGGCTGTGTTGCCCGGCCTGAAGGTCCTGGTCGTGGTGTCGTACTTGAACACGGCCCATCCCCACCCGCCGCTGTCAGGGAACCGCTTACTGTCCTTCACCATGAAGTCGACGTCCTGCTGTGCGCCCGGCACGGTCGCGGCGGGGAAGGTCGCCAGTGTTACGGGGGCCCAGTGGATCTTCGCCATCCTGGAACCGTCGGGGAACGGCTTGCCGTTGCCGGGAATCCCTTTCAGGTAGGCGTCGATCATCGTGGAGTTCGCGACGATCACGGCCATCGAGGGTCCGCCCTGACTGACGGAGACCACCTGCCAGCTCTCGTATCCCTTGAACTCGGCGAACCCGAGCCCACCCGGCACTTTGAGGGTGTACTTGTCCTGGGCGGACAGGGCGCTCGCACTCAAGGCACTCACGAGTGCCGTCACCATGGCAATCGTTCGCATGCGTTTGCAGCTCGTCACCTTGCTCCTCCTTTATCAAGTTGGCGGCCTGGAAGTCTTTCCCGGTAGAGCAATGGCAGTTTGCTTGAATGGGATACGCCCGGACGGCTGGACGTACCACGCAATGATGCCGGCGGTAAGGCGCCGGGTCCATTGTACGAAGGTATATAGCCGGGGCACGGGCCAGGCCGGCCCAGAGCAGCGGGGGTTTGGAGGACATCGGTGGTCCGGGCAATCTTCCTCGTACCCGCTCTCCGTCAGATCCCAGTCAGGCACGAAGGTGGGCCAGCCAATCCCGTGCCCGATCCTGACCATCCCGAAGGGCGTTTGAGGTCCACCGGTGATGGCCCGAGGTGTCTGTCCACTCCAGGAGCCTGTAGTCCCCATCAGAATGACATCGTAGGTCCCGCCCTCGGGGCCAACAGGAAGGAAGGGAGACGCTGATAAGCGTTCGTGTCGAAGACGGTTACGCTCATCGTGCATTACTGCCTGACGGCCAGTGTTCCACGAGGCGTCAAATAAGAGCGCGCGTCCACAACGACCTTGTCGGCTGCAACACTTGGTTAGATGGCGCCAGGCGAATCTCACCTCATCATTTCCTGGGGACGGGGGCGAGCCGACGAGTATCGATTCAGAGTGCCTTTGACCTGGACCGTTCATTGAATGCCCGGGACGACACCGCATGCTGGGTCACGTTGAGGCCAAGGTGACAACGAGTCCCAGGCTGTAGAGAACTGCCGCGAGGACGATCCCACGAAACGGAATGCTGAACCAGTAGAGCCTGGCGAGGACTGCGTAGCCAACCAGGAGCAGGAGGCCGACCGCAAGCAAGAACCAAGACTCCAATAGGAATCGGCCGTGCAAGACCGCCAGGTAGCCATACACGACCCCAAACAGAAGCGCGCCAAAGCTATGGCTTGCGTGCAACCCAATCCATGTGCGCCACATGG
>Ga0184615_10000791_pt1 | contig 17113 bp, 15 predicted proteins | sample PLM4_65_coex_FD_133134 | JGI IMG/M metagenome (GOLD analysis project Ga0184615, IMG submission 133134) | Groundwater sediment microbial communities from an aquifer in East River, Colorado, USA - PLM4_65_coex | ecosystem: Environmental > Terrestrial > Soil > Riparian zone | place: USA: East... | reverse complement strand
CGACCCAAGCGACGCCTGACGCTTATTGCGGCGTTTGCAGCGCCCGCAGCGCGGCGGCAACCTCACGCATATGATTCAACACGCGAACGGCACCCACATCGCGCAGCCGCTCGTGCTGATCGGGCGCGCAATGCAGGCCGCCGACGAATCCCCACACCGTCATGCCGGCGGCGATGCCGGCCTTGACGCCGTTGACGCTGTCTTCGATGACGACGCAGCGAATGGGCTCGATCGCAAGACGTTCCGCTGCAAGTAAGAACAGGTCGGGTGCGGGCTTGCCGCGCGCGACATCGTCGCCGGAATAGACATGCCCGTCGAACTCGGCCGTCAGGCCAAGCCCGGCGATCTTGCCGTGAAGTTCGACCTTGGGGCTCGATGAGGCGATGGCCTTCGGTCCGCGAAAGGCCCGAGCGGCATCCGCCGCACCGACAATCGGACGAATGTCACCGAGCACGCGCCGCGTGATCTCCGCACTTAACCCTTGGATAAATCCGTCCGGCAGCGCTCGGCCGTGTTGCGCCCGATGGTCGGCATCGAGAGCAGCCCCCCAATCCCTGACCGCAAGACCTTGGAAGCGCGCCTTATACGCCGGACCATCGAAAAAAAGCCCGAGGCGTTTCATCGCCTCGAGCTCGACTTCATGGGCAATCGTTTCGCTGTCGATCAAAACGCCGTCACAATCGAAGATGACGGCGTCCATGACCTTTAGCCCTCGGCGTTGCCGTCGTCGGCGACTTCCTTGCCGGTCGTCTGATCGACGACCTTCATCGACAGGCGCACCTTGCCGCGGTCGTCGAAGCCGAGCAGCTTCACGAACACCTTGTCGCCTTCCTTCACGACGTCGCCGGTCTTGGCGACCTTCTTGCGCGAAAGCTGCGAGATGTGGACCAACCCGTCGCGCGCGCCGAAGAAGTTCACGAACGCGCCGAAGTCCATGATCTTCACGATCTTGCCTTCGTAGATCTCGCCGACCTCGGGCTCCGCCACGATCGACTTGATCCATTTCAGCGCGGCGCGAATGGACTCGCCGTTTGCCGACGCCACCTTCACCGTACCGTCGTCTTGGATATCGATCTTGGCGCCGGTTTTTTCGACGATCTCGCGGATCACCTTGCCGCCCTGTCCGATTACTTCGCGGATCTTGTCGGTCGGAATGTTGATCACTTCGATGCGCGGCGCATGCTCGCCGAGCTCCGAGCGGGCGCCCGAAATCGCCTTCGTCATCTCGCCCAAGATATGAATGCGGCCGTCCTTCGCTTGGGCGAGGGCGGTGCGCATGATCTCTTCGGTGATGCCCGCGATCTTGATGTCCATCTGCAGTGACGTGATGCCGGCGTGCGTGCCGGCCACCTTGAAGTCCATGTCGCCCAGATGATCTTCATCGCCCAAAATATCCGACAGAACGGCGAAGCGACTGCCTTCCTTGATCAGACCCATGGCGATACCCGCGCACGCGCTCTTCAGCGGCACGCCGGCGTCCATCAACGACAGCGACGAACCGCACACCGTCGCCATCGACGACGAACCGTTCGACTCCGTGATCTCCGACACGATGCGAACCGTGTAGGGGAAACTTTCCTTTGGCGGCATCACCGGATGCATCGCCCGCCAGGCAAGCTTGCCGTGACCGATGTCGCGCCGCCTGGGACCGCCCATGCGGCCGGTCTCGCCGACCGAGAACGGGGGGAAGTTGTAGTGCAGCATGAAGTGCTGCTTGTAGGTCCCTTCAAGCGAGTCGACGTACTGCTCGTCCTCGCCGGTGCCAAGCGTGGTGACGACCAGCGCTTGAGTCTCGCCGCGCGTGAACAGGGCCGAGCCGTGCGTACGCGGCAGAACGCCGACTTCGCACACGATCGGACGCACGGTCTTCGTGTCGCGGCCGTCGATGCGCTTGCCGGTATCGAGGATGTCGTTGCGCACGATCGCGGCTTCGAGTTCCTTGAACAAACCGCCAACGACGAGCGGATCGGCTTTGCCTTCGCCCGCGAACTCTTCCATGACGCGCTTCTTGACCGCGCCGACCCTCTCGTAACGCACCTGCTTCTGGCGCTCGCGATAAGCGGCGCGCACATCGCCTTCCGCCATCGACTTGATCTTGGAAAGCAGCACGGCGTTGTCCGGCAGGTCATGCTCGCGTGGGTCTTTTGCCGCCCGCTGCGCCAAAGCGATGATCGCCTGGATCACCGGCTGCATGGACCGGTGGCCGAACATGACGGCACCCAACATCACGTCTTCCGGAAGTTCCTTGGCTTCCGATTCGACCATCATCACGGCGTCGTCGGTACCGGCGACGACGAGCTCCAGGCTCGACTCCGGCATCTTCTCGATCAGCGGATTGAGAACGTATTCGCCGTTGATGTAACCGACGCGCGCGGCGCCGATCGGCCCGCGGAACGGCACACCCGACAACGTCAGGGCCGCCGAGACGGCGACCATCGCCAGAATGTCGGGATCGTTCTCGAGATCGTGCGAGAGAACCGTCACGATGACCTGCGTCTCGTTGCGATAGCCTTCGACGAACAGCCGACGGATCGGACGGTCGATCAATCGCGAGATCAGAGTCTCGCGCTCCGTCGGCCGGCCTTCGCGCTTGAAATAGCCGCCGGGAATGCGGCCTGCGGCAAACGTCTTTTCCTGATAATCGACGGTGAGCGGCAGAAAATCGATACCGGCCCGCGGCGTCTTGGCGGAAACGACTGTGGCCATCACCGTCGTTTCGCCGAGCGTCGCGAACACCGCGCCGTCGGCTTGGCGCGCGATGCGCCCGGTTTCGAGCGTCAGCTTGCGCCCACCCCAATCGATCGTTTCTCTATGTATGTCGAACATTTCTTCTATTCCTCGGATATTGCCACCGCCGGATTGCGGTTAGCCTTCGCTGCTTTCTTCTTGCAGGGAAACTTGTTTCGCGTTGAACGCGAGTGTGCGACCGCGCGCGCCGGAGCGCGCGCGACCTCGCGTGATGAAGGGGATGGACGGATAGAGGCTCAACCTCTCTGCCGTCGGCATCGGCGTCTTAACGACGCAAGCCCAGCTTGCTGATCAGCGCTTCGTAGCGCTTCTTGTCTTTGCCCTTGAGGTAATCGAGCAAGAGCCTGCGCTGAGACACCATCTTCAGCAGCCCGCGCCGCGAGTGGTTGTCTTTGACGTGCGCCTTGAAATGGTCAGTCAGGCTATTGATGCGTTCGGAAAGCACCGCCACCTGGACTTCGGGCGAACCCGTGTCACCGGTCTTGACGGCGTATTCTTGGATCACGGCAGTCTTTCGCTCTGGATTAAGCGACATCGGGATTTATCCTCGTGTTGAAAAGTTGAAAACCCGCGTCGGCCTCAACTCCCCCCGTTCGAAGGCGGCGATTGCAACAGCATCGCCACCGCGGCTGCGGCAGAATACGGGCAGAGCTTCTGGGGCCCCACCCTCTGCAACGGCCTCTTCACGGAGAGAGACTCGGCCACGCGCGAGAATCGCCTGACCCAACCGGAGTTGGGCGGCTTCCTGATCCGTCACGGCCAGCCCCGGGATGTCGTCCAGGGCGGTCGCAAGCGGCATGAGCAAGCGCTTGGCGGCGCCTGCTTTAGCAGATTCCTCCAGTGTTTCCAGGGAAATCGCGGATTTGATCGAAAACGGCCCGACCCGAAGCCGGGTCAGCGCCCGCACATGGCCAAGGCACCCCAACATACGGCCCAAATCCCGGGCAAAAGCCCGCACATAGGTCCCTTTGCCGCACACCATTTCGAAAGTGCAATGGTCGGTATCGGGAAGCTCGACGACCTCAAGCCGATGGATGTGCGCGAGCCTCGGGGCCAGCACCACGTCTTCGCCGCTGCGCGCAAGATCATAGGCGCGCTCGCCGTCGACCTTGACCGCCGAGAACGCGGGCGGCGTTTGCATGATCTGCCCGACGAACGCCGGCAGCGCGCCCAAGATCTGATCCATCGAAGGGCGAAGATCGCTGGAACGGATCACCGGCCCCTCGGCATCGTCCGTCGCCGTCTCGCCGCCCCACTGCACGGTGAAACGATAGGTCTTTCGCGCATCGACCAAATACGGAACCGTCTTCGTCGCCTCGCCGAAAGCCAATGGCAACACCCCGCTCGCCAACGGATCGAGCGTGCCGGCGTGCCCGGCCTTGTTGGCGTTCAGAAGCCTGCGCGCGATCGCCAGCGCCTTCGTCGACGTCAGACCGAGCGGCTTATCGAGAACGAGCCAGCCATGGATCGTCTCGCCTTTACTCCTCGCCATCGTCCGCTTCGCGGGCAGCTTTTTCGCGTGCCACCGTGAGGTCGCGCGCGACCTTTTCGGATTTCAATAATTCCTCGATGTGATGCGCCTCGGCGAACGATTTGTCTTCGACGAAGGTCAAGGTGGGCGCATAGCGCAGCTGCATCGCCCTTCCGACCTGCGCGCGCAAAAAGGGCGCCGACCGGTTCAAGCCCTTCAACACCTCGCCGACCTTCGTGCCGCCCAACGGCAGCGAAAACACCGTCGCGTTCTTCAAATCCGGACTGATGCGAACTTCCGATATGGTGACCGAGACATCGGCCAGCGCGGGATCGTGCAACTCGCCCCGCATCAGCGCACCGGCGAGCACATGACGGATCTCTTCCGCCACCCGGAGTTGCCGTTGGCTGGGTCCACGTTCGCGTTGTGAGTTTTTTCGGGCCATAAAGAGCGAGGCTTCTATAGGCCTTTGATGCGCAATCCAAGCCGCTTATGACGGCAAATAACCGTAGGTCCGAACCCAGGTTTCGAGCCTCGGCAGATGCGGTGCAAGGAAATGCCTGTAACTCCGCCACTTTCCCTCGGCGGAGCCGTAAATGGGCAGAACCACCTGTGCGGCGCTGGGCGTACCGATCGCTCTTTTTTTCGCCGTCTCCGCATAGCCGCGAACGGCATCGTTCCAATCCAGCCCCAGGAACGCAAGCAGCGCGCGCACGGTGGCATCGAAATCGCCAACGAGCGCTTCGTATTTAACCATGTGCAAGTCCAACGGCAGTTTCGCGCGGCTCGCTTCGACAAGGCCCATCACGCCATCGTAATAGGCCGTCGCGCTGTCGAGCTTGAGCAGTTGGAACATCGCGGCATTCAGGCCGAAGCGCTGCTGGAAGCAGCTCAACACCACGTCGCGCGGATCCCGGATCGCAAGAATGATCTTCGCCGCCGGAAACAGACGATGGATGATCGGCAGAAAGATCGCGTTCAAAGGCAGCTTGTCGACAAACACTTGCCTGATCGGCGCCCCCGACATCCCCGTCGCCACTTGCTGCCAATAGAGCGCGCGCAGCCGTTCGATTTCGGACGCGGGAAGCGTGGCCCACCGTTCGAACCCCTCGCCGGGACGTATCAACGCGTCCGTCGCATCGAACAACGTGTCGCGCTCCTCAAGCGTGGTGATCCGAGGATGCGACGCCAAAATCTGATCGAGCAATGTCGTGCCCGAACGCGGAAAGCCGATCAAGAAAACCGGATTTTTTCCCGAAACCGGCGGCGCCTCGCACCACGTTGATAGATCGGTGGCCAACACGAAGTCGGTCAGGCGCCTCACCGTTTCGGGCGCCATCGGTCCGCGATCGGTCCCGAAGGCTTGGATATGCTGGGAATGTTGGATGGCATTGGCGCGCGAAAAAGCGGCAAACGCATCGTCGACCCGGCCGAGCTTGTCGTAAGCCTCGCCGAGATAACCTTCCCCGATGACGCGGTTCGTCGGCGTCGGCGACCCGCCGCGCAGCAAAGTCTCGAGTGCCGCCGCGGCTTGTGCCGCATCTCCTTCCCGCAACGCGACACGCGAGCGCGTCAGCTGCGCCGGCACGTTTTGCGGCGCAAGCCTCAGCGCGCGTTCCGACAGTCGCCGCGCGTCGTCGAGCCGGTGCTCTTCTTCCGCAATCCGCGCAAGGCCGGCGATCGGCTCGGCATAGTTGGGCTGAGCCACGACGGCGCGTTCGTACTCCTTCTTCGCGTTCTCGCGATCGCCGATATCGAGCAGCACGTTCCCCAAATTATTGTGCGCGATGGCAAACCGCCGGTCGACTTGAAGAGCCGCCTCCAAGACGATCCGCGCTTCGTGAAGCCGTCCGACCGCCCGGTAAGCCGTCCCCAAATTGACGAGCGCGTGGATGTGGTTCGGCATGAGTTCGCGCGCGCGCTCAAGGTACTCGATCGCGCCGGCCGGATCGCCGCCTTCCATCCGGATGACGCCCAATATCATCAGGGCGTTCGCATCCTCGCCGAACTGGCTCATCACCTGTTGGCAGAGGCCCGCCGCTTCGTTCCACGCGCCGCGTTGAAACGCAGCCGCGGCGTTCTGAATAAGTTGCGCGTGGATATTTTGTGTCGCCATGTGGCTGAAATTGCGTGAACGGCGCGGGTTATTCCAGCACAAACTCGGCGCGCGGGCGGATCAGCGTGCCGGCGGCGCGCTGCTCGAACGCATGGGCGATCCAGCCGACCGACCGCCCCATGGCGAACAGACCCAACGCGGCCCCTTGTGGTAAATCGCAGGCGCGCTCGACCGCCAAGAGCCCGAAATCGACGTTCGGCTCCACCCCCGCCATCGATCGCGCGGCTTCAAGCGTCGCCGCCATCGTCGCATCGAGCTTCACCGCCGAAAGTAATTCGGCCCCGCGCGGGTCACCGTCGCGATAGAGAAAATGTCCGAAGCCCGGGATCGTCTCGCCGCGTTGAACGCGTGCCGCAACCACGCCCTCCGCGTCGCCGTCGGCCTCGATCTCGTTCAGGAAGGCGCGCACGCGCTCCGTCGCCCCGCCATGGCGCGGCCCGCTCATCGCCGCAAGTCCCGCGAGAATGCAATGCGTCAGTCGCGCGCCCGTCGACGCAACGACCCGAACCGCAAACGTCGACGCATTGAGTTCGTGATCGGCGAGCAGAACCAGCGACCGGCGGATCATCTCCGCAGCCTTAGGGCGCCGCCAAGCGTTGGCGATCGCGCGGTGAGCGGGACCTTTGAACGGCGCATTGATTCCGGCAATCGCATCGACGACGGCGGATACCAATCGTGCGCCGGCACGAAACGCAGGGGCGCCCGGTTTGCCGGCGCTCGGCGTTTCCTGTTGCGTCAACAACGACAAGAGAACGCTGGCGCGATCCGACGCGCGCGGCGGCGCATACTTCGAAGCGACTTCAAGCCAGCCCGGAACATCGCGCGGATCGAACGAGGCTTGGGCGAACGGGTCCTCCTCGCCTGTGTTCCAGAGCAGTCGCGCCGCGTCTTCCAAACTAGCGCGCCGCGAAAAGGTGATCACATCCTCGGACCGATAGAAAAGCCGATCGTCTTCGAAATGCGTCAGACGCGATTGCAAGACCGGTAATCCGAAATCGAGCGCCGTCGCCGCAGCCGTTCGCGGCCGGCGCATGCGGGTCTTGCGCGCAATCAACCCCTGAACGTCGCGAGCGGCGTAAAGACTGGCCTTGGCGATGGTCGGATGCGGCACGGATCGCACGAGCCCGCGGCTGACATAGGCATAGAGCGTATTCCGGCTGACGCCGAGCGCCTTCGCGGCGGAGGCGGCGTCGATCATCCCCTCCGCGCCCTTCAATTCCGTGCGTTTACGCTGAATTCTCGTCATGTTGATATATTGATTCAAGATTGACGACATCTCCCTCAGCATCCACATTTTTGAGCGACATGCAAAGAGGAGAAGTACGATGCGTCCGGGCCTCGACAGTGTAATCGCCGCCGAAACGATCTTGAGCCACGTCGACGGCGAAGCGGGTCGCCTCATCGTTCGCGGCCACGACCTCGAAGATCTGGCGGGCTCCGCATCTTATGAACAGGCTGTCGCGCTCTTGTGGACGGATTTTGTTCCCATGGCTGCCGATATCGCGCGTCTGCGCACCGAACTCGGTGCCGCGCGCGTCAAGGCCTTTAACCGCTTCGCCCCGCTGAAGCCGAACCTGTCTGGTCTGACCGCGACCGAAGGCATGCGCCTTCTGCTGTCATCCGTACCCGACGGGAATGACGAGCAGGAACCTGTCGACGTGCTCGCCGCCGCGGGAGTCGCCGCCGCATTCGCCACCCGAGCGACCGCGAACCTTGCCCCCGTCGCGCCCGACGCGTCGTCGCCCCACGCCGCCGATATCTTCCGCATGATCCGCGGCAAACCGGGCGACGCGGAGGAAGTGAAGGCGTTCGAAACCTACCTTGTCACGATCATCGATCACGGCCTGAACGCGTCGACCTTTACCGCCCGCGTGGTCGCCTCCACCGCCGCCCGGCTGCCGTCGGCGATCGTCGCGGCGCTGTGCGCGCTGAAGGGACCGCTTCACGGCGGCGCACCGGGTCCGGTACTCGACATGCTCGATGCGATCGGAACGCCCGGAAACGCCGACGCTTGGATCGCGGACGCTCTGAAGCGCGGCGAACGCCTCATGGGCTTCGGTCATCGCGTCTACCGCGTGCGCGATCCGCGCGCCAATGTTTTGAAGACGACCGTGGCGAAGTTCAAAGGCCGCGCCAACCGCATCGCGCTCGCCGAAGCGGTCGAAGCCGCCGCCCTGCGCGCGCTCCGCGATTTCAAATCCGAACGCCGCCTCGACACGAATGTCGAATTCTACACGGCCCTCTTGCTCGAAGCGCTCGACATCCCGCGCGAAGGCTTCACGCCGGTCTTCGGCGCGGGCCGCGCCGCAGGCTGGATCGCCCACGCCAGAGAGCAGGAACAAACCGGCCGCCTCATCCGCCCGCAGTCGCGCTACGTCGGACCGTTACCTGTGAAAGCGGCGTAGTCGAAGCGGACGCCTACAGCGTCCGCTTGATCGTCTCGACCTCGAAGCACTCGATCTCGTCACCCTTTTGGATGTCCTGATAGTTCTCGAAGGCCATACCGCATTCCTGGCCGTTGACGACTTCTTTCACTTCGTCCTTGAAGCGTTTCAACGTCGACAGCGTACCTTCGTGGATCACGACCTTGTCGCGCAGCAAACGCACCTTGTTGCCGCGCAGAACCTTGCCTTCCGTCACGCGGCAACCGGCAACCTTGCCGACCTTCGTGATGTTGAAGACTTCGAGGATCGTCGCATAGCCCAGGAAATTCTCGCGCAACGTCGGCGGCAACAGACCCGACATCGCCGCTTTGATGTCGTCGATGATGTTGTAGATGATCGAATAATACCGGATCTCGACGCCGTCGCGCTTGGCCATGTCGCGCGCTTCCGCCGTCGCGCGCACGTTGAACGCAATGATCGGCGCGCCCGACGCCCGAGCCAGAATAATGTCGCTCTGCGTAACGCCGCCGACGCCCGCGTGAAGCACCTGCGCCTTCACCTCCGCCGTCGAAAGCCCGGAGAGCGCCGACGAAATCGCCTCGACCGAACCCTGCACGTCGGATTTGACGACCAACGGCAAAATCTTCGTTTCGCCCTGACCGCGCTGCGCCAACACCTGATCAAGCGACGTCCGCCCGCTCGCATGCGTCCGCGCCTCGCGCTTCTTGCGCGCCCGGAAATCGGCAACCTCGCGCGCTCGGCCTTCGCTGTCGACCACCGCGAAATCGTCGCCCGCTTCCGGTGCCGCGGACAGGCCCAGAATTTCGACAGGCTCAGACGGACCTGCGCTCGGCACTTGTTCGCCGCGCTCGTTCACGAGCGCGCGCACACGACCCCATTCCGCACCCGCGACCACAATATCGCCGACCTTGATCGTACCGCGATGGACGAGCACGGTCGCCACCGGGCCGCGACCTTTGTCGAGCTTCGCTTCGACGATCGCGCCTGAAGCCGGACGGTTGGGATTGGACTTCAGATCCAACACTTCCGCCTGCAACAGGATCGCTTCCTCGAGCTTGTCGAGGTTCAGCTTCTTCGTCGCCGAAACTTCGATCGCCTGCGTCTCGCCGCCCATGGATTCGACGACGATCTCGTGCGACAGCAATTCCGTGCGCACGCGATCGGGCGTCGCGCCCGGCTTGTCGATCTTGTTGATCGCAACGATGATCGGAACCTTCGCCGCCTTCGCGTGATTGATCGCCTCGATCGTCTGCGGCATGACGCCGTCGTCGGCCGCGACGACCAAGACGACGATGTCGGTCACCTTCGCGCCGCGCGCGCGCATCGCCGTAAAGGCCGCATGGCCCGGCGTGTCGAGGAACGTGATCTTCTTCTTCGACGGCAGCGTCACCTGATAGGCGCCGATGTGCTGCGTGATGCCGCCGGCTTCGCCCGCCGCCACGTCCGTTTGGCGAAGCGCGTCGAGCAACGAAGTCTTGCCGTGGTCGACGTGACCCATGATCGTCACGACCGGCGCGCGCGAAACAAGCGTTTCGTCGGTATCGACGTCGCCCGTCAACCCTTCAAGCACGTCGGCTTCCGCGACGCGCTTGACCGAGTGGCCGAACTCTTCCGCGATCAGCTGCGCGGTGTCCGCGTCGAGCGACGTGTTGATCGTCACCATCTGCCCCTGCTTCATCAAGGACTTGATGATGTCGACGGCGCGCGTCGCCATGCGGTTCGCAAGTTCCTGCACGGTGATCGCTTCCGGGATCACGACATCGCGAATAATCTTTTGCGGCGCTTCGGCATCCTTGTTGCCGAGCTGTGCGCGCTGGCGTTGCACATGCCGCTTGTAGGCGGCGATCGAGCGAACGCGTTCCTGATCGTCCAGCGCCGTGACGACGCTGAGCTTGCCGCCGCGGCGTCCATCGTCCGCCACCTTGCGCGGCGCGGTCGGAGCCTTCGGCGGCGGCTTAAAAGCGCCGGCACCGCCGGGACCCGGCGGTCCCATGCGCCTGCGCGCGATGCGGCTCGCTTCGTCTTCTTCGCCGCCCGTCATGCGGCGAGGCGGAAGACCGATACCCGTGGCACCGCCACTCGGACCGGACGCAGGCCGCGCGGACCCGGGTCCGCGCGATGCCGGCGCACCGCTTGTCGATCGCGGTGCGGGTGCGCCCGACGACGGACGGGAACTGGGGCGCGGTGCCGCCGCTGCGGCCGCACGCTCCTCGGGCGTATCCATACGTCGGCGCGCTTCGTCTTCCGACTTGCGGCGCGTGCCTTCTTCGACGACGCGTCGCGCCTCTTCCTCGGCCTTGCGCTTGATCGCGGCTTCGCGCTCAAGCGCGAGTCTTGCGTCTTCCTCGGTGCGGCGCTTGGCCTCTTCCTGAACCTTGCGGCGCTCGCCTTCCTCGGCGACGCGCGCGTCTTTGAGGGCGCGCGAACGCGCGTCCTTTTCTTCTTCGGTCAGCGTGCGCAACACCATGCCGCCCGACTTGGGCTGCACGGGCGGCGGCTTGACGGCCTTCGCGGGAGCGGTCGAAACGACGGGCGCGGGTTCTGCTTTCGCAGCTTCCCTCGTGATCTCCGCCTTGAGGGGAGTTCCCGGGCGCACAGGCACCCGTTTCTTCTCGACCACCACGGCCTTCGACCGGCCATGACTGAAGGCCTGGCGCACAACGCCCGCATCCGGACGCTTCACGGACAATGTTTTCGGCCCGGAGGCATGCAGCGTCTTTTCGCCTTCCGGGGTCTTACCATCAGTCATGCGCGCTATTCGATCCTTCTCACTCAAACGGCAAATTGAAACGTTCTTCCAAACAACGAAATCGGTCCGCGGTCATCAAGCCGCGCCCCACTCAGGCGGACACAAAACGCGGAAACCGCCAAGCCGCTCCGCCTCGGCTACAAACCGAGTGGCGAGCGCGCCTGCCGTTAGCGCAGCATGTACCACACTTTCCCGCCCGAATGCCAAGCCGATTTCGCTTTGCGACAGGCAACCGATCACCGGAATGGCCCCCTGGCGCTGGGCATAAGTCAACAGCTTTCCGCGATACGCCGGGCCCGACTCCCGGGCGTCAACCAGTGCGGCGATACGCCCATCGCGCGCCCGAAAAGCTTCCTCCACTTGGGCAAACCCGTTGATGATCCGCCCGGCACGACGCGCCAAACCCAAATGCTCGATACAGCGCTGAACCAAAAGCCGCTCGACCTGAACCGCAAGCTCCGGCGGGCAAACGACCGCCGCTTTCGCCGCTTTCGCGAACAATCCGCGCTCGCAAGCGCGCGTGATATTCTCCCGTGTCGACGTAACCCAATAGCCGCGCCCCGGCAGCTTGTGTGCGACGTCGGGAACGATCATGCGGTCGGGCCCTTCGACAAACCGCACCATGCGATCGGGCGATTGCACCTCGCCTGTAACGATACAGCGCCGAAGGGGACCCTCGGCGCCGTGGTCGTCGTCTGCCTTCGCGGCGTGCCCGCGGCCTCGCGTCACTCTTCGGATTCCTCCACGGCTTCCGCCGCCGCTTCCTCGACCGGAGGAGGCGCCTCGATCCAACCCGCGGCGACACGGGCCGCCATGATGATCGCGTTCGCTTCGTCGGCATTTAGGCCCGTATTCTCGAGAATGCCCGGCTGACGTTTGCGCTCGCCGTTGACCTGCTCGGTCCAACCCAAAAGGTCGTCGGTCGCGCAGCCCGCCAGATCTTCGAGCGTCTTCACGCCGCCTTCGCCCAGCGCCACCGCCATCGAAGGCGTCACACCCTCAACCTGCATCAGACCGTCCTCGACGCCCAGCTCGCGCCGTTTTTCGTCGAGCAGCGCATTTTGCCGTTCCAGAAAATCCAACGCGCGCTTCTGAAGCTCCGCCGCCGTTTCCTCGCCGATGCCCTGAATCTCGGCAAGTTCGTCGAGAGCGACGTAAGCGAGGTCTTCCACCGCCGAGAAATTCTCCGCCGCAAGCAACTGCGCCAGCGTCTCGTCCACGTCGATCGAAGTCATGAACAACTCCGTCCGTTTGCGGAACTGCTCCTGGCGCCGCTCCGATTCCTCGGCCTCGGTCAGAATATCGATCTGCCAACCGGTTAATTGCGACGCCAAGCGCACGTTCTGCCCCCGCCGCCCGATCGCCAGCGAAAGTTGGTCTTCGCAGACGACAACCTCGATACGCCGCGTATCCTCGTCGAGCACGACCTTGGCAACCTCGGCCGGCGCCAGCGCATTGACGACGAAATTCGCCGCGTCGAGCGACCACGGGATGATGTCGATCTTTTCGCCCTGGAGTTCCTGAACCACCGCCTGCACGCGGCTGCCGCGCATACCGACGCAAGCGCCGACGGGGTCGATCGAAGAGTCCTTGGAAATCACGGCGATCTTCGCGCGCGAACCCGGATCGCGCGCCACCGACTTGATCTCGATGATGCCGTCATAGATTTCCGGCACTTCTTGCGCGAACAGCTTGGCCATGAATTGCGGGTGCGTGCGCGACAAGAAAATTTGCGGACCGCGCGCTTCGCGCCGCACGTCGTAGATATAGGCGCGAATGCGGTCGCCGGTGCGAAACGTCTCGCGCGGCAACAATTCGTCGCGGCGCACGAACGCCTCGCCGCGTCCCAGATCGACGACCACGTTGCCGTATTCGACGCGTTTCACCGTGCCGTGCACGATCTCGCCGATGCGGTCTTTGTATTCTTCGAATTGTTTTTCGCGCTCCGCGTCGCGCACTTTCTGGAAAATGACCTGCTTCGCCGCCTGCGCCGCGATACGCCCGAAATCGATCGGCGGCAGAGGCTCGGCGATCAGGTCGCCCGTCTGCGCCGCCGGATTGCGAATCTGCGCTTCGTCGAGCGTGATTTCCGTCGCCTCGTTCTCGACCTTGTCGACGACAAGGCGCAAGCGATGCAGCCGCGTTTCGCCGGTTTTCGGATCGATCTCGGCTTTGATTTCGTTGTCTTGGCCGTAGCGCGATTTCGCCGCCTTCTGGATCGATTCCTCCATCGCGGCGATCACGATCTGTTTGTCGATCGATTTTTCGCGCGCGACGGCGTCCGCGATCTGAAGAAGTTCAAGTCTATTTGCACTGACGGCCATTTATCTTCACTCCGATTGCGCCGTGCGATTGCCGACGGCCTTTCTGCGTTTCAAATCCTGTTCGATCAAGGCGTCGGTCAACACCAGCTTGGCATCGCCGATCGACATGTAGGGCACCGAAAGTTCGGCGCGCGCCTGCTCTTCGCCGACCGTCGTCTCGATGACGACGTCTTCGCCCTTGAGCCCTTTGAGCACGCCGCGAATACGTTTGCGGCCTTCAAGGGGCTGCTTAAGCTCAAGCCTCGCCTCGTGGCCGGCATAGGCCTCGAAATCGCGCCGGCGCGTCAGCGGCCGGTCGATGCCCGGCGACGAAACCTCAAGCACGTACTCGCTCTCGATCGGGTCGTTCTCTTCGAACGCCTCCGAGATCGCCCGGCTGAGCTTCGCGCAATCCTCGACATCCATCGTTCCGTCGGCCCGCTCCGCCATGATCTGCAGCACCGGTCTTTGCGCCGTGGTCAACCGCACGCGCACGAGGCCGTATCCCAGCGCCGCCGCGATGGGTTCGATCAGTCCTTCGAGTTCGGCAATGCGAAGCATCACTCACCGGTTTGTTCCCCCGAAACAAATGCCTACGGCCGCCCGGCTGAGATAACCCAGCCAGCGAACAAGCAATCTCTCTTGTTCGGGATTTGACGGCGAAGATAGCAACTGCCCCACCCCGCGCCAAGACCCAAGAAACAAATTCAGGTCCGAACAAAGCGCAGATATACGCAGGAACGCCCGGCTCTCAGGGCTTTTTGCTCATAACGCGTCTGGGGCCAGCCTTCCGGCCGCACCCGCCAATCCAGAGCATTTGTCGCACGCCAGTGGAAACGCGTGTCCTGCATCAAATGTCCAAGCGCCCACCTTGCATAGTCCATGTGATCGGTCGCCAAGCGAAATTCGGCGCCGGGCTTGAGCACCCGCGCGAGAACATCGAGCGTCTGCCGCTGGATAAAGCGGCGCTTGTGATGCCGGAGCTTGGGCCACGGATCCGGAAACAAGACATAGACCGACGACAACGATCGATCGGGAAGCCGCACCAACACATCCCGCGCATCGTCCATGTGGACGCGCACGTTTTGAATGGCGCTCGCGTCGAGCTGAACCAGCAGCTTGGCCATGCCGTTCAAAAACGGTTCGCAGCCGATAAAGCCGACCTCGGGCTGCGCCAACGCCTGCGCCGCGAGATGCTCACCGCCGCCAAATCCCACCTCGAACGCGAACGCGCGCGCCGCCGGAAAAAGCTTCTGAAGGTCGATCTCGCCGAGGGGAACCTCAATCCGCGGCAACAGAGTCCGGATCAAGGACTCTTGATGCCCGCTGAGCGGCCGCCCCGTCCGCCGGCCGTACAAGTCACTTCGCCGGCTTCCGATCTCCGTCAGGCGAAATGACGCTTCAGCTGCGGCGCGAGGTCGATGCGTTCCCATGAGAAGCCTCCATCGGCTTCCGGCGCACGGCCAAAATGTCCGTACGCCGACGTCCGCGCATAGATCGGGCGGTTGAGGCTCAGATGTTCGCGAATGCCGCGCGGCTTCAAGCTCACCAGCTCCGGCAACAGCGCTTCGAGCTTCGCTTCGTCGACCTTACCCGTGTCGTGCAAATCGACATAGAACGACATTGGATCGGCAACGCCGATGGCATAAGCGATTTGGATTGTGCACCGATCCGCCAACCCTGCGGCGACAACGTTCTTCGCCAGATAGCGCGCGCAATAGGCCGCCGACCGATCGACCTTCGTCGGGTCCTTGCCCGAAAACGCGCCGCCGCCATGCGGCGCGGCGCCACCGTAAGTGTCGACGATGATCTTGCGCCCAGTCAGCCCGCAGTCGCCGTCCGGCCCGCCGATCACAAAGCGGCCCGTGGGATTCACGTACAGCCCCTCGTCGGGACACATCCAGCCCGCCGGCATCGTCTTTTCGATATAAGGCTTCACGATCGCGCGAATATCGCGTTGGTCGAGCCCGTCGACATGCTGCGTCGACACGACGATCTTCGTCGCGCGCACGGGCTTGCCGTTTTCATATTGCAAAGTGACTTGGCTCTTGGCGTCGGGAAGCAGTTCCTTGGCTTTGCCCGCGCGGCGCGCGTCCGACAAGGCCTTCAGAATGCGGTGCGAATAGAAGATCGGCGCGGGCATGTATTCGTCGGTCTCGCGGCATGCATATCCGAACATGATGCCTTGATCGCCGGCGCCCTCGTCCTTGTTCCCGGCCGCATCCACGCCGACCGCGATGTCGGCCGACTGCGCATGAACGAGACATTCGATTCGCACTTTGCGCCAATCGAAGCCCTCCTGTTCGTAGCCGATGTCCTTGATCGCATCGCGCGCGCTCTCGATCAGTTGATCGTGGCCGATGCTCTCGGGCCCCCGCACTTCGCCGGCAAGGACCACGCGATTCGTGGTCGCTAATGTCTCGAGCGCGATGCGCGCCTCCGGCATGTGGCCCAAGAGAAGATCGACGATCGAATCGGAAATTCGGTCGCACACCTTGTCGGGGTGACCTTCGGAAACCGATTCGCTCGTGAAGAGATAATTCTTGCGGGAGGACATTGCGTGAGCTGCCGACTAAAAAAAAGCCGCGCTTCTCGCGGTCGCGAAAAGCGCGGCTTTCTGTCAGGGATGATCTTCTACGTCAAGCGCGTTGCGCTTCCCGCAGTTCGACGACCCGGAAATCCGGATAGACTTCTTCTTCGCCCGTCAGGGATTTCACGAGTTCAAGCATGCGCTTGCGTACCCGGGGGTCGGTGATTTTCGTGAACGCGCGAACGAGCTGAAAGCCCTCCGCACTGGACACGAATTCCATCATATACGGCCCGGCATCGATATCCGTCGACGCCCCGTGGCCATTGGTGCGCTTCACGCCATGGTCACCCTGCAAGTCGTCGAAGAAATACGACACAGGCACGCTGAGGATCGTCGCGATATCATAGAGTCGGCTGGCGCCAATGCGATTGGCACCCTTTTCGTATTTCTGGACCTGCTGGAACGTTAGACCCAGATTTTCGCCAAGTTTTTCCTGACTCATTCCAATCAGCATACGGCGCAAACGAACGCGGCTGCCAACATGTGCGTCAACTGAAGAGGGTTGTTTTTTGGCCAAGGGGGGGACTCCTTTACGACTGACAAGAGATGCCTGCCTGCAGCCACCAGCGCCGCAAACAAGCTCCACGAAAACGTCGTTGTCGGTGACCGTCTTTTGTTGACGGTCTTGCCCCCCGGGGCACGGCGAATGCACGTCTAAAGTCTGACGCATTCAAGCAGACAGTATGGGGGTCAATATGGTCGCGGCGCCCCTCGCGCTTTGCAACCAGACT
>Ga0184615_10000790_pt1 | contig 17124 bp, 11 predicted proteins | sample PLM4_65_coex_FD_133134 | JGI IMG/M metagenome (GOLD analysis project Ga0184615, IMG submission 133134) | Groundwater sediment microbial communities from an aquifer in East River, Colorado, USA - PLM4_65_coex | ecosystem: Environmental > Terrestrial > Soil > Riparian zone | place: USA: East... | reverse complement strand
GCACCATCTCTCCCGCAACCGTATCCAGACATTGATCAAAAGCGGCCGTGCGCTCGTCAACAACGAGACGGAAAAGCCGGGGTATAAGGTAAAACTGGGAGAACAGGTGACGCTCGAGCTTCCTGAAAGAAAAGTTCACGACGTCCTGCCCGAGCCCATTCCGCTTTCCGTTATTTTTGAGGACACCCATATCATCGTGGTGAACAAACCGCCGGGGCTTGTGGTGCATCCCGCGCCGGGCAACTACACGGGCACGCTCGTGAACGCGCTTCTGTATCACTACGGCAGCCTGCCGTCACGAAACGCGGTTGCGGATGGAGGAGAACAAGCGCGCGCGGGCATTGTGCATCGCCTGGACAAGGATACATCAGGCGTGATGGTCGTGGCCCGGACGCAGGAGGCGCTCCGCTCGTTGACCATGCAGTTCAAGAACCGTGTGGTCAAGAAGCACTACGTCGCACTGGTTGCGGGTGTGATCAAAAAAGGTTCGGGAACGATCGAGGTCGGCCTTGGCCGCCACGTGAAAGAGCGTAAGAAGATCAGCACCCACACGCACCATGCCCGCGAGGCCGTCACGAGTTTTACGGTAAAGGAACGGTATAAGAACGCGACACTCGTGGAGGTGGAGATCAAGACCGGCCGCACGCACCAGATCCGCGTGCACATGGCGCATATCGGCCATCCCGTGCTCGGTGACCACGTGTACGGCGGTGGGAAATCGACCCAGTTCGGGGAAAGCATCATCACCCGCCAGATGCTTCACGCCGAGACGCTGTCTATCCTCCATCCGGCCACGGGAAACCCCCTGTCATTTTCGGCGCCGTTGCCCGCGGACATGGCCGAGATCATAGCGAAGTTGCGGCAGATGAAGCAGAATGAGAAATCGCGCTGAGAATCAAAATGAAATATTATTTCTCTTCAAAACATGCGTGTCCGCGCGAATGATTGCCCTTGAATAGACCCCTCACCCAGCCCTCTCCCGCAAGGGGCGAGGGAGGTTTACCTCCTCTCCCCAACGAGGGAGAGGACCGAGGTGAGGGGGGACTGGTTGCGGCCAAAGGCCGCACTATGAATCAGGTAGGAGCTGTCGCCGCCCTCAGCTGGCCGCAGGCGGCATGAATGTCGCGGCCACGGCTGTTCCTGACCACGGTCACGTAGCCGTTGGTCACGAGGATGTCCCTGAACACGAAGGCCCGCTGCTCATCGGGGCGATCAAAAGAAGAGCCGGGGAAAGGGTTGAAGAGCAGGATATTGATCATGCAGGGCAGGTCCCGGAGCAACTCCATAAGCCGCTTCACGTCATCATGCGAATCATTTACTCCCTTGAAGAGCACATACTCGATCGTCACGGTCCTGCCGGTCTTGTCACAGTAATACCGCACTGCCTCCATCAGCCGCGCGATAGGATACGTTTCGTTCACCGGCATCATCGCGCCCCTCACCTCGTCTGTGGTCGCGTTCAAGGACACGGCAAGGCTCACGTCCACCCCGTCGTCCGCGATTTTCTCTATCATAGGAGCGAGTCCGCACGTCGAGAGCGTTACTTTCCTGGGTGAGAAATCCATCCCGTTCCGGTCCGTGACGATCTCGATGAAAGATCTAACGGCATCGTAATTACTGAGCGGCTCGCCTGTGCCCATCAGGACAATATTCGAGATGGTCTTTTCGCCAATGACCTTCCGCGCCGCGAAGACCTGGTTCACGATCTCCGAGACAGCGAGGTTTCGAACCAGCCCGCCCGATCCGGTGAGGCAGAAGCCGCAGCCCGACGCGCAGCCGACCTGCGACGAGACGCAGAGCGTGAGCCGTCCCCCCGGGCCGGGAATGAGCACACCTTCGATAGTGTTCCCATCATCCAGCTGATAGAGCAGCTTCTCGGTTCCGTCTTCAGACGTAATGCGCTGTACAATGGTGAGGCTCGAGATGGAAACATGCCGCTTCAGCTGGTCGCGGAACGGCCTGTTCAAGTCGGCCATGGCATCGATATCTTCGACCTTCCTGCGGTAGAGCCATACTGAGGCGCGGGTCCCCTGGCCGGGTTTCTGGCCGAGCCGGTCATTACAAAACCGGTCGATCTCGCGGGGGGTGAGACCTTTGAGGTCGATGCTCTGGTGAGAAGAATTATTCATAGTTAGAGACTGTGAATTTTAATACCTACCGTCAAACAATGCAAGCGGATTGTGCGGAAATCCGTTGACAGCCCTGTTGTTAACATGCTACAAATAAATTCATGAGGTCGTATCATTCATTCGTTTTTCTAATATTCATTCGCATCCGGTCACTTTTTCCCCTATCCGTCTTGCCCCTCGTTCTTATCATCATCGTGTTTCTTTCACCCGGCTGCACGCATCTTTTTTTCAAGCCATCGAAACAGCTGGTAGACAGCCCCGAGGTACACAAGTATTCACCAACGGATGTTTACTTTAAATCTTCCGATGGTCTGACCCTGCATGGTTGGTATTTCACGGCAAAGGAGGAGCGCGGTACCATCCTCATCTGCCACGGCAATGTGGAGAACCTCAGCACCCATGTGAAGCTCGACTTGTGGCTGATCGATGCGGGCTACAATCTCTTTATCTTCGATTACCGCGGGTACGGGCGGTCGGAAGGCCAGCCGGACGTACAGGGGATCAATCGGGATGCCGAGGCGGCACTTGAAACACTTCTTTTTACGCTGCCGCGCATGAGGCAGGACAATATCGTGGTTTTCGGCAAGAGCCTCGGTGGTGCTGTAGCCGTCTACACCGTGGCCAACTCACCGCATAAAAACCGGGTCAAGGCGCTTATTCTGGACAGCCCGTTCTCGAGCTATCGCGGGATCGCCCGCGAAAAAATAACAGGTTCCGTGATCGGCTGGCCGTTTCAGTATCCGTTGTCCTGGCTGATCAACGACGATTTCAGCCCGATAAAATATATTAAGAGAGTCGTACCTGTCCCGGTCGTCATCATCACTGGGATGAATGACGATATCGTTCCCGGGCATCACAGCCGCATGTTATACGATGCCGCAGTGGCACCCAAGGAGCTCTGGGAGGTCACGGTCCCCGGTCACGTGAAAGCTCAGGAGGACGAAGGGACGAGAAAAAAACTGTTGGACTATCTTGTCGCGCTGCCTTAATTCCATATCTAAAATAACGTCTGGATAACACTGAGCAGCATCGTACCTGCACCGAATACCGGATATATCTCCTGCTGCAATTAAAAAGCCTTTGATCAAAGTGAATTCCCCGTGACGTTGACCGATCATCCAGGCCCATACGCTGTGACAACCGGTTCTCTACCCAGACCTGCTATTGCAAAACCGCGTTTAAGTTATTTTTTAGACCGTGTAAAGGATCGTTGAAAGACTCATCTTGCGGATGTACGCCACAATAGAGTGCTTATGGTGAATATTCCCTTTACTTCAGCATTGCATTTCAGGTGAGAAAAATGCAAATTATAATTTTATCAATATAGCCTAAAAATACCTTGAAATTCAATTATTAAGTATTGACTTCAATATGATGACTACTTATAATAACAAAGTGTTTTTTTTACACTATTTTGTTTAATTATCTTATAACTAAACAATGAGTTGTGTGAGGAATTACTCGAACTTTACCAAATGGCAATCTAACGAATCGGTTCTTTCGTAAATAAGTTGAAAGTCGATACATATCACAAAGAACTGGATTCCCGCTTTCGCGGGAATGACGGAAAAAAGAGCACTCGGGAATGTCATCCCCGTGAAAGCGGGAATCCAGATGATCTTGTCAACTTTTAGACGAATGAGGGCTGTTTTATTATGCAGCACGATCACTGATATTTGAAAGCTACCCTGTTTGATGACACCCCTCAGCGTCATTCAGAAAGATCGAATTATAATACGGGATCTACCCTGAATACAGAAAAGAAAGGCAGTCCTCTTTTTTATGGTTTCAGTCGGTACGGGAATAAGGGTTACTAAATCAGTCTTGCTGATCGGCGGGCAGGGAACTTCGTTGACCCCTTTGACGAAATACAGACCTGCGGCCATGGTTCCGATCCTCAACAGGCCGCTTATCGAGCACACGATCATGCGGCTGCAAAAAGGCGGGATGACGGACATCGTCGTCGCCGGCTCTCGGGGCGAGTACAGCCCTTTTTGTAAAAATTATTTCGCGAACAACACGATCACATCTCCCCGAGTGCAGTATGTTGAAGATGATCTGCCGCGAGGTGCTGCAGGAGTTCTCCGGGACCTTCGGGAACAGATCGGTGACGAACCCTTTCTGGTGGTCAGCGGCAGCTGCTTTCTGGGAGACATCGATCTCGATGCTGTCCTGGACTTTCATGTCAAGAAAAAATCCGTCCTCACCATTGCGGTCCAACGGACGCGGCAGATTTCACTCGAGGGGATCCGCTGCTCTGAAGACGGCATGGTAGAAGATATTATGCGCATTCATCCGTCCCGACGGCGGTCCTCCGTAGAAACCATCGGCGTGTATGTTTTCAGCCCCCGTGCACTTGATTATATTGGCGCCCGGTCATATTTTGATATTAAAGAGCAGCTTGTGCCTGCCCTGCGTCAGGCCTCTCTCCCTGTCTATGCCTATGAAACGAAGCAGTTCTGTAAGGCGCTTCATACGGTGAAAAATTATTTTGATCTGCAACGCACACTTCTCCTTAGCCATCCTGAAAATGTTTCTCGCGAAGATATGACGATGATCGCCGACGGGATATGGGTCGGGAAGAAGGTGACGATATCGCCGACGGCTTACCTGATCGGTCCTGTTGTCATCGGCAGCAACAGCTCCATCGAGCCCAATACGCAGATAATCGGTCCCGCCGTTATTGGTCAGCGATGCGTAGTAGAGACAGGGGCGGTCGTGAGAGAAAGCATTCTCTGGGACGATGTGGTAATGGAAAGCGGCTCACGGGCACAGTTCAGCATCATCCTTGAAGGGCTGCGCGTCACTTCAGGTGAGTCCTTTTCCAACACCGTTATAGTTGACGAGGCCGAAGCTGAAGATGCCAGTCTCATGGCCTCGGATCATGTGTTTCACGGGATGACTTCGCTGAACCCGTCCCTGCTGCTTGGCCAGAAACGCCCCTGGTATCTGTTTCTGAAGAGGTTCATGGACATAACGATTTCCGCTGTCGGCTTTGTAACCATGCTGCCGGTCCTCCTTGTTATAGCGTTGGCTGTCAAACTGGATTCAACAGGCCCTGTTTTATTCCGGCAGAAGCGATGTGGTAAAGGCGGGTACGATTTCAGAATGCTCAAGTTCAGGACCATGGTCCCGGGCGCGGAGAGCCAGCAGGAGACATTGACTGCGTGCAAAGATACCGATGGCCCCATGTTCAAGCTTGCTGCCGATCCGCGGGCCACTCGTGTCGGAGCATTTCTGCGGCGGACCAGTCTCGACGAGCTCCCGCAGCTCATCAACGTGCTCATCGGCGAGATGAGCCTGGTCGGTCCGCGGCCCCTTGTCATGGATGAGATGAAGTGCAGCCCGAGCTGGCGTGAGATCAGGCTGCGGGTAAAGCCGGGGATGACAGGGTTATGGCAGGTGAGCGGACGGAGCGAGGGGCACTTCCATGACTGGATCCGGCATGATGTCCACTATGTCATGAACCAGTCGATTTGGCTGGACCTCAAGATATTGTTTAAAACTGTCAGCGTCGTCTTAAGAAGGGTGGGGGCATATTAGCGCAGCGCATAAGGCGGGATCAACTATATTAGGTTTTGGTCGCTTCGCCGGCCGAATGACATTGGTCGCTTAGCGTTTTGTTCAGGCACCGGAGTAATTGAAAAGACCGCTTGATGGCTGCAGGGTAGTACCGGCACTGCGAACAGCTCATACATTTTACACAATATACAAGAGAAGAGCCTACGGCAATAATGCCCATTTCCAGCGATGATAATAAAACGTCCGCCCGGCCGCAAGATGAAATCACGCTCGTAGTTGGGGCGGGTATCACGGGATTGACCGCGGCCACGCTGCTCGCGGAGTCCGGCGTAAAATGTCTTCTCGTGGAAAAAGAGGAAACTGTCGGCGGAGCATGTCGCAGCCACGTTCTCGACGACATCGTTTTTGATATGGGTCCGCATATTTTTTTGTTTAATGGCCAATGGGCGGAAAATTTCATGATGGACCTTCTGAAAGGTGAAAAGACCATCAAGCATCGTTTTCGCTGTGCCATTCAGTCAGAGGGCAGGCTTTGGAAATTCCCGGTCAGTCTATTTGATTTATTGATGTATCCGTGGACATACAAAAAACAAATGATAGCGGGTTTTCTGAAAAAAAAACCGCTTGCGCCGCTTTCTGATCCAGAAGGTGCCATCTCGGTTGAGAACGAAATTGCAGACAAAGTCGGGCCTGCGTATTATAACGATGTTTTTGCGAAGATGCTCGTTGCCAAGACGATTCTCACAGGAGACAAGCTCCATCTGGACTGGATAGCCCGGGTAGACAGGGATGTCAATAATTGCAAGGAGCCATTCGTTGCGCTGTCCCGCGCGGGGATCATGCGAAAGTTTATTAGTGCCTTCTACCAGGTATACTATTACCCGACAGAAGGTTTTCATGTGTTCACACGTAAGCTTCACGAGAGATTTCATCGGGCCGGCGGCCAAACGATTCTCGACTGTGGTCCGATCCATTTGGAAAAAAATGCTACACGGATGGTCTCGGTAACTGTCAGGGGAAAATCATATCCTGTAGAAGAAGTTGTTTGGACAGGACCCGTAAATGCTCTCAATTATGCGCTGGGAGGCAGCGCTCCTAAAATCCGATATATAAAGTCTATCCTTGTCTTCCTCACCTACAACAGGACGAGACCGGTAAAACGCCCTTGTGTCTACGTGTACTATGCCCGGAAAGACCTTATATTCAATCGAGTCTATTATCCGTACAGTATATATCGTGAACAGAGCCCTCCCGCGAAAGAAGGAATTTGCGTCGAAATAAACTACTTCAATGAACTTGACAGCACTGGTGATGACGAGATCATCCGGCAGACGGTTGCCGATGTTGAAAAACTTGGGCTCTTTAGGACCGCCGACCTCAGATATTCTCATATCGTGCGGCTCGGGGAAAGCATCCCGCTCTACGAACTCGATTATGAAGCCAAGATGGAAGATGCATTCAAGGACGTACATGCGTATGACAACCTCTACTCTGTCGGGCGGCAAGGCGGGTATTTTTTCTGCCTGTCTCCTGCCGCGGTACGGCAGGGGATGAAAATAGCAAACCATATCATGCAAAAGAAATCAACGGGTACACCGTAACCGATCGATTCGGATCGAGGAGAGGCACATGTCAATATTCGACCTTCCCACAAAAGGGATGAACGTGACGGCTCAGTTTAATATTCTGAGACGGCACCTGTTTGCTTTTTTAAAACATCTTACGATAAAAAAATTGTGGAACTTTTCTCTTGCCGAATATAATTCGCTGACGAAAAAAAGCAGAATCTCCTCGTATCCGTATATTCTGAAGATCGAACCTTCCAATATCTGCAACCTCAAGTGCCAATTCTGCTACGATAACAGGCGACCGCCATCAAAGGAGGAACGGCCTTTCGGCAGGATGTCCTTTGAGCATTTTTCAAAGCTTGTCGATGAGGTAGGGCCGTATCTCTTTAAGATAAACCTCTACGGATTCGGCGAGCCCTTCCTCTTCCCGGAAACCTTCGAGATGATCAAATACGCGACGGCAAAGAACATCGGCGTCGGGGTATCATCGAACCTGAATCTTGATGATCCCACAGTGTGCGAAAAGATCGTAAACTCGGGGCTTGAAACCCTGATCTTTTCATGTCACGGCGTCACCCAGGAGAGCTACTCCAAGTTTATGGTGAACGGCAATATGGATTTAGCAATGAAGAATATCCGCGATATCATTGCGATCCGCAGGAAACTCGGGTCAGTCACTCCGCTCATTGATTGGCAGTTCTGCGTTACCCAGTTCAACCAGGAAGAAATCGGCATGGCGAAAGCAAAGGCCAAGGAACTAGGCATAGACCAGATCCGCTTTATCAAACCCTTTTTCCCGGAAGAGGCCGGGGAAGAATGGCGATCCGACCTTTTTCCGAAAACCGTGTTTCGTCCTGAAGTCGATGCTCCTCCCTCCTGCTCATGGATATACCGTTCAGCCTACATAAATTATGACGGCAATCTGTTGCCATGCTGCAGAGATTTCCGGCGAATCGAGAATGACTTCGGCAATGTCTTTAAAGAAGGCTTCGCAACCGTCTGGAACAACGAAAAATACGTTATCAGCAGACGCCTGGTGGCAAATCCGAACGACAAGAGCATAACGTGCGATACGTTATGCTCGCGATGTCCTGTTACTTACAGCCGTTCTCGCCTCGTACCGCAGATAAGAGCTGAACGTGCAACTTTGCCACCGAAGGCCGGAGAGAGCGCCGCTGCCGTAACAGCGAGCGGACCAGTAAACAGTGCGTATGACATCTTTTTGGATTGCGCCGGTATGACCCTGGGAAAATTGTTGGAACGTAACGCCAGGCAGATTCCATGGAAAACCGCGGTTGTATTCCACGATCGAACGTTGACGTACGTGCAGCTCAATGATTCGGTAAACCGCCTGGCAAACAGCATGATCGCGATTGGTATCAACAAGGGGGATCGCGTCGGCCTGATGCTGCCGAGAATACCCGAGCTCATTATAGGATTTCTCGCCGCGGCAAAAGCGGGTGGTACTGTTGTACCCATAAATTATGAGTTGCCTGCGAAAGGGATACGAACAATTCTCGAAAAGACCCGTCCCCGATTTATTATTGTTGCGGACATGTTTTCAGAACTTGTGAAAGAATCCCTGCCTTCGGATCTCCCTGCAACTATTATCAGTACCGGGGAAAATGCTCATGGCTGGGTTTCGTGGAATGACATGATGAAAACAGACGATGCGCATAATCCTGCTCGTGAACCGGAGTTTGGCGACGTCGTGTATCTTAATTACACATCCGGATCTACGGGAAATTCAAAAGGTGCCGTAACCACTCATGCCCATATCTATTGGAACACCTACGCTGCGGTTGAAGCGCTCGGCCTTACTCCCGACGATGTACACCTTTGCATGTTCGCACCCTTTGCCCATCCGCATGAACTATTCGCCCGGCCGCTGTACCTCGGCGGGACCATGGTGCTTTTGGACAATGTGTATCCCAAATCCCTTGCCCAGGCGATCGCGGACAACGGCGTCAGCTGTGTGATGGGGTTGGCGCCAATGTACGAGAATCTGCTTGCTGTGCTTGAGCACAAAGCATATAATATTCAGTCTTTACGGATCCCCGAAAGCGGCGGCATGTTCACTCGTCTTGACCTAATTGAGCGGTTTCAGCAGAAGCTGGGTGTTCCGATCATCCCCGTCTGGGGCAGTACGGAGACCACGGGCATCGCTCTTGCCAACCGCCCCGGCGAGGATATCATCCCCTGTTCGGCAGGAAGGCCTTGCGCTTCCTACGACGTTAAGATCGTTGACGAAGACGGCAAAGAGCTTTCGCCCGGCGAGGTCGGCGAGATGATCTTTAAAGGACCTGCCCTCGTCCAGCGTTACTATGAGGATGAGACCAGTACCGCAGCGTGTTTCCGAGACGACTGGTACTACAGCGGCGATTACGCCAGACGGGACGAACGAGGCAATTTTTATTTTGTCGAAAGAAAGTGCGGCATGATGAAGGTGGCGGGATTCAAGGTGTTTCCCCTCGAGATCGAGCAAGTGCTCCTTGACCATCCGGGAATAAAAGAAGCCGCAGTGATAACGGCCAAGGATCGGTTGCGGGGAGAGGTCCCCAAGGCGATTATTGTTCCGCAGCACGGGTGGGATCTGACGGAGAAAGAGGTGCTCCAGTTCTGCCGGGAACGGCTGGCCCATTATAAATTGCCGCGGCTCGTGGAAATACGGCAATCCCTTCCCAAGAGCGGGAGCGGGAAGATCAACAAAAAAGCCCTGCAGATGGAGCATGTATGAAAGCGCTTGTCGCAGAGGCTGAATGGAAGCCGCGAGTGAATTACCCTCTCGCGGCGGACGAGGACAGGAATAGACGCGCCCTTGTCGGAAGTCAGACCTGGCGGAACCCCCGCATCGGGATAAAGAACGTTCCTGCGCCCGCCGTAGGGGATGACGATTTGCTTATCCGGGTCTCATACTGCGGAATCTGCGGTTCCGATACCCATACCTACGAGTCAGACAGCGATGGATATATCCTGTTTTCCGGACCGACGAAGCTTCCGTGCGTTCTCGGCCATGAATTTTCAGGCGAGGTCGTTGAGGTTGGAAAGGATGTCCTCGGATTCGTAAAGGGCGATATCGTCACGAGTGAGAGCGTCATGTGGTGTGGAAAATGTCTCGCCTGCCGCAGTGGCATGCTGAACCAGTGCGAACATATCGAATTAATGGGACTGAGTTCCAACGGAGCGTTCGCCGATTTTATATCGGTCAATGCGAGATATTGCTGGAAACTGAACAGTCTCAAGGAACGTTTTGAGACAAAAGATATTTTCACACTCGGCACTCTGATCGAGCCGATCGGCTGTGCTTATAACGGCATTTTCATATCCGGAGGCGGTTTTTTGCCGGGGTCGTATGCTATTGTGTATGGAGCGGGCGCGATCGGTTTGGGAGCGGTTTTGCTTTTGAGGACTGCCGGCGCAGCGAAGATCATTGCCGTTGATGTGGTCAATGAGCGGCTGGAAATCGCGAAGAAATTAGGCGCTGACCATGTTGTTAATGCCAGTAGCGAAGATAACCTGGAAGAAACACTCAGGGAGATAACATCGGGATCGGGCGCCGGCATACAGGTTGAAGCGGCAGGCGCCGCCCATAAAACCATGCCCCTGATGCAAAAATTATGTGCGAAACGGGGCAAGATCATATATTTGGGCCGGGTGGACGCTTCAGCGCACGTGGACCTGAACCACGTCGTTTCGGGCGCTCATGCCATAATAGGTTCGAGGGGGCATTCGGGATACGGCATCTATCCCGAGGTCATTCGTCTATTGCAGGGAGGCAGGCTCGGCCAGGCAAAAGAAATAGTCACATCGGTCTTTCCGTTTTCGCGAATCCTGGAGGGATTCGCTTCATCATTATCCAGAAAAGACGGCAAGATCCTGATCGAAATCACATGATGCATCTGTTGCTCGGAGGATCAATGGGACCCGTGCTGAAAGGAGTTGAACTGATAATGCTCCAGAGGATCATAGCTGTTACCATTATTTGTTTCATGCCCGTGCTCTTTACCGGGTGCGCCTCATCGGGAAGTACATCCAATGTCGCGGGGCCGGAGCCAATGGCTGCGGAAAAACAATCCATGGCTTCCGAGTTTACGCTGGGGGTGGGAGATACTATTGAAATTGTGGTCTACCGCCACGATGACATGAAGCTGACTACAAAGATCAACCCATCCGGCACCATCATGTTCCCCATGGTCGGAGACATCCAGGCCGCCGGGAAAAGCCTGACCTCCTTCCGTCAGGAACTTACAACACGCCTTGCAAAGTACATCCCGGACCCGCAGGTTTCCATTTCTATATCTTCAGTACAAAGCCAGAAAATTCTCGTCCTCGGCGAAGTAAAAAGTCCGGGTGCTTTCGCGCTTGATACCGACCTGACCATACTGGATGCCGTGGGCAAGGCCGGCGGCTGGACCGCAGATGCAAAAACAACCAATGTGCTTCTGCTCAGAAATGTCTCGGGCAAGGTCGATACCCGCTCTTTCGACGTGACGGAAGCCCTCACGTCGGGCTCATTGTCGCAGAATATGAGGCTCCAGCGCAACGATATCATCTTTATACCTACAAAGAAGATTGCCGACATTGCCCGGTTCATGGGTTACATCTCCAACATTCTCAGCCCGATCGTGATGACCGAGGGCGGCATTGTGCTGTGGCCGCAGATGCTCGATGCGCTAAAAGGGGAATCGTCGGGATCGATTGCCATCCCCACACATTAGTTGTGGGCGGGACCCGGCTGTCGCGACACGGTGATGTCCTAGCGAAAGGAAATCGTCAAGACACGCTGACAATCACTTTGACGAAGCCCCGTTGCTGGCACGTCTCGTCCGTATTCTTGAAATTGCGTTCGTAAGGACCGGAAGTTTGCCTTCATTGTTGTTATGATTTCTCGGCACTTCAGTTTCACCAAAGGCGAAGCTGAAGTCAATTCATCTTAAGGAGATGGAGTTTAATGGAATTTTTAAAGATCTGGGAAATCCTGGTCCGCAGGAAATGGATCATTATAGGGACCTTTCTGGTATTCGCGCTTACTACGTTCATCTGCGTCAAAATCATAAACAAGACCTATCAAGCAAAGGCCAAGGTTCTTGTTGAAAGCTCAGATACATCTTCCACGGTGCTGCAGGCACTTGGCCTGTCAACCACAAAGACCTCGAGTTCGAGTTCGAGCTCGAGCACTGACCCTTTTGCTACCGACATAGCCCTTGCCATGGTGAGGCCGGTTCTTGACAATGTCATCAGCAGACTCCATCTTGTCGACCGCAACGGGAAAACCATCGACCCGGACGATTTCGCAAATCTCAGACTCTCCAAGAGAGTAAAATATAAAATATTGCCCCAGCCGTACATAGAAGTTGAACAATATAGCGATTCGTCATGCGAAATATTGGAGATCAGCGCCTACTCCACGAGCGCGGCGCAGGCTGCTGACATCGCCAACACACTTGTCGCCAGTTATATAGAGGACAGGACCCGGCGGACCCGAGATGACTATAAAGGCGCCCGGCTGTATATTCAGAGCCAGATACAGAATGTGAAAAAAGACTATAATCAGTCTCTTGCAGCCTATAGGGATTTCAAAATCAAAGAAAAGACAATCGACCTGACCCTTGAAAGCCAGAACGCGCTCAATATGGTGCAAACGCTCATGTTGAAGAATAATGACTTGATGGTCAGCATTGCAGATAAAAGCGTTGATTACACCCATGATCACCCGGAGATACTGAAACTTAAAAACGACGTGGAAGTCGTCAATAAGCTCTTAAGCACGTCTCTGAAAGCAGTGGACCCGCTCGCCGCCAAGTTAGCGGGGATCTCGCAGATCGAGCTGCTTCTCGCTGTTAACAAGGAGATATACCAGAAGCTTCTCCAGTACCTGACCCAGGTGGAAATTGCAGAATCGATCACACTCTCCAATATAAAACTGGTAGAGCCCGCTGTCGTGCCCATAAAAGTATTTTTCCCGGTCAAACTACTGAGCTACGCCCTGGGGTCATTCCTTGGTTTCTTCTGGGGGATAGCCCTGGCCTTCTTCATCGAATACATAGACAATACCATCAAAACACCCGATGATATCAAGAAACATTTCAAGAACGTACCTCTTCTCGGATCAATACCGAAATCCAAAGTACTGAGCGAGAACATCCTGATATCCGAGCTGAGCCCCACGGTGCCGATCGTCGAAGTTTTTCGAACCATCAAAAACAGCATTTTGTTCGCATCGGTTGACAAGCCCATCAAAACCTTGATGGTGACGAGCGCACAGGAGGACGAGGGCAAGAGCACCTTCGCCGCCAATATCGGCATCGCCTTCAGGGACGCGACCAAGAAGATTATTATCGTTGACCTCGATCTCAGAAAACCCACGTTGCACAAAAAATTCAAGCTGCATCAAAACCGGGGCATAATTAATCTTGTCATGGAGTCCGCCCAGTTGGATGACGTCATCGTGCCGTCGGGCATCGAGGGGATCGACCTGCTGCCGAGCGGTCCGGTGCCCGAGGACCCGACGAAGCTCGTGGAATCCAGGAAGATACAGGGCATCCTCACTGGGTTGACCCAGCGCTACGATCTGGTGATTCTCGATACCCCGCCGATCCTTGCAGTGAATGACGCCCTGATTATCGGCCGTCTCGCGGACGCTACCGTGATGGTCACGGGGGCCGGGTCAGTCAGCTTTGCGGCGTTCGAGCACACCAAAGACCAGATTGACCGTGCTGGTATTGATCTGGTGGGCATCATCCTGAACAAATTCAGGACCCAGGGATCGATATACTATTACTACCACTATTATGGAAAATATGGTTCGCGTAGTTGATTTTCACACGCATATCCTTCCCGGTGTCGACGACGGCGCCCAGAGCATGGAGCATGCTCTCGAAATCGTTCGCCGGGGCGTCCAGGATGGTATCGACACCTTTGTTCTGACGCCCCATATCCGGGGTGATTCCGACCTGGTGCGTCTGCCGCACATCCGAGACAGGTTTTCACAGCTCCAGGAGCGATGTCGATTGGAAAAGATCCCGGCGGAGCTGGTCTTGGGCGCCGAAGTGCTGGTGTTTCCCTCCCTGCCGGAGCATGCTGAAAAATACATGCACTTTACCCTCGGAGGGCCCGAAAAATATATTCTCATCGAGCTGCCTTTTACCCAGATGCCCCTGTACGCGGATCATGTATTGAACAGGCTCATGGTAAAGGATTTTACGCCCGTGCTTGCTCACCCGGAACGCTACCTGTATCTTCACGGCAAACTGGACCTCATCGAAGACTGGGTCGACAAGGGTCTCAAGCTGCAAATTAATACCGGCAGCTTGAACGGGCGCTATGGTTTGCGTATAAAGTGGTTCGCTAACAAGCTGGTCAGGAAAAAACTGGCGCACTTCTTCGGCAGTGACGTTCATAGCGTGCATGATTATGTTCCCTCTTTCCGTGAAACGATGAAAAATGCTTCGAAGGCGCTGGGTAAACAACGCTGTGCAACGGCCTGACCGGGATTGCGCATATGGACCGCCATCCACTGCCTTGCCGAACATTCTTCCGATGTCGACGACATGCCTGATGTATTTCCTGACAAGCTCGGATATATATCATTCCAGACCCCGTCTTTATTCCGATGTCTGCAATCGTAGGGATGCGTCCCCTTCCTTCTTTGCCTTGGAATGCATCCGTCAGAAAGGAGCTATATATGCAACGATGGAATGAAAGATCTCGATTAGTCTTTCTTGCTCTTGTTCTTATTCTTGTTGCTTCGACAACATCTCTTTCCCAGATGCCGCTGGAACGATCCGGAGACCGAGGCGGCATGATGGCGGCCCCGGGCGGACCTGTCATGATGGGTACCGTCAACCAAGTGTCCGGTGAAACGATGGAGGTCACAACAGGGACCGGCGAGACCGCAACGATCGCTCTCACGAAGGGAACGGCATGTGTCCGGGAAGTGCCGATCGACCGGGCTCAGTTGAAAACGGGCGATGCGGTTGTCATCGAAATGCGCGAAGGAAATGATCAGATTTCGGCGCTGCGCGTGGTGACGGCAAAGGCGGGAGGCGAAGGCCATCCGACGCAGCAATTTCAGGGCCGGGGACCGGTCACGGGAACAATTACCGGACTTGATCCCCTGACCGTGACGCTGAGCTCCGGCGACACGAAGAAAATAGATGCTTCGGGACCCACACGATACAGCCGGGAGGAGGCGCTGTCCCCCTCGGCTCTTGAAAAAGGCGCAAGGGTCGTGATCATTGCGCCTCCGGTACAGGGCGGAGGGCGACGAGAGGCAAAGAAAATCATCCTCCTGCCTTCCGCCGCCGGATACCGTCAACAAGGTCATCCGGGGAACGGACAATCTTTTGCAGGCTCTCCAAACGGACATACAGCAAAACAGTATGCTGATTCGCTCTTTGGCTTTCGAGAAGGCCTTCTTCATCCCGATATTTACTCTGTTCTGGGAGTCCACTGGGCGGGAACGGGAATTACGCTCGCGTCCTGGAATGATGTGGAGCGGACCAAAGGACGACATGATTTTTCAGCCGTCGACAACACAATTTCGTTTTTTTATAACCAGGGCGTCAACCTGGAGATAGAATTGCGTCCGGCAAACGCTTTATACGGAACTGCCTTCAAGGAGTTTACGGCTTCCGGCGGGAAAAAATCGGTTGAATATCCTGAAGGACATGTGAATGACTATGCACGCTTTGTTAAGGCCTTTGTCGAGCGCTATAACGGCGACGGCAAAAATGACGCCCCTGGATCGCCGGTAATAAAAGAATACCAATTTATTCATGAGCTCCCGCCCCGGCACGCGGCCTTTGAGCAATATTGGAAGGCAAACCCCGAGAAATATGCAGAATTGTTCTCTGTGACCTACAGCGCCGTAAAAGAATCATGTCCGGATTGCGATCTCTATTTATCCGGTTCATTTATCGAAGATTTTGAATCGGGAGACCACAAAGCATTCTTTGCGGAAGTCTTTGACTATTTCAAGACCCATACTATCAGGTTTCCCACCCTCATTTTCGATTACCATTACTGGAACAGAAATCCCGTGGCCAATCCAACAGGATATCGGGAACATTATCGGATAATGGAGATCATCAGGAAATTTTGCCGATCGTATGGATACACGGACAACCAGGTGAAGTTCGTCTCTAATACCGGGGCGCCCGCGCGTTCGCAGAATGAGGAAAAAGGTCAAGCCATGTTTCTCGTCAAATCCTACGCGATCCTGGCCGGCGAAAAGGTGAAAAGGATTTTCTGGGCCATGAGCCTCGACAGCCAGCGGGAGCGCGATTTTTTTGCATATACCGGTCTCGTATACAGCAACGGTGAAAAAAAGGCCGCCTACCAAACGCTGCGTATGCTCATGGAAAGAATGAAGGGCGTCGATTTTGATGCCGTAAAGAGAGTTGAAGCCGGGGGACGGGATGTCTTTATTTTTGCATTTGCCAAACGACATACCAGCAAAAAATTATTTATTGCATGGCAGGATGCATCTCCACGCGGGTCGGATTTTGAAATATCCGTGGGAAGAGGCACGTTTGCCGTGGTCGACGCAATTACGGGAGAGAACGTGGCCGAGAAAATATCGGACGGGAAAATCGTCGTGTCTCTTTCTGATGTTCCTCGCTATATTGAGGAAAAATGACTTTCCCAGCTCCATCCGGGATTCGGCTGACAACCTGCGCTCAAACGGCATATCTCATCTGCAATGCATAAGCGCTGCCTGATGTGCGGCATCGCGATAACGCTTTACATGCTGTATGGTTCGGTCATAGGTCATTCCAATCGAGACTGACGGCCACCCGGGAAAGCTGATCATTGAATCAAGTAAAACAACGACGGGGTATTGCCTTCATGCTGGACATGATTCGAAAGATATCGTTTCATTTTCCGACCGGCGACATACACGG
>Ga0184615_10000789_pt1 | contig 17129 bp, 17 predicted proteins | sample PLM4_65_coex_FD_133134 | JGI IMG/M metagenome (GOLD analysis project Ga0184615, IMG submission 133134) | Groundwater sediment microbial communities from an aquifer in East River, Colorado, USA - PLM4_65_coex | ecosystem: Environmental > Terrestrial > Soil > Riparian zone | place: USA: East... | reverse complement strand
GGCTCACCAGTTAAATACAGTTTTGAGTTGGGAGTTAATAAATCGATTCAATGCAAGACTGATAACTCCAAACTAAGAACACTGAACTAAGAACTGATTTTCATCCGTCCCCATCGTCTAGCCCGGCCCAGGACACCGCCCTTTCACGGCGATAACAGGGGTTCGAATCCCCTTGGGGACGCCAATCATATTCAGGAGTTACCGGTTTCCGGTAGCTCCTTTCTTTTGACTGCTCTAAATTTGTACTAAATCCCCCATGGCTTTTTTCAAGCTTACTGATTGCGCTGGCGAGGTACGCCGGGCCGATGTGTGCATACCGCCGGGTCATGCGCGTGTTATTGTGGACGATCAGGTCTGCGAGAGTATCGAGATCATACCTGCCTGTTCCACGACGCGAAGCAATGCTGAAGGTCATGGAACCGAAATCCTCGATCTCAGCCATTTTGAGTTCCTCTTTAAAAGCCCTTTGTACCTGAATTGGTGTATAGGGCTTCCCGTCCGCATGCCAGAACACGACCTGGCTGTTGAAGTGCGCGACCTTCATGGCTTCTTTCAGGGCCTCGTGAGCAGGTGTGGCGATCGGAATGATCAGGGGCTCCTCATTTTTCATTTCGGAGCCATCAAGCGAGATGGTGCGTGCGAAGATGTTTACCTGATTACGTCTCAGTCTCAGGATATTGCCCTTCCGTAAGCCTATCCATGCCGCCACGGTCACAATTCCCTTAAGCCACCCTTCGCCCCCCTTACATACCTTTCGCCATGGACGATCATAAAAGTCGAACCTGTTAAAGTATTAAGCTATCGTACTCAAACTCTGTTTTCACGGATTAAAATATGTCCGCATTCTAATGAATATTTAGATTTCGAGGTTAAAATTGAAACTTTACGTTGACAGCGAATGGGATTTGGAGAAAAATGGTTGTTAGGAGTATCTCTATGCTTCGAACACTTCCCGACACTCTTTTAGCCAATATCTCCTACCGCCTCGATCTTCCTCAGGACAGGCTGTATCAGATCAAGAAGAGAATGTACCGGTTCGCCATTGTCCTCATGGGTCTGGTATCCTTCTTGGCCATTGCCGCTCAATTCGTGCAGGTCAATGAAATCCTGAACTTTGTCTGGATCAACACCTTCTCCCACTCCCTGTTCGAATCCTACTGCGGATTGATCTCCCTCACCATCTCCTATATAGTCTACAAGGAATACCGGGCGTCGGGCAGGAGAAGCACCTTTTATCTACTCATGGCCTTCCTGTCCATGGCAGTGTTCGATATTGCCCATGCCTATTCCAATGATAGCATCTCGCTCTTTGTCTGGTTCCATACGCTCAGCGCGTTCAGCGGCGGCGCTTTTTTCCTCTGGACTGCGGTGTTGCTGGGGGAAAATGTTCGCGATACGCGGTGGCAGCAGCAGCTGTTTCTGGTTTCCGGGGTCCTTGCCCTGGCAGGCGCGGTCGTGGGATTGACGCACTTGCTGCCAATCCTTCCCGAAGCCGTCACGATTGAAACAAAACACCACATACCGGTGACCATGCCCTTTGTCTGGTATTTCAGCCGGAAGCTGATTGTCGTCAATGTGCTGGCGACCATTTGTTTTCTGTCCGCCGGGGTCATTTTTTTCCGGCACTTCAGAGCCACCAATGACATACTCTACTTCGTCTTTTCGCTCGCATCGCTCCTTTTTTTTGAAAGTGAGCTTTTATTCGCCTTTTCAAATATCTGGAACCTGACTTGGTGGTACTGGCATCTCATCAAGCTGATGATTTTCGTCGGACTGAGCATCGGCCTTGCCCATGGGTTTGTTGGAACCCTTCGTGAATTGTATGAATCGCGTCAAAAATTAAGCGCCACCGTTGATGAGTTGAAGCAGGCCTACGACCATCTGAAGAACACGCAGGAGGAGTTGCTGGAATCCGAAAAGCTTGCCTCAATCGGCAAAATGGCAGCCGTCATATCCCACGAAATCCGGAATCCGCTCGCCGCAATCAAGAACTCCGCAGGCATCTTCATGCGTCACGCGCGTCTGTCCTCCGACGATGGAGAACTGCTCGGCATCATCGGCAAGGAGATCAACAGACTGGACAGTTTTATCACGGACTTCTTGGAATTCGCAAAACCTCACCCCCTGCAGATGACATTTACGGACCTGAACGGCGTGATCGAGGAAACGGCCGCGTTGCTTGCCCATTACGACATGACAGGCGGCTGTATACACATAGTCCGGTCCCTCAATCCCCGATTGCCGGACCTCCTGATGGACAGGAACGCCATGAAACAGGTCCTGTGGAACATCTTGATCAATGCCGCGCAGGCCATGCCGGAAGGAGGCACGCTCACAGTCACGACCGCCTGCAGACCGCTCATGCCGGATGGCTCCCGCGGCGAGGCAACGATCTCCATCTCGGACACAGGCAGGGGCATGTCCTTGGAAACAATAAATAGGGCGTTCCAGCCCTTTTTCTCCACAAAAACCAAGGGGACCGGGCTCGGGCTTTCGATCGTGGAACGCGTCATTAGACAGCACGGTGGCCGTGTCTCCATTGAAAGCACGCTCGATCGAGGCACGAACGTATTCATCAGCATGCCGTTGCATGCCGAACAATCAATGATCACGGAGGCATTGAACAGTGTCGTTCATCTTGATAGTCGATGACGAAGAAGGCATGAGAAAAAGCCTGGCGATCCTCTTTCAGAAGGAGGGCTACCAGGTATGTTCGGCGGCGAACGGCGAGGAAGCGATGCGCCAGTTCGGGAGTCAGTCCTTCGATCTCGTGATAACGGATCTGCGCATGGACCGCATGAACGGCATTGAGCTCCTGAACCGCATGCGGGAACAGCATGTTCAGGTCCCCGTCATCATCATGACGGCCTTCGGCACGATAGATTCCGCGGTGGAGGCAATGAGGCTCGGCGCCACGGACTACGTTGCCAAGCCTTTCGAGTATGACGAGATCGTTCACCGGGCGAACAGGGCGATAGAAAGAAGCACGACCGCACGGGACATGAATGCCATGCTCCGCAACCGGTCTTCGGTTAATGAAGAGTTCCCGCTCATCATCGGCAAAAGCCAGGCGATGAGCACAGTCAGGAATCAGCTGAAGAAGATCTCCCTCACCAGCTTTCCGGTCCTGATCACCGGCGAAACGGGCACAGGGAAGAACCTGACCGCAAAGGCCATCCATCTGGGCAGTGCGCGCGCACGGGAGCCCTTCATTTTCGTGAACTGCGCATCCATTCCAGAGCAGCTCCTCGAGAGCGAACTCTTCGGCCACGCCAAGGGTGCTTTCACGGGCGCGATCATGGAGCGCAAAGGTCTTTTCGAGGCCGCTCACCGGGGCACGATCCTGCTTGACGAAATAGGCTCCATCTCCCGGGTACTGCAGGCGAAACTACTGGGCGTGCTGCAGGACAAGGCGATTAGGAAGGTGGGCAGCAATGAAGAAATAGTCATAGATGCGAGAGTGATAGCCGTGACCAACATAGACCTTCCCGAGGCCATCAGAAAAGGCGACTTTCGGGAGGATCTCTATTACCGGATCAACGTGCTTCCCCTCCGCCTGCCGCCGCTTCGGGAGCACAGGGAGGATATCCCCCTGCTTGCCGAACAGTTCCTGGCCCAGTGCGTCGAGGACCAGAATAGATCGGGCCTGGCAGGATTTGCGCCGGAATGCATGGCAAAGCTCCTTACCTATGATTACCCAGGGAACATCCGCGAACTCCAGAACATCGTCTGCCGCTCCGTGGCAATCTCCGAAGAAGACCTCGTTCAGTGCGACGATTTCTTCGACGGAACGTCCAACCGGCCCAGCCTTTCCGCGCAGGAAGCTGATGAGTCAGAGCCGATGCATATCAAAGAGGGGGAGAAAAAACTGATCCTCCAGGCCATCGCGCGCCACCCGAACAACCTCGCTGAAGCATGCAAGGAACTAAGGATCGGCAGGACCACGCTCTGGAGAAAAATGAAGCAGTATAAGATCGAAATAAACGAAGAGTAATACATCACCTCCTCTTGCCGAACCTGCATATCCAAAGCAGACATCATCCTTATGGCGTCCATTTTGCTGCTCTCCTCCCAGACCTTCAATCTTCTCTTTTGATATATGACAATGTTATGGCATGCGAAAACTTGGAGCGTTGCTTATCCTTGCGACCCTGCTCCTGCTTCAGGAGAACAGCTGTTCTCCAACAGCCTACGACAAAAACGGCATTTGCTTCGAATGCCATCTGAAATCCATCTACTGCCACATCAATAAACAGATCGACACCAAAGCGCTCCGTGCAGCATGGGAAAGTTCATTCCATAAGAGTCTTTTTAAGGAAACCTTCAATGGCTCCCTCATCTCAGCTGCGTGCGCTGCCACCCCCGGCTCACGGATCTCGAACTCAGGCATTCCGATCGAACCTCCTTATGCTGACGTTTCATCTTGAACAATATTCATGTTTCAAAAAAAACAAGTGAAACATTCTCCCGATTCGTTCTACATTCACAATTAGCGATCTTGTTCATCTCAAAGATAGTTTAAATCCGGATCATACTACAAGCATCTATTTTTCAACACGTCTTGCCATTTTCTGTCCTTCCTTGGCATCACCTTGATAGTACTCCCGAAGATTGGCAACGGGCTTGCATTCTACCGCTTCGAAACGCTCAAATATGAACATGAACATACGAACAGCCAAAGGAGGTGATCGTCAGAATTTCATGGTTCGGAAGTTCTTTTGTTCAACTAAACAAGGAGGAGGGTATTATGATGAACAGGTACAAGAAGATAGTTGTGTTAGTAACGTTGCTTGTGATGACGGCGGCTCTTCCGCTTACGTCCCATGCCGGGATATTCAGCGATCCGACCTTCGACGACGTATACAAGACGCTCGGGAAATATATTTTCCTGACGCCGGGCAAGTTCGCGGGAACGGTTGCGGCCCACGACATGTCAACTGGCAAGACGCTGGCATGGATATCCCTGGTCAATTACGGCGATACGAACCCGATCATCCACCATATCACGGCGTTCCCTTCCGAGGACCCGTACAAGGGCTTTGAGTTTATCGTGAACTCGCAGGGGGGCAAAAACCTCTACATTTACGGACTGCCGACCAAGGTGAAGAACCCGGCCGAAGGGTTCCACATTTATAAGATCAGGTATGACGGCGTCAAGATGAACCTTATCGAGGACGTGGCTGAAACAACCGGGCTTGGCCTTGGAGTGCACGTAACCAGCGCGCCTGACGCGGACAAATTTGCCGTGGGCGATGGGCAGAAGGACATATTTGGAGTTTACCAGAGGGAACCTTCGAAGGTGATCCAGGCCGTGTTCTTTGACTGGATCCCCAACATCAAGACGAATAAGGAAGCATGGACCGGCGGCGGCAAGCTGATTATTAAGAAAATGCACCCCGATGCGGACGGCAGATTTGATCTGCAGGGCACCAAGGGTGCAAAGATCGATTGGGAACTCGTGCCCGGCGGAGAGCTGTATATCGAGGACGGCAAGGTGAGCGGCGCACGTCAGCAGAATGTTTGCGCTCTCGATGCTCTCGTATGGCATCCGGACGGCAAGTATGCAGTGGCGTCCCTCAGGACGGTCGGAGCGGGAGTCGTCTTCGACACAACAACCTGGAACCCTGTCTCCATCATTCTAGCCGCCAATAAAGTGGCGGGTTCCTACAAGCTCACACAGGTGGATAAGGACACCTGGGAATATACGATCGATCATGTGCTCTCCCCTGCTCACCAGGCAGGCTTCTCTCCTGACGGAAAGACTTTCCTGATAATGAACGGCGTCAGGGAGAACAATATCATGGTGTTTGATGCTACCAATCCGGATCCGCTCAAGTGGACCAGGAAGGCGATGGTGACCCAACCCCATTGGAGAGGTGCTTATCCGAACACCTTCCATATGGGATTCACTCCCGATTCCAAGAAGGTCTACGTGACCCTGTGGTGGCCTTCACCCACGCCCAATGGCGTGGCCGTGGTTGATGCGGTCAACTGGAAGGTCATCAAGGAGATCGAGGTGGGGCCGGATGCCCATACCCTGGGAGTCACCGGGGACGGCAGGCATGTTTTCGGCGTCATAAGCGGTTATCAGAAGACGACGTCGGGCATATATGTGATCGATGTGAAGACCGACACCTTGAAGGGATTCCTCCCGAGCGGACAGGGTCATCACGACTGCGTGATTATACCGAGAAACAAACAGGAACTGCTGATCAGCAGGTGTCCGACCACGTAACGAACTATCGCTCCCTGCCTCCCGGGAAAAGCGGGAGGCGGGAGCAGTTTTACTGACGAAATTATTGATTGATAAAATTGTAAATTACATTATCGCACGAAGGCACACCCTGCTGTAGCCAAAACGCGGGTGCAGGCGAGGACACGAAGTAGGGACCGAGAACATCTTTTTCGTAGTGTTTTGGTGGCTTCGCGTGAGACCAGGCTCAACATATGAACATTTCCCAGACATCCCTTGCTCTTCAGAACCTGGCCCGGAGGACCTTCAGGACCTATGCCCTGCTTCTCGCTATCGCCATTGTCAGCGGGGCGATCTTCTCCACGAGCACTTTAATGTGGGGCGTGAACAACAGCCTGAGCAAAGGACTCTCGAAATTCGGGGCCGACCTCCTGGTCGTTCCGAGGGGGTCTATGATCAGCATGAAGTCCGCCCTGTTGACCGGCGAGCCGTCTCTCTTCTACATGGAAGGCGGTATCATGGACAAGATTGCCTCGATTAAAGGAGTCAAGAGCGTCTCACCACAGCTGTTCCTGACCAGCGTGGAGGGCAACTGCTGCGTCATGGGGAATGCCTTCATCATCGGCTTCAATCCGAAGACCGACTTTACAGTCCTGCCCTGGCTCGAGGAAAAGAAAGAGAGACCGTTTGAGATGGAAGATGTCATCGTGGGCGCGGCCAATGCCTACAATGTGGGCGACACTGTCTTTTTTTACGGCCAGAATCTGACGGTATACGGGAAACTGGACAGGACCGGCGTGGGCCTGTACGACAACGCTATTTTCATGAACATCGAACGAGCCTATGCTATGGCGGAACAGTCTTACAAAATACCGAATGTGGTGCCTTTGAAACTGGTCCGCGGACAAGTATCCGCTGTTCTGGTCCAGACCGAGGTCGGCTCAAAACTTCCCTTCATTTCCTTCACCATCAGCAAGGACCCTGATGTCAAAGTGATCACAGCGGGAAATATCATCACCTCCGTCAGACAAAACCTGGTCACCCTGTTCGGCAGCACCCTGGTGCTGAGCTTCGTCCTGATCCTGGCCAACGCCCTGATGATCAGCGCGATTTTTTCCACGATCGTGAACGAACGCAAACGGGAGCTGGGGATACTCCGGGCCATCGGCGCGAGCAAGATGTCGATATTCAAGCTCATCGTCTCCGAGGCAGCCATGCTGACCAGTATGGGAGGCGCGCTGGGCGTTTTCTTCGGTATTGTCATCATGCGGGTATTCCAGAGAACCATCATCTTCAACCTGAAGGCGCTGAACATGCCCTACCTCTGGCCGCCGGCCTCCTCAATTATCATGCTGGCATCCATGGCGATCGTTGCAGCCGTCGTGGTGGGCGTGGCCGGGGCTTTCTACCCCGCCCTCCAGGGCAGCAGGTTACAGCCCTATGATGCCATACGGGCAGGTGAATAAATGACGAACATGATCGATATTGACGATGTCTGGAAGATCTATGATGTCGGCGGAGAGAAAATAGAGGCACTGAAGTCCGTCAATTTGACGATCGAAAAAGGGACCTTCATCTCGATCGTAGGCCACTCCGGATCTGGCAAGACCACGCTGCTCAGTATCCTGGGAGGACTCACGAAGCCATCCCAGGGCCGCGTCCATATCGAAGGGATCGATATCTGGAATCTGAACGACCGCGAACTGTCAGCCATGCGCAACAGGAAGATCGGCTTCATTTTCCAGTTCTCTAGCCTGATCCCAACCCTTCGGGCGATCGACAACGTGGCCCTTCCTGTTATTTACGCCAACGGCGGCGGGAAGACCGACCGGAAGGCGACCTACGAGTACGCCAGGGAACTTTTATCGACCCTGGGCCTTGGCAACAAGCTGCAGTCATTCCCTTCGGAGCTGTCCGGAGGTCAGCAGCGGAGGGTCTCGATCGCCCGCGCTTTCATCAACCGGCCATCTATCATCGTCGCTGACGAACCGACCGGCGACCTGGATATGCAGAGCGAAAGCGAGGTCATGGAGTTCTTCTCCCATAACAACGAACAGGAGAAGACAACCTTCCTGCTCGTAACACATAATCTGGCCCTTGCCCGTATGACGGACAAGGTGCACACCATGAAGAACGGAATGTTAAATCAGAACAATGGAGGATTCACTGTGTGAAGATCTATCAGGTCGCACTCAAGGAGATCGGCAAGAGAAAAATGCGCACCCTGTACACGTCGTTCGGCATTGCGGTGGCGGTTTCGATGCTGATCTCGGTCATGATCACGGCCTCTTCCGGCCAGAAGGAGGTCTTCAACGTCATCGCACGCTACGGCCACAGCCTGACCATCACGCCCGTGGACAAGTCATCGTCCCAGAGCCTCAAGAACTTCGGAATCGGGACAGGCTCCTATATCCCGGAAAGCGCATTGCCCGAAATTTTAAACGTCTATCAGGATGCGATCGTGGCGGGTTGGGAGAAAATCGGCGGCCTGATCTTCCAGGATGGGACCGTAGGGATCGGGGGAGTTGCCTTCCCTCCCCCGACATTCGCGCCGCGGCTGTACGAGGAGGCCACGGTCAAGGGCAAGGATGTTATCATAGGGGGCGTGGTCCTGGATAAAGAGCTCATTGCGCGGTTCTGGTGGGACATCGATACCGGACGATTCATGGATAACGACAACGAAGTCATCATCGGGAAGCTCTTTGCCACGCTGACACAGACAAAGCCGGGAGACACCCTTGATATCGGTAGCGCGAAAATGACGGTGACCGGGGTTATACGGGAAACGGATTCCCCCGACGATTACATGGTCTTCACCTCGCTCAAGGCATGCCAGAGAATCTTCAACAAACAGGGCAAGATCTCCATGATCAATGTGCGCGCCATGTGCCCCAAATGCCCTGTGGGCGAAGCGGCCGTGGAGATCAACAAGAAAGTGCTCGGCGTCCGGGCTACGTCGCAGATGGAAATAGCAACCGCTCAGTCCCAGATTTTTCAGAAGACGACGGCGCTCATCGTCAGCTTCGTGGTCGCCTCGCTCATCATCAGCTGCATCGGCGTGTTCAACATCATCATGGGAGCGATCCACGGCAGGATGCGGGAGATCGGGCTGTTGAAAGCATTGGGCGCGTCAAAGAACCAGCTTGTGCGATTCTTTCTGTACGAGGCGGTCCTGATCGGGGTAACCGGAGGGATCATCGGGTTCGTCCTGGGAAGCGCTCTTTCCCACATCGTCGGACCGATCCTGTTCAAGGACATCGTGATTCAGGTCAGCCCCCGGTTCCTGGTGATAGCCGTTCTGCTCGGGACGATGGCATCGATCGTAGCGAGCATCTATCCGGCCCTGTATGCCTCGAAAATCAGGGTGACCGAGGCGTTTAAATCCTTATAAGTGGAGAACCAAGCATGTTGAACGGGACCATTGCTGAACTGCAGGACGTATCAAAAATCTATCCCATGGGGGGGTTGCCGGTCGCCGCCCTGAACAAGGTATCCATCACTATTAAGAACGCCGAATATATCGCCATCATGGGTCCCAGCGGATCGGGCAAATCGACCCTTTTGAACATCCTGGGCGGCGTGGACCAGCCCTCGGAAGGTTCGGTCTATCTCGGTGGCGCGAAGATCGACAGCCTGCCGGAAAAGGCGCTGCTCTTGGCGCGGCGGAAAACGGTGTCCTACATCTTCCAGGAAGCAAGGCTTCTGTCGTCTCTGACGGCCATGGAGAACGTCACCTTGCCCCTAGCCTTTTATGCCAACAAGGCAGCGGTCTTCAAGCCGAAAGATCGGGCCATGGCCCTGCTGGAAAAAGTCGGATTAGCGCAGCGGGCCGACCACCTGCCGCATCAGCTGAGCGGGGGCGAAGCCCAGCGGGTAAGCATTGCGAGAGCCCTGATGAACGATCCTCTTCTTGTCCTGGCCGACGAACCAACGGGGAATCTGGATTCAAAGACCGGCGAAGAGATCATGGAGCTTTTTCAGAACCTGAACAAGGAAGGCCTGACCATCGTGATGGTCACTCATGATCCGCAGAAAGCGAGCCACGCGAAGCGCGTGGTCAGGCTCAAGGACGGCGAGATCGTGGAAGATGTGATGAACCACAAGTTCTTCATCTGCGAGACGAATTAGCTCATGCATAAATTTTAAGACACTGAGGCCACCGAGAACACAGAGAAAATCCCGGAATGGGCAATCCTGTCAACGTGGAGGAAACTGCAGGGTGAAGACGGCACCGTTTATTCTTGTCTTGTTTGCGGCCGTTTCTTTGACTACGGCCTTAGCGGAGACTTCCTTTGCAAAAGAACCGAGTGGGATCGGCATCAGGGTGCTGATCGAGAATATACAGTACGAAAGCAAGGATGCATACTCGCTTGTTGTTTCAACGTCGAATGCCTCGTCAAGGGACGTCCTGGTCAGGATCATCGAGGAAGGGTTCTTCATCCAGACCGACCGCGGCTGGGCGCAGCTTAACGTGCTGAATGGAATAAACAGTGAGAGACAAGAGTTCCTTCTCCCGCGCGTTGGGAAAAATGTGCGGGCTGCATCTATCAGCATTCCCCTGACCATGCCGGACCTGTTCAGGACCTATGAAGGCGACCTGTCCCTGATGTACAAATATACCTACACAGTGCGGACCGCGGACGGAACCGACACCGCTTTCCAGAGAGCGGATGAGGTCTATATATGGGTGAAGCCCGGAACGTCGCAGTGGATCCTACGGGAGGGCATGTAACGTGGCCCATCTGAGAAGATACAGGATTCTCATTGTAATTCTGAGTAGTATCGCCGCACTCGTCGCGCTGGACCTGTTCGTGGGCCGCCTGCAGAGCAAGGCCCTGGAGGAAAAAGCCGCGCACAAGAAAGCGAACGAGCGGCTCGCCTACTATCTGGAACGGACCACCGTGGAGGATATCTCCTACACGGGCAAAGGGAATACCTACGAAATGCGGCTGCGCTACGAGAATGTCCGCCCCGACGAAGAAATGTGGATCATGGTCTTCGCCGTCAAGGCTTTTGTGCAGGTAGGGACGCTCTGGCGGGAACTGTCCGTGAACGACGGGCGAACGAAGCGCGGCGATTATTCCGCGGAGCGGCTGAAAGATCCGTATACCATGACGGTGACCTTCGACATGTCCGTCAGCAACTTCCAGGAACTGATGCAGGGCTACATGCACATGAAGATCGGGAGCCTTTCGTACATCTCGGCGGAAGCGGTTAGCAAAGAAGACCTTGTCGAGAAGTACGAGGATGTCTTCCTGTATCTCAGCACCGCAAAAAAGAAGGGCCGGGTCAAGACCCTGCTGCATTGATGGGTCTTTCTGCTTGTCATCCCCGAACGTTTTTATCGGGGATCCGGTTTAGCTTCTGAGAACCAGATTCCGGCTCAGAATCGATCGGTTGAACAGGGAAGCTTGGTATCCTTCGAGCGCTGCCAGGAGAACAAGATGGCAAAAAAGAAGTTTAAAATTGTTATCGTCATCGCTATAGCCCTTTTCACCCTGTTCGGCGTGGATTACTACGTCGGCTACCAACAGAACAGGCTCCTGGCCGAAAAGGCGGCGCAGAAAAAAAAGATCGAGCAACTCGCCTGGTACTCTCTTCGGGGAGAAGTAAAAGAGGTATCGTACGCGGGACATCTGTACCGAATTGTCCTCAAATTCGAGAACGCCTTCCCTGAAGAAGAGATGTACATCATGCTGCCCCAGGTCCGTTGCCTGGTGCAGGTCGGCACCCTCTGGAAAGAGGTGCCGGTGCATGATCCGGACGCCAAAGGCACGGATACGGGGGTCATCAAACTGGTAGGCACGAAGATGATCGAAAAGCTGATCGAAGTACCATTCAGGAACTATGAAGAGGTCCTTCCCGGGTACATGCATGTCAGGTTGAACACCATCAGCTATGTCTCATCGAACGCGGTTTCCCGGGACGACATCGTGGAAAAGAACGAGGATTTCTATATCTACCTCAGGCCCTACGATGCCGATCTCAGCAAAATGGCGAAGAAGTACACCTTTACCCATAACGAGATCCCGATCTTTATCCCCATGCCGCCCCATTAAAAGGAGCAAGACTATGCGAACATTGAGCACGACCTTAGTCGCTGCTGTTCTATCACTTTCTTTTTTCTGCCCCGGCATCTCCCTTGCCGGCATGAACAAAATAACCGATGCGAAGCTATTTCGCCTGGAACTTGAACTGGAGCCTGCGCAGCCGGTCGTAGGGACCAATGCGGTCATTCTGACCGTCTCTGATGCCCGATCGAACCAAAAGATCGATGATGCGTCGATCGAGGCAGTTCCCTGGATGACCATGCACGGTCACGGCTCGTCGAAAAAACCGTCCATCAAAAACATGGGGTCCGGACGATATCAGGTGGAAAATGTCTATTTTACGATGGAGGGTGACTGGGATCTATTAATCACCATTGAGAAAAAAGGGGTCAAGGACACGACAATTTTCTCGATTTCGAATGTGAAAAAAAAATAAGGAAAGTATATATTGGCTGTAACTGGCTTATAGTTAAAAATTAATCGCCACTCCGGGTTAAATTCCCCGCCGCTTGCGGCGTAATATGGTTAGATGAGCGATTCTATTCGTAAGAGTCACAATGTAACGGTCCTGCTATATCACTTGGTTTTCCCGACAAAATACAGACGTGTTGTTTTTGACGAGCAAGTTGATACGGTTCTCAAGGAAGTTTGTCTTGGCATTGAATGAGGTTTCCGCAGGTATCCTCAAATAGAACTGCCGTAATCGGCCCCAGATTCATTGGCTCACCCCGGAATACAACTCCGCGTTTCTTAAGTCGTTTGTATTCATCATGAATGTCATTTGTAAGAAACGCAGTGAGTGGGATTTCTGCGTCATAAAGAGCTTTTTGATATGCGTCAGTTCTATATCGAAGTGCAACACTTGGGGTAGCCATGTTCTCCTAAGTGTCTATGCCAAAACCATATAAGCAGCTGGACCGAATCGCCATTCTATGCAAGTCCGATCATCCTGAATCCAGTAAGTTTAACATCATGCCACGTATCTCTTGCCAGGGAGATAGTGAAATGATATATTTAAGACATATTAATACCAATAAAAAGGAAGGAAAGACTAATGAAGAAGTATGTAGGATGTATGATTTTGGGCTTAACGCTTTTTTTGAACGTTCAGCCGGTATTTGCTCAGACCGATCTTGAGTACCAGACACTGAAAAAAGAAATCGAGTCTCTCAAGGAAGGGCAAGCAGGGATAAAGAAAGACCTTCAGGAGATCAAGAAGCTCATTCAGTCTTCCAGACAGGCGCCCGCAGCAGATGAATTCAAGCAAACATTAATCGACATTACGGGCGCGCCAATTAAAGGAAACAAGAACGCAAAGCTGGTATTAGTGGAATTTTCAGATTATCAATGACCATTCTGTGGAAGACACGTCCGTGAGACGGGTCCGCAGATAGATAAAGAATACATTGGAACCGGAAAATTGAGACACGTCTTCATGGATTTCCCTCTTGACATGCACAAGAATGCATTCAAGGCTTCCATAACAGGCCTGTGCGCGAGAGACCAGGGAAAGTTTTGGGAAATGAATGATATGCTTTTCAACAACCCGACCAACAACCCGACGTGGCTGGAGCGGGAAAATTTATTGAAACTCGCCGAGGGACTCGGACTCGACATGAAAACGTTTAAGAAATGTCTTGACGGCGGGAAGCACGATGGCGAGATCACGCAGCGCATTGCTGAAGGTCAAAGCAAGGCCGGGATAACCGGCACGCCGGCATTTCTCCTGGGTTATATGACGTCCGACGGTAAGGTGAAAGCGGTAAAGAAAATGGTGGGAGCGTCACCGTACGCCACTTTTAAGGCCGCGATAGATGAGGTGCTTTCCTCAAAAAAAAGGTAACGCTCTAAGAGCGGGGCATGACCCGCTCTCAGATGTTTTCACCGCGGACGAGCGTATAAAAAAATGTCATTTCCCCGGTGCTGGACGGCAGTTTTTTATATTCGTGAAACTCCCTGTCATAAGTATGCCGCCTGGTCTCTCTATACTGCGATGCTCTGCCATTTATCATCTCGTGAACTACTCTGATCACACCTGCGGAGGGAGTTGCAAAAAGGAAGAGAAAGAGGGATAATCTGAAATCAGTTTTCCGCAGAGGACCGGCGCGATCATCAGGAATGCGATCTCCTCTCTCGTCCGTTACTTGTCTTTGTCGTGCTCGGTTCACCGCACCCCGGTGATCTCATTGACGAAAAGTTGTCTTGTTTAAAATCTGACTTAATTGATGTTTGCCCCGGAAGAGCGTGTGAAATACGGTCTCTCCCGGGGTGAGTCCATGGTATATACAGCATTATGAAATACAAGATCGACCTGCACGTCCACACAAAATACAGCGGCGACAACGATTCTGATCCTGAGGAAGCGATTCTTCGTGCCATTGAACTCGGTCTCCACGGCATCGCCTTTACTGAGCACTACTACTACGAAGCATCAGAGCCCGTCGAAATCCTGAAGGAAAAGTACAAGAACAGCATCCTGATCTTCCGGGGAGTAGAGTTTTCAACAGCGGAGGGGCATTGCCTTGTTTTCGGTGTTGATACGGACACGCTGTCGATAAGATATGCTTCGGTTAACGAGGTCATGCAGGCAGTTCATCAGAAAGGCGGCGTGGTGATCCCTTCCCACCCCTATCGTTCGGTGAATAGCCTGGGCGACCTGGTGCGGAACGTGCCGGGCCTCTGCGCGCTCGAGGGATACAACGGCTGCAATATGCACGCGTTTAACGCGAAGGCGCTCGAGGCGGCTGAATTGCTGAAAATTCCCTACACAGGCGGTTCGGACGCGCACTCGCCTTGTGAGGTCGGCTCGTGTTTTACCGAGTTTGATGATGTGGTAACCGCTGAGAATTTAATCGAGGTATTAAAGGCAGGGAAATTCCGGGGAGTTGATACCCGAAAAATATCCAAAGTGATGATAAACAGTTTTTAATCACCTGCAGGCGTACCTCTTCGTCTTTGTCTCGCATCTTCTCAAAAATCAATCTCCCTTCTTGATATGCATCCCGGTCATCCGAAACGATCACCAGCCTGAATCTGTTCAATTCTCAACAATGCCTTTTATCCCAACCCGGACAAGTCGGAATCAAGAAAAGCCGAGTCAATGTCTCTGACACGGATATCAGCGGATGAATCCCGTTAGAAATCCTACGATAGCGTGTCGAGTTGCACGTCTGACATCGTTGACCGGTCTGCGGCTTTTCTAACGGGATGAAACCTATGAAAGATCGTGATCGGTTATAATCCAATCAGTCCGGAGCAGTGTCAAGAAAACCGGTTCATACTGCCCATTTTAGGAGAATTTTATTCTTTAGCGGCTCTCGTGGTCGTTCATGTGCCGGGGACTGTTGAGGGAGAAGACGTGCGGGGGAAATGCTATCCAATATGGTAGTGAACAAGGAGTTTCTGGATACCCCAGGCCATGCCGATACAGGCCGGAAGCGTGAGGACCCATGCCATGACGATCTTACCGGCGATTCCCCAGCGGACTGCCGAGAGCCGCTTGGTGGCGCCTACGCCGAGGATGGCCGTGGATACAACATGCGTCGTGCTGACAGGAAGGCCGAAATGGCTTGCTGCGATGATGATGGCGGTCGAAGATGTTTCCGCGGCAAAGCCGTGTATGGGCTCGAGCTTCAGCATTTTGTGGCCAAGGGTCTTGATGATCTTCCATCCGCCGAAGAGCGTGCCGCATCCCATTGCTAAGGCGCAGATGAGGACGACCCATGTCGGCACATCAAGCGTCTTGATCGCGCCTCCGCTTACGAGGGCCATGGTGATGATGCCCATTGCCTTCTGCGCATCATTGGAGCCGTGTCCAAAGGCCATGAACGATGACGAGATGATCTGGAGCCTGCCGAAGTACCTACTGATGACGCCCGGAGAGAGCTGGCCGAAAAGCCTGAGAATGAGCTTCATAAATAAATAGCCGAAGACGATACCCAGGATTGGAGAGACGAGAAGCGAGGTGAGGATCTTGATAATGCCGCTGACATTCAGGATGCCCGCGCCGCCGTGTGCCATCGCTGCTCCCGCGATTCCGCCAAAGAGCGCATGCGAGGAACTGACGGGAAGGCCCATAAGAATGGTAATAACGTTCCAAAGGATTGCGGAAAGCAGCGCAGAAATGATGACCAGGTCCGTAACGGCCAGGGGATCGACGATACCCGTGCCGACGGTTTTAGCGACAGCGGTCGAGAGGAAGGCGCCGAGGATATTCATCGTTGCGGCGAGGATCACCGCCTGCATGGGTGAAAGGACCTTGGTCGACACCACGGTCGCAATAGCGTTCGCGCAGTCGTGCCAGCCGTTCGCAATGTCGAAGATCACTGCGAGAACGATGATGAATATCAGTATCTCATGCATACTTGAGTACAATGGATTCGAGGATATTGGCGATATCTTCCGCGCGGTCAGAGGCGTCTTCCAGGATCTGGTAGATGTCCTTCCATTTGATGATGTACACCGGGTCGCTATTGCTGTTGACGAGCTTGCCGAGCGCGTCGCGATACTTCCGGTCGATGCGGTTCTCAAGCCGGTTGACCTCGATGCAATGTTCCTGGACACGGGAATATTGCTTCGCCCGGAGTTCTCGGAGCGCTTTGATCAGAACATCCGCCGTCATTTGCAGGTCCTCGGCAATGGAGATGACCTCGGGCGTCGGCTTCTCGATCTTGTACACGACCATCCGGTCCACGGCCGCCCAGATCAGGTCAAGGACGTCGTCGATCCGTGATGCAAGCGAATGGATATCTTCACGGTCGATTGGGGTCAGGAAGGTCTTGTTCAGATCCTTCATGATATCGTGGGTGAGCATATCGCCTTCCTGCTCGAATTCGTAGATGGCCTTCGCCTTTTTCTCGAACGTGTCAAAATTGTTCAGCATATCG